>Ga0265325_10000170_pt1 | contig 46230 bp, 45 predicted proteins | sample 41420metaG_FD_202090 | JGI IMG/M metagenome (GOLD analysis project Ga0265325, IMG submission 202090) | Rhizosphere microbial communities from Carex aquatilis grown in University of Washington, Seatle, WA, United States - 4-14-20 metaG | ecosystem: Host-associated > Plants > Roots > Rhizosphere...
CACGACGTCCGTACGCCGGATCGGCTCGTTCGACCCCGCCGTGTACTGGCACGTGCGCGCTGTCGCCGCGTTCGGGCTCGTCTTCCTCGCGCTCGCGCTCTGGGCCTGGCGGAACCGGGGGCGCTTCTCCTGGCTCGTGCGCGGCTGCGCCGGCCTGCTCGCGATCATGCTCGTCCAGATGACCATCGGCGAGGTGCAGTTCCGCACCAACCTGCCCTGGTGGCTCGTGCTCGTCCACGTCAGCGTCGCCGCGGTGCTCTTCGGTTGGACCGTGGGCCTCGCGGCCCGTCTCTGGCGACCGCTTGCCGCCGCGTGAAGTGCTGCGCACTTCACGCGGGGGGATGTTGTGCTCCGCAGAGCGCGCGGCGGCGGAGCCGCCACGCTCTTAGCTGACGTGAGCCACGGGCTGTGGGAGCGCGCGCGGTGGTGGCTGCGCCATCCCCGCGCGCGTGGATCCGGCCTCTGCGAACGCTTCGCGTTCGCTCCGGCCCTGGACCGTTTGAATCGGAGAAGGTTGAAACCGGCGCTCGTCGAGCGGTCCAGGCCGCAGGCTAACGCCGCAGGCGTTAGGCGGAGGCCGACCTCACGCGGACGGGGATGGCGAAGCCACCACCGGCCGCGCTACCCGCACGTTCAGCCCCTGGTCACATAAGAGCGTGGCGGCTCTGCCGCCACGCTCTCTGCGAAGCACAACATCTCCCCCCGCGGGAAGTGCGCAGCACTTCCCGCGGATAGACTCGATAGATGGCAGAGCTGAACGTCTCCTCTCGGCCGGCGCTTCGCCGGCCGGTGCTCGTCGCGGCGTTCCGGGGCTGGAACGACGGCGGCCAGGGCGCCTCGCTTGCCGGTGGCTACCTCGCCAAGCAGTGGAAGGCGACCCGCTTCGCCGAGATCGAGCCCGAGGGCTTCTACGACTTCCAGGCGACGCGGCCGCACGTCTCGCTCGTCGACGGCGTCACGCGCAAGCTCGACTGGCCGGAGAACGCGTTCTTCCACGCGGAGATCCCCGGCGCCGACCGCGACGCGGTGATCCTGCTCGGCGTCGAGCCGAACCTGCGCTGGCGGACGTTCTCCGGGCTCGTCCTCGACCTCGCGCAGGAGCTCGGCGTCGAGCTGCTCGTCACCCTCGGCTCGCTCCTCGCCGACGTGCCGCACACGCGTCCGGCGCCGGTGACCGGCGCGGCCACCGATCTCGCGCTTGTCGAGGAGCTGGGGGTCGAGCCGTCGCGTTACGAGGGGCCGACGGGGATCGTCGGCGTCGTGCACGACGCGTGCCGGCAGGCGAACGTGCCGTCCGTCAGCCTCTGGGCGGCAGTGCCGCACTACGTGTCGCTTGCGCCGAGCCCGCGCGCCGCGCTGGCGCTCGTCCGCCGTCTCGGCGAGCTGCTGCGGGTCGACATCGACGTCGCCGAGCTCGAGCAGGCGTCGGACGAATACAGCGATCAGGTGAGCGAGGCCGTCTCCACCGACGCCGAGACGGCCGCCTACGTCGAGGAGCTCGAGCGGCGCGTCGACATGCTCGAGGCCGCGGACGACCTGCCCTCGGGCGACACGCTCGCGGCCGAGCTGACCCGCTTCCTGCGCGAGCGCGAGGAGGAGGACGAGACCGGCGACGGGCCCGACGGTCCCGCGGTCTGACCTAGGCGGGTTCGGGGCTGCTCGCCGGCCCTGCGGGAGCCTCGGCGGGGGCTTCCGCGGAAGCGCCGTTGTCTGAATGGGGGGTCGGCGGCCGCCGCCGGCGCCGGTTGCGCCGCGGCTTCGGCTGCTCGTTCGTCTCCGCCGTCGCCCCGGCGGCGGCCTCAGGCGCCGCGCCGTCCGTCTGCGCCTCGGTCGCGACGACGGCGGCGCCCTCGGCCGGCGCGCCGCGCTTCTTCCGGCGGCGGCGGCGACGGTTGCGGCTCGCCTGCTGCTTCGGCGCCGGCAGGTTGTCGGACAGCGCGAGCGCGACCTCGGCCACCGGGCCGAGCTGCTCGCGCGCCTCGTCGATGAGCTTCGTCGCGCGCGGCGTGTAGCCCTCGGACGACGCGAGCAGCGCCGCGCCGACCTGGATCGGCTGCTCGAGCGCGGTGCGCACGAGCTTCGCCGCGTTCTCCTCGTGGCGGTGCCCGCGCGAGTTGGCGAGCGCGCCGAGCAGCCTCTTCGCCTCCGGATACTCGCCTGACGCGCGCCGGTCCTGCACCTTGCGCGTCGCGCGTGCGAGCCGCCACGTCCAGCGCTCGAGGATCTGGTCGGGCGCGTCGGGCTTCCCGTCGGCGACCGCGCGCAACAGGATGCGGATGCCGACGAGTCGCTCCTTCTCCCACGTCGGCGCCTGTGTGACGAGCGTGACGAGGTCGTCGAAGTCGGCACGGTCGACGCGCATCGACACGCGGTCCTGCAGCGCCATCGCGCGCAGGCGGCGATTCGGGTTCTCCGCGGCGCACGTCGCGAGGAACTGCTCGAGCGCGCCCTTGCTCGCGCGGCCCTCGGTCAGCTTCTGCACGAACGACGCGCGCTCGTCGAAGCGGATCTGCCGGCCGGCGATCGTCGCCCAGTAGCGCTGCTCGTCGTCGTCGAGGAAACGCGGGTCGACGCGTTGCCACTCGCGCTGGATGACCGCGATGCGGCGGCGGACGTCAGGCGTGACCGGGACGAGCCACGGCGCCGGTGTCAGGCGGCGGCGTGCGCGGCGCTGCGAGCGGCGGCGCGGCGCCGGAGTGACACGCGCGCCCTCGCGGTAGAAATCCGCGTCGAGCAGCGAGTGCAGCGAGACGACACGCTCGTTGTGCGTTGCGCCCTTCGGGACGAAGTCGACGACGATGCCGGCTTCCTTGCGCGGATGCATGCGCATGATCCGGCCGACGCGCTGCTGGTAGACGCGGCGCGATGCGGTAGGCGCGAGGTGCATGCAGACAGTCGCGCGCGGCGAGTTCCAGCCTTCGGCGAGCAGCTGTGCGTTGATGAGGACGTTGATCTCGCCGCGCTCGTATGCCGCGAGCGTCTCGGCGAGCCGCACAGGCGGCGTGCGTCCCGAGACGGCCTCCGTCTTCAGCCCGGCTGCGCGAAACTCCTGCGCGAGGTTGTACGCGTGCTCCACGCCGGCCGCGTAGACGATGCCGGGCGTGTTGTCAAAGCGATCGCGGTAGAGGCTCGCTGCAGCCTGGTTCAGCGCCTGGTGGTCGAGAGTTCTCGCCAGGATCTCCTGGTCGAAGTCGCCGCCGACGATCGGCACCGAGTTGATCGCGGCAACCGGCGGCACGCGCAGGCAGCGGAGCGGTGCGATCAGGCCGCGGCGCGCGGCATCCTGGAGCGGCAGGTCGTCGACGGAGGCGGGGAAGACGTCCGAGACCTGCTTGGCGATCAGCTGCTCCGTCGCCGTCATGCCGATGTAGACGGGCTCCGGGAACGAGCGGATCGCCGCCGACGTCTTCTCGCCGAGCGCGGTGTGCGCTTCGTCGCAGATCACGAGCTGGTACGCGGTGCGGCTGACCGTGTCGACGTGGCGCGTGAACCACGCATACGTCTGGATCGTCAGCGGATCGCTTCGCGTCACGCTGGAGCGCGTGGCGCGCTCGATCGCCGGTGTGAAGCGGCCGCCGTAGCCCTCGGTCGTCAGGTCGCGCTCGAACTGCGAGACGAGCAGGCGGCGGTGGGTGAGAATGAGCACGCCGAGCGTGCGCGCCGCCTCGACGAAGCCTGCGGCGGCGATCGTCTTGCCCGAGGCGGTGGGGTGGCGGAAGCGGTAGCGCCGCACGGCGCCGGGGTCCTGCTCAGGCGACAGCTCGTCGTGCTCCTCGCCCTCCTCGTCGCCCGCAACTTCGAGCGGCTCGTCCTCGTCCTCCTCCTCGTCCTCGTCGTCCTCGGCCTCCGTGAGCGCGTGGCCGTTGCCGTTCGCCTCGTCCGTGCGCTGGCTCGCCGCGATCAGCTCGGTCAGCATCCCCGCGAGCGCGTCGATCTGGTGGCGGCGAAGCGCCGTGCCGGACGCGGTGCGCGGCTCCGGGTCGGCGAGCACGCGCTCGAGCCCGAGCATGAGGCCGTAGCGCACCTTCCAGTGCGGACTGGGGGCGCGCGCGCCCGCGTCCATCTCCAGGACAGCGTCGTCGAGCGCACGACGGCGCGCGGTGCCCGCCGCGAGGGCCTGAGCGGGATCTTCGCCGTCACGAAGGAACGGCTCGCCCGCCCACGCTTCCGCGCGGACCGCGGCGGCGACCAATGGGTCCGCCACCTCCGAAAGGATCATCGGCTGATGAATGGCTTCCTGCATGTGCGCAGCACGTTCCGCGTGCTGCAAACCGGAGAAAAGCACCGGCTCGACGAGTTTCCCCTGGTGCGAGCGGCGCTCCTGCAAGCATAGCGAGAGCGGCGGCAGCGTCAACCGTCTGGGGAGGGCGGGAGGACTGTTCTAGCCGCCCAGGCCGCCGAAGACGGCGAACGGATTGTCCGGCGTCGTCTCCCAGACGAGCTCGCCGCCGGGCTCCACCTCGCCGTGAACGCGGTCGGCGAGCGCCTTCGCGTCCTCCTCGGAGGACACGCCGACGATGAGGTAGTGGAAGCGGCGGGTGACCGAATAGCCCTCCTGCTCGAGCCGGTCGGCGAGGGCGTGCGCGTCGCCGCGCGAGGCGCACCGGACGCGTACCTCCCAGGGCGCGTAGCCCTCGGCGAGCTGCTCCTCCTCCCAGCTCTCCGCGGCCGGCTCGACGTCCCAGCGCTCCTCGTCCTCGAGCCAGTGCTCGACGCGGCTCGTCGTGGCCTTCGCGTCCTGCTCGCGCAGCTCCGCCTCGACGACGGCGAGCGCGCTCAGCGCCTCGGGATACGAGCCGGCGTAGACGAACAGGTCGTTGCCGTCGCGCGAGACCACGAGGCGGTGCTGCTCCAGCTCGCGGGCGAGCTCGCGAGCCTCGGCGCCGAGCTCGAAGCCGAGCCGCTCGAGCGTCCCGCCGTCGGGCTCCAGCTCGATCCGGATCCTCCAGTCGTCGGCCATCAGACAGGCATCCTGCCGTACTCGGCGAGCGTGGAGCCGAAGAGCCGCTCCGAGATGCCCGTCTGGTCGAGGTGCTTCGTGATTCCGCCGAGGAAGAACGGGTAGCCGGCGCCGAGGATCAGGCACGCGTCGACGTCGGCGGCCGAGCCGACGACGCCCTCGTCGAGCAGATGCCGCACCTCTTCCGCGACCGCGGTGAGCGCGTCCTCGCGAATCTGCTCGACGGTGCGGCGCGCGTCGCCGCGCAGGACGATCTCCTCCTTGCCGTCCGCGAAGCCCGCGAGCGTCGGCGAGAGCGAGAAGCGATCGGGGTAGGCCTCGTGCAGCGTCTCGAGCACGTGATTGGCGACGCGCGGCCCGACCATCTGCAGCAGCACCGACGGCGCCATCGGCAGGCCGAGCGAGAGGATCGCCTCGTCCGTCTCCTCGACCGTGTTGCCGTGCTCGAGCGCGTCCATCAGCACGGTCGTCATGCGCGTGAGCACGCGGTTGACGACGAACGCCGGCGCGTCCGCGACGAGCACGCCCCGCTTGCGCAGCTTCTTGACGACGTCCCACGCGGTGACGAGCTGCTCGTCGGTCGTCTGCGGCGTGCGCACGATCTCGACGAGCGGCAGCACGGCGACGGGATTGAAGAAGTGGAGCCCGACGTCGGCGCCCATCTCTTCGACGGAAAGCGACGACGTGTTGGTGGCGAGAATCGCGTCCGGCGCGACGCGGCGCACCTCCGCGAGGACCTCACGCTTCACGTCGAGCTCCTCGAACACCGCCTCGAGCACGAGGTCGCAGCCCGCGAACTGCTCCCAGCCGGTGCCGCCGTCCACGAGCGTGGCGAGGAACGGCTTTCTCGCACCGACCTCCTCGCGGATCGTGGCGAGCGCGGTGTCGACCCTGGCCTGGTCGATGTCGCGCAGCACGACCGGCACCTCGAGCCGGCGGATGAACAGCGTCGCCAGCTGCGTCGCCATCAAGCCCGCGCCGACGATGCCGACCTTCTGCACCTTGCGGGGCGTTGCGTCGGGCAGGCCGGTGCCCTTCTTCGAGCGCCGCTCGACGACGGTGAACGCATAGACGGACGCCCGCGCCTGCGGGCTGACGAGCAGCTCGCCCATCGCCGCCTCTTCGGCGGCGTAGCCCTGCTCGACCGTCAGCTCGTTCGCCGCTTTGATCAGCTCGAGCGCGACGTACGGCGCGCGGGTCGCGCCGTGCACCGCGTCCTCGACGCGTGCACGCGCCTTGCGCATGATCGTTTCGACGTCCGACCAGTCGGGCGCCGCGCGTTCGACGCCGCCGGACTCGACGAGCTCGACCGCGTACGCGAGCGAGTCGTCGACGAACTCGACCGGCTCGAGCAGCCGGTCGGCGAAGCCGAGCTCGACCGCCTCCGGTGCGGCCAGCAGCTTGTTCTGGCGCAGCGGGTTGGCCACGATCAGCTTCACCGCGGCCTCCGGTCCGGCGAGCCGCGGCGCGAGCTGCGTGCCGCCCCAGGCAGGGATGATCGAGAGAAAGACCTCGGGGAAGCCGAAGTGGCGGACGCTCGACGCGATCGTGCGTGCGTCGCAGTGCAGCGCGAGCTCGAGCCCGCCGCCGAGGCAGGCGCCGTTGATCGCCGCCACCGTCGGGAACGGAAGCGCGCGGATCCTTCCGAACAGCTCGTGTCCGGCGCGAGCGCCCTCGACCGCCTCCTCGACCGAGCGCAGCTGAGCGAAGGTGTCGATGTCCGCGCCGACGCAGAAGACGAACGGCTTGCCGGTGACGACCATTGCCGCCCAGTCGCCGCCCTCGAGCTGCTCGAGCAAGGCGACCGCGGACTCGAAGGCCGAGCGGCCGAGCGTCGTCGGCTTCGTGTAGTCCTCGCCGTTGTCGACGGTGACCAGCGCGATCGGCCCGACGCGCGAGTCGACGCGGTTGAGCTTGAAGACGGTGTCGCTCACTGGACGTTCTCCCAGAGGAGGGCCGCGCCCATGCCCATGCCGATGCAGAGCGCCGTCAGCCCGTAGCGGCCGCCTCGCTCGCGCATCCCGTACGCGAGCTGTGCGATCAGCCGCACGCCGGTGGCCGCGAGCGGATGGCCGCAGGCGATCGCGCCGCCGTACGGGTTGAGGCGCGGGTCGTCGCCGGCGACCCCGAGCTCGTCGCACCAGGTCAGCACCTGCACGGCGAACGGCTCGTTCAACTCGAAGAGGTCGATCTCGTCGAGCGTCACACCGGCCTGCTCGAGCACGCGCCGCGTCGCCGGTACGGGGCCGTAGCCCATCAGGTGCGGCTCGACGCCGGCGTACGCATAGCCGACGAGGCGGAGCTTCGGCTTCAGCCCGAGCTCCCCCACGGCCTGCTCGGAGGCGAGGAACGCGGCGGTCGCGCCGTCGGTCAGCCCGGCCGAGTTGCCGGCGGTGACGCGGCCGCCCGCGCGGAAGGCGGGCCTCAGCGTGGCGAGCCCCTCCAGCGTCGTCTCGGGGCGCAGGAACTCGTCGCGGTCGGCGAGCTGCCAGCCGTCGTCGGAGAACACGGCCATCGGCACGACCGTCTCGCGCATGACGCCGTTCGCCCAGGCGGCGGCTGCCTTCTGCTGCGAGGCGAACGCGAACGCGTCGGCGCGCTCCTTCGTGATTGCGGGGAAGCGGTCGTGGAGGTTCTCCGCGGTCTGGCCCATCACGGCGGCCGACTCGTCGAGCAGCCGTTCCGAGACGAAGCGCGGGTTGAAGTCGACGTCGTTGCCCATCGGATGGTGGCCCATGTGCTCGACGCCGCCGGCGATCGCGACACCGGCCGCGCCGAAGGCGATCTCTCCCGCCGCGGCTGTCACCGCGGTGAGCGCACCGGCGCACATGCGGTCGACGGCGAAGCCGGGCACGGTCTCGGGGATGCCTGCGAGGAGCGCGACGTCGCGGCCGAGGGTCAGCCCCTGGTCGCCGACCTGCGCGGTCGCCGCGAAGGCGACGTCGCCGATCCGGTCCGGCGGGATCTCGGGGTTGCGGCGCAGCAGCTCGCGCACGACCTTGACGCCCATGTCGTCGGCGCGGGTGCGCCAGAACCGGCCTTTCGGCCCGGCCTTGCCGAAGGCCGTCCGGATGCCGTCGACGAAGAAGGTCTCGTGCAGCTCACGCATCGCCGGGCAACCATACCGCCGTCCGCGCGATACTCAAGCGGTGGACTGGGCCGGGCAAGCCGACGCGGCGCTCGCGCGCTACCGGGACGGCGCGGCCCGTCTGGGCGAGCTCGACGACCCCGACCAGCGCCAGCGCCGGCTGACGCGGCTCGGCAACGCGGCCTGGGCGGCCGGGCTCTGCCTCCTGATGGATGGGCGGGACGGCGACTCGGCCGCGTGGCTGCGCCGTGCCGCAGAGCGGTATCGCGAGAGCTGGCTGGAAGCGCCGCCGGACTCGTGGGGCCGTCCGATCGGCGCGCTGAAGGCGCTCCTGCTCGCCGGCGAGGACGCGACGGAGGCGGCGAAGTGGCCTCTCGACGCAGGCGCCGCGCGCGCGGAGTCGCCGATCGGCCGCTATGCCGGCGCGCTCGCGCTGCTCGTCCTCGGACGCGACGCCGAGGCGCAGCCGCTCGCCGCGACGCTCGAGGGCCGAGACGGCTTTCCGCGTGACGTCGCCGCCGCGCTCGCCGCGCTCGCCGCGGGCGACGGAGCCGGCTACCGCGTCGCGGTCGCGTCCGTGCTCCGCTCGTTCGAGACGCGTAGCGACTTCCTCGAGGACGTCGCGGTCGCTGACACGGTGCTCGTGCTGCAGCGGCTCGCGGCGCGGCGCGGGCTCACGGCCACATTGCCGGCGTCCGCGAGGTTGCCGTAGGCCGAAAGACTGCGACCAGGTCGCCTAGCGACCTGGTCGCTGCCGTTGCCGTCAGAGCTGCGCTGCGGCCGCGGTGTCGAGCAGCGCCGTCGTCGTTCCCTCGACCGCGCGCACGAGGCTTCCCGGCGTCGCGCGCGACGGCTCGCCTGCGAACGCGCGCTTCGCCGCGCCGGCCTTGTCCGCGCCGGCGACGAGGAACAGCACCCCGCGGGCGGCGCGCAGCACCGGCAGCGTGAGCGTGATCCGGTCGACGAACGGCTGGAGGTGCGCCTCGGCGCCGATCGCGCGCCGCTCGGTCTCGTCGAGCGTCGGCTGGTCGGGGTAGAGCGACGCGACGTGGCCGTCGGGGCCGAGCCCGAGCAGGAGCAGGTCGAAGCGGGCCAGCCCGCCGAGCTCGCGGTCGTACTGCGCGGCGCCGTCCTCGCGTCCGAGCTCGCCGCGCATCCGGTGCACCGCAGCCGGCTGGACCGCGAGGCGGTCCAGCAAAGCGGCCTGCGCCATCCCGTAGTTCGAGCGCTCGTCGTCCGGCGGGACGCAGCGCTCGTCGCTCCACCAGACCTCGGCGCGGCTCCAGTCCGGCTGCAGCTCGGCCGCGAGCTCGTAGGCCCGCCGCGGCGTCGAGCCGCCCGTGAGCACGATGTGGCCGCCTGCACGTGCCGCTGCGGCGAGCCGTTCCGCCGCGAGCTGCGCCGCGGCCGCGGCGTCCGCGGCGACGACGAGCTCGATCTCGCGAGAGCCGGTCACGCGGCGCGCACGTCCGGAACCGGGATCAGCCCGCGCGTGTAACCGGCGAGCAGGTAGACGCTCGCGAGCCCGGCCCACTCCCCGTAGGGGGCGAGCAGCTCGGCCGTCTCGCGGCCGTCGACCGGTCGCCCGCGCAGCGCCCGCAGCAGCTTGACCAGGCCGAGGTCGCCGACGAGCCCGTGGTCGCTGCGGCCGAGCCCCTCGAGACAGACGACGCCGACCGACCAGGGGCCGAGCCCCCGCTCCCGCTCGAGCCGGGCGGCGACCGTCTGCGTCGGGACTCCGTGCAGACGCTCGAGCTCGACCGAGCGGCAGATGCGCACGAGCGCGGACGCGCGCGACGCGTGCAATCCGAGCGCGCGCAACCGCACGGGCGACAGTGCCGCGAGGTCGCGCGTCGCCGGCGACGTGTGCAGCCGCTGCGGCCCGGCCGGGCAGACAGCGCGCACGATCGTCTGCTCGAGCCGGCGCGCGAGCTTCGCCTCGATCAGCTGGCCGCAGAACGCGCGCAGGAGCGCGTGCGCGACCGTCGGCACGCGCAGCGGCCGCAGCCCGCGCAGCTCGCGCGACGTGCGTCCGAGCAGCGCGTCCTCACACGCGCGCGCGAGGAACGGGCTGTGGTCGTCGTCGAGCGCCAGCACCCAGCGCAGCCGCGCTGCGGCGGCCTCCGAGGGCGCCCGGATCGCCACCGTTCCGTCCGGCGCCTGCCGTGCCTGCGCCAGCTGGACGCTCCCGTCGACGGCGAGCGCCTGGGTCAGGACTCCGTCGCGGAACGTCCGGGTGGCGTCGCTCGCGAAGCGGGCCGAGAGGGCGAGCGAGTACGGGCCGCGGGGTGTGAGCGCGAGGTCGACGCTCAACGCTCGGCGTGCGCGGTGGCCGGCGCCGCCTTCATGCCGAGCTCCGCCGAGCGGTCGAGCATGTCCAGCGCCTGCTGCTCATGGCCGGAGTCGCGCAGCATGCGCCCCCAGGCGCGGCAGGTCGTCGCGGCATCGCGCCAGCGTCCCAGCCCCTCGAGCATGTCGACCGCCCGCCTGTACGCCTCGTCTGCGGCCTCCTTCTCGCCCGCCATACCGAGCCCGTCCGCGAGTGCGGACAACGCAAGACCCTGGTCGAGGCGGTTCGACTCGCCGATCAGCGCGAGCGCCTCGCGCGCGAGCGCGACGGCGGTCTCGGACTCCCCGCGCAGCGTGGCGACCCGTGACCGCCGGACCTTGATCTCGATGATGTCTTCGGCCGCGCTCGACGCGCCGAGTAGCTGCTCCGCCTGGTCGAGGTGGCCTGAAGCCGAGTCGGCATCGTCGCGCGAGAGCGTGATCGCCGCGGCGAGAATGTGTGCACGCGCGAGATGGAGGGTGTCGTCGGTCGCTTGGAGCAGCGCGATGGCTTTGCGAACGTTCGTCAGGGCGACCGACGCCCGTCCTTCGGCGTGGGCGAGGCGTGCCATCGACCAGTAGAGGCGTACGCGCGTGTACGGGTCTTCGGTGTTCTTCGAACGCGACAGGGCCTGACGCACGACCTCCTCGGCGCGTGCGATCTCTCCCACGTCGCTGAGCGCGTAGCTGAGGAGCGTCGCGTAGCGAGCCTCGAGCGCCGGGTCCTCTGTTGCGGACACCTCCAGCAGGCACCGCTCGAAGAGCTCGACTGCGGCCGCCGTCCGGCCGGCGCCGACGTATGCGCGCGCAAGCTGCGAGTAGATGTCGACGAGGTCGACCGGAGCAAACGGCTCACCCTCGAGCGACGCCTCGAGCAGCGTCACGGCGTCCGCGGAATCACCGCGGTCGTGGGCGAGCGCGGCCAAGGCAACGCGGGCACGGAGCGCCGAAGCGCGGTCGCCGGACGCGGCTGCCTCAGCCGCGATCTCGCGCAGCGGAGCCTCCGTGCCCTCCTGCTCGCCGAGCCGGATGGCGAGCTCGAGGTCGGTGAGGCGTAGCTCGCGCGCCTCGGCCGGATCGAGGTCTGACCCCGTTTCGAGGTATCCGGCGCTGACGCCGAGCTTCGCCGCGAGGCGGCGCAGGGCCTTCACCGACGGCTGGCGGGTTCCCGCTTCGATCCTGGAGATGTAGGCGTAGGAGACGCCGGGTGCGGCCAGCTCGCGCTGCGAGAACCCTCGTTCCAGCCGCAGGCGCTTGAGCCGCTCCCCGATCGTCTCGCCTGCGGCGGGCGGAGGCTCGGGATGCATCGGGTGACATTCTGATCGGTGGGGGCGCGTTCGTCAATCGTCCATTCAGTCCGGTTATCGCTTGACATGAGTCATCCGACCGCCTTCCTACACTCGACGGCATTCCCCGTTCGAGGGGCGGCTGCGGGAACCGACAAGGAGGAGCAGGTGTCGCGTTATTCGCTCTACGCGAAGCTTGTCATGGCCGTCTTGGTCTTGACGATGCTCGCCATGGTGCTCGGGAACGAGCCCTGGGGGCCGGGCTAGTCCCGTCCTGATAGCGGGCGGGGGCTTGCACGCCTCCGCCCGCTGTACCCTCGCGCCGTGACGGTCGTCGAGCTCGCCCTGTACGCGCTGCTCCTCGCCGCCGCCGCGGCGGCCGTCTGGCTGCGGCCGGTCGTCTCCCTCTACCTGTTCGTCGCCGGGCTCGCGCTGCACAACGCGGTGATGGCGGCGCTCTATGCCGCCGGCGTGCGCGGGTCGACGCTGACGGCGATCACGGCGTGGAAGGAGATCCTGCTCGCCGTCGCGCTCGCGCGCGTGATCCTCGACGGCGCGCGTGCACGGAGGCTGCCGTTCCGGCCGGGCGTCGCCGACTGGCTCGCGCTCGCGTTCGCCGGGCTCGCCGTCGTCTACGCGCTCGTGCCGCAGTCGGCGCTCGGCGGCGCGGCCTCGCACCACACGGTTGCGCTGGCACTTCGCCACGACGTCATCCCGGTCGGCGCGTTCCTCCTCGGCCGCTCGCTGCGCCTCGGGCGCGACGACCTGCGGCGGCTCGCCTGGACGCTGCTCGGCACGGCGGGCGCCGTCGCCGCGGTCGGGCTCGTGGACGTCTACGCGGTGTCGATCGGGTGGTGGCGGACGAACGGCGTGATCGACTACTTCCACCAGCACCTCGGCTACGACTACCACGGCACCGGCACGCGGGCGGAGCCGGGCGGCGCGACGTACGGCCTGCCCGAGAACTTCGTCTACAACGTCGGCGGCGACAAGCCCTTCCTGCGCCGGCTCGTCTCGACGTTCCTCAGCCCGCTCGCGAGCGGGTACCTGTTCGTGGTTGCGCTGCTCGTGACCGCCGCGGTGCTGCGCGCGCGCAAGGTGGTGGCCGGGCTCGCGCTCGTCACCGCGGCCGGACTGCTGTGGACGTTCTCGCGCTCGTCGCTGCTCGCGCTCGCGGTGGGCCTGCTCGTGCTCGCGGTGGTGCGAAGACGGCCGCTCGTGCTCGGCACCGCCGCCGTGCTCACCGTCGCGGTGGCGATCGGCTGGGCGCACGTGTTCCCGAAGATCGGGCCGACGGGGAACTGGACGCGGGTCGACCTCGTCTACCAGCACAAGCTCGCGCAGGCGCAGCAGAGCCGGGCCGGCGCGTTCAGCGCGACGAGCGCGAGCGAGCCGTCGCTGCACGAGCACTGGGAGAGCCTCAAGGCCGGCGTGCGCACGATGATCCACCACCCGCAGGGCTACGGGCTCGGCAACGTCGGCCAGACGGCGTCGCGGACGGGGACGCCGCTGAAGGCGGGCGAGTCGAACTACACGGAGCTCGGCGTCGAGCTCGGCGTGCTCGGCGCCGTGCTCTGGACGGCCTGGGGGCTGGCCGTGCTCGCCGGGCTCGTGAGGGCCGGGCGCCGGGATGCCTGGGCGGCCGGCGTCGCCGCCGCGTTCGCGGCGATCCTCGCGCTCGCGGTCCAGACCGACGTGATCGGCGATCCATGGGTCGCGTACTGCGTCTGGGCGCTCGCCGGCGCGCTCATGCTCCGTGCTTCCCCCGATGGGTGATTCCGCGGCCCGGGCGACGCTCGACGCAGAAGGAGGAGGCATGGCAACCGTATCCACGAAGTCCGCCGTCGTCGGCTGGCACGAGCTGATCGCGCCGGACGTCGAGCCGGCGAAGGCCTTCTACACCGGGTTGCTCGGCTGGACGCTCAGCGTCTGGAAGCCGGGCGAGGCCGACTATCCGATGGTGCACTCCGGCGGGCGCGACCACGCCGGCTTCTTCGCCCGCGACCGAGCGCCGCACTGGCTCGTGTACGTCGAGGTCGAGGACGTCGACGCGGTCGTCGCGAAGGTGCCCGCGCTCGGCGGGCACGTGTTCCACCAGCCCGAGGAGATCGAAGACGTCGGCCGCTACGCCGTGATCGCGGACTCGACGCACGCCGTCCTCGCCGTGATCACGCCGAGCGAGCCTGCGATGCCGCCGGCGAGGGAGGTCTTCTGCTGGGACGAGCTCGCGACGACCGACCTCGTCGCGGCGAAGCACTTCTACGGCGAGCTGTTGGGCTGGACCGTCGCCGAGTCGATGCCCGCCTACTGGACGTTCCGGTCGGGCGAGCACGACGTTGCCGGTCTGCTCGTGAAGCCTGCGGGAGCACCCGCGCCGGCGTGGCTGACGTACATCAAGGTCGAGGACACCGACACGATCGTGCGCCGTGGGCTCGAGCTCGGGGCGACGGTGGCGATGGAGCCGCTGCAGGTGGCGGGCGTCGGGCGCTACGCGGTGCTCGTCGACCCGGTCGGCGCCGCGTTCGGGATCGTCGACCCGAAGGTCTGAGGGCAGCACCCGCCTCGGGCGGCCTCGGCCGCCCGAGGCACCTTGCGGCGTGCGCTAACGTTGTCTGCAATGACAACAGCACGTCTCCTCGTCGCGGCGGCGCTCGTCCTTGCGCTCCTCGCGCTCGGACTGCTCGTCGCCCACCGGCGCGGGCCGTCCGCGCGGGTGGTGCTCGCCGACCCGGTGCGCACGCCCGGCATCCTCAACCCCGGCGTGACCCAGGCGACGATCGCCTCGACCATCTGCACGCGCGGCTGGACCGCGACGGTGCGGCCGCCGGTCGAGTACACGAACACGCTCAAGCGGGAGCAGATGCGCACCTACGGCGAGACGGGCCCGGCGTCGGGGTACCAGGAGGACCATCTGATCAGCCTCGAGCTGGGCGGCGACCCGAGAGATCCCCGCAACCTCTGGCCGGAACCCTATCCGCGCGCCGCCGCGGTCGACCAGATCGAGAACCAGCTCAACGCCGCCGTCTGCTCCGGCGCGCTGTCCCTCCACGACGCGCAGGAGCGGGAGTCCGCGCTCAAGCACGCCCACGGTTGAGGCCGCTATCGTCGTCGCATGGCGATCGACCCGCGCGTGGAGATCGGGCACGTCCACCTGAAGGTCTCCGACCTCGACCGGGCGCTCGACTTCTACGTCGGCGTCCTCGGCTTCGACCTCTTCCAACGGCTCGGTGACGAGGCCGCGTTCGTCTCCGCCGGCGGCTACCACCACCACATCGGCCTGAACACGTGGGAGTCCCGCGACGCCGGCCCGCCGCCGCGCAACGCCACCGGCCTCTTCCACACCGCCATCCGCTATCCGGACCGCAAGACGCTCGCCGACGCGCTACGCCGCGTGCTCGAAGCCGGCATCCACCTCGACGGCGCGAGCGACCACGGCGTCTCGATCGCGCTCTACCTGCGAGATCCCGACCAGAACGGCGTCGAGCTGTACTACGACCGGCCGCGCGACGAGTGGCCGCTCGACGAGGACGGCAGGCCCACGATGTTCACGCGGCCGGTCGACCTCGAGGCGCTGCTCGCCGAAGCCTCGTAGTTCCCCGCGGCCCGGCCCGGCCGGCCCCGATAGCGCCGTCATCCGCCGCTGTCACGCTCCGCGCATGAGCTCTGCGATCGAGTTGGCCGACGTGCGAAAGAGCTTCGGCGACGTGGAGGCCGTGCGCGGCGTGTCGCTCGAGGTGTCGCGCGGCGAGGTGTTCGGGATCGTCGGCCCCAACGGGGCCGGCAAGACGACGACGCTCGAGATGATCGAGGGGCTGCGCAAGCCCGACGCGGGCGAGATCAGGATCCTCGGCGAGGCCGTCTGGCCCCACCCCGAGCACGTGCAGCGCCGGATCGGCGTGCAGCTCCAGACGACTGCGCTCTTCGACTTCCTCAGCGCGCGCGAGCTGCTCGAGCTCTTCGGCCGCCTCTACGGCCGGCTGCCCGCCGGACGCGTGGACGCGGTGCTCGCCACCGTCGGCCTCGAGGCGAAGTCGCGCGCACGCGTCAGCACCCTCTCCGGCGGCCAGCAGCAGCGCATCGCGATCGCGCTGGCGCTCGTGCACGAGCCGGAGGTCGTCTTCCTCGACGAGCCGACGACCGGACTCGACCCGCAGGCCCGCCGCAACCTCTGGGACGTCGTGCGCGCCGTGCACGACGAGGGGCGGACGGTCGTGCTCACCACGCACTACATGGAGGAGGCCGAGCAGCTCTGCGACCGCGTGGCGATCATGGACGAGGGCAGGATCGTCGCGCTCGACACGCCGCGGGGGCTCGTCCACGCGCTCGGCCCGGGCGGGCGGATCGCGTTCGAGGGGCGGCTCGACCACGACGCGCTCGTCGCGCTCGCCGGCGTGCAAGAGGCGCGCGCGCGGGACGGAGCCTGGGAGCTGTCGACGGAGAGCGTGAAGGCAACGCTGCCGGCGCTACTGGCGCTCGCCGAGCGCGAGGACGCGGACATCGGCTGGCTCACGGTCAAGCGGAGCTCGCTCGAGGACGTCTTCCTCGAGCTGACCGGGCGGGAGTACCGCGAATGAACAGTCGTCTCGGAACCGTCGTGGTCGCGAACCTGCGCATGCTCGTGCGGAACAGGGGCGGGCTCTTCTTCGCGCTCGCGCTGCCGCTCCTGTTCATGGTCATCTTCGGCCTGATCTTCGGCAACTCCGGCAACCAGAAGCTCGACGTCGGCCTGGCCGGCTCCGGTCCCCTCGCGACCGCGCTCGAGCACGCGGACGCGCTCACGGTGCACCGGCTCACGCCGGCGCTCGCCGAGAAGAAAGTCACGGACGGCCGCTATCCGGGTTCCGTCGTCGTCAAGGGCCGGGCCGCGACGCTCTACTACTCGAACACGTACGCGGCGCAGGCCTCGATGCTGCGCGGCGTCGTCCAGGGCGTCGCCGACGGCGTGAACCTCGCCGCGACGCACGAGCCGGCGCTCGTCGCAGTCGACGCGCGCTCCGTCGACTCCTCGGAGCTGCGCTACATCGACTTTCTCGTGCCGGGATTGCTTGCGATGGCGCTGTCGCAGAGCGCTGTGTTCGGCGTAGCCGTCACGCTCGTCTCCTGGCGCGAGCGCGGGATCTTCCGGCGGCTGAGGGTGACGCCGCTGCCGATCGCCGAGTTCAGCTTCGCGCGCGTGCTCTCGCACCTCCTGCTCGCGGTGGCGCAGGCCGTGATCCTGCTCACGGTCGGCTGGGCGTTCTTCGGCGTGCACCTCGGGATCAACCTGGCCGCGCTCGCGCCGCTCGTCATCGCCGGCGCGCTCTGCTTCATCGCGATCGGGTTCTTCGTCGGCGCGGTCTCGCGTACCCAGGATTCCGCGGCTGCGATCGGGCAGCTCGTCACGCTCCCGATGGTCTTCCTCGCCGGCGTCTTCTTCCCGCTGACGACGGCGCCGGCCTGGCTGCGCGAGGTGGCGAAGTTCCTGCCGCTGACCTATCTCGCGAACGGTCTGCGCGACGTCGCAATCCGGGGCCACTCGATCGGCTCGACCCTGCCCGATCTGGCGGTGCTGCTCGGGGTCACTCTGGTGCTGGGCCTCGTCTCCCTTCGCTTCTTCCGCTGGGAGTCGGCCGTTTAGGCTCTGCCCGTGGTTCCTTCCGCTATACCTGTGAGCAGTCGTGGCCAAGCCGGTTGAGCAGCTGTCCCAGGTGATCGTCCGCTTCGCGGGCGACTCCGGCGACGGCATGCAGCTGACAGGCGCGCAGTTCACGTCCGAGACGGCGCTGCTCGGCAACGACATCTCGACGCTGCCGGACTTCCCGGCCGAGATCCGCGCCCCGGCCGGCTCGCTGCCGGGCGTCTCCGGCTTCCAGCTCCACTTCGCCGACCACGACATCCTCACGCCGGGAGACTCGCCGAACGTGCTCGTGGCCATGAACCCGGCTGCGCTGAAGACGAACCTCAAGGACTTGCCCAAGGGCGGCACGCTGATCGTCAACAGCGACGCGTTCAACGAGCGCAACCTGCAGAAGGCCGGCTATACCGTGAATCCGCTCGAGGACGGCTCGCTCGACGAATGGCGGCTGCACACCGTGCCGCTCACCTCGCTCACGGTCGGTGCGCTGAAGGACGTGAAGGGTGTCACGCCACGCGAGGCGGAGCGCTCGAAGAACATGTTCGCGCTCGGCCTGATGTCGTGGCTGTACGGCCGCTCGATCGACGCGTCCGTCGAGTTCCTGCAGGCGAAGTTCGGTGCGCGGCGTCCGGAGATCGCCGCGGCCAACGTGAGGGCATTGCAGGCCGGCTACGCGTTCGGCGAGACGACGGAGACGTTCGCGATCACCTATGAGATCAGGCCCGCGAAGCTCTTGCCCGGCACGTACCGGAACATCACCGGCAACCAGGCGCTCTCGTACGGGCTGATCGCGGCGTCGAAGCTGGCCGGGCTGCCGCTCTTCCTCGGCGCGTATCCGATCACGCCGGCCAGCGCGATCCTCGAAGAGCTAGCGGGCTTCAAGAACTTCGGCGTGCGCACGTTCCAGGCGGAGGACGAGATCGCGGCCGCGGGGGCCGCCGTCGGCGCTGCGTTCGGCGGCATGCTCGGCGTGACCACGTCGGCGGGACCCGGGATCGTGCTGAAGGCGGAGACGATCGGGTTGGCGATCATGCTCGAGCTGCCGCTCGTGATCTGCGACATCCAGCGCGCCGGCCCCTCGACCGGGATGCCGACGAAGCCGGAGCAGGGCGACCTGCTGATGGTGCTGTTCGGACGCAACGGCGAGTCGCCGGTGCCCGTCGTCGCCGCGCGCTCGCCTTCGGATTGCTTCTCCGCGGCGATCGAGGCGTGCCGGATCGCGCTCAAGTACCGCACGCCGGTGTACCTGCTCTCCGACGCCTACCTCGCCAACGGCTCCGAGCCGTGGCTGCTGCCCGAGCTCGACGCGCTGCCGGACATCTCGACGACGTTCACGACCGAGCCGAACTTCGAGGGCGAGTTCCTGCCCTACCTGCGCGACGAGCAGACGCTTGCACGGCCGTGGGCCGTGCCTGGGACGCCGGGCCTCGAGCACCGGATCGGCGGGCTCGAGAAGGCCAACCGCACCGGCAACATCTCCTACGACCCCGACAACCACGATCTGATGACGCGCCTGCGCGCGCAGAAGGTGGCGGGGATCGCGGGCGACATCCCCGAGCTTGCGGTGGACGACCCGGACGGCGACGCGCGCGTGCTCGTGCTCGGCTGGGGCGGCACGTACGGCCCGATCGCCGTCGCGTGCAAGCGCGTCCGCCGCGGCGGGCGCAAGGTCGCGCACGCCCACCTCCAGCACCTGAATCCGTTCCCGCGCAACACGGGCGAGGTATTGCGCCGGTACGACACGGTGCTCGTGCCGGAGATGAACCTCGGGCAGTTGCTGAAGCTCGTGCGCGCCGAGTTTCTCGTCGACGCGGTCGGCTACAACCGGGTCAGCGGTCTGCCGCTGCGCGCCGACGAGGTCGCCCACGCGATCGAGGCGCTGGTCGACCGATGAGCGACGGCAACGGCAACGGGCACGGGCACAAGCTGTCGCTGACGGCGAAGGACTACCGCACCGACCAGGAGGTGCGCTGGTGCCCCGGCTGCGGCGACTACGCGATCCTCGCCGCGATGCAGTCGTTCATGCCGGAGCTCGGCATCGAACGCGAGAACACGGTCTTCATCAGCGGCATCGGCTGTGCGGCGCGCTTCCCGTACTACATGAACACGTACGGGATGCACTCGATCCACGGCCGCGCGCCTGCCATCGCGACCGGGCTCGCGGTCTCGAGGCCGGATCTGACCGTGTTCGTCGTCACCGGCGACGGCGACGCGCTCTCGATCGGCGGCAACCACCTGATCCATGCGCTGCGCCGCAACGTGAACGTCAAGATCCTGCTCTTCAACAACCGCATCTACGGTCTGACAAAGGGCCAGTACTCGCCGACGAGCGAGCTCGGCAAGGTGACGAAGTCGACGCCGATGGGCTCGCTCGACTGGCCGTTCAATCCGCTGAGCCTGGCGATCGGCGCCGAGGCGACGTTCGTCGGCCGCGCGATCGACACGGACAAGGCGGGAATGAGCGACGTGCTCCGCGCCGCGTGCGCCCATCGCGGCAGCGCGTTCGTGGAGATCTTCCAGAACTGCCCCATCTTCAACGACGATGCTTTCGACTTCGTGCGCGACGACAAGGAGGGCGTCAGCCGGATCGTCCTCCACCACGGCGAGGCGATCCGCTGGGGCGCGGGCCAGGAGAAGGCCCTGCGCCAGCGCTCGGACGGCTCGATCGAGGTGTGCGGCGCGGACGAGGACGACGTCCTCGTGCACGACGCCCGGCACGAGACGGCGGCGCTCGCCTTCGCGCTCTCCCGCGTCACGCAGGACTCGCACGGTGGCACGCCCGTCGGCGTCTTCCGCGACAACGTGCGCCCGGTCTACGACGACCTGATGGCCGAACAGATCGCCTCCGCGACGGAGAAGCGCGGAGCGGGGGATCTCGCCCAGCTGCTGCACGGCGGCGAGACCTGGACGATCAGCTAGCGCGAACGTTAGGCTCACGCCGTGCGCGTCGGGGGCGACGTGATCACCGTCTGGCTCGTCTTCCTCTCCGGTCTTCTGGCCGGAGTCTCGGGCGTCGCCCTGCTCGTCCTCGACCTGGACGAGCCCTTCGCCGGGCCCGCCGCCGCCGGCGGCCTCGCGCTCGTCGCGTGGGTGATCTTCCACCCGCAGCGGGTAGAGGCGTAGGGCCGAGCGCGTAGGGGAAGAAAGCGCGCCCGGCCCTATGCCGTCGACTGCCGAACCTCGAAGACCTCCGGCGTTGGGATGAGTGCAGCTTCGAGTGCCCGCTCGAGCTGCGACCGCCGGAAGGGCTTCATCACGTAGCCCACCACGCCGAGCTCTCTAGTCTCCCAGCTCGGCGCGTCGATGCTGACGCAGAGGATCGGCACCTGCGGAAGCTTGTCTCGCAGCCTGCGAGTGAGACGCATCCCCGCGCGCGAGACCGGCTCCAGCAGTATCAGCTCGGGGTCCTCTCCCTCGGACAGCTCGCGCTGGCCGATCGGTCTGTGACCGAGCCGCAGGATGAGGAGCTCGAGCAGCGACCGGGTTGCCGGATCGGGATCCACGATCAGGATGGTCGCCATAGAAGGACTTTCTGCCCGGACCGCCCGAAAAGCGCATGGCAATGGTATGAAAGGGGTATGAACGAAGCCCGCGTGCTGGTGGTCGACGACGACGACGACATTCGCGGCCTCGTGAAGACGCTGCTCGAGCGGAGCGGCCTCGTGGTCGACGAGGCCGCCGACGGGCGGGAGGGCATGCGCGAGTTCCACGCTCACCGGCCCGACCTCGTCGTCCTCGACGTCTCGATGCCCGAGCTCGACGGCTGGGAGATGCTCGAGCGGATCCGCGACATGTCCGACGTGCCCGTGCTGATGCTGACCGCGCGCGGAGGCGAGCTGGAGCGCGTGCGCGGGCTCCAGAGCGGGGCGGACGACTACGTCGTGAAGCCGTTCGGCAAGCAGGAGCTCGTCGCGCGGGTCCAGGCGCTGCTCCGTCGCGCCTCGCGTATCGCTCCTTCGGAGGAGCCGGACACGTACGCCGACGCGTATCTCTCGATCGACTGGCGCCAGCGGCGCGTCGTCGTCGGTGAGCGCGAGGTTCAGCTGACGCCGCTCGAGTTCCGGCTCCTCTCGACCTTCGTGCGCAATCCGCGCCAGGTGCTGAGCCGCGAGCAGCTGCTCGACCTCGTCTGGGGCGACTCCTTCGGCGTCGGCGGCGACCAGGTGAAGCTCTACATCGGGTACCTGCGTCGCAAGCTCCAGCCCGACGCGTCCGACACGGGCCCGATCGAGACCGTGCGCGGCTTCGGCTACCGCTACAAGCCGCCGGCCTAGGACTTCCCGCCGTCGAGGAGCTCGCGCACGCGCTGCGACAGCTCGGCCGGCGAGAACGGCTTGCGAACGTAGAGATCCGCGCCGGCGGCGTAGCCGCGGCGGACGTCCGACTCCTGCGCCTTCGCCGTCAGCAGCACCACGCGCATGGTGCGCAGCTCGTCGTCGGCGCGGATCCGAGCGAGCACCTCGAGTCCGTCCAGGCCCGGCATGCCGATGTCGAGCACGGCCACATCCGGCCGCTGCTCACGGGCGACCGCGAGCGCCGCGTCGCCGTCGCGGGCGGAGACCACGTCGAAGCCGTCGCGCCGCAACCGCGTCGTCACGAGCAGCAGGATGTCGTCGTCGTCGTCCGCGACGAGCACGAGTGCTTGGCTCATACGACCAGCCTGCTTTCCGGAATCCGGGCGCCCGAACCGAGGGGCGCCGGCAGCTCGATCCGGAACGTCGTGCCGCCGCCCTCGCGGCTCGCAACGGAGATGCGGCCGCCGTGCGCCTCCGCGATCGCCTTCGCGATGAACAGGCCGAGACCCGTTCCCGGGATCTGGCTGTCGACGACGCGAGTCGAGCGGAAGAAGCGCTCGAACACACGGTCGGCTTCTCCGGGCGCAAGTCCGATGCCGCTGTCGCTCACGTCGAGCACGATGCCGTCCGCCGACTGGTGCGTCCGCAACTGGATGTCGCCGCCCTCGGGCGTGAACTTGAGTGCGTTCGAGACGAGGTTGTCGAGCAGCTGGAAGATCCGGCCCCGGTCGGCGCGTACCGGGAGCGGGCCGTCGCCGAGGTAGGAGAGCTCGAGGCCCTTGCTCTCGGCGCGCGGCTGCGCCTCGCTCACGGCCTGCCTGGCGATCTCGGCGAGGTCGAGATCCGTCGGCTCGAGCACGAGACGGCCGGCCTGGAGGCGCGCGACGAAGAGCAGGTCGTCGACGAGGCGCAGCAGCCGCTCGGAGCTGCGGGAGACGATCCCGAGATAGGAGCGGCGTTCGCCGTCAAGCGCCGGCCCGACCGTCTCGTCGAGGGCGAGCTCGACGTAGCCGATGATCGACGTCAGCGGCGTGCGCAGGTCGTGCGAGATCAGCGCGACGAACTCGTCCTTGAGCCGGTCGGCCTCCAGCAGCCGCTCGTTCTGCTCGGTGAGCCGGAGCTGCATCTCCTCGGCGGCTGCGCGCGCGCGGCGCTCGCGGAGCCGGATCCGCTCGAGCGCGCGCAGGATCCCGGTGAACCGGCCGACGACGAGGAGCGAGATCGCCGCCGCGAGCGAGAGCACCTCGTACAGGTCGAGCGGCTTTCCGCGCAGCTTCTGCTCGACGAGCGTGGCCGGGGCGACGAGCAGCGCCGCTGCGAGCACGGTGACGCGCCAGAGGCTGACCCGCAGCGTCGGCAAGCTGCGCGGGTGCGAGAGGTCGGCCATCGAGGGGTGCAGCGCAGCGACCGCCAGGAGCACGTAGGCGAGCAGGAACAGGCTGTCGATCCAGCTGCCGATGCTGTACGAGTTCGGCCCGAGCCCGACCGCCTCGTCGCCGGCGAAGAGCGTTGCGATGCCTGCCCCGACGAGGCGGAACGACGGCGTGCGCCAAGCGGGTGAGACGAAGAAGCCGGCCAGCCCCGCGAGCAGCAGGATGTCCATGGCCGGGTAGAGAGCGTCGACGACCTCCTCGCCCGTCCCGCCCGCGGCGCGGATCGCGGGGCTCATCACGAACGTCCACTGGAAGACGGCGAAGGCGAACGTGACGATGCCGGCGTCGGCGAGCGCCGCAGGCTTGTGCCGGCCGCTCGCCGAGAGCATCAGCAGCAGCAGGCTCGCAGCGGCGAGCGGGTAGGCGGCGAGGAACCACCCGTCCGACCAGGAGGGCTCGGGCGTGTTCTCCTGGACGACGGAGAACACGTTGCCGACGACGGAGCACACGAACGCGGCCGCGAACAGGTACCAGGGCAGGCGCAGCTGCGGCCGGTGGAGCCGGATCCCGTAGAGAACGGCGAGCGGTGTCGCGCAGTCGATCACGATGAGGACCGCGTACTGCCCGTCCCCGCCGGAAGAGAACATGTAGAAGAGCGGGATCAGCGCCAGCCCGACGCCGAGATAGACCTGCCACGGCTTGAAGTTGCGGAGCGCCACGGGCGTCAACTCACTGTAGTCGGCTGATCAGCTACCCGGCGACGCGTTCGACCGCACGAGCGACGCCGCCGGGGTCGACGAGCATCGAGAGGTGCGCCGCGCGCGGAAGCAGGACGAACGGTGCGTGGAGCGCCTTCGCGGTCGTCCGGCCTGCCTGCACCGAGTCGGTCGTGTCGTGCTCGCCCCACGCGACAACGACCGGGACGCCCTTGACCCGTCGCAGGTCGGCGAGCGCGTAGCCCTGGATCCCGTGCGGCAGCATCTGCGCGAACGCGGCGGCCGTCCCCGCCACGTAGAACGGCCGCTGCCAACGGTCGAGCTCGGCTTGCGTCAGCTTCGGACCGTATGCCCCGTACGCCGACGAGAGTCCTCGACGGAAGACCCAGTTCCACCCGGTGAGCATCCGGTAGACGGCGGTGAAATAAGGGTCGACGGCCAGCGCGCCGATCCAGCTCGGCGCGCCGCCCTCGCGCAGGGCGTCGCCGTCGAGGAGCACGATCCCGCGCAGCCCGTGCGGATGCCGCAGCGCCTCGCCGACGGCGACGGCGGCGCCCAGCGAGTGGCCGACGAGCGTGGGGCGCACGATCCCGAGCGCCCGCTCGAACCCCTCCACCTCGTCGAGCCAGGCGTCGAGCGTGTACGGGCCCTTCCGCTCGCTGTAGCCGAATGGCGGCAGGTCGAGCGCGAAGACGCGATGCGTCCGGCCGAGCAGCGGGCCGACCGAGCGCCAGACGTCGGACGCTTCGAGGAACCCGCCGATGAGCACGATCGGCGAGCCGTGATCGCCCCAGCGCCGGTACGCGAGCGAGCGCCCGTCCACCTGCACGTACGGCCCGGCGTAGAGCGTGTCAGCGGGGAGGCCGCCCCTGCTCACGCCGTCGTAGATCGCCGCCGACACGGTGAGCGCTGCGACGAACGCCAGGAGCCCGAGCCCGATCCGCTTCGCCCAGCGCCTCACCCGGCGAACTCGAGAATCGCGGCAGCCAGCTCGTCCGGGCGGTCCTCTTGCAGGAAGTGCGACGCGCCTTCGAGCAGCAGCGGGCCCTGCGCGTTCGGAAGCAGCTCGACGAAGCGCTCCGCAACCCGTGGCGGCAGCACCGCGTCCTCTGCGCCCCAGACGACGAGCGCCGGCTTGCGCCAGTGCTGCAGCGCGTCGCGTACGCGCAGCATGGCTGCCGCGGTCGGATGCTCCGGCTCCGTCGGCACGAGCTCCGGGAAGGCGAGTGCGCCCGCCTTCGACTCCGGCGTCGGGAAGGGCGCGTCGTACGCTGCGCGTACGTCGTCCGTCAGCCCCTGCGCCGTGCCGGCTGCGACGAGCCGGCCGATGTCGAGTTCGCCGCCGAGCTCGCGCACGACGGCGCGGAAGCGGAGCCACGTCTCGCTCGGCGCACTGCCTGCGCCGATCCCCGTGTCGAGGATCACGAGCCGCTCGACCAGGTCCTCGTGCTCGACCGCGAGCCGCAGCCCGATCGGGCCGCCCCAGTCGTGCACGACCACCGTCAGGCGCGAGAGACCGAGCTCGCGGACGACCCCCTCGATCGTGGCCACGTGGCGGTCGTACGAGTACCAGCCGGCGTCGGTCGGCTTGTCCGAGCGGCCGAAGCCGACCAGATCCGGCGCAACCACCCGTCTGCCCGCAGCCAGCGGCGGGATCACGCGCCGCCACAGGAACGACCACGTGGGCTCGCCGTGGAGCAGCAGAACCGGGTCCCCGGCGCCCTCGTCGACGTAGTGCAGCCGCAGCCCGTCCAGCTCGAGCCAGTGCGGCGCGAACGGATAGTCCGGCAGGCCGGCGAAGCGCTCGTCAGGTGTGCGGAAGGCCTCGATCGTCCTAGGCCGAACCGCGCTCGGAGGCGGTGGACATCTCCGAAGCCTAGAGAGAAATGGGCCGGACGGGCTGCGGCCCACCGCCCGGCCCGACAATGAAGATGCCGCCCCCGAGCGAAACTTGCGGCCCCAGAATGTAAAGGCGCGATCCTATGAGAGTGCGATCTTTCGCAGGACGGCTCCGCGCCGCCGGAATCCGGCCGCCGCGACGGAGGTGCCGGCGATGCCGGCGATCCCGGCGACGGCGAACGCGAGCTCCGTGCCGCCGCGGGCGCAGAGCCAGCCGGCCAGCAGCCCGCCCAGGGGCCCGGTGCCGTTGAAGGCATAGAAGTAGAGGCCGATGATGCGTCCGCGCAGATGGTCGGGCGCGGCCAGCTGCATCGACGCGTTCGAGTTCGCCGACCAGGCCGTGAACCCCGCGCCGGTGAAGAAGAGGAGCGTGCCGGCGAGGTACGCGCCGTGCACAGGCGCAATCAGCAGCTCCGAGACGGTGAAGACGAGGGAGCCGACGATCATCACTCTCGCGGAAGCGCGACCGAGGGACGCTGCGACGAGTGCACCGACGAGCGCGCCGGCGCCGAACACCGCGGACAGGATCCCGAACACGACGGCGTGCGTGTGCAGGGTCGTGTAGGCGAGCACGGGCAGCGTGACGTTGAAGTTGAAGCAGAACGTGCTCAGGACGAGCGTCAGCCCCAGTACGACGAGCATGCGCGGCTGCCGGCGGACGTACGCGAGGCCCTCGCGCGTGCCGTGGAGGATCGACGGCCGCTCGAAGTCCTCGACCGGGAAGAACTCGCGCGTGCGCATGGCGAGCAGCCCGCCCAGCACGGCGAGGAAGCTGATGGCATTCACGACGAAACAGGTGCCGACGCCTGCGAAGCCGAGGATGATCCCGGCGAGGGACGGGCCGAAGATGCGCGACGCGTTGAACAGGCTCGAGTTGAGCGCGATCGCGTTCGGCAGCTCCGCACGTCCCACCATCCGGTAGGTCAGCTGCTGCCGCGACGGCACGTCGAGCACGAGCACCGCCCCGTTGACGGCGGCGACGAGGTAGAGCATCCACGGCTTCGCGAATCCGCCCAGCGCGATCCAGGAGAGCGCGGCAGCGGTCACGACCTGGGCGAACTGCGTCCAGAGCACGAGCCGGCGCGCGTCCAGCCGGTCGGTGATCACGCCGGCGAACAGTCCGAACAGCGTGTACGGCATGAACTGCGCGAGGGCCATCAGCCCGACCGCGAAGGAGCTGCCGTGCGTCAGCTGCAGGACGAACCAGGCGAGCGCGATGCGCTGCATCCACGAGCCGGTCTGCGACACGGCCTGGCCCGAGAAGAAGAGCCGGTAGTTGCGGTAGCGGAGACTCGCGAAGGTCCGGCGGTTGAAGCGGCCGAGGGCGGCGGTCACCGGCCCTCGTCCTCGCGCAGCAGCTTCTCGAGCGGCTCGACCGCCGCCTCGACCGCCGCGAGCTCGTCGGGGGTGAGCCCGCGCAGGCGGGTGGCGAGCCACGCCGTGCGCCGGGAGCGGACGCGGCGCAGCACGCGCCGTCCCTCCTCGGTCAGAGCGAGCCCGACGCGGCGGCGGTCGTCCGGGCTCGGTGTGCGCACGACGAGGCCGTCCCGCTCGAGCCGGTCGATGTGCTGCGTCATGGCCGGCGGGGATATCCGCTCGCGCGCGGCCAGCTCTCCGGCGCCGATGCCGGGGGCGTACTTGATCGCCACGAGCAGCGAGACCTGCTCCGCCGAGACGCCGACGGCGCGGGACTCACGGCGCAGCTCGCGGCTGATCCGCATGAGGGACGGGCGGAGCGCTTCTGCGACGGCCACGGTGTCTGTCTGGGTGATCGGCATAATCGTTAACTAGGTTAACGATAGCTGAAGGAGCGATCCTTCGTCACCTCCGCGTTCGTGACCGCGCCCGATGCGACGGGATTGGCGGCCAGCTGGTTCTCCCACAGGTCGGCCTCGGACTGGAAGCTGGCGAGGACGCCGAACCCGCGGCGGGAGGGGTTGCCGGACGCGATGTCCGGACGCGTGTCGACGACCGTGTTCCGCTCGATCATGCACATCGAGCGGTCGTTGCAATAGATGCCCACGCCGAGTGCGTCACGAACCTCGTTGTCCATCACGGTGCCCATCGACATCTCGGTCACCGAGATCCCGTTCAGGGTCGTTCGACTGACGTGGTTGCCCATGATGTCGGACATCGAGGAATGCGTGGTGATTCCCTCCATGCCGCCTACGATGGTGCAGCCCTCGACCATGCTCATCCCCATGTCCATGTTGTAGGAGATGTCGATTCCCTGGCCGAGCTCGTTGCCCAGCATGTCGACGCTGCAGTTCTTGATCACGACGCCTGCGAGCCGGACGTGGATGCCGTCGAGCTTCGCACCCGAGACGGAGACGCCGTCGAGCACCGTTCCGTGCACGCCGTCCACGGTGATCCCGTTCTCGCCGCCGACGACGGAGACGTTCTTCACGGTCACTCCGCTCGCGCGGATGACGATGCCGCCGCGCACGACGGCGCCCGGTTCGCCGACGAGCACCTCGCGGCGCGTGATCACGAGCGGGCCGCGGTGGACGCCGGCCGCGAGGTGAACCACCGGCGGTAGGAGCGCGTACGCGGTGCCGCCGGCGGCGGCGAGCGTGACGCCGACGAACACGGCGGACAGCGTGCCGAGGCGTCCCAGCTCGCCTCCGTCCTCGGCGTAGCCGAGCCGCAGCAGGGGGAAGCCCGCGTGGCCGAGGATCTGGGCCACGAGCCAGCCGCCGCCGAAGAGCGCAAGCGCCTGCCAGAGCGGCGCCGCGACTCCGGCCGCACGCATCAGCCCGAGGAGGAGAGCGAGCTCGAGCAGGCCGAGCGGCAGGGCCGCCCAGCCGGGCTGGTACGGGAGCAGCCGGTGATACGCCTGGAGGTCGAGCGCGAGGCCGACGCCGAGCATCAGCCCGGCCGCCTCCACGGGCCACCAGCGGTGCTCGGCCGCGGCGAGCACGCAGGCGGCGGCGACGACCGGGAGCAGCGCCGCGAGCCGCGACTCGATCCGTCCTCTCAGCGTGTAGGACACGCCTCGACCTTGCGCAGGAACGCGTGCGCGACGTACTTCGCGCCGGCGAGCGTGTCGGCGGCCGGGAACGTCCACTGCGCCGGCACGCCGGCGAGCGCGAGCGTGCGCGTCCCGTCGGTGAGCGCGGGCACCGTCGCATCCGGGGCGAGCACGATCCAGTCGTCGGCAGTCTCGAGCGCGTGCTCGGCCACGAGCCTCTCGAGCAGCGAGTCGTGCCGGAAGCCGTGCCGGAAGCCGGTAGCGCAGATCACCTGGCCCGTCCCGTTCACGGCGTCCTCGACGCGGAAGCGTCCTTCACGCGCTGCGTGGGCGAGCGGCTCGTCGAACGCGCGACCCGGCGGGTACGAAGGTGCAATCAGCGTCCGCAGGCGCGCGGCCCGCTCCACCGCACCGAGGCGGTGGAAGCCGGAGAGGCCGCGCCGGGAGAAGTACTCGCGCGGGACGTTCAGCGGCCGGCGGACCGGCTCGCGCCGGCGCACGGAGACGACCTCGGCGCCCGCAGCCAGCGCGTTCAGCCACTCCGTCGCGGCGGCGAGACCGGCGCCGACGACGGTCACCGTCGGCGCGTACTCGTGCGGCTCGTAGGCGTGCACCGTGCGCGGGTCGCCGCGCAGCTCGTCCGGCACATTCAGGCCCGGGTGGCCGGGCGCGAGCAGGACGTGGCGGAAGGCGCCGTGCCCGTCCAGCTCGAAGCCGTCCTTCACCGCGCGCACCCGCTCGATGCGGCCGGAGCGGACGCTCCGGTCCCAGCCGCTCCGCACGCGCAGCCGCTCGACCTGGGCGAGGAACTCGTCGACGGTCGGGTGGTAGCGGTCGAGAACCGAGGCGACGAGCGGCGCCGGCGAGCGCCGCTGCAGCGCCGTCCGCACCGCGAGGCCTGGAAACGAGGTCGGCAGGCAGTGGCCGTCGCTCTCGGAGCGCATCTCGCGCTGCCGGATCGCCGCGGCGTGCCGCCGCCATTGCGCGGCGGGGTCGGCCTCCGTGCCGAAGACCGCGATCTCCTCCGGCTCGAGGCCGCCCCGGCGGAGCGTCTGGTAGGCCGTGAAGCTCGCCAGCCCCGAGCCGACGAGAGCCACCCGGCTCATTACTTCACCGAGCCGGCGAGCAGTCCCTGGACGAAGTAACGCTGGAAGGCGAGGAACACGCAGAGCGGAACCACGAGCGAGATGAACGAAGCGGGCGCGATGATGTCGATGCTCGTGCCGAACTCGCGCAGCTGCCCCGCGATCCAGACCGTGATCGGAGTCGTGTTCTGTCCGAAGGTCAGCGCGACGAGCAGGTCGTTCCACGTCCAGAGGAACTGGAAGATCGCGAGCGACGCGATCGCCGGCAGGCCGAGCGGCAGGATGAGGCGCACGAAGATGACGATCTCGTTGGCGCCGTCGATGCGCGCCGACTCGAGGATGTCCTTCGGAAGTCCGACGAAGAAGTTTCGCAGCAGAAAGATCGCGAACGGCAGCCCGAACGCGACGTGGAAGAGCGCGATCCCTTCCCATGTGTCGTAGAGGCCGAAGGTGTCGTAGAGCTTGAACATCGGGATCAGCGCCATCTGGAGCGGGACGACGAGCAGGCCGATGACGCCGATGAAGACCCAGTCCCGCCCGGGAAAGTCGAGCCAGGCGAACGCGTAACCCGCCAGGGCGCCGAGGATGACGACGAGGAACGTGTTGCCGACCGCGATGTACGCCGTCGTTTTCAGGGCCTGGACGAGGCCCGAGTTGTGGAAGAGCGAGTCGTAGTTCGACCAGGTTGCGACGCTCGGCTTCGTGAAGATCTGCCACCAGCCCTTCGACGCGTCCGCCGACGCGGGGAGGATCGAGGTGATGAAGAGCCCGATCGTGGGAACGAGCCACAGCGAGCCGAGAACGACGAGCGCGAGGTTCAGCGGCGCCCGCGCGACCGCGCGCAGGATCTTCGCCGAGACGGCGTCGCTCGGGTTGGGAACCTCGACTGCTGATGCGGCGGCCATCAGGCTTCCCTCCGGAAGCGGCGGATGTTGAGTGCGAGCACGGGGATGACGAGCAGGAACAGGAAGACGGCGATCGCCGAGCCGACGCCGAAGTCCCCGGCCCCCTGGAAGGCCGTGAAGTACATCGCGAGCGCGATGACGTTCGCCTTCGCGTATTCCGACTCGGGTGCCAGCGCGTACACGATGTCGAAGACCTTGAGGACGTTGATGATCATCGTGATGAAGACGACGCTCAGCACCGGTGCGAGCAGCGGCACGGTCACGCGCCTGAAGGTTTGCCACTCGGTCGCGCCGTCGGTGCGCGCGGCCTCGAGCACGTCGCGCGGCATCGCCGCCAGCCCGGCGCCGATCACCACCATCGCGAAGCCGGCCCAGATCCAGATGTATGCGATCAGGAGCGAGGGGACGATCAGGTTCGGGCCGAGCCATCCGAAGCCGCCGAACGGCTTCGCAAAGGTCTGCGCGCCGATCGCCGTGTGATACGAACCGGCCGAAACCTTCGAGAAGTCGAACGAGCCGTCGGGTTTCGACTTCGTCGTCTGCACCGTCTTTCCCGACGCGTTGCGAAGCTCGACGGTCACGCCCGGGAGCCCCAGCTCGCCCTTCTCGACGACGCCGACCTTGCCGCCGCCCGGCTTGAAGTCGCGCCAGACGACGCCCTCGATGTCACCGGGCTTGGCGGCGGGAACCACCGCCTGCACGCTGCTCTTGGGCACCTGGTCCGGAGCGATCCCGGTCAATCCGAGCAGAGCGACGCCGCCGGGTTGCGTCGGCGTCTTGAGCACGAGCGCGCCGCCCGAGGACTGCAGCGCGGGAATCGACGGCGACGCGCTCGAGAGGACGCCCGCCGGGCTGAAGACGCCGGAGACCGTCTTGCTGAGCGCGTTGATCGCGCCGAGGTTCGGATCCTGCTGGTACATGATCCGCCACGTGACGCCGGTGGCGAACGCGGAGATCGCCATGGGCAGGAAGACGGCCGTCTTGAACGCGACCGCCCAGCGGACGCGCTCGGTGAGCACGGCGAAGACGAGCCCGACGGCGGTGACCATCGCCGGGACGACCGCCACCCAGATGGCGTTGTTCTTGATCGCCGTCGTCAGAGCCGACGTCGTGAACAGCGTCTTGTAGTTGTCGATCCCGACCCAGTGGCCGATGAAGCCGGTCTGGCCGAAGAAGCTTCGGATGATCGTGTAGACGGCCGGGTAGACCATCCACACGCCGAGCATGAAGAGCGCGGGCGCGAGGAAGAACGCACCCACGAGGTACCGGCCGAGCCTGCCCGGCTCGCCGGAGGGGGGCGGAGCCGCCGCGACCGGCGGCTCCGCCGTGATTCCCCCTGCGCTCACTGTTCGGCTACTTGCCCTTCTTGTACGCCGCCGCGGCGGCGGCTTCCAGCTTGTTCTGAATGCCGGACACGTCCTTGGGGTCCTTCAGGAAGTCCTGGAAGAGGCCCCACTCGCCCTGGCCGGTCGTTGCCCCGAACGCGGGCGGCTGGTTGTCGGACATGTCGAACACGACCGACTTCGCCTGTCCGATCGGCGCCTCGGTCGCCTTCGTGATCGCATCTGGATAGATGCTCGCCGGAACGTTCTTGTTGCCGGTCCCGAAGCCGCCCTGCTTCGCCCAGGCCTCGGCGGCCGGCGCGGTGGCGAGGAACTTCACGAACGCCTCGATCGCCGGGTTGTCGCGGAAGGCGACGAACAGGTCGCCGCCGATCTCGACCGCGCTCGCGTCGGGCCCGGGGGTGATCGCCGGCCACGTGAACGTGTTGAAGCCCGTCCCCGCCTTGGCCTTCGTCGACGAGGTGATCACGCCGCCGACGAAGTCGGCCTCGAACACCATCGCCGCCTGCGAAGGTGTCGCGAACGCGTTCGTCACCGAGGTGTTGAACCCGTTCTGCAGCGCACCGCTCGTTCCGCCGGCGATGTTCGCCGTGTCGCCGACGATCTTCGCCATCGTGGTGAGAGCCGTCGCGACCGACGGGTCGGTCCACTTGATCTTGTGCTGGCTCAGCTGGTCGTACTTCGCCGCGCCGAACGTGCGGAGGTAGATGTTTTCGAACATGTCGGTGAGCGTCCAACCGTCCGCTCCGCCGATCGAGTACGCGGGCGTCCCGCTCGCCTTGAGCGTCTGCGCGTCCGTGAGCAGCTGGGTGAACGTCTTCGGCGGCGTGACACCCGCGGCCTTGAAGGCCGGGACGTTGTACCAGACGACCGACTTGTTGGCGGCCTTGAAGACGAGCGCGTACAGCTTGCCGCTGTACGTGCCGAGCTGTCGCCATGCAGGAGCGTAGTTCGCGTTGATCGCCGAGGTCGCGTACGTGATCGGCTTCAGCTTGCCCTGGGCCGCGAACTGCGCCACAGTTCCCGGCTGCGCGATGTCGGCCATGTCGGGCGGGTGGCCGCCGGCGACCGCGGTCGCGAGCACCGTCGGCAGGTTGTTGCCGACCGGCTTGTAGTTGACATGGACGTTGGGATACGTCTTGTTGAAGGCCTTGATCACGGCCTCGAACTGCGGCTGCCCCGAGGACGAGGTCCAGATGCCGTCGAAGTTGATCGTGCCCTTGACCGCGAGGTTCTGGCCGGCGTGCACGTGCGTTCTCGTCCCGGCGCCTGCCAGGCCGACGACGAGCAGCGCAGTCCCCGCAACTGCCGCGAAGACTGCGATGCGTGTACGAGTCATACGACTCCTTTCGTGGGAGTTCCGTCGTAGATTCCGAGGCCTGTCTCCGGATCGAAGAAGTGCAGCGAGCGCGTGTCGACCGCGATCTCGACCTCCTGCCCGGGGCGGACGCGCGAGCGGGCCCCGAAGCGTCCGACGAGGGCGGCGGTGCCACTGTCCGCGGCCTGCTCGATGGCGCGCTCGTCGCCGACGTCCTGTGCGAGCTCGCGCACGTCGTCCGTCATGGCGGGCCTGCCCTCGATCGAGAAGTGCACCATGATCTCGGAGCCGAGCGCTTCGGTGAGGTCGGTCTTGCCGTGCAGCCGCTGTCCGGACGGTGTGCTCGTCGCAAGCGCCGCGTCCTCGAGGTCCTCCGGGCGGATGCCGAGGACGATCTGCCGGCCCACGTACGCGGCGAGGCCGGGCCTCGCCTTCACTTCGTCGGCCTCGATCGCGATCGACTGCTCGCCGACCTTGGCGGCGTAGCCGCCGTTCCGCTGCTCGAGCTCGGCCTCGACCATGTTCATCGCCGGGCTGCCGATGAAGCCGCCGACGAAGAGGTTGACGGGGCGGTCGTAGAGCGTCTGCGGGTCTGCGACCTGCTGCAGCTCGCCCTTGCGCATAACGGCGACGCGGTCGCCCATCGTCATCGCCTCGACCTGGTCGTGCGTGACGTAGATCGTGGTGACGCCGAGACTGTGCTGCAGGCCGGCGATCTCCGCGCGCATCTGCACGCGGAGCTTGGCGTCGAGGTTCGAAAGGGGCTCGTCCATGAGGAACGCCGCCGGCTCGCGCACGATCGCGCGGCCCATGGCGACGCGCTGGCGCTGGCCGCCCGAGAGCGCGCGCGGCTTGCGCTTGAGGAAGGACTCGAGGCCGAGGATCCGCGCGGCGTCGTTCACGCGCCGCTCGATCTCCTCCTTCGGGATCTTCTTGATCTTGAGCCCGAAGGCGATGTTCTCGTAGACCGACAGGTGCGGGTAGAGGGCGTAGCTCTGGAACACCATCGCGATGTCCCGGTCGCGCGACGGAACGTGGTTGACGGTGCGGTCGCCGATCTTCAGCACACCGCGGGAGATCTCCTCGAGCCCGGCGACCATGCGGAGCGCCGTCGTCTTGCCGCAACCCGACGGCCCGACCAGCACCATGAACTCGCCGTCCCGGATCTCGAGATCGAGGCCGTTCACGGCCGTCGTCCCATCCGGGTACGTCTTCGTCACACCCTCGAAGGTCACTCCGGCCACGGAAAGTCCCCCTCCGTTCGCATCCCCACGGAGATCTAATCAGATGCGTTCCAGCTATGCGAACGCGCGGCCCGCGCTTAGCGCGGGGCGACGGCGGTGATCGTTCCGCGCGCACCAGCGCCGAGCGGAACGGTGACCGTGTACGTGTAGCTGCCGGGGTAGGGGAACACGACCCGCACGCGGTAGCGGCCCGGCGCGATCTCCTTGCCCTTGAAGCTGTTGCTCTGGCCGTCGGCCGTGATCGTCAGCACCGGGCGAAAGCCGTCCAGCCGGCGTCCACGCCGCGAGATGTCGACGATGGCGCTCCACGGCTGCGCCGCAGAGACGAGGGCCGGCGGCTTGTCGACGGCCACACTCGGCCGGTCCGCCCACGCGCCGACGGCCGCCACGACGGCGACGATGACCACGAGTACGAGCGTCCTACGGAGCCGCAATTCCGTGCCCTTTCCGCGGGTGAGTCTTCACCCTTCAGAACGTCCGTCGGCCGCGGATGTTGCGCCCGGGAGCAAAGATCACTCGTAGGGGTGCGGTGCCAGTCCCTCGACCGAGGGACTCGGAGCCGTTATCGTGCGATTTGTCACCAACGACGACCGGACCGGGAGGCGGCCATGCAAATCGGCGGTGTGATGCGGGTACGGCTGGTCACGGCGGAGCCTGACGAGACGGCGGCGGACGCGATCCGGCGCATGCTCGAGACGAACGTCGGCTCCGTCGTCGTCTGCGAGGGAACGGTGCCGGTCGGCATCTTCACCGAGCGCGACGTCCTTCGCCTCGCGGGCGAGGGCGCAGACTTCGCGGCGATCGCTCTTCGCGACACGATGACGCCGAATCCGCTGACGATCTCCGCGGACGACGGGATCCTCGACGCCGCACAGCTGATGGGCGCGCGCAAGCTCCGCCACCTACCGGTCGTCGAAGGCGGCAACCTCGTCGGGATCGTGTCGATTCGCGACGTGCTCGGCTTCCTGGCCGAGCGCCTCTGGAACGACCACGACGAGACCGCGCATGCGACGGCGAGAGCTCTGCTCGACCGGTCCGTGAAGGTCTGACGCTTACGGCTGCGACCAGGTCGCGTTGCGACCTGGTCGCGGAGGATCAACGCGCTCGGGCTAGAGAATCTTCGAGAGGAATTGCTTCGTGCGCTCGTGCTCGGGCGCTTGGAAGAAGTGCTCGGGCGAGCCCTCCTCGATGATGCGGCCGTCGTCCATCATCACGACGCGGTCCGCGGCCTCGCGCGCGAAGCCCATCTCGTGTGTGACGACGATCATCGTCATTCCCTCGTGCGCGAGCTCCTCCATCACGGTGAGCACCTCGCCGATCACCTCGGGGTCGAGTGCGCTCGTCGGCTCGTCGAACAGCATCAGCGCCGGCTTCATGGCGAGCGCCCGGGCGATTGCCACGCGCTGCTGCTGACCGCCCGAGAGCTTCCCCGGGTACGTGTCGCACTTGTCGCCGAGGCCGACGCGCCGGAGGAGCAGCTCGGCGTCCTCCGCCGCCTTGTCCTTCGGCACACCGAGCACGTGCACCGGGGCCTCGGTGACGTTCTCGAGCGCGGTCTTGTGCGGGAAGAGGTTGAAGCGCTGGAAGACCATGCACACCTGCGCGCGCTGCTTCGCGATGTTCCGCTCCGAGTCCTCGACGAGCTTCCCGTCCTCCTTTTCCCGGTAGCCGATGAGACTGCCGTTCACCTCGATGCGGCCCGAGTCGATCTTCTCGAGATGGTTGACGCAACGGATGAAGGTCGTCTTGCCGGACCCTGACGGCCCGATGATGCAGACGGTCTCGCGCTGCCGCACCTCGAGCGACACGTCCTTGAGCACGTGCAGCTTGCCGAAGCTCTTGTTCACGTCGGTGGCGCGCATGATCGCGTCGCCGAGCACGAGTCCGGTCGAGGTCATCGCCGTCCCCACGCGGTCACCGGTGACCAGGCTGCGAACAGCCGCTCGCGGAAGCTCAGCTGGTCACCGCGCTCGCTGGCTGCGAGGCGGCGCTCGATCGACGCCTGGATGAGGCTCCAGATCGTGGTCAGCACGAGATACCAGAAGGCGACCGCGACGAAGTACTCGGTGTGGAAGGTCTGCGAGTAGCCCTGCTCCGCATCGGCGAAGAGCTCGTAGACCCCGATCGTGTAGACGAGCGACGTCGTCTTCATCATGTTGTTGAACTCGTTGCCGAGCGGCGGGACGATCACCCGCGCCGCCTGCGGCAGGATGATGCGGCGCATCGCGAGACCGGAGCGCATGCCCAGGGACTTCGCCGCCTCCATCTGCCCCTTGTCGATCGAGTCGATGCCGGCCCGGATGATCTCCCGCATGTACGCGCCCTCGTTGATGCTGAGCGCGAGGATGCCGGCGGCGACCTCGGCGGTCAGGTTGAAGACGCCGAGGTGAATGACGTTGGGGAGCCCGAGCGCGAAGTAGAAGAAGAAGATCTGCACGAGCACCGGCGTTCCGCGGAAGATGAGCACGTAGGTCCCGGAGAGCAGCCGGAAGGGCAGGAACCGGGACATCCGTGCCAGGGCCGCGACGAGGCCGAGCAGGATGCCCAGCACCTGGGCGACGATCGAGATGTAGATCGTCGCCCAGAGCGCGTGGGCAAATGGGCCGTTCGGATGGAAGATCCGCGACCAGATGATGTGCCAGTCGGCCGCGACGAGCACCCGTACCTCGCTACTTCTTCAGCGCGAACGCGCTGAGGCCCCACTTGGCCAGGATCGTCTTCATCGTTCCGTTCGCGTAGACCTTCGTGATCGCGGTCTTGAACTGCGCGCCGAGCGGATCGCCCTTGCGCGTGGCGATGCCCTCCGGCGCGGCTTCGATCTGCTTCCCGGCGATCTCGAACTTCCCGCCCGTCTTCTTGATGTAGTACAGGACGGGAGTTGCGTCGGCGAAGTACGCGTCGACCTTGCCTGCGAGGAGCGCTGCGGCTGCGCTCGTGTCGGCCGGGTAGATCTTGATCGTGATCTGCGCCTTTCCGGCCTTGGCGAGCGTCTTGTTCTCCGCGTCGAGCCCCGCCTTCTCCGTCGTCGCGGCCTCGACCGCGGCGCTCTTGCCGCTCAGCGACGCGAGTGTCGAGACTTTCGACGGGTTGCCCTTCTTGACCATCAGCAGTGCGCCGACCGTGACGTAGTCCGTGAAGTCGACCTGCTTCGCCCGTGCGGGGGTATCGGTCATCGCGCTGATGATCGCGTCGCACTTCTTGGCGAGCAGGGCGGGGATGATCACGTCGAAGCCGGTGACCTTGATCTGCGCCTGATCACCGAGCACTTTCGCAACGGCGTTTGCAATGTCCACGTCGGCGCCGACGGCCTTGCCGCCCGAGAGCGACTCCATCGGCGGGTATGTCGTGTCGCTGCAGAAGACGATCGTCTTCGCAGCCGGGGCGGCGGCCGCCGCCCCGGCGAGGGCCGTGGCCGCCGTCACGGCAACGAGGCTCGCGACGAATATGCGCTTCAGGTTCATCCGCTTCCTTTCCGAGGTTGCGAAGATCGTAAACCTGTCGCGGAGCATTTACCTGCTCAGCCCGCGAGAGCTGCCGCCGTGAGCTGCTGGAAGTGCCCGATCAGCTGCTCGCTACGGCTCATGAGGTGGCCGTGCTCGAGGGCGCCGGAGGTGACGCCGCCGTGGACGCCCTCGACGAGCGCCCGGTCCTCGCGCCCGACCTGGTCGTCGAATGCCATCAGCTCGTCGATCCAGGCCCGGTCGACGTCCGGGCCGAAGAAGTAGTCGCGGATCGGGCCGCGCTGGCTCGAGAGGCGGCCCTCGGTCGAGAGCGCGTACGCCTCCGCCGAGACGTCGAGCACCTCCGCCAGCGCTGGATGCGCCGTCTGACAGTGGTAGCACTCGAGGAAGTTCTCGCAGACGATCTTCCAGTTCGCGTCGACCTCGGCCTCCCAGCGGCTCGTCCAGCGGAGCTCGCCGACGTCGAGCCCGAGCTCGGCGACCTGGGCCGGCATCGACCCGAGCGCGTCGGCGAGCGGCTCCGGCTCCTCCGTCCCTGCGTTGACGAAGACGAAGGGCCCCCACGCTCCGACGGCCGCCGGCACGAGCCCGAGCTCCTCCTTGCAGAACGCCGGGTCCTCGTCCGAGCGCGGGGCCGCGCGGAGCGAGCCGTCGAGGCCGTACGTCCACGCGTGGTACGGGCACTGGAGCGTCTCGCGCCTGCCTGCGCCGGAGGCGACGGGGAAGCCGCGATGCCGGCAGACGTTGAGGAACGCGCGCAGCTCCCCGTCGCGGGCGCGCGTGACCACGACCGGCATGCGGCCGGCCCGGCCGGTGAAGAACGTTCCCGGCTCCGGCAGCTGCCCGAGGTGGCCGGCGTACTGCCACGCGGAACGGAAAATCTGCGCCTGCTCGCGGCGCAGGATCTCCGGGTCGGAGTACCAGCTGTAGGGGAGCGTGTGCTCCACGGCCGAATGATCTCAGTCCGGCGCCGCGGACGGCCGGACGCGCAGGAGGCGCGCCGGGAGCGCCGGCAGCCACCAGTTCCAGCGGCCGAAGAGCGACACGAGCGCCGGCACGAGCAGCGCGCGCACGACGGTTGCGTCGAGGATGATTCCCGCGCCGAGCCCCGTCGCGAAGATCTTGATGATCACTTCGGGGCCCGAGCCGAGCGCGGCGAAGGCGAGGAAGAGGATCAGCGCCGCGCTCGTGACGAGCCGGCCGGTGCGCGACAGGCCGTGGATGACGGCCTCGTCCGTCGTCGCGCCCGCGTCGTACTCCTCGCGGACGCGCGCCAGGATGAAGACCTCGTAGTCCATCGAAAGGCCGAAGAGGAAGGCGAACACCATCAGCGGGATGAACGCCGTGATCGCGGCCGTCTTCGTGATGTGCCAGATCAGGTGCGAGCCCCACCCCTCCTGCCAGACGAGGACGAGCACGCCCCAGGCGGCCGCGACCGAGAGAAGGTTGAGCAGCACCGCCTTCACCGGGAGCAGGAGCGAGCGGAACGCGCGCGCGAGGAGGATCAGCGTGAGCACCGCGATGAGGGCGATCATGAGCGGGAAGTTGCTGTAGACGGCCGATACGAAGTCGCCGTTCTGTGCGACCTGGCCGCCCACGGTCGTCCCGGGCGCCGTGTGCGCGACGGTGCGCAGGCGGGCGTAGAGCCGTCTGCCGCCGCCGCTGTTCGCCTGGCCCTGGGGGAAGACGTCGACGACGGCGGCGCCGCCCGCGCGCCAGCCGACCGCGGCGCCGCGCACGCCGGAGACACGGCCGAGCTTCACGGCGAGTCCGGCCGCCTGCCCCGGGTCACGGGCGAGCACGTCGAACTCCGTGAGCACTCCGGCGCCGATCCCCGACCCCTCGAGCGCCACGAGGCCCGCGTGCGCGTCGCCGTTCTTGGACAGCGAGTCCGGGCTCGCGTTGCCGATCTGGATCCAGGTCGCCGGGACGACGAGCGCGGCGAGGATCGCGAGCGCGAGCGCGGCCGCCCACCAGCGCCGACGCACGACGATCTCCGACCAGCGCACCCAGAAGCGACCGGCGTTGAGCTCGCTGCGGAGCCGCGGCCGGTCGATCCACGGGCCGATCGTCGCGAGGATCACCGGCAGCAGCGTGATCGAGACGGCGACGCTGACGACCGGGATCAGCATGCCCGCGTAGCCGATCGAGCGCAGGAACGGGAGGGGCAGCACGACGAGCGCGAGCAGGCCGATGCCGACGGTCGTGCCGGAGAAGACGACCGCCTCGCCCGCCGTCCGCATGGCGAGCTCGACGGCTTCCTCGTTCGAAGCGCCGCGGGCGTGCTCCTCGCGCCAGCGCATGACGACGAGCAGCGTGTAGTCGATGCAGACTCCGAGCCCGATCAGCGCCACGAGGAACTCGACGATGAACGAGATGTCCGCGATCGTCGTGAGGGCCCAGATCAGCATGAACGTCGCGACGATCGCGAACACGGCCATCACGATCGGGACGAGGGCGATGAACGACGCGAACACGACGGCGAGCACGATGAGGGCGCCGAATCCGCCGAGGAGCGCCTCGAGCAGGACGCCGGGCCCCTTGCCCCCGCTCGCGGAGTCGTTGAGCGCGTCGTAGCCGGTGACGTGCACGGTCGCGCCGGCGGGATGCGTCTTCCGCAGCGCCGCACGGATCGCGTCCGTCTCCGTCGTCGCGCCGGTGAAGCCGCGGTTCGCCTTGAAGGGGATGTAGACGACCGCGAACGTCGTGCGCCCGTCGGCCGAGACGAACGCCGGGCTCCCCGTGGACGCGTACGAGACGGCGCGCGAGCCGGCGACCGCGGCGGTTGCGCGCTGGAGCGCCACGCGGAGCGCGGTGCGGACGCCCGGCGAGGTGACGCTCGTTCCGGCCGGGAGCCGGAAGACGGGGATGATCGTGCTGACGCTCGGGTCGATCCCGTAGCGGTGGAAGAGCGCGATGTTCGTCTCGAAGCCCTCGCGGCCGGGGACGGAGAACTGCTGCGACAGCGCGTTCGTCGCCCGCTGCAGGTTCGGCACGCCTCCGAGCAGGACGATCAGCCAGAAGGCGACGACGAGCCGTTTGTGGCGCAGTACGAAGCGGGAGAGTCCCTGCACGGCGACCCCAGGCTACCCGGGCGTACGATCGTTATGTGCGTGCGATGGTGCTGACGGCGCAGCGCGAGCCGCTCGAGCTGCGCGACCTGCCCGTGCCGGAGCCGGGGCCGGGCCAGGTGCTCCTGCGCGTCCGGGCGTGCGGCGTCTGCCGTACCGACCTGCACGTCGTCGACGGCGAGTTGACGCGGCCGAAGCTGCCGCTCGTGCCCGGCCACCAGATCGTGGGCGAGACCGAGAACGGGCGCCGGCTCGGCGTGCCGTGGCTCGGCTGGACGTGCGGCCGTTGCCGGTACTGCCTGTCGGGCCGCGAGAACCTCTGCGACGAGGCCCGCTTCACCGGCTACGACCTCGACGGCGGCTATGCGGAGTACGCGGTCGCGGACGAACGGTTCTGCTTTCCGCTGCCGGACGGCTACCCGGACGCGCAGGCGGCGCCGCTGCTCTGCGCCGGGCTGATCGGCTATCGCTCGCTGCGGCTCGCGGGCGACGCGGAGCGCCTCGGTCTGTACGGCTTCGGGGCTTCGGCGCACATCGTCGCGCAGGTGGCCCGTTCGCAGGGGCGGCGGCTGTTCGGCTTCGTGCGCGCCGGCGACGAGGCGGCGCGGGCGTTCGCGCTCGAGCTCGGCTGCGAGTGGGCGGGGGCCTCCGGCGAGCTGCCGCCGGAGGAGCTCGACGCGGCGATTCTCTTCGCGCCGGCCGGGGAGCTCGTGCCGCAGGCGCTGCGCGCCGTCGCCAAGGGCGGTGTCGTGGTGTGCGCGGGGATTCACATGAGCGACATCCCGTCCTTCCCGTACGAGCTGCTCTGGGGGGAGCGCGTCCTCCGCTCCGTGGCGAACCTCACGCGGCTCGACGGCAACGAGTTCCTCGCGGTGGCGCCGCAGGTCCCGGTGCACACGGAGGTCGAGCTCTTCGCGCTCGAGCAGGCGAACGAGGCCCTCGACCGGCTCCGCCGGGGCGACGTTCGCGGTGCAGCTGTGCTCCAGCCCTAGGATTCGTCTGTGGCCGGCCGCCTCAGCTCGCTTCGCACGTTTGCCGCTGCTCACAAGTGGCTCGTCGTCGCGCTCCAGGTCGTCGTGCTCGCCGTCTTCCTCGGCTGCGTCGGCTGGGCGCTGCGGGGCTCGTTCCGCGCTGCCGGAGACGATCTCCGCAACGCGGATCCGGTGATGTTCACGCTCGCCTGCGTCGTGCTTGCGTCCTACTACCTCGTGTTCGTGCTCGGCTGGATCCGGATCCTCGCCGACTGGGACATTCACCTCTCGTATCCGGCGGCTCTGCGCGCGGAGATGGTCTCGATGCTCGCGAAGTACGTGCCCGGCGGCGTGTGGACGCCGGCGGCGCGCGTCGTCGCGGCGCGGCGTGCCGGCGTCACCGACGGCGCGCTCGTCACCGCGTCGATGCTCCTCGAAGCCGGCATCTCCGCGGTGGCGGGCGTGATCGTCTTCGTCGTCTCTCTGGCGTGGGTGGACGGCGTCAAGGCGCCGATCGCGCCGATCGTCGCCTTCGCCGTCGTCGTCGCGGTGCTCCTGCAGCCTCCGGTGTTCCGGCCCCTGATGTCGCGGATCCTGCGCCGCCTCGGCTTTGCCGCGCTGCCGCCGCTGCGCCGGGCGACGATGTTCGTCCTGCTCGTCTTCTACTCGGGCACGTGGGTGATCGGAGGCGCCGCGCTGTGGCTGCTGCTGCGCTCCGTCGGCTCGCACCCGGACGTCGAGTCGATCGTCTTCCTCGGCGGCGTGGCCGCGATCGGGGCGATCGTCGCCGTCCTCTCGTTCTTCGCCCCGTCCGGGCTCGGGCCGCGGGAGGCGTCGATGTACGGGTTGATGCTGGCGGTCGCCTCTCCGGGCGCGGCGCTCGGCGCGACCGTGCTCAACCGGGTGGCGATCACGCTCGTCGAGGTGCTCCTGCTCGTCGTCGGCGGGCTGCTGCTGCGCTCTCGCGACGACTCTGGCGAGCCCGCCCGGCTGCGCGACGCCGAGGCCTAGGGGTTTTCCGCGGCCGCGGTGCGGCGCGGTACAGATGCCGCGGGGCGGGCCGGGCGCGAGGCTCCGGGCATGGTCGAGGCCGTATCGGACTCCGCCCTCTTTCGCGCCGACGTGGACGGGCGCATCGAGGACTGGAACGCGGCCGCCGAGCGTCTGACCGGAATTCCGCGCGGAGCGGCCCGCGGCCGGCCGTGCTGGGCTGTGCTGCGCGGCGTCGACGGCGCCGGCCGCCACGTCTGCCGGCCGGGCTGTACGCCTTCGCGGCTGGCGCGGGCGGGCCGCGCGGTCGACTGCGGCGTGCTGTCGGTCGGAACGGCGCACGTCGCCGTGGCGACGATCGTCGTCGGCAACGGCGCAACGCCGGTCGTGCTGCATCCGATGGTTCCGCAGAACGGCTCGGCAACCGCGGATCTGTCGCTGCCGAGGCTGACGCGGCGCCAGCAAGAGGTGCTGCTGCTGCTTGCGGAAGGCGTGCGCGTGAAGGAGGTGGCGCGGCGTCTCGGCCTCGCCGAGGCAACGGTGCGTAACCACGTGCGAGCCCTCCTGCTCGAGCTCGGAGCCCATTCGCAGCTCGAAGCCGTCGCGCGGGCCCGCTCCCTCTCGCTGCTCTGACCCCTGGTGCCAGGCACCGTGCCTGGCACCAGGGGTTCGAACCGTTACGGCTCGAGCGTCGCGCGGCGGACGGCGTCGTGCCACCCGGCGACGAGGGGCTCCACCTCGCCGGCGGACAGCTGCGGCTCGCAGTGCATCGGGGCCTTGCGGAGGGCGGCCAGCTCCGCCTCGCTCCAGCGGCCGACGGCGACGCCGGCCAGGGCGGCTGCGCCCAGGGCGGTCGTCTCCCGCTCCGCGGCGACCTCGACCGGAAGCTGAAGCACGTCCGCGACGAACTGGACGACGAACGCGTTGCCTGCCGCACCGCCGTCGAGGCGCAGCGACGCCGGGCGCTCCGGCATCGCGTCGACGACGTCGAGCAGCTGGAACGCGATCGACTCGAGCGCAGCCCGCACGAGATGCTCGCGCCGGGTTCCCCGCGTGATCCCGCAGACGAGACCGCGCGCGTCCGGCGCCCAGTGCGGCGAGCCGAGCCCGGTGAGCGCCGGCACGAAGTAGACGCCCTCCGTGGACGGCACGGCGCGCGCGAGCGCGTCGCTCTCCGCCGCGTCGCCCAGGACGCCGAGCCCGTCGCGCAGCCACTGCACCGCCGCACCCGCGACGAAGACCGAGCCTTCGAGCGCATACGCCGCCGGCGCGCCCGCTGCGCTCGCCGCCGCCGTCCGGACGAGGCCGTGCGGCGGCGCCGAGCAGTCTCCGCCGGTGGCCACGAGCACGAACGCACCCGTGCCGAGCGTCGCCTTCGCCTCACCCGGCTCGAAGCACGCGTGCCCGTAGAGCGACGCCTGCTGGTCGCCGGCGAGCGCCGCGATCGGGATCCGCGCGCCGAGCAGCTCGGCCTCTCCGACCACCTCCGCCGACCGCCGCACCTCGGGGAGGAGGGAGCGGTCGACGCCGAACAGGCGCAGCAGCTCGTCGCTCCAGGCGAGCGACGCGAGGTCGAGCAGCATCGTCCGCGACGCATTCGACGCGTCGGTCACGTGGACGGCGCCCCCGGTCAGCCGCGACGCGAGCCACGTGTCGACCGTCCCGAACGCGAGCCCTTCGCGCGCGCCGGTCTCCCGCAGGATCCACTCGAGCTTCGTCGCGGAGAAATAGGGATCCGCGGTCAGCCCGGTGCGGGCGCGGATCTCGCCAGCGGGCAGCTCCCGGCAGCGCTCCGCCGTCCGCCGGTCCTGCCAGACGATCGCGGGGTACACCGGCTCGCCGCTGCGCCGCTCCCAGACGACGGTCGTCTCGCGCTGGTTCGTGATCCCGATCGCAGCGAGGTCTCGCGCCGCCAGCCCCGCGTCGGCGAGCGCCGCCGCCGCCGCCGGCTCGACGCTCGACCACAGCTCCAGCGGATCCTGCTCCACCCAGCCCGGCCGCGGGGTGACCACCGCGACCGGGACATACCCGCGGCCCAGCACCTCGAGGCCGTCGCCGACGACGAGGCACGTCGTCCCGGTCGTGCCCTGGTCGATCGCGAGGATCACGGACGGATTCTCGCGCAGTACCCCTATCGGGCGGAGGGATCAGCGTTCACGCTGATGGCCGCACAGCTGCCCGGGAACATGCTCCAGCCATGGGCAGGCGTCTGGCCGTTGTACTTGTCGCGCTCGCGGTGCTTCCGGCTGCGCCCGCGGCGGCGGCGCCTCTGAGCAACATCACGCTGAAGATCGGCGACGCCGTCGACATCGTCGGCACGCCCATGGCGTGCTTCGCGATGACGTCCAACAAGAAGAACGGAATGGCGTGCGTGCTCTGGAAGGGGAACGCTCCCAAGACCGGGGTCTTCGGCGTCGGACTCGCCGTCGACGGCACCGCCTCGCTCAGCAAGATCAACGCCGACGGCAGCGGCCTGACGATCTTCAAGCGCAAGCTCCAGGCGGCTCGCACGGTCTACAAGGCTCACGTCGGGGACCTCTTCGGCTTCCAGGTGAACAGCTCGCTTGCCATCGCCTGCGAGGTGATCAACGTCACGACGACCGCGGTCGAGCCCATGCTCCGCGGCGTCAAGGTGGTCTGTCTGCGCTCGAACGGAACGACGGCGATCCCGACGTCCTACTTCGTGACCCTCTCGGCGAAGGTCGCCGCGGTCGGGAAGTTCGACGCGAAGAGCAAGCCGTCGGCCTGGGCGATTCTCAAGAAGCAGCCGTAGCGCCGGATCAGCGGTATGGTCCGGGGCGTTCGCCATGCCCTTGACGGCCGTCCCCTTGCGGCGCCGGTTGCTGCTGATCCTCGCGGTCGTGATCGGTCTGCTCGCTGCTGCGCCGGGGGCGGGCGCGTCGAGCCCGCGAACGGTCCGCCTCGTCTTCGCCGGCGACGTCATGCTCGGCCGCGGGGTGGCGCCGGTCGCGGCGGCCGACCCGCAAGGGCTCTTCGCCGGCGTACGTGACGAGGTCTCCGCTGCCGACCTCGCCGTCGCCAACCTCGAGTCCCCGCTCACGCTGCGACCGCATCGCCCTGCCTTCGGCCCGAACGCGCTCGAGGCGCGGCCGGGGTCCGCGGCGCTCCTGCGCAGCGCCGGTTTCGACGCGATCGCGATTGCGAACAACCATGCGGGCGACGCCGGCCCGCACACGGTGACCGACACGCTGGCCGCGCTCGCCCGCGCGAGGCTCACGGCCCTCGGCGGCGGCTCGTCGGCCGCCACGGCGTACGCGCCGACGATCGTCGTCGTGCACCACGTCCGCGTTG
>Ga0265325_10000171_pt1 | contig 45980 bp, 34 predicted proteins | sample 41420metaG_FD_202090 | JGI IMG/M metagenome (GOLD analysis project Ga0265325, IMG submission 202090) | Rhizosphere microbial communities from Carex aquatilis grown in University of Washington, Seatle, WA, United States - 4-14-20 metaG | ecosystem: Host-associated > Plants > Roots > Rhizosphere...
CATTCCACGCGCTCACGGTTCCCGGCAGGCTCACAACCCCCGTGGCTCCAAATGCCTCGGCGGAACGGAGAATTGTGCCCAGGTTCCCCGGATCCTGAATGGCCGCCAGAACGAGCACCAGCGGTTTCTCATGGTTGCGGTCCAGAACGTCCGACCAAGACTTATTTGGCCGCTCAACCAGCGCCGCAATCGGCTGCGGCGTTTCGGTTGCCAACGCAGCTTCAAGCAGTTTCATCGGCAGGAGCAGAATCTCGGTTTCAGCCGGCAGGTTCAGTGCGTCCGCCAGCCGTTCCGCTCCTTGCGCCACAAAGACGGTTTTCACGCGCAAACCTGCGCGCAGAGCTTCCTCAATGAGGTTGGGTCCTTCGATACCCACCAGGCTGCTGGCGCCGCCTGCGAGCGCGCGAACACCGCGGCCTGGCGTGCTCAGCGCCTTCCTCAGCTCTTTCAGGCGCGCATTCTGCTTGCTTTCCACCACGCGGACCGGCATCAATCGGGATCCTCTCGCTGCTCATGCCGATTTTACGGCGTTTTAGTGGCTGCGAGTACTTGCGCGGTGATCTCGAAACTTGCACCATAGCTAGTGCTGTGTTAGTTTCCGAAACTGTAGACACTCCTTTTATTCGGGAACCCGAGGTAGGTTTTCTTGTCCGCGGAGATATTGCGCGTCCATCCCGATGAACCCCAACCGGACCGGATCGATTACATCGTCTCCTGCCTGCGAAAAGGGGGTGTCATCGCTCTGCCAACCGACACTTTCTACGGCCTGGCCGTGGACCCGGTGAACCTTGCCGCGGTCGAGCAGATTTACCAGATCAAGACACGCCAGAAGCACAAGCCGCTCTCGCTGCTCATTTCAGGCCTGTCGCAGGCTTATGAACTGGCGCGCGACACCGATCCCCAACTCGACAAACTGGCGGACCGTTTCTGGCCTGGCCCGCTGACGATCATCGTCCGCGCAGGAACCAAGCTGCCGCTGCGCTCGACGGCGAATACGGGTAACGTGGCGCTGCGCGTGCCCGATGCCGCCATTCCCCGCGCCGTGGTGGAGCGCTTCGGGCTGCCCATCACGGCAACCTCGGCCAACTTGCAGGGCGCCTCGGAGTGTACGAGCGCGGGGTGCGTGCGTGACCAGATTGGCGATCGAATTCCGCTCATCATCGACGGCGGGCCGACAAGCCGCTCACAACCGACCACGATTGTCGACCTCACCCTTGGCGCGGGCCGGTGGGAGATTTTGCGCGAAGGCGCGATCCCAACCCACGAAATCGTGATGACCCTGCAGCGATAAGATGGTGCGCATGGGGCGCGAAGCCAAGACGAAGCGCCGAAACTGGATCCTGCGTTTCATCCTCGTGGTGATGGTGCTGCTGCTCACAGGTGCAACGGTGTGGTGCCGCTGGGTCTACGTGCAGATTGAGAGCTACGCGCAATTGGATCAAGCAGCTCCCGCGGATGCGATTGGCGTTTTGGGCGCGGCGGAGTACGATGGGCGTCCCTCGCCCGTTTATCGCGCGCGGCTCGACCACGCACTCGTGCTCTACCATCGCGGCATCGCCCCGTTGATCATCACCCTTGGTGGCCCGGGCGGCGACCAGTACACCGAGGGTTCCGTTGGCGCGGGCTACCTGATCAACAAAGGTGTTCCGGAGCAGTCCATTATTGCTGAGACCGAGAGCCGCAATACCGAAGAATCTGCCCGTCGAATTGCCGTGATTGCCCGCGTCAACGGCCTGCACCGGCTGGTGGTGGTGAGCGACGACACACACATGTTCCGCATCCACGCCATCTGCGCCGCCGAAGGTCTCGACGTGCTGACTTCTCCGCGACCGCGGCCAGCCGTCGAAGATCGCACGCTTGAGGCGGAACGCATCGCCCACGAGATTCTGAGCTATTCGTTCTGGCGGCTGCATCTGCATTAAAGCAACGGAGCTAGCGGAGTTAGAAAGACGCCGGTCAGCAAGTCAGCGAATCAAATCACTGTCGGACCGGAGCCAAAAGCGTTTTCTATCCGACTCCAAGATGAGGTATGAAGGCCATTATCGCCGGCACAAACACTGTGGCGCTGGCTGTTGAAAGAAAATTCACTGCGTCGTTATTGAGCCAACCCTTCCGTTCGAATGTGGCTCCGAGCAGGCTGTCGAAAACGAGCCCGAAGACCGCGCCGGCGCAGCTTAGACCGAAGAAACTCCAGTTACCGCGCAGGGCCCAGCTTCCTGCTCCCGCAACGAGGGCCGCCGCAACCACTCCGGCCAGCGTTCCTACTGCGCTCATTGCACCGTCAGTGCCCGCTTCCACAGCCCGCAGCGTCGTAATCATTCGCGGGCGTCCACCGAGCACTTGCCCGATCTCCGACGAAACGGTATCAGCCGCGGCCTCAGCCAGCGCGGCCAGGGCCATTGCCTGCATGAGCATTCCTGAGTGCGCCCGAAGCGGAAGCCATCGGCTATTCAGGAACCAGATCCTGACGGGCTCGCTCGCAACCAGCGCCGCCAGGCCCAGATTGGCTGCCACCTGCGCGGCCGACCTCCCACGCCGCGCCTCGGCAGTTCCAAGCCGCTCCTTTTTGCGGCGCCCGGCGCGCGTGGCAGCGAATGCCAGCATTGAAACTACCAGAACGGGAATCAGCGCTGTATGCCAGGGCTCGTAAGGCAAATCCGCGGTTGAGAACATCAGGCTTGCCGTGATCAGGGCACCTGTGGCGGCCGCCGCCGGCGTGGCCGCCCGCAGTTTCCAAGTGATGAGCCCCAGCAGTGCGCTGAACCCTGTTGTCCAAATCACAACGGCAGGTGACACCGTTGCCCACCCGAAGGAGACGAGCAGCACAGCGGTGCCCGCGAAAGGCAGCACCGCAAGCAACACCAGCTTGGATTGCCAGGCCAGATTATCTTGAGCCACGCCTCATCCTAACTGCTTGTTGCAGCTTGAGAAAGGCCCGCGCGCCTGGGGTCCCCGGTGACGATTAGCGGCGGCCTGCGTCGGACTTGATGGAGGACGGATACCGTCTCGCGCGCCCACCCCAGTGATTTACAATCAGCAGGAAAGCAGGAAAGATTCCGAATGAGGCTTTTTCCCATGAAGTCATGCCCGGCGCGTGTGCTTTTTGCGCAGGCAGGGACTGCTCTTGCAGCTGCGGCTCTCATTGGCGGTTGCGGCGACAATTACCGGCCGGTGGTTACTCCAATCGGAACCAGTGGCCCGCCGGCCCAGGTCCAGTCGTACGTAATCACCGTTTCCACCACGGGGTCCAGCACACCGGGCGTGGTGACCATCATCGATTATTCCGGCGACTCGATCATGAATGAGACGCCGATCGGTCCCGGTCCGAGAGTCTTTACCGAGGATGCAGTGGGCGCGACAGGTTACACCATCAACAGCGACGGAACTTTGTCCAATTTCAGCCTCAGCACCTCTCTGCAAGCCAAAAACGTATCCGAATCCACGCTGCCTCCGACAGCGCAGCCAGTCAATCTATTTTCGCCATCCAACGCGCTTTTTACCACCGACCTCAGCGGCGACGTAGTGGATCTCTTTAACGGGTCGCCTCAGGCCTTCAAACTCGCGGTCCCCGTGGCAACCGCGGGCAGTCCAGCCACGATGCCCGTTTTTATGGCCGGACCCGGAACCAACGGCGGTCAACGCGATTATGTCCTCAGCCAGAACGTTCCCGACACTGCGCCAATGACATGCAACCAGTCACCCGCATCGGCGCCGGCAGGCGTGGCGACTCCGATCGAGCTCTCCAGCACCACGACCGATCCCGCGATCCCGGTTGGCAAGTGTCCCGTTTACGCAGTGCAAACCCCGGACCTCCAGCGCCTGTATGTTCTCAATCGCGGAGACAATACCATCACGGTGATCAATAGCCGGAACAATACGCCCGACACCTGCACGCCCTTTCAAAATCAGAATGGACAGTGGATCACCTGCCATCCGACCATTCAGCTTCCGGCGGGTTCGGGACCCATTTACGCCGAATACAGCACGGCGACCCAGCAACTCGTCGTCGCCAACTACGACGGGGGAACGATCAGCGTCGTCAATGTCCCGCTGGACGAATACGGCAACGATTCCAACACCTACACCAACAGCAATTGCACGACCTATGCGGCTTGCGGCGCCATCACGGGCGGCTTCGGGACCGTCACTACGATCAAGGTAGGCAACACGGCCACTCCGAATCCGGCCAGCGTGACGGTTCTCGCCGACGGCAGCAAGGCCTATACCGCCAATCAAAACGACGACAGCGGCACGGGAGACGGGACTGTAACAGTGGTGAATCTCCGCACGTACACAACGGAGAAGACCCTTACGGTCGTGGGCCATCCACGCACGGTCGTCAACGTGCAGAACGCCCAATACTCCAAAATTTATGCGGCGGCGCCTGACAGCCCGTTCATCACCATCATTGAATCGAGCCCGACGGTAACCGATTTGATCGACACGACGGTCCTGCTTGAAGGAAAGCCGATCGACATCCGAACCACAAACCAGACCGGCTCCAGCGGCAACAACAATTACACGAGCCGCGTTCCGGGCTACGGGCAACCTTGTAATCTTCCAGGCAGCGCCTCACTTGTCTCGCTTTCGGCGTGCCAGGCGACTCCGTAGGGTGCGCGGCAGAACACCTGAAGTTTCCAAAGGGTCATTCCTCGCACCGGGAATGGCCCTTTGACTGTTTGCGGAGTTTTTAGATCTATGGTGGATCGGCCAGAAACATCTGCCGGCAACTCACGGCCGCAAAAAGCGCGGCTTGATGTCTTGCTGGTCGAGCGGGGCCTCGTTGCCAGCCGCGAGCGCGCACGTTCACTCATCCTCGCTGGGCGGGTTCTGGTTCGCGAGCAGAAGATTGACAAGCCCGGCACTTCCATTCCTGCGGACGCTCCGATCCGCCTCCTTGGCGGGGACAACCCTTATGTAAGCCGCGGCGGGTTCAAGCTGGCGGCCGCACTGAGCCACTGGCAGATTGGCGTTACGGGCCGCGCATGTCTCGATATCGGCGCATCGACCGGAGGGTTTACCGACTGTCTGCTGCAGCATGGCGCTGCCCAGGTGACCGCCGTTGACACCGGTTTCGGCCAAATCGATATGAAACTGCGCAACGACCCACGCGTCCATTTGCTCGAACGCACCAATGCGCGCCTGCTCGAACCGGGATCGCTGGCGACTGTCGGAGGAACGCAGGAAAAGACCCTTCTTGTCGTCGATGTTTCCTTCATCTCAGCGACTCTCGTGGTCCCGGCCGTTCTGGCCGCGGCGCCGGCTCTTGTTGAAGCGGTGATCCTCGTGAAGCCTCAGTTCGAGGCCGGCCGCGAGCACGTCGGCAAGGGTGGTATTGTGCGCGATCCGCAAGGGCACAAGCTGGCGATTGAGAAAGTCGCTGATTGTGTGCGGTCGCTCGGCTGGAACGTCGTCGAGACGATTCCATCGCCGATTACCGGCGTAGAAGGAAACCAGGAATTCCTGCTCTATGCGCGTCGAATGTAAGTTTCGCTTTTCCGGCGAACCATGCAAATCTCAAATGCGCGTTCCGCAATTCCCGCAAAATGGTGAACCATCGGCCAACTGGGCGCCGCAGTTCCTGCAGAATCCTAATCTCGTCTCAGCTGAAGGCGGCGGTGGCACGACCATGGCGGGAGGCTGGGGCGGCACGACATAGCCAGCGGGAATGGCGCCAGGCGGAATCCCCGCGTACATCATCGCGCCCTGCCCGGGAAACTTCGGATTGGGCCCGTACTGATTTACCCCTGGAACGCTGTCCTGACATAAGAAAACGATCTGAATGATGGAGCAGATGAATCCTACGATAGGGATGATGCCAAGCGCACAAAGCAAGAAGAGCAACCAGCCGCTCTTGCCGATGTCGTGAAAGCGCCGGGTGGCAGCGGCCAAACTGGGAATAACGGCCGCCAACGCGTAGATGCCGACCGGAATAAACAGCAAAACAAAACTGTTCGCCGAGGCTTCGGTTCCATGGGCTGCGAGAATGACCTCTCCTGCGATTGAAAGGGCTCCCAGCGCGAAGATCGCCAGGAGATTGAACAGCGTGAACATCCAGTATTCCTTGCGCCGCGAACGGCCATCGAACTCAGCGTATTTCCTCCAGACCATCCAATACCATTCCATCGCAGCTTTCCTTTCCGGTTGCTTACAGAATGCGGCGGTGCAGACGTGACCCTGGGAGTGCCAGATTGCGCCTAAAGCCGGCGAATAGTTCCAAATCCTGGTATCGAGTCACTATACAAACACAAGGCCGCCAAAGTCAGCAGTTTTTCTGCGAATGATTTCAGGCCGACTCTGGCTCTTGACGTTGCGGGCGTGCGCCGGTCTCGAGATTGGCCCCGCGCCGAGCGAGTCCATTACACTGGGACGCATGACCTCGGTCGCCATTGTTTGCAAGCCCAACAGGGAAGAGCTTAAACGGCTGTTGCCTGACCTGGTGGCATGGCTGCGCACGCACAACTATGAGGTCGTGCTTGACCATGAAGGCGGCGCGTACACCGATACCGCCCCTGCCATTCCTCGCGCTGATATGCCGTCGCGCTCGCCCGGTTTGGTCATCGTTCTTGGCGGCGACGGCACATTGCTGGCGGCCGCGCGCATTTTTGCTACCGTTGGCACGCCCATCCTCAGCGTCAATCTCGGATTCCTGGGTTTCCTTACGGAAGTCCGCCTTGCCGATCTGTACGCCACGCTGGAAAACTGGTGCAGTGGCTGCCACAGCCTCGATGAGCGCGCGATGCTCCACGCCGTGCTGTGGCGTGAGGGGGCGGAGCAGGCCAGCTTCGAGGCGCTGAATGAGATCGTCGTTTCCAAGGGCGACATTGCCCGCATGGGCGAGTTTGCGGTGGAGCTAGACGGCAGGAGCGTCGCGCGCTTCCGCGCCGACGGCGTGATCGTGTCCACGCCCACGGGCTCGACCGCTTACACGCTCGCTGCGAACGGCCCCATTCTTACTCCCGATGTGGACGCGATGGTGGTGACGCCGATCTGTCCGCATTTGCTCACGCTCAGGCCCATCGTGGTGCCCGGCAGCGCATTGCTCAACGTTCGCGTCGAGGGCGTTCCCAACGTTGCCTTGCTCACGATCGATGGTCAGCAGGGCGTCGAACTCCGCCGCGGCGACGAGGTGCGATGCTGCCGCTCAAGCCATACGGTCAAGCTCGTCCGTCTCAATGAAGGCGGCTTCTTCGATGCTCTGCGCACGAAGTTGAGCTGGGGCGAATTGTAGGGGCGTGGTTTTGTTGACAGACCTATTGAGTCAGCCCAGCCAGCAGGACCTGCGCCTTGGACGCCAGCGTGTGCGCGCCGTCCACATCGCCAGAAGCCAAAGCCGTTCTGGCCTCTTTGAGGAACTCCCGAATCTGGTCCGCGGTCTTCTGATCGGAGTCGTTGAGAGGGCGGTTGATGCTGTTGAGGCCGCGTTCAAGCGACGCGATAGACGCCTCCGTTTGCTGTCGGTAAGTCCCGGGGTCGCCCGAAGAAAGTTGACCAATGGCGCTGACTCCGGAACTCGCAGCGACCTCCGGAACGGTTACGATCTCCGGTGGATTCGCCGACCTCCAGTGCCTGATGAGCGGCTTGACCGTCTCGTCGTGGACCCTCATGTTGTAGAGAGGCTTGCCGGGAATCAGTCTCACTCCAGCCGGAAGTTCAATCGACACGAGTTCAATGGGATGCAGGGGTACAACCACCGGCGGCGCCAGCATGGGTTGCGGAGGCGGAGTTTTGTGAAAGGGCACATGGAAGCAGCCGGTAAGCACAAACGGCAGCAGCCACGCAGCGCACTTGGCAGGCGACCTCATTCCCCTAACCCCTTTTGGTCTTCGACAACCGCCGGATGCAGGTTCCGGCGTCCCCTGTCCGCGGCGGCGAGTGGAATTCGCAGCTGGAATTCTGTGCCGCGGCCTTGCCTTGATTGTACGTCGACGCTCCCATGATGTAACTGCAGGATGCGGTAAGTCATGGCCAATCCAATGCCGCTGCCCCCGATCTTGGTCGTAAAGTACAGATCGAAGATCTTGTCGCGGATTTCGTCCGGAATGCCGATACCTTCATCGCAAACGCGCAGCAGTGCAGAATGCGCCGGCGAGTGGGCTCCCGCCGCGACCATCCCGTTACCCTTCGACGTCTGAATCTGGCTTTCGTTTTGATTCCCGTCCGGTTCGAGAATGACCTCCAGGCGCCCGCCGTTGGGCATGGCCTGCGCGCCATTCTGGATCACGTTGAGCACAGCTTGCTTCAGCAAGTCTGCATCCACATTTGCAATGAGCGGCTCCGCCGGTATGCGGCTGATCAGGGTCACGCGGCGCATGGTCAGCTCATCCGCAGCGAGCGCCAGCACGTCGCCGATGACAGGACGAAGGTCCTGCTCTCGGAGTTGCACCTCGACGGGCCGCGCAAAATCCACCAGTGTCTGCACCACGCGGTCCAGCCGCCGGATTTCCGCGTCAATCACGTCCAAGTGCCTGGTGGCCGGTCCTTCCGATTCGCCCAGCTTCGATTTCAGAAGCTCCAGATGCACCACAATTGCGTTGATCGGGTTCTTGACCTCGTGGCCCACGCCCGAAGTGAGCCGGCCGATGGCTGCCATGCGCCGCGAGAGCTCCAGTTCAGACTCAATCTGCGCCGCCGACTCCACATCGTGCAGCGTGACCAGCGCGCCGAGGCCCTGATGCGTCTCCTGGTCGTTAATAAAGTCTACTGAAGCCTCGATGCGCCGCCCGGCTTCGGTGCGGATCTCAACTTTATCCATGCTCCTGCCGGTCTCAATCGCCTCGCGCAGGGCCCGTCCCAGTGCATTCGAATCGTCGAGGAATTCGCGAGCGTGCAGTCCCAGAATGTCGTCGCGATCGATCTGCAGGAATCGCCGCGCCGCTTCCGATACCAGCACCGCGCGGCGGTCCGCGGTAAAGAGCATGATTCCGTCCTGCAGGTTGCCCAGGATCTGGTCGAGATTCTCGCGCAGTGCGGAGTAAACTTCCTCAACGTTGCGCATGCGCTGTCCGATCTTCTCAATCTTGGTGGAGACCAGCGCTGCCACGTCCTGGTTCTTCGGGTTCCGTTCTCCGATTTGTGCTTCTCCGGCCGCAGTCAGGCGGTCGAGTTGCCGGCTGATTTCCGTCATCGGGCGCAGCGCCAAGTTGCTCAGCGAAAAAGCGGCGAGCAGCGCGGCGATGAGGGAAAACCCCATCAGCCAGAATGCTTTTCTTAACACCGGGTCATAAGCGGCGCGCAACAGCGAAGTGTGAACTCCCACGTGGACCGAAGCGAAAAGCTTTCCGTTGTTCTCCAATGTCGCAACAATGTCCAGGACCTTGGGTTCGCCGAAGACTTGCATCATCATTCGCACCGGGCCGGCCTTGAGCAAACGGTCAAATGCGGGTCGAGCGGGCAGCGGCTTTCCCTGGTTGGCAGGATTCGTGCTCAGCAATACCGTCCCCTGGCTATCGGCGATGTTTACGTCGTATACGGTGGACGAATAGCGAATGACGGAGACCAGGGAGGCTTGGAGGCTGGGGTCGTTTTGCACCGTCTCAGCCATGAGCGAGCGCAATTCGCCAGGATTGTTGGGATCGACGGTGAGACCCTGAAGCCCGCTTTCGAGCGCGTTCTGGAGCGCATAACGCACCTGGTCGGCCACCATCAGGTTGGTGTCGTAGGTCTCCTTTACCGCGGCCTTCACAAGCTGGTGCACATACACCAGCGAGACCACCCCGGCGATCAAAAACACCAGAGCCGTAATGGCCAGCACGAGTTTGGTTTTCAGGCCCATCGGTTGAAAGTACGGCAATACACCGTCTCGACCCAATTTCAAGAACTCTTCAGGCACGGTTTGCTACGGTCAGCTGTTTCGAAAAAGATTGCTCTACTTTCGGGGAAAAATGCGCTCAACTTTCAACAAACAAACTGAAACCTCTCAGCTCTCAGTTTCATGGCGCTCGCGGCCGTATTCCTTGAGCTTGTTGTGCAGAGTCTTGAGGCTTACGCCGAGAATCTCCGCTGCCCGCGTCTTATTCTGCCCGGTAGCCTCCAGGGTCCGCAGGATCAGGAGCCGCTCCGCCTCATCCACCGTCGCTCCCACGCGCACGGTGATTGAGGTGCCATCCGAGGTTGCCGCGGCCGCCGCATCCTTGCCAAATCCCTGCGGCAGGTGTCCCGCATCGAGAGGCGCGCCATCGGGGCAAAGAATTACAGCCCGTTCGATGGTGTTGCGCAGTTCGCGCGCGTTCCCCGGCCAGCTATGCGCCATGAGCCGGTCCAGCATTGATGGCGCCACCCCCGAAACTTTACGCCCATGTTTCTGGTTCATCTCATTCACCATGGATTCCACCATGGGCGGCAGATCGTCAAGATGCTCGCGCAGAGGCGGCATGGCAATGTTAAAGACGTTGAGCCGGTAGAAGAGGTCGGCGCGAAGATGGCCTTCCGCAACGGCCCGCTCCGGGTCGCGGTTGGTCGCGGCGAGCACGCGCACGTCGGTATCTATCTCGGTGCGAGCGCCGAGCCGGCGAAACTTCCGCTCCTCCAGCACGCGCAGCAGCTTGGCTTGCGTTCCGGACGGCATCTCGCCGATCTCGTCGAGCAGCAGCGTTCCGCCCGCCGCCAATTCAAAGCAGCCGGCCCTGCGCTCCACAGCGCCGGTAAAAGAACCCTTCTCGTGGCCGAAGATCTCACTCTCGATCAGCGTTTCCGGAATGGCCGCGCAGTTCACCGCAACAAACGGGCGTGACTTGCGCGGGCTCAGATCGTGCAGCGTACGCGCCACCAGCTCTTTGCCCGTCCCGCTCTCGCCTGTAATCAGGATCGGGACGTTGGATGGAGCAACCTGCTCGATCAGCGTGAAAATCTCCCGCATGCGTCGCGAACTGCCGACCAGCTGTCCCAGCACGCCGGACTCCCGCAGCCTGCGCCGCGCTACTTCGAGTTCGATTGCTGTCTGGCGCTGTTTCGTCGCGTTGGCCAGGATGGTCTTCAACCGCGTCGGGTCAACGGGCTTCTGCAGAAAATCGTAGGCGCCGAGTTTCATGGCATCCACAGCCAATTGGATGGAGCCCATGGCGGTGAGCACGACAACTGCCATATTGGCGCTCAGACCATCACCGCCCTCGGCCAGCTTGGCCAACAGCCCCATGCCGTCCATGCGCGGCATCTTCAAGTCCGTGACCACGATGGCCGGACCCCAGGCCTGGGCTTTTTCCCAAGCCTCGAGCCCGTCGCGGGCAGACTCCGTGCGGTATCCCCACCCGGAGATCAGCTCCGCCAACCCGGCCAGCGCGTTGGGCTCGTCTTCGGCGATCAAGACCTTTACGGTGTTTTCCATAGGGGTACCCCATTAGCTTACCTTTTGGAGGCGGCATCGGGCCACGGAACGGGCCGGCGAGCGGCGGCGTGGGGGTAAATCGTCGATCGAGGGCGGTGCCGGGTGTGCGCGCCTTCGGCCATTATTTCGCCGGAGCGAAATACTGGGGGAGTACGTGGATTTTCAAGTTCTTATAAGGAAACCGGAGCTCGATCTTGTGATTCTTGCCGTCGCGCGCTCGATCGGCTGAAGTGAACGACAGGACCTGTTGGCAGCGGATTGCGGCAGAAAGAAGGGTGGCCAAGGTCACGATGTCGCTGGGTTTGCGTTCAACAAAGGCAACGCCTCCGCCCGCCGTCGCCAGCGTCTTCATTGTGCGAACATTTCGAGCTTCGTCGTCGGACGGGATTGACCGGATTACGAACATATATGGTTCAGGCGAGCCCGGCCATTGGAGGTAGCGGAGAACAGAACCTTCCTAGGATAAGGAGGCGTCTTCCCCGCCGTCGCTCAGCAGCACCAGCGCGCGCTTCGCAAAGTGGGCATGCTCGGAAAAGTATTGTTCCGACGTAACAACCGCATCAAACATGACGGAGCGGCCTCTCGAATCAAGGATGTTCAAGAAGGAGAGATCAGCACTTGAGGCGGGCGTGAAAGGAAGGACAAGCTTCACCTGATCGTCAAACTGAGTGATCATTACTTCGCTGCCAGCGGGTAGCGCATTCGCAACCCTCTTAACCACTTCGGTATACAGCCCTCTGCGCATGTAAGTGGAACCCGAAGAATCAATGACAAAGGCAATTGAGACTGGCGAGTCCAGCGCTGCGAGGGACTTGATCGGGCGTTCAGAACCGTCTTCAAAGAGATGAAAATTGGCGCTGGGGACTTGCTCCACCGGGTCTTCAGACTTGTCGAGTACCACCACGTTCAGGTTGATCTCAGGCCAAGAGGTTTTTAGCTGGGTTGGAGCGGGGGGAGTTGTGAGGACGACTAACTGGGCAGTTGCCGCCTCAGTGCCCCCCAACGCAACCAGGAGCAGAAAAGGAGCGGCATTTAAGGAGCTGAAGTTGGTCACGGCGTGCATTTCATTTCCGCCTTTTTAAAGAGTTAGTTTGCGACGCCAGTGTAAAGCGAATGTGTGCGGTTGAGCAGAGGAATTAATGCAAGGCGGGCCGAAGTCGATCCCGTCGTCGCCTGCCCTAACGCCCAAACACGTAGGTCGCTTGAAAAAGCCCACTGTCGATGCCGGGATTCCCCTGCGCGGTTTCGTGATTCGAGATGTGGTGATAGCGGTATTCCACGCGAACCGATCGGGTCATGGATCGGTAGACTTCAAACCCTGCACCGAGATCGAAGGTGAAGTTGAAGGATCCGGCCTGGATGATGGGAATCGGTTGCGTTGAGTACATATACCCGCCGTGACCGGTGAAGAAGGGCTGGATCTTGCGGTGAGGGAGAAAATTCCATTGCATTCCAATCGGAGACATGGCTTCGCCGATCGTCCAGCGGCGCCCACTGCAGGCATAGCTGAACGTTCCGCTGTAGATAACGCCATTTTCGCCCGCATAGCTATACGGAACGGTCGCCGGTGCACAGGTGACAAATTGCGCCCCGAAGTCATAGGTTGTCGTCGAGGCAATCGGCTTGGTCTGGTTATTCGTTTCGACGCCTACCGGATCGCTCTCGAGCGCGACAGGCAGAAGTTCGAGGCTGTACTGCCAGTTCACCGCGTTGTCCATGATCAGGCGCCGGTTGTAGGAGACGCCGAGATCGACGAGCTTGCGGTTCTCGGCGTATCCGAGCAGGATATGGCTCGAATCCGGGGAATACGCGCCGAAAAGCCCAAATGAATTCTTGCGCGCGTAATATGGGTTGATTTCGGGCCGAACCTGGGCGGATATGTCGCTGTTCGCCAGCGCCATGACGAGCAACGCCAAAAGGCAATGAAGACGAAAGAATCGGTGCGGGAGACCACCCTCGTACGTAAACAAGAAGATTCTCTTTCCGGCAGCGAACTGGTTGGCGAAAAGGCTTGACGGCCAGTTCAAGGGTACGAGCTTTTGCCCGCACGTGAGACCAGCAAATCGAATGCAACTTTGGCGCCCAAGGGAAAGTTGTTCCAGAATGATACTTTTCCCGAGGGCCTATACTTTTGTTTTGACTGTGAAACTTATTGTAAGGGAGCACGATCATGTCTTCATCTGCCATTGCCTTTGCCCGCCAGAACCATCCCCGTTTTCTTGACGATCTGAAGGCGCTTCTGCGCATTCCCTCGGTTTCTACGTTGCCGGAGCACGCTGGCGATTGCCGCAAAGCCGCCGAGTCACTGCTTGCCGACCTGAAAGGCATTGGCATGGAGCACGCGCGCCTCATTGAGACCGAAGGCCATCCACTGGTCTACGCCGACTGGCTGCATTCTGCCGGAAAGCCGACGGTGCTCATCTATGGCCACTACGATGTTCAGCCGCCCGACCCGCTCGACGAGTGGCTCACGCCGCCGTTCGAGCCCACGGAGCGCAATGGAAACCTCTACGCTCGCGGCGCGGTGGACGACAAAGGCCAGGTGGTTGCTCAGGTCAAGGCGCTCGAGTCGCTCATGGCCGCTGCTCAGGCCCTGCCCCTCAACGTCCGAGTTCTTTTCGAAGGGGAAGAAGAAGTGGGAGGGGAGGGAATTGAGAACTACGTTGCTTCGAAGCCTGCCGACCTCAAGGCCGACTTTGCGTTGGTTTGCGACTCCGAGCTCTTTGCTCCCGGCCTTCCGACTCTTTGTGTGGGACTGCGCGGCATGATCTACACCGAGATCGAAGTGCGCGGCGCAAAAACCGATCTTCACTCCGGCATGTACGGCGGCGTGGCGCCCAACCCGTTCTTTGCCCTCGCTCACATTATTGCGAAACTCAAGGACGAGGACGGCAATATTCTCATTCCCGGCTTCTTTGATGACGTTGTTGCTCCGAGCGCCGAGGAACTTGCCGCATGGCGCCGCCTTCCTTTCGATGAAGAGGAGTACCGCAAAAATGAGGTCGGCTCAACACGGCTGATCGGCGAACCCGGATACAGCGTGCTGGAGCGGACCTGGGCCCGTCCTTCGCTCGACGTGCACGGGATGCCCGGTGGCTTTATCGGCGCAGGCGCCAAGACGGTGATTCCTGCAAAAGCCACAGCCAAGATCTCCATGCGCCTGGTTCCCAACCAAACGCCGGAAAAAACCTTCGCGGTATACAAGAACTTCGTGGAGAACATCGCTCCTCCAGGCGTAAGCGTTGACGTGCGTCTCGTTCACGCTGGTGACCCATGCCTGATCCCGGTGGACAACCGCTACGTCCAGGCTGCCACACGCGCGCTGCACGAGGTCTGGGGCAAGGACACGGTCTTCATCCGCTCCGGCGGGTCGATACCGATTGTCGGCGACCTGGAACGCCACCTCGGCATGCCCAGCGTGTTGATGGGATTTGGATTGCCCGATGACAATATTCACGCGCCCAATGAAAAATTCTGCCTGAAGAATTTTGAGTTGGGCATTGAATCGTTGATTCGCTTCCTGGAGGAAGTGGGGAAAGACGGGGGCTAGAGAACAGAGAGCAGAGAACAGAGAACAGAGAGCAGAGAACAGAGAACAGAGAACAGAGAACAGAGAACAGAGAACAGAGAACAGAGAACAGAGAACAGAGAACAGAGACAAAGGGATTGAGGGACCAGGGAAAAGTGAGAATCGATACGGTAAGCTACGCGAAGGATGACAGAGCGCATAGATTCGGCGGACGAAACGGACGCGGCTGGAGTTGTGCTCGCCGGCGGCGAGTCGAGCCGCATGGGCCGCGATAAGGCGCTCCTGCCTTTTGCCGGCAGGCCGTTGATCGAACATGCGCTCACCATGCTGGGCGAGGCCGGCCTTTCGACGACAATCGCTGGAGCCAGCGCCGCCGCACAATCTACTCTTGCCACCTATGCGTCCATCGTTCTGGATCCGCAGCCCGGCTTGGGACCTCTAGCCGGGATTTGCGCCGCGCTGGCGGCCGCTTCTACGCGTTTCGTCGTGTTTCTTCCCGTCGATCTACCGCTCTTGCCGCCTTCGCTCATCGCGTACCTGCTCCATCACGCGCAAATGACGGGCCGCGCCGTTACCGTCTCCTCCGTCAATGGCTTTGCCCAGACATTCCCCGTTGTTCTCGATCGATCGGTTCTGCAAGCGCTCCGAACCGAACTGCGTTCCGGAAGACGCGGTTGTCTTTCCGCTTTCCAAGCTGCGTCGGATGCCGTCGGCGAGCCCATCTGCTGCGTCGCCGTCGAGTTGCTGGCTCAATCCGGCCAGGTTGCGCATCCGATCGGCTTGCATCCGCTTCGCTGGTTCCTCAACGTGAATACCTCTCGCGATCTCGAGCAGGCAGCAGTGCTTTTGGCGCACTCCATCGCGTAAGCTGAATGCATGGCGCAGTTCGAAAATCCCGCGGGACCGGACCCGATGGAGCCACTCGAAGCAGAACTTGATGCACTGGCCGCGCCCGGTCGCGATGAGCCACTTCTGCAAAAGGTGTCTGCTCAGGATTCCGCGAAGCCCATCATCGTCTTTGACGATGTCTCCATCTCCTTCGATGGCCGTGCCGTTCTGGATAATGTCAGCTTTTCTGTGAGCCGGGGCGAGACGCTTTGCATTCTCGGCCGCAGCGGCGTCGGCAAGTCCGTTTCGCTGCGCTTGCTGATGGGCTTTCTCAAGCCCGATTCGGGATCGATCCAGGTGGAGGGACAGGAAATTACCGAACTCAGTGAAGAGGGTCTTCGCGCCATTCGCAAACGCGTCACCATGGTCTTTCAGAACGGCGCATTATTTGACTCAATGAGCGTGCGCGAGAACGTCGCCTTTCCCTTGCGCGAGAAAGGCGGCCTGGCAGAGGACCAGGTGGAACAGATTGTCGGCCGGCTCATCGGCCTGACGGGCGCCGACGATGTGGCCGACTCTTTCCCGGGAAGCCTGTCGACGGGGCGCAAGCGCGCTGTCGCCATGGCTCGCGCGCTGGCAGCTCAACCGGAGATCGTCCTTTACGACGAGCCCACTACGATGGTCGATCCCATCACGGCGCGCCGCCTTGGCGGACTCATCCAGCGCCTCAAGCTCCAACTTGGATTCACCAGCATCGTGGTCACCCACGACACACGCTTCGCCGAAAAGCTCGCCGATTCGGTGCTCTTTCTGCATCAAGGCCGGGCTGAGTTCTTCGGCCCCCTTAGTGGCTTTCTTGAGTCCGCCGATCCAGCAATCCGCCAGTTCCTAACCCTGGACGCTTATGTATTACCCTCAGATTAAAAGAGTTATGAATCTCTTGACCTTCCAAGTTAAAATAGATCCATCAGCAAGATTCAGTCTCTGGTAACCAATTCGTTGCATTCGCCCGTAATCTGTCAGCGGTATGATTCTCTTGCTATCTGTTTCCCCTGTGGGTCAAGCTGGAGTCAAGCGATTGCACCTGACGTTGCGTCGAATTCGGCGTTACGAGCCACGCTCGGGCTCTTTCGCGCTCTTAAATAGACAAGATCTCGATCTAAGTTCTGCCTTTACTGCACTTCCTTTCTCAAAACGCAGGCAACTGCGCAATCCGGGCCTGAAAAACAAGCCAATGTATAATCGGGGTAAGTTTCATTCACGCCTGCTTGCCGCGTCACGGAATGGCACGTGCACCTCCTCGTTGGCGACAGCGGTTTCTGAGTTCCCACACGTCAAGCCGCAATCGCCTGGCACCTTTTTCCTGAAGGAAATACCGGTCTCTGAGACGCCGCAAGGGCACGCTGAATTGTTCACTTGCTTCGGGCGCAATTCCATTTGTTTCACTGTGTCATCCAGTCCAGCACCCGCAGCAGAGGCTCTTGGTAAGAGGCCGATCGCAATTGTTTGTGCTTTCCCTGAACCTTGTTTCTCTCGTGTTGCACGTCAACCCCAGCAGCCCGTAGTCCAGGCTCTTAAGAAGATTTGAGGTCTGCGTAGGCCCTATGGCTAGTTCGGATTTCTGGCAAAAGCTGTCATCGTCTTTGACCGCTTCGGCTGAATGGGACGCCGGAACCGCAGGCAACTCCGCACGAGCTTCGCGGGGCACGGCCAAGATGTGGATGGCGATGGACGCCCTCACTGTCTTGCTGGCAGCCGTGACGGCTACGCTTTACAGATTTCGGGCAAACCCCGTCAGCGGCGCCCGAAAGTTTTTTGACGGAACCATGTTTCACGGCTTCTCGGTGTGGATCCTGCTGGCTCTCCTGTGCGGCTTCACCTTCGCTCTTATTTTGACCAGCCGGCGTTTGCACCTCTACACGCCGATGCACATGACCAATTTTCTCCACGAGCAGAGAATGAGCGCCCAGGCCTGCTTGACTTCCGGCCTGCTCCTGACGGGCACGCTGTATCTGGTCAGAGCTGAGACCATTTCCCGAGGGATTGTTCTTGAAACGATCGGCCTAGTGGCCATCGGCCTGGGTCTGCGGCGCTTTATCTACCGTATTTTGCTTTACCAGCGCTTCGATCGCGGGCTCGATACACGCAATGTGCTTATTGTAGGGACGGGGCCAGAGGCAAATGCGCTTCGCCAGCACCTGGACAAGATTCGCCACCTGGGCTACACATTCAAGGGGTTCATCCAGTTGCCCGGTTGCTCGTCGCACGACAATGTGTCAGAAGACATCGTTGGCAACCTGGAAACTCTGTTCCAGCACACGCGCAAGCAGTTTATCGATGAGATCTTCTTCACCACCCCCTGCGAGCGCGGCGTCGTCCAAAGTGTTCTGGAGCAGGCTCGGGTGCACGGTGTCGACCTGCGCGTGATTCCCGACCTTTACGACGGCCTGGCCTGGAACAGTCCCATCGAATACGTCGGACAGTTTCCCACGATCCCCCTGCATCGCGGCGCGGTGCCTGAGATCGGCCTGATTTTCAAGCGCGTCTTCGACACTGTGTTTTCCGCTTTGGTCCTCGTTGTTCTGTCGCCCCTTCTGCTGGCCATCGCTATCGCCGTCAAGTTCGATTCACCGGGATCGGTTTTTTATTCTTCGGAGCGCATCGGGAAGAAGGGCGTCGTATTCCATTGCATCAAGTTCCGGACCATGGTTCGCGACGCCGACAGCCGCCGCGCCGAGATCATGCACATGAACGAGCGCGACGATGTGCTCTTCAAGGTTTCAAACGATCCCCGGGTGACGCGCCTGGGCCGTCTTCTTCGCAAGTATTCGCTGGATGAGCTGCCCCAGTTCATCAATGTTCTGCGCGGCGAAATGAGCATTGTCGGGCCACGTCCGCCATTGGCCGGCGAGGTGCGCAAGTACGATCTCGACCACCTGAGACGACTCGATGTGACTCCCGGCATCACAGGCCTGTGGCAGGTGCAGGGCCGCCAGGATCCGTCCTTCGCCAGCTACGTGTCGCTAGACGTCACCTATATCGATAACTGGAGTATCTGGCTCGACTTCAAGATTATTATGCGCACCATTGCCGTTGTCTTTTCCGGCACCGGTACATAGTTGGAAGTCGCGTAAGAGAGTCGGCGGCACAGGGAGCCGATCGATAACTGCGATGCCGGTGTTAGACCAGGCCAGTGCTTTGCTTGATCTCAACGTCCTGGAACACATGGTCTGAGTCCACCGGCTTCTTCACTTCAGTTGCTGCAGCCGGCGCGACTGATTGCGGCGCCCGCTCCATTCGCGGCTCAGCGTTTCGGCGCACGCGTAGATTGTTGATGGCATATTCGATGTAGGGCGACTTCAGTTCAGGATCCTTGCCAAGGAAGCGGCATGTCGCCGTTACCTGCTCAACAATGAACGTGGGTTGGAACCCGGCAAGTTCGAGTTCCTTTTCTTTCGTGATCAAGTACACGATGAAATTGAAGATTTCGTCGCTGAGAGCTAGATTGTGCCGCGCGCACTCCATTTGGAAGATGCGGTGGAACTGGTCCAAGCCCGGCGGCCCCACTTCAATCTTGTAGGGAAGCCGGCGCAGGAATGCAGGATCCATCAGGTCTTCCGGATTCAAATTGGTAGCGAAGATCACAATCTCTTCAAAAGGAATGCTGAAGCTTGCGCCGGAGCGCAACTTCAAGTAGTCGACCCGGCTCTCCATGGGCACGATCCACCGGTTCAAGAGGTCTCTCGGGCTGACGAACTGGCGTCCGAAGTCGTCAATGAGGAAGCAGCCGCCCAGCGCCTTCATGTGCAGCGGCGCTTCATAGTAGTGACCCTTCTCGTCGTAGCGCAGGTCAAGCATGTCCAGAGTGAGTTCGCCTCCGGCGACCACGAACGGCCGCCGGCAAGTGACCCAGCGCCTATCGCGCGTATCCCGCAGGAAGCTGGCAACCTCGGAAGCGTCTTCTTTCTTGTCTGCAGGGCTCGCCTGGATATGGAGACGTGGATCGAAAAAGCGGATGATCTGCCCTTCAACTGTGATCGCGTAAGGAACATGAATCACATCTTGAAACACGCTCGCGAAACTCAGTGCCACCGAAGTCTTGCCGTTTCCAGGAGGTCCGTATAGCAAAATCGCTCGGCCAGAGTTCAGCGCAGGCCCAGCCTGTTCCACGATGGTTTCGTCGATCGTCAATTCCTTGATGGCTTTGTGGACTTGGTCGAGGGTCACGCGCTCGTTCGTCGGCTTCTGCATATTGACCCGGTCGATAAACTCTGCCAAGGTTACCGGAGCAGGGCCAATGTATCCCGACCTCTGCATGACCTCAAGGGTCCATCGCTTGCCCTCATCGGTCATGGCATAGCGCATGTCCAGCACGCTGTCCGAGCTCATTGCGCCCAGCGTGTAAATCAGCTGCCGCTCAATGGCGAGATTCGCCAAATCCATCACGATGTGTTGAGGGAGTTTGATTCCGTCCGCAAGCTGGCCGATCTTTTCCATACGGGCGGAGAACATCAGCTTCATGAAGAGAGCCAGCAGATCGGTGTCGGCGATGCCGGTGCTTTCAATGTCGGCGGGTTCTTGCGGGACGCGGTGGATGAACCGGTCGATCGAACGCGCGTCGATCAACCCGAGGGCAATCAGATTGTCGCCCAGGTTTCCACCCTGCGACACCTGGCGCTGAAGCGCAGCGCTAACATCTTGTTCCGTGACCAGTTTGGCACGGACCAGCAACTCGCCCAATTTCATTTGCGGTCCGATGGCGTTCCCCCGACAGAGAATCTGTCTACAGCAGATTTCGTCGACCGCCCCCGCCGTGCCTTCAGGGATGGGTCAATTCGTTACGCTTTCGATTCTAGGCAGTGACTTTGGTGCAAAGAAATACCCCATTTGGGGACAATCGAATAAGGCATTTAAATTCAGTAACTTAGAATTTGCTGTTCCCGAACCGCCGGCAGGAGATCGTCCGTTCGAGGATACGCCATTCTTTGCGCGTTCCATTGACGCCAGGGACGCCTGAGCTCCGGCTCCCCTCCATTTACACTGGAAATGTGAAGATCGCACTGGCCCAGATCGATCCGACGGTCGGGGATTTCACCGGGAATGTGGAGAAAATTGTCGTGTTCAGCCGACGCGCCGCCGATTCAGGCGCTCGCCTGACGGTCTTCTCCGAGCTGGCCATCTGCGGCTATCCGCCTGCCGACCTTCTTGAGAAGCCCAGCTTCCTCGCTCGCTGCCAGACGGCAGTTGACGAGCTTCGAGCCGCCACACGCGATCTGGATACCGCGGTCCTCGTTGGCGTGGCGCTGCCCTCCGGGCGCGAGGACGACAAGCCTGCGTATAACGCAGCAGTCCTCATGGACCGCGGCACCCTACTGCTCGAACAGCACAAGCGGCTCCTGCCCTTTTATGACGTTTTCGATGAGCAGCGCTACTTCTCGCCATCCGGACCCCAGAAGGTGATCGACTTCGAAGGTACTCGCCTCGCCATCACCATCTGCGAGGACGCCTGGAACGATAAGAACTTCTGGCCGCGCCGCCTCTACTCCGTCGATCCCATGGATGAGCTGATGCGCCAGGGTGCAGCATTGCACATCAACCTCTCTTCTTCGCCTTTCTGGCACGGCAAGCGCGGTGTCCGCCGCGAGATGCTCGCCGCGATTGCCCGACGCGACCGAATTCCGGTGCTGATGGCAAACCAGGTCGGCGGAAACGACAGCCTCGTTTTCGACGGCTCCTCGCTCGCCCTCGATGCGCGAGGAGACCTGATCGCGCAGGCTGCCTCGTTCGAGGAAGACCTCGTGATCGTCGATCCTTTCAATTCTTCGCCCGTGGCGCTTCCCGAGGACGACGAAACGGAAGCCGCCTATCGCGCGCTTGTGCTGGGAACGCGCGACTACGTGCGCAAGTGCGGATTCAGAAAAGTCGTCATCGCTCTCAGTGGCGGCATTGACTCGGCACTGGTGGCGGCCATTGCCGCCGGAGCTCTCGGCGCGGAAAACGTGACGTGCATTGGGATGCCCAGTCCGTACTCCTCTTCAGGCTCGATCGATGATAGCCGCAAGTTGGCTTCGAACCTTGGCATTCGGTTCGAAACCATTTCCATCAGCGAGCTATTCGCCGATTTCAACCGTGTACTGGCACCGCATTTCAGCGGATTACCGCCTGACACCACCGAAGAAAATATCCAGCCTCGCATTCGCGGCACGATTCTCATGGCCCTCTCAAACAAATTGGGCGCATTGGTGCTCACCACGGGCAACAAATCCGAGATGGCCGTCGGGTATTGCACGCTCTATGGAGACATGGTGGGCGCCCTCGCGGTGATCGGCGATTTGGTGAAGACGCGGGTGTACTCTGTCTGCCACTGGCTCAACCGGGAAAGGGAATTGATCCCAGCGGCGATCCTCTCCAAGCCACCTTCGGCCGAGCTGAGGCCGGGCCAGATGGACACGGACTCGCTGCCTCCATACGAGGTGCTCGATCCCATCGTGGAAGCCTACGTGGAGCGCTATGAAACGCCGGAGTGCATCGCTCAGAAAAACGGTTTTCCCCTCGATCTCGTCCAACAGGTGGTGCATCTCATTGAGCGGTCGGAATACAAGCGTCAGCAGGCCGCTCCTGTATTGAAGGTGACCTCAAAATCTTTCGGCATGGGCCGCAGATTTCCCATTGCCGTGAAGGTGCAAGTGTAGGGAAGTGGAGGAGTGAAAGAGAGAAAAAGTGAAGGGAGTCTCAGCGGCTTTTACTTCTTTCACTTTCTTCACTCATTCACCGATTCACTTCTTCACCGGCTTCTCTGGCCGCGAGGTGGCGCCGGCATTTAAGCTATTGGGTTGGGAGTCTTCCCAACACTGAAGGAGAACCGCTTGATCCGTCTTTCAACCCGATTCATCGGCGCCGCTGCGCTGATTGCCCTATTTGTTCCCGCACTTCAAGCCGCTGCCCAGCAACACGTGCCGCCCGCGCCCGATACGACGTCAGTGCCCTCGGCGCCCACTCAGCAGCCGACCGATGCGGCTCCCGCGGGCCAGCAAACTGAAGCTCCGCCCGCAGAGCCGGCTCCGTCGGGTCCTCCGGTGTTTCCCAAGCCCGATCCCGCCAACTTCACTGCCGCGACTCCGACATCGGAAGTCGTCAACGGCTTTCTTCAGGCCAATTGGGGTTACGATGCGGACCGCAGGTGGCAAGTGCAAGCCATTCTGAAAACACCCGCTGACGGCGTGAGCAAGGTCATCGTTCTGATCGGCGACAAGACAGGCAGGCAAAAGCCCCAGGTGCTCTCTTTCTTTGTTCTTCCCGATGGCAAGCACATCGTCAGCGGCGACGACATCATCGCGTTCGGCGCGAATCCCTTTGCTAATGCGCGCCAGCAATTGCAGGAACGCGCCAATGGTCCCTACCGCGGAGCCGCGACGAAAGATCTTGAATTGGTAGAGTTTGCCGATTTCCAGTGCCCTCATTGCAAAGAAGCGCAAGCCAATATCGACAAGCTTGTTGCCGATTATCCCAAGGCCCGTATTGTCTTTCAGAACTTCCCCATTCCTGGACTTCATCCACAGGCCATGAACGCGGCCGAGTATGGTGTCTGCGTGACAAAGCTGGGGGGCAGTTCAGCGTTCTTTCAATTTGCGTCAGCGGTTTTTGACGGTCAGGATGGTCTTGCCAGCGCCGACGGAGCAACGCTCACGCTGAACAGCGCCGCCACCAAGGCTGGCCTTGATCCCGCGAAAGTTGCGGCCTGCGCAGCTACCCCTGAGGTAAAGGCTGACGTCGATGCCTCCGTTAAATTGGGAAGGGACCTCGGCGTTGCCGAAGTGCCGACACTCATGGTTAACGGGCACGCTGTTAATGCCACAGCACCGTATGACGTGCTGAAAAAGGTCATTGACTTCCAGGCCAAGACTGACGGCGTAACCGGACAGTAGGCTTCTTGCCGGCGTCTTACTTTCCTGATGGCCGGAAAGACCGAATTCGCCCCCGACCTTTCCGCACGGATTTGCGGAAAGGGTCGGGCGAAATCCTGCGCAAGGAAGTGGATCGTCCTTGCTTTTTTCGCGGCTTGAGCGGACTACTTAGCCGCGACCAATGCTCCCGCGTTGCAGGTGGCGGTGGTTGGCGTGAAGATGGGGTTCGCGTTGTCGTCCATCGCCGTCATCAGTTTGCCGTTGACCGTGACCGGCTGAGACAGGTCAAGCGACCCATCGGAACGAACGCTGAGAGTGAAGGGATTTGTACCGTCGCTCTTCAAGGAGACAACCGCGACACCGCCTTGAAGCGAGACGTCGTACCTTGCGAGCACATGGGCCTGCGCGCAATCGATTACGGCATTCCCGTCGTTGAACTGAATCTTGAGGCCGCTGGGGTTTGTGAACAGACCCGCCATGCGAGGTCCCGGCGGTATCGTGAACTGATTTGGGTCATTTGATGAATCGCCGGCCATCGTACTGAGGACGGAGCCCAGCGCCGAGAGCACGCTGGATCCGCTTGTGGACAGTCCCGCGTCGAGAATCACGCCGGGACCGGGCGCAAGCGCGCCGATGCCGCAATGCATTGTGATGGGTCCGTAGATTGGCGTACGCGAGACTTCTAGCCCGGTTCTCCGATTCGTCTCCACTTCATAGCCGGTGACCTGCTGCCCGGTGATGTCATCAGCTGCGGGCCCGGCAGCTTTCCCATCCGACCCCAGCGTGACGACAAACGCCTGTGGCTGATTGGCGATATTAATGGACCACCTGCCTCCTGAGGCGCCGACGGCGTAATTGTGCGCGCCTTGAACCATCTTGCCGCAGTTTCCGATGTCTACGTTGGAGTCGGCAAAAGCGAAGGTGAGACCACTGGACGCCTTGAAGGTGCCGAGCACCACGATGCCTGCCTTGCCTGGGCCTGTAAGCCCGCTGAGGTCGATGCCGATCATCTGTTTCATGCCTTCGCCCATTCCCGCGCCGACGCATTGCAATCCGGTGCCGCCCAGCTCGAAGCAGCGGCGAATGGCGAGCTGGCTGGGATCGTTTGTCGGCGGCAGTGTTTGTGCGTTTGATCCGCCGGGCTGTCCGGGCGCCTGGTTCAGGGATGCCTCCCACAGTTTCTGGATGTCAGGCATGGGAAAGGTTTGAAACAAATAGGCCGTGAAATCCATTTGGCCAAGATAAGAATCTTGCGGATTGGCCGCCGACTTGGCGAAACTGGTATACGCGTTGAAATAGGCGGTCAGCATGCGCACTTCGTCCGGCGTCATCTGGTTCGCCTGCAGGCGCGGTCCCGCCAGCACCCCGATCAGTTGCCCCAATTCATGCAGCGCGCTCAACTGACGATTCGCGGTGTCCTGCGCGCTGGAGCCCTTCACCTGCGCCATGATCTGGTCGACGGTGGGAAATTCCTTCAAATATGGAGGGTTAAGGGTCTGTTGCGAATTTGCCGGTGGCTGAGAGGCCGCGGGTGTCGGCGCAGCCGGGGTTGCGGAAGGTGGTGTGACGGTGCATCCCTTCAGCCTGCCGGTCATCTGCGACCATGCGCTGTCCATCGTCGTCACCAGGTTGCCGTTCTGCTTTTCTACCGTTTCGCACCATTGGTCGGCGCGGTACGGCTTGCAGATGGTGACGGTGTAGGTGATGCCATTCGCGCACTGGTAGGGCACGTTCAGTACTGGCGGCGCAGGCGATTGTGCGGCAGCCGCCAATGCCAGAATGATCGAAAGTCCGGCGTGCAGCGCGAAAATCCGCCTCATCGAGCGTGGCTCAGGAGGTTCCTTGTAAAAAGCATCTTCGAATCCGGAAAACCGCGCAACTTTCATCGCGTCCATCGATTCCCTCCATTGGGACTTGCATCAGGCGCAGGCGCTCAAATCGTTTGGCGCGCCAAACCTGCACCAAATACAGGAAGCAACTTTTGTTCAAATCCTCAGGAATGCGGATGAATGAGCTGGCAGGGGAGCCAGCGATGGGGCCGATGCGTTATGGTACCAACCCGCAGCGTTTCTGAGAAGACGGCTTGTGAGGGGCGGAAAGTTTCAAGCACGGATTGAATTGAGCACGAATGAACCGCGGGTCAATGCCGTCGAACTCGAAGTTCGCACCTATTTTGTGCTACGCTCCACCCGCATCATCGCGGTATGTCCTGCCGCCTGGGTCCCGCGGATTACATGCGGGGTCATCACGATCACCAATGTCGCGTAGTTCTTCTGCAAATCCTTACTGGTTACGTCGTTCAGCCCTGGAATCTCGCTAATTCCAGGCGTTCCGCTGATCGCAAGGCTCTGCGACTTGTCCATCTCCGTTGCCACTACCGCCGCCTCACCCAACCTTAACGTCACCACTCCGGAGTACGCACGGTTATCCAGCACGGGATTTCCATCGATCGAGGCTCCCGCAAGAGAATCGAGCTTCAAGTCGATGGCCAGAGCCACGTCGCCGTTTCGCATGACTTTGGGACTCACCTTGAGGTTCAAACCCAGATCCTCGTACTGGACCATGGGAACATTCGGGACAGACGAGTTCAGCGAGGAAAGGAGCGATGACAGACTGCTCGAGCTTCCCGCACCCGTCAATCCGGCAATGTTTGAGATGCTCGAACCCAGGCCTGAGAAAGAAGACGTCTGAATGGGGTACTTCTCGCCTTCCTTGATCGTCTCGTCCTGCCCATCCTCCATGCGCAGCTCAATCTGGTCCAGCTCCCGCGAATCCGACGTGTTCAGGTTCAGGTTGAACTTCGCGGCTCCGGGCGCCAGTGCCGATTGGGTCAGTCCGCCGCCGAACAAGGCGAATCCACTCGTGAGCAACGGGCTCGACACCTGGCCGGAGGCAATAAGAATGCCGAGGATGGCCAGCGGATCGTTGCTCGCGGCCAGGCCCGCCGAGATGATCTCCTGCACCAGGCTCGCATTCTGGCTCAACAGAGACTGCTCCTCGGCGTACACATTAAATGCCGAAATGCTCTGCGGCAATTGCGTTCCAGTGTTGCGCGTGCTGGTGTGCGCCACTTGAATCATGCGCACGTCAACCAGCACTTCGCTGCGTCCGTCGATCAGGCTCCTCATGGTGGCGTTGAATGCGTCGAGCGTCGATGCCGGTGCGCGAAGGGTCAGGCTTTTTTGCGACTGCGAAGGCTGGGCCTGCTGCACCTCAAATACTTCCTTGGCCAGCGTTGCCACTTCGGTCATTTCATCGGCGCTCAATCCGGAGAGGTAAATCGTTTCTGTCTCCTGCGGCGTCAATCGCGCCCGGTTCTCGCGGGTGTCGTCGGCTACCAGAACGTGGTGTGCATCCAGCGGAACATAGAACGTGTGCGTCGCCATTTCCAGAATGCGCATCGCATCGACAAAGCTCACGTCATCCAGGTCAAGCCGAATCTGCGTAGGCCGCACGCTGTCGTCGAGCATCGCGTCGACTCCGTACGCCTTGAAGACCTGGTTGATTAACTGGCGCTGATCGTTGCGCAGGTGGAAGCTTTGCTTTGCCGGCGCCGCCAGGATGGTTTCCTCGCCGCCTATCGCGCTCGCCGCCTGCCCGTACAGCGAACTGGGTTGGGCGCGGACCGATTCATCCGCGAGTTCGTCCAGATGCTGGCTGGCCTCGACATTTGTGGGATCGAGCGCGAGAGCGCGGCTGAGGGCGGCGCGTGCGCCAGCTTCATTGTTCAGCAGCCGGTCCTTGGCTGCCTCCTGGATGAGTGCGGTCACTTCGTGGCTCTTGGCCACAAGGGCCGCCATTCGGTAGTTGGCGTTCGAAGGGTCGAGGGTCGCAGCACGATCAAATCCCTGCATCGCCTCGTCAAACTGGCTGCTCAGAAACAGCCTGCTGGACTCGAGATAGAGTTTTACAGCCCGCCTTTGATCGCTGCTACGGGGCCCTTTCGTTTTTGACGGCGCGGGAATTTCGGCCCCTGCCGGCGCCTGACTGGCCGCGGCTCCCGTGTTGGCTGCTTCGCCTGAGTTGGTGTTGACACCTGTGTTGGAAGAATCGCCCTGACTGGTGGTTGTGTTTTTTCCCGCTTGGCCTCCTAGAGTGTCCGATTGCGCCTGAAGGACGCCTGCTGCGCCCGCCAGCGCGAGCACCGCGCCGCACAACCGTGCTGCCGCGCGCGTCCGGCTGCGACGGACTCTACGCCGCTCCCAAGCCTCGATTGTTTCCGCTCGCATTCTCATCGTGGGCCTGGCGTCATGGCCAGCAAATCCTTCAGCGAGGATACGCATGCCTCCGGCTGGCAGCGCAGCAACTCATCAAAGCTATATTTTCCCGTGGCCACCGCGATCACCGAAAGAAAATTGGCCCGTGCTGCCTCGATGTCTCGCGGAGTGTCGCCGACCACGCAGATTCTGGCGCCGTCGTGCCCTCTACTTCCCGCCAACTCCCTCGCCTTCCGCGCCGCGTGTGCAATCAGCTCAGACCGCACCGGGAAATGGTCGCTGAAACCGCCGAATCGGAACCACTCGCGGAGGCCGGCTTTCTCAATCTTGATCCAGCCGATAGCTTCGAGATTCCCTGAAGCCACGCCCAGCAGCCCGCCGCGGCTGGCCAGATGGCGAAGAGTCTCTTCGATCCCCGGCGTCAATTCCGGGTCCAGCTCCTGCCGCCTTTCCGCAACGGAATTCCGCATTGCCTCGAGAATGGCGTCGTAGTGCCTCTCCAGAACGTCGTCGGAGATTCCCGCCTGGCGGCATGCCTCCCGCAGAATTGCGGTGTCGGTGCTGCCATGGATCAGAACTCCGGCCAGCGTGATCTCGAATCCGGTGACCCGATGCACGCTCGCGGCCACCGATTCATAGTGGACCCGGTCACGGCTGCGGAAAAGCGTTCCGTCGATGTCGAACAGGTATGCGTCCTGCCGGTCCCACACGAAATCGGGCTCGATCTCGATTCGGGCTTCGCTCTTCTGTTGTATTTTCTGCATGATACGGGCTGAACGCTCTCAGCGATTTCGGGGTGGGATCTCTGAGACGGCACCAACAACTGCGGAACCGCTCTTAGCCCTGGCGATATCCCTGGCGAATCGCTCCGTATAAAGGACGTTCGCTCCGCGGCGGACGCTTGAGCTCGGCTCGGACTTCAGCCAGATCCAGCCCCAGTTCCGCCATTGCGCGGCTTAGCGTGTTGCGATGCATTCCCAGTTCTTCCGCTGCCTTGCACTGGTTTCCCCGGTGCGCTACCAGCACCTCGCGCAGATACTGCCGCTTGAACTCGCGCACCGCCTCTTCGTAGCGGATTCCGCTCGAGTGCATTTGCGTGACCAGGCTTTCAAGTTCTCGTTTCACTCGTCCCTCTTGCCAAACACGAACAATCAGTCTAACCCGTTCCGCGGCATTCGTGCAGCACAATTTCTCAGCTCGCGCCGTGGGGGTGCATCCACTCGGGCGACTCGTGTTCCAAAAGCAACAGGCCTTTGCGCACGCGCTCGCCCAAATCGCCTGGAGTCACCTTTTCGCTCATGTGGAGCGTCCCGAAAAACAGCTTCGGCAACTTGGCCTCGTTCAGCCATTCCTGCCCCGGGTAAAAGGCCACGACGACGAGGATGCTGATCATGACCAGGAACACGCCCTGAATGAATCCCAGAATTGCCCCCGCCAGGCCGTCCAGACATCCGAGACCTAATTTATCGGCCAACTTCCCAATCATGCCGCCAATCAGGTTCGCGGCTCCCATGACCAGCAGTGCGATCAGAAGAAACGCCACGGTATTAGAGATGGCGTCAGCCTTGAAGATCGGCTTGAACATGGACCCGACTCGCTGGTAGTTCCACGCCGCCAGAGTTAACCCGAGAATCAATCCCGCCAGCGAGCAGGCAGAGCGGAAGAATCCCTGGGCAAGTCCACCTAAGGTCGCTCCCGCGAGCACCGCCAGAATGACCCAATCAACCCACGTCATATTCCGCTCCGTGTCCGCTACCAGGCCCGTTCAGAAACCCTACTTGTCCATCTCCCGTCCGGTCAAGCGCCGGAAGGCTTCAAGATACTTGGCTCGTGTCCGCTCGACAACCTGCTCCGGCAGATTCGGAGCCGGCGCCTGCTTGTTCCAGCCAATCTCTTCAAGGTAGTCGCGCACAAACTGCTTATCGAATGAAGGCTGTGCGCCGCCGGGCTGCCATTTCTTACCGTCCCAGAAACGCGATGAATCCGGTGTCAGGACTTCATCGGCAAGGATAACCCCTTCGGCGGTTTTGCCAAACTCGAATTTTGTGTCAGCCAGGATCAGCCCGCACGATTCGGCGTGGGCGGCAGCCCTCCCATAGATTGCGAGCGTCAGCCTTCGCAGATCGGCAGCCTCGTCGGCGCCCACAAGCTTCTCCACTGCTGCGTAAGAAATGTTTTCGTCGTGCGCGCCGTCCTGGCTCTTCGTAGCCGGCGTAAAGATCGGCTCCGGCAACCGAGATCCGTCCTTCAGGCCGGGCGGAAGCTCGATGCAGCACACCGTTCTCGACGCCTGATACTCCTTCCATCCCGATCCAGCCAGATATCCGCGCGCAACACACTCCACCGGAAACATCTCGGCGCGCTTGACCAGCATCGATCGCCCTTCCAGTTGATTGCGATAGGGTCGGAGTACTTCCGGGTACTCCTCCACATTTGCGCTAATCACGTGATTGGGAACCAGATTCTTAAGCAGATCAAACCAGAACAGCGAGATCTGTGTCAGGATCTTGCCTTTGTCCGGGATGCCGGAACCCAGCACATGATCGAATGCCGAAATCCGGTCAGTCGCCACCAGCAGGAGCGCGCCATCCACCGCATACAGATCACGCACTTTGCCGCGCCCCAGCAAGGGAATGTTGCCAAGGTCGGTCGTCAGCAAGGCTGCCATATTCGATTGTTCCTCTTGAGTCGTTCTTCGGGGGGCTGAATTTTCGATTCTCCAGCGGTTGACTCGCTTTGTCAATCATTCCTGCGCATGCGCCCAAACCGAGTGCGCGCCGGCTTCAAATTTCGCGCATCTCCGTCCACCGCAGTTGCGTTATCCGAGCCCGTTCCGAGCTGAAATCAGCGACGATTCAACATGTATTCTCTCAACACAAACCCCTGTGACGGCCGTCACGGCCCCCTCGCCGCGCATAGGAGACACTTCGGTTGTCAACATGGTTCGGAGGGCGTGTAAGAAAGCCTTCTTTGAGCCGGGCGACACGAGGCAGGCAGTGGAAAGGGGAAGCCGCGGCTAGCTTCGTTTAATACAGGGATCACCAGTAGCCGCGTGCTACCGACCTCCAGTGCCGGCTACTGGTCCCCGACTCTATCTTGTGCACCTAGATCTACAAGCGCCTCCGAGGCGAAGTTTTCCTTCGGGGGCGAATTTTTTGCCCACTCGACCCCAACCCTTGCGCGCCAAACCGGATTGATTTCACACGTGGTCCTTCCAACGTAGCTGGCTCCGCTGAATGCCGCAGCATTTCAATGCGGTCGGCCCGGCAGCACAAAATGCTCCTCGCACCGCGGCTCGTAGTTGTCCCCGGCCATGATGATCGGGCTAGAGTAGTCGGCCGGCTTTCCATCGATCATGCGCTGCGGATACAAGGCCTTCGCTCCGCAACTGCAATACGCCACGAGTTCGGTGACGTTGCCTGCATAGGTGCGCACCAGCCACGAAAGCTCCAGCATCTCGCCGAAGGGCATTCCCCGAAAATCAAGCTCGAGGCCAGAGACCATGACATCGTGACCCGCGTCGAGCAGGCGCTTGGTGAATAGAAAGAGATCGTGTACGAATTGACCCTCGTCGATTGCTATGCACTCGATGCGCTTGCCGATCCGCTGCTCCGTTGCTCGAATCACCGGCAGCACGGTCCACGGATCGGCAGAAGGGAACTCGACCGCCTCCATCTTTCCGCAGCCGTTGCGGTTACGGCTTTCGACCAGCCCGGCGGCGGCCTTGGTGTCCGCGCTGGGTTTCAGCAACATCACATATTGCTTGGCGTACTCGCGGCGCGTTTCAATCCGGCGCAGCAACTCCGCGGTCTTGTTGCTCCGCATGGGCCCGACAATCATTTCGAGCTTGCCTGGCACGATGTCCTCGGAAGTTCTTCGATCTGCCGGCAGCAAAGCTTGCAGCCGGTAGCCTGTAGCTATGGTTTTCAACTATCGGCAACAAGCTACCGGCTGTTGGCTGCTTCTCTCATGCCGTTGCTCGCTGCGCCTCTCGCTGATGACCCAGCCGCACGCTCACCACCTTCGAGACACCCGGCTCCTGCATCGTGACGCCGTAAATCATGTCGGCAGCCTGCATCATGCGCTTGGAGTGCGTGACGATGAGGAACTGAGTGTCGCGGCTCAGCGATTCGAGCAGATCTGAAAACCGGCCGACGTTGGTTTCGTCGAGCGCCGCGTCGACTTCGTCGAGCACGCAGAAGGGGCTGGGCCGGAACTGGAAAATGCCCACCAGCAGCGCCAATGCGGTCAGCGCCTTCTCACCGCCTGAAAGCAGCAGCACATTCTGCAGTTTCTTTCCCGGCGGTGAAACCACGATGTCGAGCCCGCTTTCGTCCAGATTGCCCTCGTCGCTCACGCGCAAGAATGCCTGGCCGCCCTGGAAGAGCCGAGCAAAGACCCTTCCAAAATTCTCGTTGATGCTGGTAAGCGCCTCGTCGAACTTGGTGCGCGAAATCTGGTCGATCTCCTTGATCGTTTCCTGCGTGTTTTCGATGGACTCGATCAGGTCCTGCCGCTGCGTCGTCAGGAAGCTGTGGCGCTCCGCCGTTTCTTTGTATTCATCGAGGGCCATCATGTTCACGGGGCCCATCTGCTCCAGGCGCTCGCGCAGCGCGCGGCAGGTCTCTTCCTCGGTAGTGAGTTCCTCGCCGGCGAGGCGCGCAATTGCCGCGTCGTCGCGCAGTACCTGTGCTTCCACATTTACCTCGGCAAGGCAGCTCGCTTCCAGGTGCTCCAGATCGGAGCGCAGCTTAGCCAGCTCGCTTGAAAGCGCGGCCCGATCCTCGCGTAGTTGGTCCAGCGCCGCCCGTTCGCCGCGGAGTTCGGTCTCAAGCTCGGCCAACTGCTGTCGCAGCGCCTGCGCCTGTTCCGCGATCGACTGCGCCGTGGATAGCGCTCTCGTTTGTGCCAGCGCCAACTCCGCCAGGCTCGTCGCGAGCTCGACGTTTTCGTTGATTCGTTGCTCGCGCTCCGCGGCCGCCGCTGTGCGCTGCTGCTCGATTGTCTGCACACGACGATCGAGATCGCCGAACAGCCGGTCGATGCGCTGGAAGGCGGCCTCTGCGCCACGACGGCGTTCTTCCAAGCCTGCCAGCTCGGCGGTCATCTGCGCTGCCTCCTGCTGCACCAACTCGCGCTTCTGCCGAAGAATCTCCAACTGCGCCTGTTGCGTATTCAGGCTGTTCTCTGCCTGCGCGTGCTCAGTCTCGAGCCGAGCGGCCTCGCCGCGCTTTTCCACAATGGATTGGTGCTTAGCCTCGCGCGCATCCTTATTGCGCGCTGCCTGCGACTGCCACTCCTGCATGCGCCGTTCGACGCGCTGTCCCTCGGCCTCCATCTGTTTCAGGGCCGCACCCAGGTTGGCTGCCTCACTCTCGGCTTGGCGCCGCTCCTCGCCCCGGGTTTCCAGCTGCGCTGTCAGCTCTTCGATCGCTCGCGTCAGTGCTTCAGCGTCTTTCTCGGCAGCGGTTAGCTCCGAATCGAGCTTGGCGAGCCTGCCTTCGGTATCGCGCAGTTCGCGCTTGAGCGCGAGCGGGCCCTCACTCGCCGGCTTGCCGCCTGTCACCGTCGAACGATGAAAGCACTCGCCCTCAGGCGTGAGGAAATAAGCGTGCGTATAACTCAAGGCCAGGCGCTGCGCCTCGATAGAATTCTCCGCAAGGTAGCCGTGCCGGAGCTTGGGCAGCAGAGACTCAAGCGACCGGCCGAATCCGTTTAGGACCTTGATGGCATCGCGCAACGGCGTCAGGCCCGGCTCGTTCACCGGTCCCTCGCCGGTGTCGAAGAGCACCCCCTGCGCATCGGAGTGCACAAGGAACGTGGCGCGCCCGTCACTCGTCTTCAGAACGCGCACGCCTTCTTCCGCCGCGCCCCAGTTCTCCACTACCACGTAGTTCAGCTCTTCGCGAAGGAACTCGTCCACCACACCTTCGTGCTCGCCGCTCACTTCAACAAAGTCCGCCAGCGTGCCCACCGGCGCTACCGATGGTCCCAGCGCGCCAGGCTTCAGCAGCCGCCGCACGCTGTCGGTTGCATAGCCATGATTGCGGATGAGCGCGTTCAGCGAGTCTCTTCGCCCCGCCAAGGCCGCCTGTTCGCCACGCAGTTGGTTGGCCTGAGCGCGCCGCGCGCCTTCGTCGGTCCGCTTGCTTTGCGCGGACTCGCGCAGCGCGGCAATCTCTTCTTCCAACTTCTTCACTGCCGCATCCGACACATCAAACCGTTGCCGCGACTCGGCACTTTGCGCACTCAGGTTCTCCAACTCGATGTGCGCCTGGCCCATCTCGCCTTCGAGCCGCTCCGCTTCGCGCTCCAGCGCGAACAGGCTCTCTTCGCCCTGCACAATGGAATTGCGTGCGTTGCCGGCCAGCGTGAGCAGGTGCATGGCGTTGCGTCGCCCCGTTTCTAGCTCACGCTCCGCGCTGTAGACTTCCTCTGCCGCGGCGCGTGCTTCGTGCTGCCGCGCCTCAACTTTTTCGCGAAAGTGGTGTGCTTCGCCGGCCGCAGTGTCCAGAAAGCTTCGCTGTTGCGTGCGTTCTTCTTCGATCCCAGCCATCTGCGTCCGTGTTTGCTCAAGTTCCGCGCCCGACGCCGCAATCCGTGCTTCCAGTTCGCTCACGCGCTCTGTGTTGCTGCGCTCCCGCGCTTTGCCGCGCTCCAGTTCAACCGCGGCTTCACTCGCCTGGGTCCGCGCCGCCTCGCCTTCGCGGTCGAGTTCATATCCACGCTCAGTTAAGGTGTGCTGGCTCGCTTCGCGCTGGGTCACTGCCTCCACTGAAGCGTGAATGCGCCCGGTCAGCGCCGCAATCTCCTGCTCCAGCCTCGCATGGTCGGCATCCATTGTGGCCATACGGCTGGCCAGCACCACGCGCAAGCGTCCGCGCAGCTCTTCGCGGACCGCGGCATATCGCTCGGCCTTTGCAGCCTGCCGCTTCAGGCTGTTCATCTGCCGCGTCACTTCTTCAAAAATGTCGTCGACGCGTGCCAGATTCTGTTTCGCGCTCTCCAGCCGCAACTCAGCCAGCCGTTTCCTGGTCTTGAAGCGCGTGATCCCGGCCGCCTCTTCGATGATGGCTCTGCGCTCGTACGGCTTTGAGCTCAGCAGTTGCCCGATTCGCTCCTGCCCGATGATGGCGTAGCTCTCCGGCCCCAGGCCCGTGCCCATAAAGATGTCTTGAATGTCGCGCAAACGGCATAACTTGCCGTTGAGCAGGTATTCGCTTTCGCCCGTGCGGAACAGCCGCCGCGTGATGACGACTTCACCTTTTTTCGGCGCGCTGTGGAACTTGCGGCGACGAATCTTCAGCACCACGCCCTGCGAAGCGGAATTCTGTTCACCCTCGTCGCGTTGCGCTTGTGCGACTGCGGGTTTTTCGCCGGTCTCTTCTTCAATCGTCTGGCCTGGCTGCTCGTTGGCGATGATCTCTTCGGCCTCGGCGGCGCTTTGCCGCCGGACCTCGTCCTCATCCCAGTCCGACGGTCCTTCATGATCGATCTCAACATCAGGCGTCACCGGCACCGGGCCTTCGTAGGCATCCGGATCGATCATGGTCAGCGTCACTTCCGCCATGCCCAGGGGTCTGCGTTCGCGGGTTCCGGCAAAAATGAGGTCCTGCATGTGCGAGCCACGCAGAGTCTTCGCGCTCTGCTCGCCAAGCACCCAGCTCACTCCATCCAAAATGTTCGATTTCCCGCACCCATTCGGCCCGACAACGACAGCGATCCCCGTGCCCGCCACCGTGACTTCAGTACGGTCGCAAAAGCTTTTGAACCCGAGGATATGAATCTTCTTTAATTTCAGCATCTTCTCTCCGACCCGCTCCGGAATCGCCGAGCCCACTTGCAGAGTTTTCTATGCGCCCGCTGTCGGTCTCGCAAACATTCGCTTAAAACGGGCAGTTTCGCGGCTTCTCATAAGACTCTACGGACGCGGAACGGCAGGGTCAACGCCGATCAAAGGTGCCTATGTGGATAAGAGGGCCGGAACTCTCGCTCGCAATGTGGAGCCGATTGACAGTTGCTTCCAGCGGATTGAAACTCAAGAAACTGGTTCCAATTCTTCACTGATCGGCCTGCCATGAATCGATCTCTCCGCATTCTTATGGTCGCCGCGGCCTTGTCGTTCGCACTGCCGTCGACGGCGCAGCAGAAGCCCTCGCCCCTGGCTCCCTACATCGAGGTCAACGCCCCAGTGCTGGTGTTGGAGCACGTCACGCTGATTGACGGCACCGGATCCGCGCCGCAGCAGGACATGCGCATCGATATAGCGGGAAGCAAAATCATCGCCGTGCAGCCTTCCAATCCATCGATCCCCTTGCCGCCCGATGCGAAAGTTCTTGATCTCACGGGCAAAACCGTCATCCCCGGCATTGTCGGCATGCATGAGCACCTGTTTTACCCGTTGCCGCAGCAGCCCGATGCCGGCAACGCGCTTTACGGGGAAATGGCTGACAGCGCGCCGCGCCTGTATCTCGCAGGTGGCGTCACCACGGCACGCACAGCGGGGAGCGTAGAGCCCTATACCGATCTTGAGCTGAAAAAGCAGATCGATGCTGGACTGATTCCTGGACCCACGCTCGACGTCACCGGTCCGTACCTTGAAGGGAAGGGCACGTTCGCACTGCAGATGCATCAACTGGCCGACGCGGACGACGCCGGCCGCACCGTCGACTACTGGGCCGCCGAAGGCGTCACTTCGTTCAAGGCGTACAACTACATCACATCGGATGAGCTCAAGATGGCCATCCGCCACGCGCACTTTCGCGGGCTCAAGATCACCGGACATCTCTGCTCCGTCGGTTTCAAGGAAGCCGCGGAGATGGGCATCGACAACCTGGAACACGGAATCGTTGTCGATACCGAGTTCTATCCCGGTAAGCAGCCCGACGTTTGCCCGAATGCGAGCGCCGCGGAAACAGACCTCGAGACGAATGTCGATATCGCAGGGCCCGAGGTGACGGCGATGATCCTCGATCTTGTCCAGCATCACGTGGCCGTTACGTCCACGCTGGCCATCCTGGAGACATTTATTCCGAACCGCCCGCCTTTGGCATATGAGAACCCTGCACTGAAGACGATTACGCCTGATGCGGTTAGAAGTTATCTAGAGAGGCGCGCACGTATGGCTGAGCGCGCCGCCAATCCCAACTTGCTTGAGCGCGGTCCCGAGACCAAGCTTTTGAAAGCAGAGATGCAGTTCGAGCGTGAATTCGTTGCGGCCGGCGGACTGCTCATGGCCGGTTGCGACCCGACCGGATATGGCGGCGTTGTTCCTGGCTTTGGCGATCAGCGCAACATCGAGCTGCTCGTTGAAGCGGGTTTCCCGCCAGTCCAGGCGATCCAGATCGCCACTCTGAATGGCGCAAAGTACATGGGCAAGGGTGCGACCATCGGATCCGTCGCACCCGGCAAGATAGCCGACCTGGTTGTGCTCGGCGGAAATCCAGCGGAGAATATCGCCAACATCGAAAAAGTCGAAACGGTCTTCAAGCGCGGCGTGGGCTTCGATTCCGCGAAATTGATTCAGTCGGTTACTGGCCATGTGGGTCTACGCTGAGAAATCCGACTGCGGCTCTCGAGCGGCAATTCGCGGGGCGAATCGTTGCCGCGCATTTGTTCCGGCCATCCCGGCAGAGATAGACTTGATACAACCCAGCCTTCGGTTCAGCTTTTGTCTGGCAGGCTTTCCTTCCGCAACGCTGACGCCATAAATTTCGACCAAAGGCTCTGGACCCCAAGGAGAAGCGCCATGTCTGAACGCGAGACACAGACCCCAGGACCGCCCATTGTTGATGATCAGAACGCCATGCTGAGCGAATCGAAGGCCAGCGAAACCAGGCCTGGCGAATCCAAGTGCCCGTTCTCGGGCAACCAACTCACGCACACAACGGCGGGAGCGAAGGGCAACAACGACTGGTGGCCCGATCAGCTTAATTTGGGGATTCTGCATCAACAGTCCTCGCTCTCGAATCCGATGGGCGAGGAGTTCAGCTATGCCGAAGAGTTCAGAACTCTTGACCTTAACGCCGTCATAAAGGACCTGCGCGCGCTGATGACGGACTCGCAGGACTGGTGGCCGGCGGACTTTGGCCACTACGGGCCGCTTTTCATACGCATGGCATGGCACTCGGCGGGCACGTATCGCATCCACGACGGACGCGGCGGAGGCGGACGTGGCGCGCAGCGCTTCGCGCCGCTCAACAGTTGGCCCGACAATGTGAATCTCGACAAGGCCCGGCGGCTGCTCTGGCCCATCAAGCAGAAGTATGGCCGAAAAATCTCCTGGGCCGACCTGATGATCCTCACCGGCAACGTGGCGCTGGAATCGATGGGCTTCAAGACCTTCGGCTTTGGCGGTGGCCGCGCCGACATCTGGGAACCGGAAGAGGACATTTATTGGGGACCTGAGACCAAGTGGTTGGGAGACGAACGTTACAAGGGCGACCGCGAGCTAGAAAATCCTCTCGGCGCAGTTCAGATGGGCCTGATCTACGTGAATCCCGAGGGTCCAAACGGCAATCCTGACCCCATCGCTGCCGCGCGCGACATCCGCGAAACATTCGCTCGCATGGCGATGAACGACGAGGAGACGGTCGCCCTGATCGCCGGCGGTCACACCTTCGGAAAGACGCACGGCGCTGCCGATCCTCTGAAGTATGTCGATCGCGAGCCGGAGGGCGCGGGTATCGAAGAACAGGGGCTGGGTTGGAGAAATAGTTTCGGCAAGGGCAGCGGCGGCGACACCATCAGCAGCGGCCTTGAGGTCACGTGGACCACGACGCCAACCAAGTGGAGCAATAACTTTTTCATCAATCTTTTTGGCTATGAGTGGGAACTAACGAAGAGTCCAGCCGGCGCGCATCAGTGGAAGCCCAAGGGCAACGCGGGCGAGGGAACGGTTCCCGACGCTCACGACGCGAAGAAGAAGCATGCGCCCACGATGCTGACCACCGATCTCTCGCTGCGGTTCGATCCGGCCTACGAAAAAATCTCGCGCCGCTTTTTGCAGCACCCCGAGGAGTTCGCAGATGCCTTTGCCCGCGCGTGGTTCAAGCTCACGCACCGCGACATGGGCCCGCGCGCACGCTACCTCGGCCCGCTGGTGCCCAAGGAAGAGTTGATTTGGCAGGACCCGGTTCCCGCTGTCGACCACGCGCTGATCGACGCCAAGGAAATCGAAGAGCTCTCCAAAATAATTCTCGCTTCCGGTCTCAGCATTTCGCAGCTAGTGACCACCGCGTGGGCTTCGGCCGCAACGTTTCGCGGCAGCGACAAGCGTGGCGGCGCCAACGGCGCACGCATTCGCCTCGCCCCGCAAAGAGATTGGGAGGTCAACCAGCCAGCTGAACTCGCAAAGGTGCTCGCGAAGCTCGAAGTCATTCAGAAGGAGTTCAACATCGCGCAAAAGGGCGGCAAGAAAGTTTCGCTCGCCGATCTCATCGTCCTTGGCGGTTGCGCGGCCGTCGACGCGGCTGCAAAAAAGGCCGGTCACAACGTGAAGGTCGGTTTCGCTCCGGGCCGCACCGACGCTTCGCAGCAACAAACCGATGTGGCTTCATTCGCAGTGCTGGAACCGAAAGCCGACGGCTTCCGCAATTACTCGAGCAAAGGAATGGAGAGCTGCGCCGCCGAATTGCTGCTCGACAAAGCGCAATTGCTTACACTCACAGCCCCCGAGATGACGGTTCTCATCGGTGGCATGAGGGTCTTGGGCGCGAACTTCGGCGGGTCTCAACTCGGCGTCTTCACCAAGCGGCCCGGATCGTTGACGAACGACTTCTTCCTCAATCTCCTCGACATGAAAACCAAGTGGCAAAAATCGGCCAAGCAGGAAGGTGTACTTGAGGGGCGCGATCGAAAGACCGGAGATCTGAAGTGGAGCGGCACGGTCGTTGATCTCGTTTTCGGTTCAAACTCGCAACTCCGCGCGCTCGTCGAAGTCTATGCAAGCAGCGATTCCGAGAAAGATTTCGTCGAGGCCTTCGTGGCTGCATGGACCAAGGTGATGAACCTCGACCGTTTCGATCTGGCCTGATTCTTAATCGCGTCTCCGCAGCGAAAGCCCGTCTGATTTAGATGGGCTTTCGCATTCTGCATCGCCAACGCATCGAGTGATAAAATCGATCAGTGCCGGGTCCTACGCGACGTAATCCCGCCAACCCCGCCAGGTCCGGAAGGAAGCAACGGTAACGGGCTCGTACGTGTGCAGTAGGTCACCCGGTACATTTATGTGCTGTGAAGAAGTGAATGAAAACTGCCCGCGTGTCTACCTGCCGTGGGTCCGTCCAGGGCAAAGCCCGGATGGTTGCTAGGAGCAATGCCTTGAGCCTTACCGTTCGCCCCATCGTGGGCCGGCGCGCCAAAATCACGGCGCTCGGAACCTACGTCCCGCCCGATGTGATCACCAACAAAGACCTTGAAAAGCTGGTGGAGACGAGCGATCAGTGGATCATGGAACGCACGGGTATCCGTGAACGGCATAAGCTGGCGCCGGGGTTGGGCGTGAGTGACATGTGTGCTGAAGCGGCAAAGAAGTGTCTTGCTGCTCGGGGCATCGCCGCCACCGAAGTTGAGGCAATCCTCGTTGGCACTGTGACTCCGGACATGATGTTTCCCTCGACCGCCTGCCTGGTGCAGGACAAGATCGGCGCGAAGGGCGCCTGGGGCTTCGATGTTTCCGCAGGCTGTTCGGGCTTTGTGTTTGCGCTGCAGGCCGGGGTCAAGCTCGTGGAGAGCGGCGCGCATTCCAAGGTTCTGGTGATCGGCGCGGATGCAAATACGCGGATGACCGACTACACCGACCGCACCACTTGCGTTCTTTTCGGGGATGGTAGCGGAGCGGTGCTCGTTGAGCCCTGCGAAGAGGGCGAGATCGGCTTTATCGACTTTGTGCATGAGGTGGACGGTTCAGGCGGTGTCTCGCTCAACCTGAAGGGCGGCGGCAGCCTGAATCCATCGACGCACGAGACAGTGGATAAGAAGTGGCATTACATTTACCAGGACGGTCCGGCGGTGTTTAAATTCGCTGTACGCAAAATGGCCGAGACGACCGCGAAGGTGCTTGAGCGCAACGGCGTAACCGGCACGGACCTGGGCTGCTTTATTCCCCACCAGGCCAACAAGCGCATTATTATGGCCACGGCTGAACGGCTCGAAATGCCCGCGGACCGCGTGATTATCAATATTGAAAAGTATGGAAACACGTCCTCGGGCACGATTCCGCTGGCCATGGAGACGGCTATCGAGGAAGGCAAGCTGAAGAAAGGCGACCTTGTGCTGCTGGGAGCCATGGGCGCGGGGTTCACAGTCGGGGCAGCGCTGCTGCGCTGGGAAATCTGAAGAGCAGCCTCTAGCTGCTAGCTCCTAGCTTCCAGCTCCTAGTTTCCAGCTTGGCCTAGCTCGACGCTCGAAAGCGGCGGCTGTGTTCGGACTGAATTGGGCGGTCATTTCCGGAAAACCAGCCCAGTATACAAACGGCAAACATGAAGAATGCAAGAAGCTAGTAGCTAGAGGCTAGAAGCTAGCGGCTCATCCGGCATATACTGTGCTCCACAAACGCCGGATTTGCCGGATTCCGGCGCCGGCTGGAAGTTTTCAAGCGGAGGGCGACCATGGATGTGGCAATGACCGCCAGAAAAGGAAGAATCTCCAAGGCGTTGCGTGAGCAAGCCGAGGAGGGACTGGAGCGCATGGGCCGCATTCTGGGCCGCACCGCGCGTGCCAGCGTTACCTTTACCACCCAGCGGCATATTCATATCGTGGAAGTGAGCGTGCAGGCGCGTCTGCAGCGGTTCGCGGCCACAGGGAAGGCAGATACCCCGCTCGCCGCGCTCCGTGAAGCTATCGAGCATGCCGAGAATCAGGCTCATCGCTTCCGGGATCGCCGCCTTGAATCGAAGCGTCTTCCCAAAGGCGAAAAGATGCTCGCCGAACCCCCGGTGACGCGTCCAAAAGCACGTGCTCCGCAGCCGGACGCCGATGGGGGAGAGGTGAATTCAAGCCGACTCGCAGGCAAAGCGCGGACGTCCATTGCGGTTCACTCTTTTCCTGCGCAGACTACGGTCGTTGAGCCGCATATCGTCAAGAGTGGCGAGGCCATCGCGCTCAAGCCCATGACCATCGAGGAAGCGGTCAAGGAGACCGAGTTCCGTGATCGCGATCTGCTCATCTTCCGCACCGCTGCGGGAGACACATTTGTCCTCCATCGTCGCCGCGACGGCCAGATGGAGCTCGTCGAACTCCCTTAAGCCGCGCACGCGGTTGTTTCTTTTTGCCGGCCGTTCTGTCGCATCAGTTCTCCTGGAGTTGTGGCGAGGAGCTGCGTTTACGCTGCGTTTCGGCTGCATTGTGAGAAGAGGATCGCAATGCACAACGCGGAAAAGCCGCTCAAACTGTGCACAACCGTGGACTTTGGTTGCACTCCTTGACCGCTTTTGGGGATGGCGGCCAAATCATTGGCTTAATAGGATTTAATCTATGGCGAAATCTCCGTCAGGCCCCGGTTCCTTGCCCGAAGGCAAGCCACTGCAGACGGGTCCGGCAAAGCCAAAGGAAGCCATTCGATTGAATCTATCCAAGAACGCGAACCCGGACGCACAGCGCGAGGTCCTCGATGGTCTGCCCGTTCTTGTATTCCTCGAGCGTGAAGGAAAAATTGTCTTTGCAAACGCAGAAGCACGTCGTTCGCTTGGCCTGACTGAAGGGGATTGGAGCCCTCGCCCGGTGGAAGAAGTTCTCTGGGGACTATTCCCCGGAACAGCGGAGCCGCAGACACTTTTGACAGGCACGGAGCACAGCAGCCCGTTCCACGCCACGCTCCCTGACAAGGACGGCCGCCTTATCCCCGTCGAAGGCACTTACAGCATTCTCCATCCCGAGTTGCGCGAGGCCGTCATCGTGGCCCATCCAAGCGAGCGTGAGCGCGCTCCCCGTTCGCGCCTGATGGAAGACGTGCTGGCCAGCCTTCCGGAGGGCGTCGCGATTGAGCACCAGAATCACGTGCTCTACGCCAATCCTGCCTTCACTCGCATGTTCGGTTACAACGCGGAGGAGGCAAGCGGCGGCAGCTTGCGCGAGCTGATCGTGCCTGAGACGCGCCTCAACGAGAATGCATCGCTACTCAAGGCCGTCGACGACCACGGCTTTGCAACGGCGGAAACGGTGCGCAGCAACAAGGCGGGCGAGCTTGTGGACGTGAGCCTGCAGATCGCACCTTTGCTTGTTGACGGCGCCAGGCTCGGCTACGTCTTCACATTCCGCGATATCGGCGAGCACAAAGAGACGGAGAAAAAGCTGGAGCACGACGCAATGCACGACGTTCTTACCGGCTTGCCCAATCGCGCCCTGTTTCTTGACCACGTCAACCTCTCGCTCAACCGCCGCTTGCGCGATCCCGGCCTGGGTTGCGGGGTCCTCTATGTTGACCTCGACGAATTCAAGCAAGTCAATGACAGTCTTGGCCACGCCGCCGGCGATGCTTTGCTCATCGCAGTTGCCAGTCGCCTGCGCGCTTGCCTGCGGCCTCAGGACTCCGCCGCGCGACTCGGCGGAGACGAGTTTGCCGTTTTGGTCGAGAGTATTGTTTCCCCATCCGATCTTGAGATGGTCGCGAGCCGCGTCCTGCAGGAGCTGGAGCGGCCCTTCGAGATCTTTGGCAGAGACGTACGCGCCGGCGCCAGCATCGGCGCTGCTGTTGCGGGCCTCGATCATACCTCCTCCGACTTGCTTCTCCGCGACGCGGACGTTGCCATGTACCGCGCCAAGCAGGCCGGCGGCGGCCGCTATGAAATCTTCGATAAGCATCTCGAGATCTCTATCACCGCCCATCAGGAACGGGAACGCGAGCTAAGAACCGCTGTCAACAAGCGCCAGTTCGTCTTTCAATATCAGCCCATCTACCGTCTCGTTGGCGGCTTGATCGAGGGATTCGAAATGCTTCTCAGCCTGCGCCGCGCAGATGGCTCGGTGGACAATTTCAGCGACCTCACGGCCGTGGCCGAAGACAGCACTCTTTCCAGTCTCATGGTCCGCGAGGCTCTTGACGCCGCCTGCGCCGAATTGCGCGTTTTAAGCGATCGCCTGCCCGAGCAGGAATTGATCCTGACTGTCAACCTGACGCACCGCCAGCTCTATCATCCCGACCTTATCGCGCAATTGATGAAGGCGCTCGCGGCCAGCGGCGCTGACCCGTCGCGGCTTTTTTTCGAAGCGCCTGAGAGCACGTTCAATGAGGACCCTGACGCCGCGGTAGCCATCCTGCAGCGCCTGGCCGATTGGCAGGTGCGCGTAGCCATCGACGATTTCGGTGGCAGCCTGGCGCCGTTGAACCACCTCGTCCACCTTCCTGTCGGGATGGTAAAACTTGCCCCAAGGCTGACGGCGGCGGCGCTGTCATCGGGCCGACAATTGGCCGTGCTGGATTCGCTCATTCGCCTGTGCAACACGTTGGGCTTGCAAATCGTCGCGCAGGGAATCGAGACCGCGCAGCAACTCGCGGCGCTCTCCCGCATGGGATGTGCTTTGGGCCAGGGTCCTCTGTTTTCGGCGCCCCTGGACGCCGAGCGAGCCCTTGCGCTTGCCGAATCCGGTTTCTGGGCGGTCACGCCCGGATTCTGATCCCGTTCCGGATTGTCCCGCGGGCCATTTATTCAGGGTTTGATTTCCGGTGTAGCATTGAAACCAATGACGCCCAAGAAGCCCTCGCGACCCTCGCCTAAATCGCGGCCAGCGGCAGAGAAGAAAAAGCCGGCGAAGCAACTCATCATCCTGACAGGAATTTCAGGCGCGGGCAAGGCTTCAGCGCTCAAGGCCTTTGAGGATCTGGGATTCCACTGCGTCGACAATCTGCCGCTCGAGTTGCTGCCCCAGTTCGCCGCTATCCTCGTCAAATCCACTGAGGTGGAACGCGCCGCGATCGTCATGGACGTTCGCGAGGGCGCCACTCTTGACCGCCTGCCGGAAATTCTCAAAAGCATCAAGAAGCAGCTCCAAATCCGCGTTGTTTATCTCGATGCGCAGGACGCCGTGCTCGTTCGCCGCTATTCTGAGACTCGCAGACCTCACCCGCTCGGACAGTCGGAGACTGTCTGGCGCTCCATCGTCGAGGAGCGTCAGCTTCTTGATCCTATTCGAAACGTTGCCGACACGCTGATTGATACTTCCAACTTCAACGTCCACGAACTGCGCGCTGACATTCATGCCCGCTTTGGCCACGAGAACCAAACCAAGCGGCTGCTGGTCTCCTGCCTCAGTTTTGGTTTCAAGAATGGCGTGCCGCTCGACGCCGACATGGTCTTCGATGTGCGCTTCCTGCCCAATCCGCATTTCGTGCCGGAGTTCCGGAAAAAGACGGGCCTCGATCCGAAAGTTGCTGCCTACGTTCGCGGATTTCCGCAGACAACGGAATTTCTCAATCGCGTAACCAAGCTCATGCTCTACCTGCTTCCACATTATGTTAAGGAAGGGAAGAGCTATCTGACGGTTGCCTTCGGCTGCACCGGCGGCCAGCACCGCAGCGTGATGATGGCTGAAGAACTCGCCAGGCGACTCCATAAGGCCGGCTACCAGGTCAAGGCTCTCCACCGCGACATCGTGCGATAGATGTTTTGTTTTGCTCGACGATTATTAGCCTGATTAATGGGCCGGGAGCTGATCGAGCCACCGGCTCAATGCGTCCTCAGTCTGCTTGTACAGGTCTCCGGCAGGATCCACCGAGACAAACATCTTGTGTGCCGCGACCTGCGCGTATGCCTTCGATTCCTCGTCGTGCATAGGCGGCTCAAACCAGAGCACCGGAACCCGAACCGCCGCAGCCGCCGCGTCCAGGTTGTAGCGGTCCTTCACCAGCAAGCGCGCAGGAACCATCCGCGCACGGGCATCGTTGAAGATCGCTGCCGTCGGGTCGGCCATCGGTGAATCGACGATGACCCCGGCGAGTTCCGGATGTTCCGCGGCAACTTCCAGGGCCAGGTTCGCGCCGAGGCTCGTACCTTCCAGCACAATCGTTCGGATGTCGATCTGCCGCGTCGCTGTCAAATAATCGAGCGCCCATTCCGCATCCTGGAGCCAGTTTCGCTCGCTGGGCGGCGCGAATTGGCTCTCACCATAGCCGCGATAGTCAAAAGCGAAAACATTCGCGCCTGCCGCGTGCAGCGCCTGGAGCGCGTCCACCGTGTCAGCCA
>Ga0265325_10000172_pt1 | contig 45954 bp, 43 predicted proteins | sample 41420metaG_FD_202090 | JGI IMG/M metagenome (GOLD analysis project Ga0265325, IMG submission 202090) | Rhizosphere microbial communities from Carex aquatilis grown in University of Washington, Seatle, WA, United States - 4-14-20 metaG | ecosystem: Host-associated > Plants > Roots > Rhizosphere...
CCACATTGGTGAGTGAAGTGCCGGCGGCCCGGCAAAGCTTCTCGATGTTGTCGATGATGAACTCGGCCTGCGCCTCCGGTGATGCGGAGAAATTCGGCTGGCGCGCATCGGTCACTGCCGAAGGCGCGAGGCCCTCGCCGTCGAATGCCATCAGGCCTGAGATGAACAGAAGATCGCCGGCCTTCATCGCCTGCGGCTGCTGACGGAAGGCGGTCGGCACGCCGGCGTCGATCGCCTGCCGTTTGGTGGCAGCGCCGGACTTCAGCGCCAGCACATTGATCTCGATCTTGCCGTCGTAGGGAGCGAGCCCGTGCTCGATGCAGGGGATGATGTCGAGCGACGGCGGGTTCTGCGGAAAGTGCCGGGTCCAGGCTTCATTGAAGGCCGAATAGTCGTCGCGGTCGGTGAGATAGACCTGGGCATGGACCACGTCCTCCAGCTTGGCGCCGGCCAGCGCGAGCGACTGCACCATGCGTTTCGTGATGATGAATTCGGTTTCGAGCTTGATCGGCTGACCGGCCCATTGGGTCCCCTCGGTCATCAGCGCCGCCGCGGCAACGCCGTTCCTGCGCGGTTCGTCGCCGATGGCGAGCGAGGTGATGCCGGGGATGAAGACGAAATCGCCGGCCGTCAGCGCTGGCGAATATCCCGAGGTCGGGCGGCCGGCGAGCGCCTCGTGCTTCAGGTGCGTCACCTCGAAGCCCGGCCGCGGGATCACGCCGAGCGCCTGAATGTTCATGTCGGCGCCGGGCAGCAGCAGGCCCTGTTGTGCGATCGACGTCGACGGCGGAATGCGGCCGGCAAGGAATTGCCGCCGCGTCTGCTGATAGGACGGCACCGCCTTCACGGTTGTGTAGTACTGATCGGTGCGCACGAGGTTGGTGCGGTCGGTGCCGGCCGCGCGCAGCACGGCATCGATGTTCTCGAAGATGCGCTGGGCCTCCCTCTCGCGCTTGGGCAGGTTCGCGTGCGGCGCGCGCTCGGCGAGGACATCCGGTGCGATGCCGGTTTTGAAGTCCTGCGCCATCACGCCGGTGGCGAACACCCAGGAGCCGGCCTTCATGCCTGGTGCGAATTTGATCTTGCCGGGTCCAAGTTCGACGGGAAGGAGCGGCTCCGCTTTGTTATCAGCCATTTGCTTTCACCATTGAGACGCGTGACTTTCGCACCGCTGCGGCATTTTCGGAAGATGCGCTGTGGCATGTCTCATGCAATGCTGTGTCGGGATCGACGGGAGCGAACGATGACGACACCTCTCCGGCTTGGCCTGGCTCTGATCGGCGCACTGCTGACGTTGGCGGGAGGCGCGCAGGCGCAAAACTACCCGAACCGTGCCATCACCATGGTGGTGCCGTTTCCGCCGGGCGGGCTGACCGATGTGCCGGCACGCGTGTTCGCGGCGATGCTGCAACAGAGGATCGGCCAGAACGTCGTGGTCGAGAACAAGACCGGCGGCAATGGCACGATCGGCGTCGCTTATGTCGCGCGGTCGGCGCCCGACGGCTACACCCTGCTCGCCAATTCGCTCGCCGACGCACAGAACGTCCACTTCGTGTCGGTGCCCTACAGCCCGGTGGACGATTTCGCCGAGGTCGGCTGGATCGTCGACGGGCCGCCGGCGGTCCTCGTCGTCAACGCCGGCCTGCCGTACAAGACGCTTGCCGATCTCATCGCAGACGCCAAGAAGAATTCCAGCAAGATCAGCTTTGGCACGTCCGGTCCGGCGTCGTCGCCGGCCATGGCCTTGGCGCAGCTCAACAAGATCGCCGGCATCAACATCATCGGCGTGCCCTACCGCGGCTCGGGCGAGGCGGCGCGCGAGGTGGCCTCCGGCGCGATCCAGGGCGTGTTCACGTTCTACGCGCAGGGCAAGCCGCTGGTGGACGACGGCAAGGTGAGGGCGCTGGCGGTCGCTGCGCCGCAGCGGCTCGCTGGCTGGCCCGACGTGCCGACCTTCAGGGAGCTCGGTTACGATATCGACTTCCGCGGCTTTGTCGGCCTTGCCGCGCCGGCCAAGACGCCGAAGCCGATCATCGATTATCTCAACAAGGAGTTGAACGCGGTCGCGCAGTCCGACTTCTTCAAGCAGCGCATGGGCGAGCTCGGCATGACGGTGCCCGCGGACAACACGCCGGAGAAATATGACGCCTATCTCCGCGCCGAGACGGTGCGGCAGGGCGAGATCGCCAAGCTCACCGGGGCGGCGTTGCAGAAATAGCGAGGCCGGTCCTCGGTCCTTGCCGCCTTGCTGGCTTCCTTCGTGACGCCATGCCCTATAATTGGCGCGATTGGTCAATCTGTGGGGCCGAGACAAAAGGGCAGAGGTTCGATGATCGTCGACATCTACACGCACATCTTTCCGGATCGCTTTTTCGCCGAGCTGGAGCGCAGCGCGCCCAAGCTCGGCAACATGGGCAAGCGGCTGCGCAGCGTGCGCAAGCTGTTCGACCTCGATCTGCGCTTCAAGGACATGGACGAGATCGGCAAGGACTATCGCCAGATCATCTCGCTGCCCAACCCGCCGATCGAGGACATTGCCGAAGGCGCGGTCGCCAACAATCTGGCGAAGGTCGCCAATGGTTCCATGGCCGAACTTTGCGCCAAACATCCGGACCGTTTTCCGGCCTTCGCCGCGGCGGTCAACCTGAACGACGTCGACTTCTCGATTGCGGAAGCCGATCGCGCCATCAAGATGGGCGCGCGCGGTGTGCAGACCTTCACCAACATCACCGGCCATCCGCTCGACGAGCCGCGCTTCCGGCCGTTCTTCGCCGCCATGGCAGCGCACGACCTGCCGATCTGGCTGCATCCGGCGCGGACTTCGGCGATGCCCGACTATGCCTCCGAGCCGCGCTCGCGCTTCGAGATGTGGTGGTGCTTCGGCTGGCCCTACGAGACCACCATCGCGATGTGCCGGCTGGTGTTCGACGGCGTTTATGACCGCCACCCGAAGCTGAAGATCATCACCCATCATCTCGGCGGCGGCATGATCCCGTACTTCGACGGCCGGATCGGCGCCGGCATGGAGGTGCTCGGCTCGCGCACCGTCGACGAGGACCACACCAAGGTGTTGTCGTCGCTGAAGCGCCCGCATCTCGACTACTTCAAGGAGTTCTACGCCGACACCGCGATGTTCGGCGGCACCTATGGCCTACCCTGCGGCCTCGAATTCTTCGGCGGCGACCACGTGGTGTTCGCGACCGATGCGCCGCTCGCGGGTATCCCGATGCACATCAAGGCGCTCGACGGTCTCAATCTCGATGCCGCGACCCGAAAAAAGATCGACTCCGGAAACGCGGAGAGGCTTTTGAACATGCGAATCAGCTAAACCCCGCAGCAATGCTTCGCGCCTACCTTAAGTCTCTGATCGCTGCCTTGCTGCTCGGTGCTGCGACATCCGGTGCAACACTTGCGCCGGCGCAGGCCGCCTCGGTGCTGTGCACGCTGAGCTTCGGCCTTGCCGGTTGCGAAGAGTACAAGCCGTCCGGCGAGCCGAGCTTCTACAAGAGCATGGCGGTCACCGGCGCCAAGGTCGACGCCAAGGCTGCGGCATCGATGATCTCCGGCTACCGGCGCAACAACGGGCTCGGCGTCATCAGCCTCGACGACACGCTGATGCGCATGGCCGAGCAGCAGGCGCTTGCGATGGCAAGCAAGAATCGATTCGAGCACGACGCCGCGGGTCCGTTTGCCCAGCGCATCAAGCGCTCCGGTTATGACGCCAAGGTCGCGGTGGAGAACATCGGCGCCGGCTATCACACCCTAGCCGAAGCGTTCTCGGGCTGGCGCGATTCGCCGCCGCATCGCGCCAACATGCTGCACAGCGGCGTGACAAAGATGGGGATTGCCGCAGCCTATGCACCCAACACCAAGTACAAGGTGTTCTGGTCCCTGATCCTCGCCGCACCCGATGATCACCGGGGATAACCCCGAAAAATCAACGTTTTTCGGCAAATTCCGGTTAGCCAAGGCGGCCAAAGAGTGGTTCCTTGGGCTGCCTTTATTTGAGCGAAATGCCGCGTAAAGCGTTGCGGCCCGCGCAATTCCGTGTATTCAAAGCTTCATCATTTCAGAGGGAGTCCCGAACAATGGCCACTCAGCCCGCTACCGGAAGCAAGCCCAAGGTGAACACCGTCAGCCTCAAGCATCTGGCCGCCACGCTGGCAGGCGACCATGAGATGCCGAAGAAGCAGGCGGAGGCCATCCTCAACGATCTGGTGGGCCTGCTCACCAAGCACCTGAAGAAGGGCGATCGCATCCGCATGGCGGGCCTTGGCGTTCTGGTCGTGCGCAAGCGCGCCGCCCGCATGGGCCGCAACCCGGCGACCGGCGAGCCGATCCAGATCAAGGCGAGCAAGAAGGTCGCCTTCCGCCCGGCGAAGGAGCTCAAGGAATCCGTCTGACGAATCCATTCCGTCTCGGAATGCAAACGCCCGGCCATCAGGCCGGGCGTTTGGCTTTTGCGGAGCGGTGCAGCGCTACCAGCGACCGGGGTCGCCGTACGGACGATCCGGGTAGGGAAGATTGTGGCCGGCGCCCCAGGGATAGCGTGACGTGCCCTGCGGATGGTACGGCGGCGCCCGCGACGAATCTTGCGTCTGCGACGTGGTGGCGCGGTTTTGCTTCGTCCGCTTGGCCGCAGCGCTTGCACCGGTGAATGCGAGGTTCAGCCCGATCGAGATGACGGCCAGCGTCGCGGCCGTCAAGGCGACGTGAAAGCGCGCAATGGTCATCCTGTCGCTCCCTTGATCTGATGGCAGGATAACCCCGGGCGCGGGGTGTTTAGTTCGCCCAAAACATCCGAGGCGTTAAATGCAACACGCCCGGTTGCGACGACCGGGCATGTCGATTGTCCGAAATCGGAGCGGTCGCCGCGTCAATGCAACTTGGCGGAATCCTCGCCGGTGAGATTGAGCAGGATGAACTGGTCTTCGCCGACCTTCACCACCGCGGCGATCGCGAGATCTGGATCCTCGGTCGGCTGCGCCTCGGCATCGTACATTTCAAAGAAGTCGCGCGTGACGCCGTCGGAGCAATAGGCGGTCTGCTCATCCATATTCACGAGCACAACATCGACATCGATCACGGCACGCACTCACTCTGTTACAACCGATTTCGACACAAACGTCGCTCGCGCGAGGTGGCCCGAGAACGCGAACCGAGGCTAGCCGGTCCCGGTTAATTGAACAATGTGAGCACCGCTCTGACAAGCCGCCCGCGCTTCCGTCGCTCGAACGCAGATGCCACGTGTCGAATCGAAAACCGGCCGCTCGCGAGTGCAGAGCGCGCTTGAGAATTGACGATTTGATTTTTCGCGAACGCAGACGACGTCTGGCGATTCGCCTCGTTCGCGCGCTGCCGCGATGCAGCGCGTTGTGTCATAAGGGGACTGGTCTGGCGCCCCGCTGGACCTGGAGGCGATGCCCTACTAGTTTTTTGCCAGATGTTGCCGCAAAGCCGCAGTTACGCGACGCTCTATCGCGATTTCCGCTGGGAGATCCCGGCCGATTTCAACATCGGGGTCGAGGTGTGTGATCGCTGGGCCGCGCGCGACCCCACAAAGCTTGCGCTGATCGCGATAGCGGCGGACGGCCGCGGTCAGGATGTGAGCTACGGCTGGCTGCGCGAGACCTCGAACCGGATCGCCAACGCGCTTGCGGCGCATGGTGTCGCGCGCGGCGACCGCGTTGCGATCCTGCTGCCGCAGGCGCCGGAGGTCGCGGCAATTCATGTCGCGATCTACAAGCTCGGCGCCGTGGCGCTGCCGCTCGCGATGCTGTTCGGCACCGATGCCATCGCCTACCGCTTGCAGAATGCTGGCGCCAAGGCGCTTTTCACCAACACGCAGGGCTTGGCGAAGCTTGTCGAGATCAGGCGCACGCAGGCCGATGCTGCCGCGAGCCTGCGACTGGTGCTGTCGGTCGATGGCGCTGGCGAGGGCGCGCTCGGCCTCCCCGGCGTGCTGGCGCAGGCGTCGGCCGATTTCGTGTCGGTCGCGACCAGGGCGGACGACCCGGCGATGATGATCTACACCTCGGGCACCACCGGCCAGCCGAAAGGCGCGCTGCACGCCCATCGCGTCCTGCTTGGCCACATGCCTGGCATCGAGCTGCCGCACGAATTTTTCCCGCAGCCCGGCGACCGGTTCTGGACACCCGCCGACTGGGCCTGGGCCGGCGGCCTGCTCGATTGCCTGCTGCCGAGCCTCTACTGCGGGGTGCCGGTGGTGGCCAAGCGCTTCGACAAGTTCGATCCCGAAGAAGCGTTCGCGGTGATGGCGCGTTTTGGCGTGCGCAATGCGTTCATCCCGCCGACCGCGTTGCGGATGCTGCGCGCGGTGCCGAATCCGCGCGGCCGCCACGACATCAGGTTGCGATCGGTCGGCTCGGGCGGCGAGGCGCTCGGCGTCGAGACCTTCGAATGGGGCAAGGACGCGCTCGGCGTGCCGGTCAACGAGTTCTATGGCCAGACCGAATGCAATCTCGTTGTCGGCTCGTGCGCGGCGATCGGCGTGGTGCGGCCGGGCGCGATCGGCAAGGCGATCCCCGGCCACGCCGTCGCGGTGATCGACGGCGAGGGCCGCGAGGTGAAGCCGGGCGAGATTGGCCAGATCGCGGTGAAGCGGCCGGACCCGGTGATGTTCCTGCAGTACTGGGGCAACGCCAACGCGACGCGGGAAAAATTCATCGGCGACTGGATGACCACCGGCGACCAGGGCGTGGTCGATGACGACGGTTACTTCACTTTCGTCGGCCGCGACGACGATGTCATCACCTCGTCGGGCTATCGCATCGGACCGGGCGAGATCGAGGACTGCCTGATCAAGCACCCGGCGGTGGCGCTTGCTGCGGCGATCGGCAAGCCCGACCCGGTGCGCACCGAGATCGTCAAGGCGTTCATCGTGCTGAAATCGGGCCACGCGCCCTCGAGGACGCTGTCGGACGACATCCAGGCCTTTGTGCGCAAGCACCTGTCCGCGCACGAATATCCGCGCGAGATCGACTTCATCGACGAGATGCCGATGACGACCACCGGCAAGGTGATCCGCCGGCTGTTGCGCGCGAAAGCGTAGACGGTTTGGGGCCTCGGGCTCAGCGCCGCAGGCGATTGCGCAGCGCCTTGGCCGCAGCAATCGCGGCGCGGCGCGCACCTTCGATCCGGCATGTCAAGGCGAAGGGAATCACCGAAGGTCGTAGCGCGACCAGCAGATCGTGCATCGGCAACCGCTCGCGCCAGATGTGATCGATCATCGGATGATCCGCGACGGCGCACGAGTCGACGCGCACGGGCGCAGCCGCTGCCACGAAGCTTTCGGTCAGATCGAGCATGAGCTGGACGCCCGGCGAAGACTGGGCCACGCCTTCGCTATAGGCGATCTTCCAGCACCAGGCGGTGTCACCGCTCATCAGAGTGATCGCGGCGGCGATCGCCGTGCCGTTGAGGAACAAGCGGTCGATGCGGGCCCCGCCTGAAGCGGCAAGCGCCCGCGTCGCACTCTCGACGAAGGAGCGGACGGCAGGATCGCTGACGATGGCGGTGCCGGCCACGCCCTTCCAGCCCCCAGCCTCCAGCACCAGGAAGTCCTTCAGCGCGGCATCGATGTCGGAGCCGGTCGCAGTCGCAAACGTCACCGGCGCGATCTCTGCGAGCTTGCGGCGCTGGCGCCGCATCTCCTTGCGCCGGCCTGCCGACACCGCGCGGTCGATATAGCCGTCACGCTGGTTTCCAGGGGCGAGCAGGGCGCGCCGATGTTCGTCGAACGAGGCCATGGCCTGGCCGTCGGCGGCAAGCGCCACGTCGAGCGCCCGGGCGAATGCGCCGTCCGCCGGCACCAGCGGCAGCAGCAGCGTTGCCGGCATCGCGCGATCGCCGCCGAGATGACCGAGCCAGGCGCCGATCACGGCCGCGGCGTCGTCGCGGTCGACCAGCGGCGTGCCCAGCGGGGCAAACGGATGGGTGAATCCGACCAGCATCGGCGCAAGACCGTGCCGCCGCTCGATCCGCGCCGGGAACAGCCCGGCGAGGCGCCCGCCCGCCGTGCGCACCAGCATCGCGCCAACACCCTGGCCGAACACCGGCGCCGCGGCGAGCATGAACTCCGGCTCGTAGAACACGTTGGGCTCGAGCGCGCGGGCGGCGAGGCTGCGCCATTCCTCAACGTGTCCGGCGAGCGCAGCCAGTTCGAGCCATTCGACCCGATACATTGGATGAAGCGGAGCGTGCATACGCGTACGCGCTTTAAGCGCGACCCCAGATGAAAACGTGAAGGCCGAGCCGTCGCTTGGTGACAATGAAAAGAAGAACGGATTCGACGATCAGTGCCGTCGACGTTGCCGCTGCTGCACCCGCCGCCCCGATGCGCGGAATCAACAGAAAGCAGAGCACGAGATTGAGCACGAACGCCACCGCATAGACCGTCGCGCAGGCGCGCTGCTCGCCCAGCATGTTGAGCAGCCGCTCAACCGGCCCGACTGCGGCGCGCGCCATCAGGCCTGCCGCCAGGATGAACATCAGATGATAGCCATTGAGGAATTGCGAACCGAACAGCCACAGCAGCGGCTGGCCGAGCGCCAGGATCAGGACCGTGGCCGCGAGCGAGGCCCAGAACGTCCAGCGGATCGAATCGGACAGGATCGCTTCGAGTTGTGCGCGATCGTTGTTGATGTGGTACTCGCTGAAGCGATGGCCGACCGCCGCCGATACGGCAAAGTGCACGAAGGTGATCAGCGTCAAGGTTTTCGCCGCCGCGTAGTAGATCGCAACGTCCTCGGGGGTGCGGAATTGCTGCAGCACCAGCACATCGGTGCTGGTCAGCAGCAGGTAGCAGCCCTCGACCATCAGGATCGGCAGCGACAAACGGTACCAGGTCCGGACCTCATACGACCTCGGGCCGGGCGCGATCGTGGCTTTGAGCTTGCGGTTGAGCAGGATCGTCTGGCCGATCACGGTCAGCGCGAACGACGCGGCGACGGCGGCCACCGCGGTCTCTGCCGTGGTCGGGAATTTCAGCAGGAACGCCGCCGTCACCAGCACCAGCATCACCAGGTGCCGCACCACATAGGGCGGCAGCAGTGCGAGCTGAATCCAGTTGTAGGAACGGGCGATGCCGTCCTGCATCTGCATCAGGCTGTAGAACGGCAGCGTGACGCAAGCGATGCACAGCGGCATCGTCACATAGCTTTCGAGATACGGCTCCAGCACCCGCACCAGGAACACGCCCCAGATTGCAATGGCGGTGGCGCTGCCGATCGCGAGCCACCGGCTTCTCGACACAAAGCCGCGCAGCAGGTTGAAAGACTTGCGGCTGGTGTATTCGGGAATGAGCCGCTGCGCGCCGGTGGCGAGACCAAGGTCGGCGCAGTCGCCGATCATCAGCACCCAGGTCCAGACATAGACGTAGATGCCGAACTCGTGGCTGCCCATCCAGCGCGCATACAGGATCTGCGACAGGTAGATCAGGGCGGCGCTGCAGACGCGGATCAGGAAGGCTGCGCCGGCGACCCGCTGCGCGACCGAGCGGTCGCTGTCGTCTTTGAGCCAGGTACGCAGTGGCGTGAACAGCGCGGCGGCCGGAAGCCGCAGCAAACGACTTGGATTTTGCAACTCAGTCAACGCCACCGGACCAAACCCCCGCGCGGCCGCTTTCGGGCGGGGCGCTTTACTCCTCAGGCCTAGCAAGGAACCGTTAACATTCGGTTGGGTGACGCCGCTGCGGTTCTCCGCTAAGTGTCCGCATCCGCCAGGGTTTTCTCGATAATTTTGCGCTCCTCGGCGCCGAGCGCCGGCTGCGGCGGCACCGGGTCGCCGACGTCGTAACCCTGGATTTGCAGCCCAGCCTTGATGCAGGCGGCGAGATTGAAGCGGGCGAACGCCTCGTTGATGCTCCACAGCCGCCGCTGCAACGCCATCGCTTCGCTCCATTGCCCAGCACGGCAGAGTTCGTACAGCCGGACACTTTGCCGCGGCACGATGCAGGCCGGACCCGCCATCCAGCCGACGCCGCCGATCAGCATCACCGCGGCGGGAATGTGCGCCGACGCGGAGAACACGCGCATGTCCGGGCAGCGGTTCATGATCGAGAGCAACCGCCCGGTGTTGGTCGAGGCGTCCTTGATGGTGCCGATGCGCGGATGCGTCGACAGCCGCGCGATCACGTCGAGGGTGAGGTCGCTGCGCTGGAATTGCGGGTTGGTGTACAGCACCACCGGGATGTCGACGGCGTCGGCGATGGCGCGGAAGTAGGCTTCGACCTGCACGTCCTTGAGCGGGAAATACGATTCCAGGATGGCCAGAATGCCGTCGGCGCCGGCGCGCTGGTAGCGCTGCGCCTGGGCCACCGCGTCTGCGCTTGCGGTCGCGGCAACGCCCGCGACCACCGGCACGCGCTTCTGCGCGGCCTCGATCGTAGCCTGCACAACGGTGGTGCGCTGCTCGTTGTTGAGATAGGCGAACTCGCCGGTCGAGCCGAGCGGCGTCAACCCATGGACGCCGGCCTTGATCAGGTCGTCGCACAGCCGGCCCAGCACCGCGGTCTTGATGCAGCCTGCCGCATCGATCGGCGAGACGAGATACGGAAAAACGCCGTGGAAGTCGGGCATGGAATGCTCTTGTTTTGGTCAGCCGGCAAACCCGCCGCCGTCGAGGAAGGCCTGCTCCTCTGGAGTGGTGGCGCGGCCGAGCAGGGCATTGCGATGGGGAAATCGGCCGAAGCGGCGGATGATGTCGGCGTGTAGCTCGGCCCATTTCAGCTTATCGGCATCGCCGGTGGCGCGGAACAGCGCGCAACAGCGGTCCTGATCGGCCAGCGTCTCGGAATGCTCGAAGGGCAGATAGAAGAACTGCCGCTGATCCGGCGGGGCCAGTCGGTCGAAGCCGCGCTCGAGCGCGCGCCCGGCCACGGCGCGGGCCAGCGGATCGGCGGCGAAAGTTCGTGCGCTGCCGCGGAACATGTTGCGTGGAAACTGGTCAAGCACGATGACCAGCGCCAGCGCGCCGTCCTGCGTCTGCTCCCAGTCCGCGAGCCGGTCGACAGCCGCGGCTTCGTACGTCGAAAGAAACCGCGCCCGGACGGCATCGTCGAATGCCGTATCCTTTTTGAACCACTTGTCCTCGCCGGCGGCGCGCCAGAACGCGAGCACTTCCTCCGGCAAGGCAGTCACAACCTGACCTCGCCGCTCTCGATGCGGCGATAGAGGTCTGCATCGAGCCGCACGAAGCTGTGCGTCTGCGGATTGTTGAAATAGATCGGATCGGCAGTCGCCGCGGGATTGAATCCTTCGCGCACCAGATCGAGCTTGGTCTGCTTGAACGTGCCGGTAATGTCGAGCTTGCTCTTGATCCGCAGAAACAGCGGCCGGGCATAGTCCGGCAAGTTCTTCGCGAGATGATCGTGCAGCCCGGTGAGATCGCAGCCGTCATGGCAGACCACCGCAGCCATGCCGGCGCGTCCGTCGCGGCCGACCACGGTGACGCCGTAGACGTTGGCATCCTCGATGCCCGGGAAGGTGTTGATCGCCTCGGCCACCTCCGAGGTCGAGACGTTCTCGCCCTTCCAGCGGAAGGTGTCGCCGACCCGGTCGACGAAATAGAAATAGCCCCGCTCGTCCTTGCGCATCAGGTCGCCGGTGCGGAACCAGGCGTCGCCTTTCTTGAACACGTCGTGCAGGATCTTGCTGTCGTTCTGGCTTTCGGCGGCGTAGCCCTCGAAGCGGTTGCCGGGCCGTTCCGGATCGTTGACGATCTCGCCGATCACCTCGCCCGGTTCGTTGGGATCGCAGCGCTCGCATAGACCTTGGGCGTTGCGCACCGGCTGCTGGCGCTCGACGTCGAAGCGCACCACGGCGATCGGAAAGCGATGCGCCACGAACCACGGCACGCGGCCGACCGCGCCCTCCTTGCCCTCGAAGTTGAAGATGTTCACGTTGCCTTCGGTGGCGCCGTAGAACTCCAGGATGCGCGGGATGTGGAAGCGCGTCTGGAATTCGTGCCACAGGTCGGGCCGCAATCCGTTGCCGCAGGCGAGCCGGAGCTTGTGCCGCGTCTCGTTCGGATTTGGCGATGAGTGCGCCAGATAACGGCACAGCTCGCCGATGTATTGGAACAGCGTGCATTCGTAGCGCACCACGTCGTCCCAGAACTGATGCGCGGAGAATTTCTCGCGGATCATCACCGAACCGCCGCGGTGCAGCACCGCGCCGGTCGCGACCAGCCCGCCCGCCGTGTGGTACATCGGCAGGCAGTTGTACATCCGGTCGCTCGGCCGCGTATTCATGACGCCGGCGAAGGCGCAGGACGCCAGCATCACCCGGTAGTGGTTGATGTTGGCGGCCTTGGGCATGCCGGTGGTGCCCGACGTATAGATGTAGAGCGCGTGGTCCTCGATGGTCAGTGGGGCGCGTTCGCCGGCTGCAAGCCGGTCGCCGGGCAGCGCATCGATCGCCTGGTCGATGCGAGGAAACTCGGCGCTGCCGCCGTGGCACCAGATTTTCGGCCTGGTCTGGAGCAAGGCGCGGGCGGTGCCGAAGCTTGCCGCAAGCTCGGCCGCGACCACGACGTGTTTCGGCGCGACGATGTCGATGCAATGGGCCAGCGCCGTGCCGACCAGGTTGGTGTTGATCAGCGCAGCGACCCCGCCCATGGCGGTGATGCCGATCCAGGCCGCCATGTACTCCGGCCGGTTCGGCATCAGCAGGCAGACGGTCTCGCCTTTGCCGAGATTTTCCTGCAAGGCCCAGCGCGCGTAGCGGTTGGCGCGGCTGGCGAGCGCGCGGTAGCTCAGTTGCTCGCGTTCGGAGATCAGCGCCGGCGCGTCGCCATACCGCTCGGCGAACTCCTCGATCACGACCGGAAACACCCGGGTCGGGTGTTTGCCAATCGGCGTCGTCATCCTGAGGGCGCGATAGGCGCCCGCAAGAAACACGGCATCGTCCCTCAGTCCGCTAAAGAAGCTCATGCCTGCGATGGTGCGCCGCGTTCCCGACATGGTTCGACGCGGCGGTCTGTGCGACCGCATCCTAGCATCGGAGAGTCGGTGCGAGGTGGCAAGCGCCTCTGCGGCGCAATGCGCAGACTGGATTACGGCTTCGGCGTCGCGTCCTGTTTGGCGGCCGGCTTCTTCTTGTCCTTGTCCGCGGCGGCATGCTTGGTCGTTGCGGCGGCCTTGGCGTTTTTCGCTTTCGGCGCGGGCTTTGTGCTGGTGGACGGCGCGCTCGCGGTCGTCATCGCCGCTTTGCTGGCGGTCGCTTTGGACGCCGGATCGGGCTTGGCGTCAGGGGTCGCGGTCAGCGGCGCGGGCCCGGCCTTGGCCGCCGGCGCGAAGCTCATCATCGACGGATTGTTGACGTCGGTCGCGGCCGGCAGCACGCGGGTCCGCTGCGGCTGCGCCGGTGGGGTGAAGGTGCCGGCCGGCGGCGCCGAAACGGTCTGCAGCGCCGGGGCAGCCGCGGTGGCCGCCATTGGCTGGGCTGGCCCCGCCGGCGCTGCTGCGAGCGCGGCGGGGGCGGCGTTCTTGCCTTTGGCGAGCTTCTTGATCTTCTCGCGCGCCGCGACGAACTGGCTCTCGGCCGCGGTCTTGGCCGCGCCGATGAAAACCGCGATCGCCTTGACGGTGTCGGGCTTCTCTTTCAACAGCGCCGACGGCTTGATGTCGCCGATCGGCGGCAGGTTCGACAACAGGCCGGACGAATCGTCATCGTCGGCATCCTCGGCGGCGGGACGCTTGCGATGCGGGCCGCACATTTCCTCGCGCAGATCGGGCGGCGAAGTATTGACGGGCTGGAGCGTATCCACCGAGCCGAGCGATGGCGACAGCCAGGACAGCGGTCCGCGGTGGAAGCCTCGCTCCAGCAGGCCCGCGGCCTTGGCCGCGCGGTAGGGCGATGACGGCGCGCCAAGCACCACCGCAATCAGCCGCTTGTTGTTGCGCGTCGCGGTCGCGACCAGGTTGAAGCCTGAGGCGCAGATGAAGCCGGTCTTCATGCCGTCGGCGCCGTCGTAGCGGCCGATCAGCGTGTTGAAGTTGCGCATGTACTTCTTGCCGAGCTGGATCGCCGGGATGTGCCAGTACATGTCGTATTCGGGAAAGTCGTGGATCAGAGCGCGGGCGAGGATGGCGAGGTCGCGCGCCGAGCTGATCTGCTCGTCCGCCGGCAGGCCGTTGGGATTGACCCAGGTCGACTGGGTCATGCCGAGCCGCTGGCTCGTGCTGTTCATCTCCTGCGCGAAATTCTCGACCGATCCGCCGACGCCTTCGGCGAGCAGCACCGCCATGTCGTTCGCCGACTTCACCATCAGGATCTTCAGTGCGTTGTCGACGGTGAGCTTGGTGCCGGGCTTGAAGCCGATCTTCGAGGGCGCCTGCGAGGCGGCGCGCGCCGTCACGGTGAACAGCGTGTCGAGCGTGATGCGATGGTTTTTCACCGCCTGAAGCGTGACATACACCGTCATCAGCTTCGACAGCGATGCCGGATACCACGGTACCGTCGCGTTCTCGGCGTGCAGAACCTTGCCGGTATCGGCTTCGATCAGCAGCGACGCTTCGGTCGCGGCGGCGCGTGCGGACGTGCTGGCGGAGAAGTGGAGGACCGCTAGGGCCGCGACGATGACCGGAATTCGGAGCGTTGACACAGATGCCACTGGGCGCGATCCGATCTGCTGTTTACGGCCTTGGTCGGGCGTTGTTCCACCCGACAGTTGAGTTATCTAAACCACGGCCCAGAGGCAAGGAAGGCAAGTGATTTGCCCACTTCGGTTCATGGTTTATCCGCTGGGGCGGAACTATTGTGGTTGAGGCGCCCCCCGGCGTGCTAAATCGCAGAGGAAAGCGACCAAAATTCGGCATCGGAGGCCACCAATGACAGGCTGCATTGTGGGTTTTTCCCACACGCCGTTCGGCAGGCTTGACGGCGAAACGGTCGAAAGCCTGATTGTGAAGGTCGCCAACGGCGCGCTGGCCGACGCCGGCATCGAGGCGCGCGACGTCGACGAGATCGTGCTCGGGCATTTCAACGCCGGCTTCTCGGTGCAGGATTTCACCGCGTCGCTGGTGTTGCAGGCCTCGCCCGATCTGCGTTTCAAGCGCGCGCTGCGCGTGGAAAATGCCTGCGCCACCGGTTCCGCAGCGGTCCACCAGGGCCTCAAGGCGATTGCGGCTGGCTCCGCCCGCATCGTTCTTGTGGTGGGTGTCGAACAGATGACCACGACGCCCGGCCCCGAGATCGGAAAAAATCTGTTGAAAGCCTCCTACGTGCGCGAGGAGGCCGACATCGAAGGCGGCTTCGCCGGGATTTTCGGCAAGATCGCCGGCCACTACTTCCAGCGCTGGGGCGACCAGTCCGATGCGCTCGCCATGATCGCGGCGAAGAACCACAAGAATGGTGTCGGCAATCCCTACGCACAATTGCGCAAGGACCTGGGCTTCGAGTTCTGCCGCAACGCCAGCGAGAAGAATCCGTTCGTTGCCGGTCCCTTGAAGCGCACCGATTGCTCTCTGGTCTCCGACGGCGCCGCCGCCGTGGTGCTGGCCGACGTCGAGACCGCGCTTCGCATGAGGAAGGCCATCGCGTTCCGCGCCACCGCCCACGTCCAGGATTTCCTGCCGATGAGCAAGCGCGACATCCTCAAGTTCGAGGGCTGCAGCGAGGCATGGAAGCGCGCGCTCGGCGACGCCGGCATCACGCTCGACGATCTGTCGCTGGTCGAGACCCACGACTGCTTCACCATCGCCGAGTTGATCGAGTACGAGGCCATGGGCCTCGTCCCCGAAGGGCAGGGCGCGCGCGCCGTGAAGGAAGGCTGGACCCAGAAGGACGGCCGGCTGCCGATCAATCCCTCCGGCGGCCTCAAGGCCAAGGGCCATCCGATCGGCGCCACCGGCGTGTCCATGCACGCGCTCTGCGCCATGCAGCTCACCGGCACCGCCGGCGACATCCAGGTCAAGGACGCCAAGCTCGCCGGCATCTTCAACATGGGCGGGGCGGCCGTCGCGAACTACGTCAGCGTGCTGGAGCGGATCAAGTAACGGGCGGCGTTCCGCTACTCCGCCGCGTCCTCGGTCAGTCGGTTCGGCGGCGGCGCGATGGCGGCGGCTTGCGGCCTCTCCGGGATCAGGAACTGCGCCCTGGCCAGCGTGGTGAAGGTGCCGCCCTTTTGCAGGAGCTCGTCGAAGGTGCCGCTCTCGACGATGCGGCCGTCCTCGAACACCAGGATGCGCGTCGCATTGCGCACCGTCGACAGGCGGTGCGCGATCACGAAGGTGGTGCGGTCCTTCATCAGCTCGTCGAGCGCCGCCTGGACCTTCATCTCGGTGGTGGCGTCGAGCGCGCTGGTGGCTTCGTCGAGGATCAGGATCGGTGGATTTTTCAGCAGCGCCCGCGCGATCGACAGACGCTGGCGCTCGCCGCCGGACAGCAGCCGTCCGCGCTCGCCGACATTGGCGTTGAAGCCGTCCGGGTTGCGCTCGATGAACTCCAGCGCCTGGGCGCGCCCTGCGGCGTCGCGTATCGCCTCCTCGGAGGCGTCCGGCAGGCCGACTCGCAGGTTGTCGGCGATCGAGCGGTTGAACAGCAGCACCTCCTGGAACACCACGCCGATGTTCCGCCGCAGCGCCGCAAGCTTGATGCCGCGAATGTCCATGCCATCGATCTTGACCGAACCGGACTGCGGATCGAACACACGATGCAGCAGCGCCAGCGCCGTCGATTTGCCGGCCCCGGTCGGCCCGACCAGCGCGATGGTCTCGCCGGGCAGCGCGGTGAACTTCAGATCGGCGACGGCGCTGCGCTTGCCGTCATAGGAGAACGACACGTCGGCGAACTCGACCAGGCCGCGCACCCGGCCGGGATCGAGGGCGTCGGGACGGTCGCGCACCGCCGGCACCGTGTCGGCCACTTCGAGGAACTCCTGCAGCCGCGGCGCGTCGAGGAACAGCCGGTTGGCGAAGCCCACGGTCTGCTCGAGCCGCACGATGAGCAGGCCGGCGAGGCTTGTGAAGGTGACGATCTCGCCAACCGAGGTGAGGCCATGGAAGTTGAGCCAGATGCCGACCACGAAGATCGACAGCACCGTGAGCGTTGTGGAGGCGCGCGTCAGCACGGCGCAGATCGCCCACCAGGACAGCACCGGCATCTGGGCGCCGAGCAGGCTCGCGACCACATTCTTCAGCCCGAGCACCTCGTCGTCGATGCGCGAGAAGCTTTGCACCAGCGCGACATTGCCGAGCGCGTCCGAGGCGCGTTCGGCAAGATCGCCGTAGTGCCGCTCGACCGCCTTCTGGCCGGCCTCCGCCTTGCGGATCACCGTTCCGGTCAGCACCGCGAACACCACGCAGAGCGCGATCAGCAATAGCGCCAGCCGCCAGTTCAGGATCAGCGATAGCGGCAGCAGCACAATCACCGACACGACCGCTGCCAGATGCTCGCGGAAGAAGCCAAGCCACAGCCACCACAGTGCGTCGGTGCCGCTCAGCATGATCTTCATCAGCCGGCCCGAATGGGTCGTGCCGTGGAAGTTGATCGGCAGTTGCAGGATGTGCTCGAAATATTGGGTCATCACCACGTGGCGGTGGCGGTGCGCCAGCCGGTCGGCGTTCAGCGCCACCAGCGCGCCGCAGACGATGGTGAACAGCCCGAACGCCACCCAGGCCCCGAGCAGCGACATCAGGTCGGTCCAGGCCGGGGCCGAGCCGCGCCCCTGCACCCCCGAAAGCGCATCGACGATACGGCCGAACAAAACGGGTTCGGCAAACTGTGCGGCCGCCAGCGAGACGTTGGCGATGGCGAGTGTCCAGCCAAGCCGGGATTCCGGCCCGAGCAATCGCAGCACGCGGCTATAAAGATGAACGAAATTCATGGCGCTAAACGCAAATTCCCCCGGTCGGGCGCCGATCGGCGCCTTTTGAGCGCCGTCCATCGGAGCCTAGCACGCCTGTAATAACGCATCCCAGAGCGTCCCAATATGCGCCCGCCGAACGTATCCAGCCCGTTTCATCGCGGGAACGGTTATAATAGTGCCATGGCCTTTTCTGCTTTCGAAATTCGAACTGCGGCAGCGCTGGGGCTGACCCAAATTCGCTGGAATTGGGTGATGGTGTCGGGCCGGGACCGGTTTTGACGGTGCGGGGGCACATGAATCATGACCAACATTCCGACTGAACTGCTGCGAACGCTGGTGGCGGTCGTCGACCTGCGCAGCTTCACCAAGGCGGCGCAGTCGCTGGGTGTGACGCAACCCGCGGTCAGCGCGCAGATCAAGCGCCTGCAGGGTCTGCTCGGCGCCGAGCTGCTGGACAAAAGTGCGCCGGGCGTCAGCCTGACCAACGCCGGCGAGCTCGTGGTCAACTACGCGCGGCGGTTGCTCTCGATCAACGATCAGATCATCGATATCGCGGGACCGCGCCTCGCGGCCAAGACGGTGCGGATCGGCGCGACCGGCGACTTCACCGCCGCGGCGATCGCGTTCGGCTTGACCGGCCAGCGCGCGCGGCGGCCCGATCTGCGTTTCGAGGTCTACAATGGCAATATCGACGCGTTGACGCGCGATCTGCGCGAGGGCGATGCGGACCTGGCGATCTGGGTGTCGGCAACCGGCCCTTCGCTCGATACCCGGCATTACTGGACCGAGCCGCTGGTCTGGATACGCGCTCCCAACACCAGTCTCGACCCCAAGCGGCCGGTGCCGCTGGTGTCCTACGGCGACGAGTGCCTGTTCACCCGCCAGGCGATTGCAGCGTTGGGGCAGGCGGGCCGCGAAGCCGAGATGGCGTTCGTCGGGTCGAGCCTGCTCGGGCTTGGCGCGGCGGTAGCAGCGGGCTTCGGCATCATGGCGCTGCCCCGGAATCGGGCCGACATCGCCGGCATCGAGATTTGGGACGATCCGCCGCTGCCCGCGCTGCCGGACATCTTCTGCGGCATCTACGTGCGCGATGGCCTCGATGTCGATGAGCGAGAGAATATCGCCGGAACGCTCGCCGCCGCGCTGCGGCCGAGTTCATTGCGGAAGGCGACGACAATCATCGCCGGACGCAGCCCGTCGCCGCGCGCGCCGTCACTGGACCTTGCGGTCGACGGCGCCGGGCAGAAATGATCCGTCGAACACCTCGACGGCCTTGGCCCTGTGCTTGAAATCGGTGGTCAGGGCGATCTGCTCGACGGACTTGGCTAGGCGATCGTCGTCAACGGCGCCGTAGCCGTTCGCCTTCACTTCCGGAGTGACGATGTTGTTGGCGATCGCCATGCGCAGGCGCTCGAGCTCGACCGGCTGCTTCAACTGATCGTTGCGCTTGAGCACGGCTTCCACGCCGGCCTCGGGATGCTTCACCGTCTCCCTCAAGCCTTTGACCAGGGCGCGCAGGAAGCCCTTCACCGCCTCCGGCTTTTCCGCCGCGAACTTGGCACTGACCATGATGGCGTTGCCATAGAGATTGACGCCGTAATCGGCCATGAGCATCAGCACCAGATCGTCGACCGGCACGCCCATCGCCTTCAGATTGACGAACGCCGAGTACGAACGGCCGGTGATGGCATCGACCTGGCCGTTTTGCAGCATCGGCTCACGCACCGGCACGCCTATGCTCTCGACCTTGACCTTGGCGGGATCGATCCCGTTGACCTGCGTGAAGATGCGCCATTGCGCAAACGAGATGTCGGCGGGCGGCGCGCCGAGCGTCTTGCCTTCGAGGTCCTTCGGCTTCTCGACGCCGCGGCTTTTGCGGCTGATGATCGCGAACGCCGGCCTGTTGGTCACGATGAACACGGCTTTGGGTGCGTTAAGAGGGTTGGCATCGCGGTATTTGATCAGCGTCGAGAGATCGCCGACTGCCATGTCGTAGCCGCCGGTGGCGACCCGGGTGATCGGCTCCAGCACACTGCTCGCTTGGTCGATGCTGACGTCGAGGCCTTCCGCCTGGAAGTAGCCCTTGTCGATCGCGATCAGGAACGGCGCGGAGGGTCCTTCATAGTGGCCGTCGAGCGAGAAGCGGATCGCGGTCTGCGCCATGGCCGGTCCGCACGGAATGGCCGCCAGGGCTGCCGCGAACGCAAGACCGATACGCCAGGAGGCACGCATGCTGCGATCCAATGGATCAGGATTGCGGCAGATAAAGAGCATGCGGTGCCAAAGCGCAAGCAAATGCGACATCGTGGTTAGCTTCACTCGTGAATTGTCGAGCCTGATACACTGCAAGGCTGTGAGCAGGAACCTGCTGACCCATGGCGCGCTCCCAAGATGAAGGACAGATGAACGGCATCGCGCCCTTCGCTGCGCCTTATGCGCCGCTCGACCGCGATCTGGCGCCGGCGCTGCTGACCGCCGCCGGGCGGGACGAGGCCGCGGAGGCGCGGATCGATGCGCGCGCCCGCAAACTGGTCGAGAGCATTCGCGCCCACGCCGGCGGGCTCGGCGGCGTCGAGGACTTCCTGCACGCTTATTCACTTTCGACCAGGGAGGGCCTCGCGCTGATGGTGCTGGCCGAGGCACTGCTGCGCGTGCCCGATGCCGCGACCGCCGACGCCCTGATCGAGGACAAGCTCGCCGCCGGCGACTGGTCGCGTCACGGCGGCTCCGATGCTCTCCTGGTCTCGGCTTCGGCCTGGACGCTCGGCCTCACTGCTCAGGTGATCCAGCCCGGCGAGACGCCGGACGGCATTGTCGAGAGCCTGGTCAAGCGGCTCGGACTGCCGACGGTGCGGCTCGCCACCCGTCAGGCGATGCGGCTGCTCGGCTCGCATTTCGTGCTGGGGCAGACCATCGACGAGGCGCTGTCGCGCGCCGGCTCGCATCGCGAGTTCCGCTATTCGTTCGACATGCTGGGCGAGGGCGCCCGCACCGCGGCGGACGCCGAGCGCTATTTCGACGCCTACGCAGCAGCCATCGCCGCGATCGGCGCCCGCGCCGGTAACGCGGCGCTGCCGGCGCGGCCCGGGATTTCGGTCAAGCTTTCGGCCCTCCACCCGCGTTACGAGGCGGTGTCGCGCATGCGCGTGCTCGCCGAGCTTGCGCCCCGCGTGCTGGAACTCGCCCGCATCGCCAAGGGGCACGATCTCAACTTCACGGTCGATGCCGAGGAGGCCGACCGGCTCGAGCTGTCGCTCGACGTCATCGGAAGCGTGCTGGCCGATCCGTCGCTGGCGGGCTGGGATGGCTTCGGCCTCGCCGTGCAGGCCTATCAGAAGCGCGCCGAGGCGGTGATCGGCTGGGTCGACGATCTGGCGCGCGCGCAAGGCCGCCGGCTGATGGTGCGGCTGGTCAAGGGCGCCTATTGGGATACCGAGGTCAAGCGCGCCCAGGAGCGCGGCCTTCGTGACTATCCGGTGTTCACCCGCAAGGCCATGACCGATCTTTCCTTCATGGCCTGTGTGCGGCGGCTGTTGCAGGCGCGGCCGCGGCTCTATCCGCAGTTCGCCACCCACAATGCGCTGACGGTAGCGTGCATCGTCGAGCAGGCCCGAGGCGTCGAGGGCTACGAATTCCAGCGCCTGCACGGCATGGGCGAGGTGCTGTATCAGTCGCTGCTCGCAGAAACGCCGGGCCCGGCGTGCCGGGTCTATGCGCCGGTCGGCAGCCATCGCGATTTATTGGCCTATCTGGTGCGCCGGCTGCTGGAGAACGGCGCGAACTCGTCGTTCGTCGCGGTCGCAGCCGATCCCAAGGTGCCGATCGAAACCATCCTGAAGCGCCCGCAGGCGTGGATCGTCGACGCCGATCACGCCCGCCATCCGCACATTCCGCTGCCGCGCGATCTCTACCGGCCGTCGAGGCTCAACTCGCCAGGGGTCGAGTTCGGCGACCGCGCGGCGCTCGCTGCGTTGCTTGCCGAAATCGAGCGGGCGGCCCCGACTGCCGCCACTGCTGCGCCGCTGATCGACGGCATCGTGCGGAAGGGCCGGTCGCGGCCGGTGCTGTCGCCGATCGACCGAGCGGCGGTCGGGCAGGTCGAAGAGGCGGACGCTGCTCTCGCTGGTGAGGCCATGGCCGTGGCCGCCAAGGCCTTCCCCGCCTGGAACGCGACGCCGATCGAGCGGCGCGCCGAGATCCTCGAGCGCGCCGCCGAGCTTCTCGAAGCCGCGCGCGGCCGGCTGATTGCCCTGCTTCAGGCCGAAGGCGGCAAGACGCTCGACGACTCACTCTCCGAGGTTCGCGAAGCCATCGACTACTGCCGCTACTATGCCGCGCAGGCGCGCCGCACCCTGACGCCGCGCGCCATGCCCGGCCCGACCGGCGAGTCCAACGAGCTCCGCCACCGCGGCCGCGGCGTGTTCGTCTGCATCAGCCCGTGGAATTTTCCGCTGGCGATTTTCCTCGGCCAGGTCACCGCCGCGCTGGCCGCCGGCAATGCGGTGGTGGCGAAGCCCGCCGAGCAGACGCCGCTGGTCGCGGCCGAGGCGATCCGGCTGCTGCATCGGGCCGGCGTGCCGGCAAGCGCCCTGCAATTCGTGCCGGGCGACGGCGCCATCGGCGCGGCGCTGACCGCCGATCCCCGCGTTGCCGGCGTGGCCTTCACCGGCTCGACCGAGGTCGGCCGCGCCATCAACCGGGCGCTCGCCGAAAAGTCCGGCCCGATCGTGCCGCTGATCGCCGAGACCGGCGGCATCAACGCCATGATCGTCGATGCCACCGCGCTGCCCGAGCAGGTCACCGACGATGTCGTCACCTCGGCGTTCCGCTCCGCCGGACAGCGCTGCTCGGCGCTGCGGCTTCTTTGCGTGCAGGAGGATGTGGCCGACCGCATCATCGAGATGATCGCCGGCGCTGCGGCCGAATTGACGCTCGGCGATCCGCGCGACCCTGCAACCCACGTCGGCCCGGTGATCGACGACGACGCCAAACTTCGTCTCGACCGCTGGATCGCCGACCATGACCGGCAGGGCCGCGTCCTGTTCCGCTGGGATCGCGAAAGGCCGCTGCCGCCGCGTGGCCTCTATGTGCCGCCGGCCATGATCGCGCTCGACCAGGCCAGCGATCTTCAGGAGGAGGTGTTCGGCCCGGTGCTGCACGTCGTCCGTTGGCGTGCCGAGGCGCTCGACGCCGTGCTCGACGGCATCGCTGGCAACGGCACCGGGCTGACGCTCGGCATCCACAGCCGGATCGACGCCACCGCCGCGCACATCGCGGCCCGCCTCGCCGCCGGCAACGTCTACGTCAACCGCAGCATCATCGGCGCCGTGGTCGGCACCCAGCCGTTCGGCGGCAGCGGCACCTCCGGCACCGGGCCGAAGGCCGGCGGGCCGAGCTATCTGCGCCGCTTTGCCACCGAGCAGACCGTGACGGTCAACACCGCCGCGGCCGGCGGCAACGCCACGCTGCTGTCCGAAGGCGAGTGAGGCTTATTCGGCCGCTTCCGCCACGATGGCTTCGCCGCAGCGCCAGCGCCCGGGCGTCACGCCGGTCACGCGCTTGAAGGCGCGGTTGAAGGCCGCCTCCGATTCATAGCCGGCGTCGGCGGCGATCCGGCCAATCGGCTCGGCGCTGCTGCGCAGCCGCTCGGCGGCAAGCTGGATGCGCCAGCTTGTGACGTAATCGATCGGCGGCCGTCCGAGCAGCGCGTTGAAGCGCTCTGCCAGCACCGTGCGCGAGGTGCCGGCGGCGCGGGCGAGGCTCTCGGCCGTCCAGCGCTGGCAGGGATCGCCGTGCACCGCTTGCAGCGCACGGCCGACGATCGGATCGCGCAGCGCCGCAAACCAGCCGCCCTCCGGCGCCATGCGCTCGACATGGCGGCGCAGCAGCTCGATGAACAGAAGCTCCATCAGCCGGCCCAGCATTGCCTGGGCGCCCGGCGTTGCGGCATCTGCGAGGCGGAGGATTTCCTGCACCGTGGATGCGATCAGCGCGCCGACGCGATCCTGCGCCGCGTGCTCGATCAAGAGCTCGGGCAACGAGCGAAACAGCGGCATGAACATGAATTCCGACGATTCGATATAGCCGCAGACGATCCGCGTCTCGTCGCCACCGCCGCCGTACATCACGTTCCAGATGCCTTCGACCGGCTGGGCCTGGAAGAACGTGTCGGCCACGACCGTTTCGCGCGGCTCGCCGCTCCAGAAGGTGTGGCGGTCGGCGAACGGCATCAGCACGACATCCCCGGCCTTGACCAGGCGGCGTTCGCCGGCCGCGGTCCCGATGTTGCAGCGACCCGACGCGATCAGATGGAAGATGCTGATGTGACGCATGCGCGCCATCGGCGAGCTTGCGTCGTGCTGGTTCGGCGCGATCAGACCGAACGGGGCGGTGTAGCGGCCGTTGAGAAACACCGAGCCGGTCAAGCGCACGGCGCGCAGCATTTCCGACAGCACGTCGACGCCGGCAACACGGCCCGGCATTTCAGCAAACGAACGCGGTGTTTCGATCATTGAGACAACAGACCCCCGTCAATAATTGAGCGCCATGGACGATGCCGGTCGGGCGGAAATGCGGCAGCGAGCGTCAGCTTTTCTTCAGCCCGGCATCAGGAATTGTTGAGGATTCGTGGAGACGGAAATGTTGGATTTCAAGAATGCGGCCGCGGCTGCGGGAGTGCGTTTGTCGAGATGCTTTACGGCATTTCTTGGCCGGCGGGCCATCGTGCCTTTGCTGTACGCCAACGACCGCATGCTGCGCGATATCGGCCTGTCCCGCGGTGACGTGATCGACAGCCTGTCGGGATCGTTTTGCGTCGATCCATCACGATTATTGATGGCGCGGATCAACGAGCGTCGCGGCAACACCAAGCCGGCATACCTGAATCGGCAGGCCGCGACGCCGGCCAACAATGCGAAGCCGCGCACGGCTCCGCCCAAGCAACCGCTGGCGGCGTGAGAATTGTCATCGACCCTTCACACCAGGAGAAGAACACCGTGAGTCATTTCGGAAAATGTTTTTGCGGCGCCGTCGAGATCGAGGTCACCGGCGCGCCGGAAGCCATGGGCTATTGCCATTGCCAGTCGTGCCGTTCGTGGTCCGCAGCGCCGGTGAACGCCTTCACGCTGTGGAAGCCTTCGGCGGTGCGCGTCAAGTCCGGCGCGAGCCACGTCGCGACGTTCCAGAAGACCAAGTTCAGCCGGCGTCAGTATTGCAGCAAGTGCGGCGGTCATCTGATGGTCGATCATCCGACCATCGGCCTTGTTGACGTGTATGCGGCAACGATCCCGACGCTGAAGTTCACACCCGGCGTCCATATCAACTATGCCGAGACGGTGCTGCCGATGCGCGACGGCCTTCCCAAGCTGAAGGATTTCCCTGCGGAGTTCGGCGGCTCGGGCGAGGCTGTTGCCGAATAGCATCGACAACTTCTACGAGGTAGACGGTGGCCCCGCGGCTTTGCCGTGGGGCCGTTTCATTTTGGCGCGTCGATTTCTGAACGTTTGTTTCGCTACATTACGAAAACATCATGCATTTTCAATCTGTTGCGACAGGAACGCAGCCCCACCTGAGCTGTTGACCGAGCGAGCCTGATCGACAGGCATTCGGCAAACGGAGGGACATTATGCGTATCACTCGTCATCGCGTCCTTGCTGCCGCGACCGCGGCGGCGATCGCGCTCACCTCGCTGGCCGCGACACCGGCATCGGCGCAGCCCTATCGCTATCATCGCGGTCCGGGCGGCGCTCTGGTGCTTGGCGCGGTGGCCGGCCTGTTCGGCACCATCGCTGCGCTCGCAGCCCGCGACCACTACGTCCACCAGTATGGCTACGTGCCGTATGGCGCGCCCTATGCGCCGCCGCCGGCACCTTATGGCACCTATGGTTACCCATATCGTTACTGATCGGCACGCCGTGCGAAGGCGGTGACCATTGCACTGCAAAAGCGCCGCCGGTCGCGGCGCTTTTTGCTTGTACGTCGGCGCTGCCGTTAACCGCCGACTCAGTTGGATGGTGTATGTGTGAGTCATGAGCGATTCGCTGCAGCGGCTCTACACCCAGGTGATCGCGGCCAAGGATGCCGATCCAGCGGTGTCGCGCACCGCCAAGCTGCTGCGCTCCGGGCGCGCCAAGATGGCCAAGAAGCTCGCCGAGGAAGCGATCGAAGTGGTCATCGACGCCATGAACGGCGAGCGCGACGCCGTGATCCGCGAAAGCGCCGACCTGCTCTACAATCTGGTCGTGCTTTGGATCGAGGCCGGCGTCCGCCCCGAAGATGTGTGGGAAGAGATGGCGCGCCGCGAGCGGCTGTTCGGCCTCGCGGAGAAGGTGCCAAAGAAGCTTGCCGAGGCCAATGGCCGCCGCAAGGTCGTCATGCTGGACAGCCGGCGCAACCGTCGGCGCCGTTGAGTCCGGTTCACTTCCGGCGCGTGGACAATCTCGGCAACGGCAGCTAAGCAGCGCCATGCTCCGCCGACTTTATGACTGGTGCGTCGACGCTGCCGGCCGCCCGTATGCCACCTGGCTCCTGGGCGCGATCTCGTTTGCCGAGAGCTCGTTCTTTCCGGTGCCGCCGGACACCATGCTGATCCCGATGTCGCTGGCGCGGCCCGACCGCGCCTACACCTTCGCCCTCGTCTGCACGCTGACGTCGGTCGCCGGCGGCATCCTCGGCTATGCCATCGGCGCGCTGCTCTACGACTCGGTCGGGCACTGGCTGATCCAGCTCTACGGCGCTGACAACAAGGTCGAGGCGTTGCGCGCGGCGTATGCGCAGTGGGGCAGCCTGTTCATCCTGGTCAAAGGCCTCACCCCGATCCCCTACAAGCTCGTCACCATCACCTCGGGCTTTGCCGGCTACAGCTTCACGCTGTTCGTGCTGCTGTCGCTTTTGACCCGGGGCTGCCGCTTCTATCTGCTGGCCTTCCTGCTTCACCGCTATGGCGACGAGGCCCGCCACATCATCGAACGGCGGCTCGGCTTCTGGGTGACCGTATCCGCGGTGGTCCTCGTCGCAGGCATCGTGGGCGCGCTATACTTGTTCTGAGGGCAATTCCTCATTTTCGCCACCCCGCTGCGGCAAAGCCGGGGCGGCGGTCGAGTCGAACCGATGGCGACAGGAAGTCGGCGCACAGCAGCGGCAATTCGCGGGTCATGGCTCGCCGTGGCGGCCTGCGCCGTGCTCTTCGCTGTTGCCTCGTCCGCGATGGCCCAGACCCGTCTCGCGCCGGACCAGAATTTATCCCCGCCGCCGCCGAACGGCGCGCCGCCTCCGGTGCAAACTTACGAGCCGCCGCCCGCACCGCCGCAGGGCGAGAAGCCCGGCCTGTTCGAGGCCATCGGTCGCTTCTTCAACAAGGGCCTCGACGAACATCTGCTCGGGGCCAAGCGGCAGATCGACAACCTCGGTGACGAGGCCGCCAGCAACAGCCGGCAGTTCCAGGATCAGGCCGCCCAGGTCGGCAAGGGCGCCGCCGAGGTCGGCAAAGGCGCGGCCGAGGCGACCAAGAGCGCTGTCGATGCTGTGGTCAAGCTGCCGACGTCGCGCGTCATGAAAGGCCGCGAGCGCTGCGAGCTTGCGCCGAACGGCGCGCCCGATTGTATCGCCGCCGCCGAGGCGTTGTGCCGCAAGCACGGCTTTGCCACCGGCAAGAGCATCGACTTCACCTCGGCCGAGGAGTGTCCGGTGAGGACGTATCTCGGCCAGGGCGGCGAGTGCAGCACCGTCACCTTCATCAGCCAGGCGATGTGCCAGTAGCGCGGGCCGGGGTGACCCGCGCTTGGTCCGCTGGCGAATGTCAGGGAAATTCCGCGCCGATCAAGTCGCGCGGTGGTGGACCCGGTGCCGCTTCGACTTGCCGGCGGGCGCCAGCGCGCTGGCACATGAAGCGCTGAGCTGGTGGCGCTTCCGCTTCAGGCAGACCACGATCTTGTCCGCGTCAGGTATGAACTCATTGCACAGCCGCATCACGTCCGGCGTGCAGCGGTCGGCGGCGTCGGCGGCCTGCGCCAAAACCGGTGTCGATCCCGTGGTCACGACCAGGATCGTCAGCAATCCCGCCGCGGCGCAGAGCCACGACCGGCTTTTGAGGTGTGCGAGATGTTTCACGCGGTCTCCGCCCCATGTCTTGAGTTGAGGAACAATAAACCCGCGCGGGCCGACGCTCATCGGAACCGCGCGGGTTATCCACTGTATCAGTACTTCGCCGAGATCGGTAGTTCTTCCGCCGGGAACAGCGAGATCAGCTTGCAGCCCTTGTCGGTGACGACGACCTCTTCCTCGATGCGCGCGGCCGAATAGCCGTCGGTCGCGGGCGCCCAGGTCTCGATCGCGAACACCATGCCTTCCTTGATCTCGGTCGGGTGATCCATCGACACCACGCGCGAGATGATCGGCCGCTCGTGCAGATTGAGGCCGAGGCCGTGGGCGAATTGCAGGCCGAACGCCGACAGTTCATCCGGGAAGCCGAACTCCGCCGCCTTCGGGAACACCTCGCAGATGTGCGCCGTCGAGGCGCCGGGCTTGATGCGGGCGATGGCGTTGTCGAGCCACTCGCGCGCCAGCTTGTAGGCGTCGTGCTGCGCCGGCGTGGCGCGGACGACGTTGAAGGTGCGGTAGTAGCAGGTACGGTAGCCCATGAACGCCTGCAGGATGTCGAAGAAGCACTGGTCGCCCGGGCGGATCATGCGGTCGGTGAAATTGTGCGGATGCGGATTGCAGCGCTCGCCCGAGATGGCGTTGACCGCCTCCACGTCGTCGGAGCCGTGGGTGTAGAGGAAGTGGTTGACGTCGGCGACGATGTCGTTCTCGCGCACGCCGGGGCGGAGCTTCTGGTTGATGAGATCGTAGGCGCCGTCGACCATGGCTGCGGCACGGTTGAGCAGCGCGATCTCGTCGGCCGACTTCACCTCGCGCGCGCTCAGCATCACCTGCTGGGCGTCCTTCACCTTGATGCCGGCCTTTTCCAGCTCGAACATCATCGGCGGCTCGATGATGTCGACGCCGACCGGCATCTTCAGCACGCCGGCGGCCTTCAGCATCGAAGCCATTTCCTCGGCGTGGTGCTTCATCAGCCCGAACGCCGGATCGACCGTGCCGCGCAGGCCGACCAGGCCAGCCTTGCAGTTCTCCGGCTTCAGCCATGGCGCGTAGAGCTTGTGGTGCACGGCCGCCGAGCCGAAGTCCCACAGCACGGGCTCCTGGCCGCGGATCAGCAGCGTCCAGCGCGAAAGCTTGTCGCGGGCCCACTCGCCGATCTTGGTCGAGGTGACGTAGCGGGTGTTGTTGTCGTCGAACAGCAGCAGCGCGCCGAGATCGGAGGCCTCCAGCGCAGCCTGGGTGCGGGCGAGACGGTAGCGGTGCAGGCGCCGGTAGTCGACGCGCTCCTCGAAGTCGACGCCCATGGTGCCGAGCACCGGCAGATGCCGGCCCCAGTTGTAGCGCGGGTTGATGTCCTCGGCGGTGATCTTGATGGGATCGCGTCGGGTGATGTCGTCCATGGGGTTCCTCCGAGTTCGTGGGGCCTACCGGCCCGGCGGCATGAAAGGGTTATATCAAGGCCATCCACCGCTCGTCATGTCCGGGTCATCGGGCTCCCTCGGCATGGGCGGAGGGCAAACGGGCCGTTGCCGCGTGCGGCCTGCGCATGAATTGACAGCGCGATTCTTCCAAAGTGCCGGTTGGAGCGGTACTTTGCGCCGACTGCACTTGCCGCGACACGAGGCCGGTGCGACCCATCGAAACCTCAATGCCTCAATCCGATCTGATCTTCGACGTCGGCCTGCATCTGGGGGAAGACACCGATTTCTACCTGAAAAAGGGCTTTCGGGTTGTCGGCTTCGAAGCCCACCCGGATTTCGTGCGGCGTTGCCAGACACGGTTTCCCGATGCCGTGCGCACCGGCGCGCTGACGATCGTCTCGGGGGCCGTAGCCGCGCCAGGCGACGCGCCCACGGTGTCGTTCTACGCGAACACCCGCAACCCGCACTGGGGCACGCTGAACCGCGACTGGGTCGCGAGAAACGAGAAGCGCGGTGCGCCCAGCACCGCAATCGAAGTCCCGCGCATCGACCTCGGCGAGTATTTTCGCCGCTACGGCATCCCCCATTATCTCAAGATCGATATCGAAGGGTCCGACGTGGCCGCGGCCAGTGTGCTGCAGGAATTCGAGGATCGCCCAACGTTTATTTCGATCGAGACCGACATCAACCGGCTGGGCCGGGTGTTCGGCGAAATCGAGTTCCTGCATTCGCTGGGCTACCGCAAGTTCAAACCGGTGCAGCAGCAGACCATCGCAGGCACGCGCATCGCGTCGCGCGCGCGGGACAAAAAGCCGATCGAGCAGGTGTTCGAATATGGAGCGACCGGGCCATTCGGCGACGATTTGCCCGGTGAATGGCTCGATCGTGACGGATGCCGGCGGGCGTACCGCGCGATCTTCGCCCGGTACTGGGCCGTCGGTCATTTTTCGCCGTTTTTTCGGCGGCCCCGCCGCCGTGCGGCGCAACGCTTTCTTGAACGAATGATCGGCATCGCGGGCTGGCACGATCTCCACGCCAGCCTTTAAGGACATAATCCGATCAGGTGAACCTTCACAGCAATGACGGCGATTCCGTCTGATAGCGAATAGGTGACCGGCCCGGCTTAAGCGTTCCGCAATTGGTTGAGCCGTGCCGCGACCTCGTCGCGGATTTTCGGCCCGTGCAGACGCATCTCGGCGAACTCCGCCTCGGAGATCAGATCGCGCAGACCGCGTTTGAAGCTCGGCCATTCCTGCGCCATCGCCCACCAGTCGCGCACCCGCGGCCGGTGGTCGGTCCACACCCCGAGCAGGCCGAGATAATCGAGCCGCGCCGCGAACGGCATCAGGTTGATGTCGGCGAGCGTCGGCGCGTCGCCGAGGATCCACGGCCCGCCTGCCGCCAGCGTTTCCTCGAGATACTTGAAGGCGCGCTCGTAGGCGGCGATCGCGTGCAGCACGAACGGCGATTGCACGCCGTGCTCGTAGGTCGACTTGAAGCGGTCGGTGCGGCGCGGATCGCCGACGTTCCTGAACCGCTTCTCGCGCAGTTCCGGCGCCATGTTGCGCATCCGCTCGCGGAACATCGCCGAGAAGCTCAATTCGGTCGCGCCGTCGAACAGCCCTTCGTCGACGAACTTGCTCCACACCCGCATGCGTGCGCGGCCGGCCGGGTCCCTCGGCATCAGCGGCGGTTCGGGAAATGTCTCGTCGAGATACTCGCAGATCAGCGTCGATTCGATGACGGGCGTGCCGTCGTGCACCAGCGTCGGCACCACGCCCTTGGGGTTGAGCTTGAGATAGGCCGGGTCGTACTGCTCGGTCTTGAACAGGTCGACGCGCCGCGCCTCCCAGCTCAGTCCCTTCTCGACCAGGGTGATGCGCACCTTCTGGCAGCAGACCGAGTTGCCGAAGTCGTAAAGGATCAGCATGGCGCCGGCTCCTGACATTTGTCCGCCGCCAACCTAGTGAAATCGGCGATGGTCGTCAGCCCTGCGGTGCTGAAGGCGCGGCGGAGACCACGCGGCGCAGGATGCCGCGCAGGTCCGCCGACTCCGCCGGTCCGAACGCGGTTTCGAACTCGCGCTGCGCCTCGCGCCAGCGTGCAGCGGCCGCCTTGAACTTGGCCTCGCCAACGGGCGTCAGCTTGAGCCGCCGCTTGCGGCCGTCCTCGTCGTCGCCGCCCACCGCCAGAAGCCGGTCGCGCTCCAGCGGCCGGATGGCGCGGCCGAGCGTGGTGCGGTCCATCACCATGGATTTGGCCAGCTCGTTGATGGTGAGCGGCCCCAGCCGATTGAGCTTCGCCAGGATCGAATACTGCGAGGTCTTCAGTCCCTCCGCGGCGAGATGGCCGTCATAGAGCTGGCTGATGTGGCGCGACGCCTGGCGCAGCGCCAGGCAGTTGCACTCGGTCTGATCGAGCGTCGGCGAAATCCTCTTTTGCATGGCTCGCATTCCTCGAAATCGGGCCGGGGCACCAGAAGGCCCCTTGCCATTGGGTGCATATACTCGTATTTAGCTCGACGTACAAGGTGCATATGCACCTATGCGGAGAATTGCCATGGACCCTCGCACCAGGATGCTGCTGGAAGCGCCCGTCGGCCGGACCATCGTTCGGCTGGCCCTGCCCAACGTGGTGGTCATGGTGGTCCAGGCGTCGATTGGGCTGATCGAGACCTATTTCGTCGCCAAGCTCGGGCTCGACGCGCTCGCCGGCATTGCTCTGGTGTTCCCGCTGTTCATGCTGCTGCAGATGGTGTCCGCCGGCGCCATGGGCGGCGGCATTCTTTCGGCGATCGCGCGGGCACTTGGCTCGGGCCAGACCGAGCGCGCCAACGCGCTGGTGTGGCATGCAGTCGCCATCACCATCGTTCTCGGAGCGGCAACGACGGCTGCCGCACTGCTGTTTGGGCCGAAGCTTTACGCGCTGATGGGCGGCCGAGACGGATCGCTCGCCGCCGCCGTGACCTATTCGAGCTTGGTGTTCGCCGCCGCAATCCCGCTCTGGCTGTTCAACTCCATGGCTGCGGTGATCCGCGCCACTGGCAACATGTTCTTCCCGGCCTCGGTGATCACCGTCGGCGCCATCGTGCTGATTCCGGCGTCGCCGGTGCTGATCTTCGGCCTCGGCCCGTTTCCGCAGCTTGGCATCGCCGGCGGCGCTGCCGCGGTCGTGCTCTACTACGTGATCGGCTGTGCGATCTTCGCAGGCTATATCTGGTCGGGCCGCGGCGTGCTCAAGCCCTCGCTCGTGCCGCCGAAACTGCAATGGGCCCCGGCGCGCGACATCCTCCGCATCGGTCTGACCTCGTCGATCGTCAGTCTCTCGACCAACATCAGCATTGCCACCGCGACCGGACTCGCCGGCCTGGTCGGCCCCGCCGCGGTTGCTGGTTACGGCACCGGCGCGCGGCTTGAATACCTCCTGGTGCCGCTGGTGTTCGGCCTCGGCGCACCGGTTGCCGCAATGGTCGGCACCTGCATCGGTGCCGGCCGCCGCGAGCGGGCGTTGCGCGTGGCCTGGACCGGCGCCGCCATCGCCGGCGGTCTCACCGGAACGATCGGCATTCTCGCCGCACTGTTTCCGCTGGCGTGGCTGTCACTGTTCGGCAGCGATCCGAAGATGATCGAGGTCGGCACGAATTACCTGCACATCGTCGGCCCGTTCTACGGCTTCTTCGGCGCCGGCCTCGCGCTGTACTTCGCCTCGCAGGGCGCCGGCCGGGTCGGCTGGGCGATGATGGTCGCGGTGCTGCGCGTCGTGATCGCGGCGGGCGGCGGCTGGCTCGCGGTCCGGACGCTCGGCGGCAGCACCGGATTGTTTGCTGCGCTGGCGCTCGCGCTGTTCGTGTACGGTATCGCCAATGTCGCGGCTGTCGCCGGCGGCGTCTGGTTCATGACGCCGAGGCTCAAGCCGGTGCCCGCCGCGCAGCCCGCGCAATGAGGACGATCATGACGGCTCCGTCACCGCTCTATCTTGAGGACCTGCAGCCCGGGACCGTGCACCGCTCGACCGGATCGCCCGCCGTGATGGATGCCGAGGCGATCAAGGCCTACGCCCGGCAGTTCGATCCGCAGCCGTTCCATCTCGATGAGGCCACGGCGGAGAAGACGTTGTTCCACGGGCTCGCGGCAAGCGGCTGGCACACCATGTCGGTCACCATGCGGCTCCTGGTCGAAGGCGGGCTGCCGCTCGCCGGCGGCATCATTGGCGCCGGCGCCGAGGAAATCCGCTGGCCGCGTCCGGTGCGGCCGGGCGACCGGCTCCGTATCGAAAGCGAGGTGCTGGAGGTGCGGCCATCAAAGTCGCGAGCGGAGCAAGGCCTTGCCAAAGTCCGCACCACCACGCTCAACCAGAACGACGAGCCGGTCCAAGTGATGACCGCCAACCTCCTGGTGCAGCGGCGAAAATGACGGGATAACGACAATTTTGTTATTGCAATGCGACAGGGAAAATGGTGCACTGCACTGTCGATTATGCGGTGCGACATGGCGACGACGAGCATCAAGGTCTTGAAACGGCAGGCCGCGCGCTGCGCGGTCCTGGCGGAGCAGACCCAGGATCACGAAAGCCGCGAACGCTATCTCCGCCTGGAGCAGATGTATCTTCAGTTCATCGAGGCTGAAGAGCGCTCAAGCGGCCATCCGCCGGACAGCAGCATCCAGCCCGCCGCCTAAGCCACCTTCTTCCCCCAAAGCCTCGACGACGCGATGTCGGCGCCCTCGCGCAGCGACTTGAGCTTGAGCCACACCGCCGGCTCGATCACCCATTCGCGCTTGGTGAAGGTGCCGAAGCCGCAATCGGTCGAGGCGACGACGCGCTCGCGGTCGCCGACCGCGGCCACCGCCTCCTCGATCCGCCGCGCCACCACCTCGGGATGCTCGACGAAATTCGACGTGGTCTCGATCACGCCCGGGATCAGCATCATCTGCGGCGGCAGCTTGTGCTTCTTCAGCGCCGCATACTCGTGGGCGTGGCGCGGGTTGGAGAACTCGATCGACAGCGCGCCGACGTTGGCGGTGTAGAGCGCCGGCAGGATTTTCTCGAGCGGAATGTCGTGGATGTGCGGGCCTTCCCAGTTTCCGTAGCAGACGTGCAGCCGCACGCGGTCGCGCGGGATGCCCTCGATGCCCTCGTTGATCGCGGCGACGTGCCGCTCGCAGCGCTTGACGAAATCGCTGTCCGAGAGATCGCGGTACATCATGGTGCGATCCATGGCGAGATCGGGCGCATCGATCTGCAGCACCAGCCCGGCCTTGTGCACCGCCTGGTATTCCTTGCTCATCTCGCGTGCGATGGCGTCGAGATAGTCGTCGTGGCTCTTGTAGTAGGCGTTGAGCATCGTCGTGGAGATGATGCCGGGCGACGCCGCGGTCATGAAGCGTTCCGAGAACGCGCCAAGCTCATCTGCAATTTTGTTGAAGCGCGCGGTCTCGTCCGTGATCGGCTTCAGATCGACATACTCGATGTCGGCCTGCGCCTCCGGCGCGCCCTGCTGGCTCTTGGTCGGCTGCGGAAAGCGCCGCATCAGATAGGCCAGCAGCTCGGGAAATTCCTCGAATTCCAGGCCGCGTCGGCGCTTCGAGACGCCGGCATAGCCGGACATGCGCTGCGGCACGTAGGTCTGAAACCCGATCCGGCCCTGCTCGCCGTCGTTGCCGACGTCGATCCCGGCATCCATCTGCGCCTTGACGACGTGACGGACCGCGGCGTCCATCTCGCCGGTCAGCGCCTTCGGCTCGAAGGGCTTGCCTTCCTCCTGCGCCATCAGCAAATCGGACAGCTTTTCGTTGCGCGGCAGGCTGCCGACATGGGTGGTCAGGATGCGGTCGCGGCTCGGGATCATGAACGTTGGCTCCGGCGTGCTTGGATTGACGCATTGCGGCTCTGAGGGCCGCTGGCATAATAGTTTATCTCGCCGGGGAGAAGCGAATGAGCGTTGCGGGCGGAATGCGCGCGGAGACGATCGTGCCCACTGCGGTGGGCGCAATCCCGCGCGACTACAACTTCGCCGCCGACATTCTCGACCGCAATCTCAAGGCGGGCCGCGCCAACAAGCCCGCCTTCATCGATCCGCGCGGCACCTGGACCTACGGGCAGCTCTCCGACCGAGTCGCCAAATTCGCCGCGGCTTTGCGGGCGCTCGGCATCCGCCGCGAGGAGCGGGTGCTGATCGCACTGCTCGACACCATCGACTGGCCGACCGCCTTCCTCGGCTGCCTGAAGGCCGGCGTCGTCGCCGTGCCGGTCAATACGCTGATGACCGAGGACGACTATCGCTTCATGCTGGCCGACAGCCGCGCCCGCGTGCTCGTCGTCTCCGAGGCACTCTATCCGCGCTTTGCCAAGCTGATCGGCGCCGCCGACGATCTCGAACACGTCATCGTCTCCGGCGACAACGCGCTTATGGGCCACAAGCGCTTCGAGGACCTGATCGACGGCGCCATGCCGGAGATGAAGACCGCACCGACGGTGCGTGACGACATCGCGTTCTGGCTCTACACTTCCGGCTCGACCGGCAAGCCCAAGGGCGCGGTCCACGTCCATGCCGATCTGAAACTGACCGACGATCTCTACGGCGGTCCGTTCGTCGGCATCACCGAGAATGACGTCTGCTATTCGGTCGCCAAGCTGTTCTTCGCCTATGGCCTCGGCAACGCGCTGACGTTTCCGATGTCGGTGGGCGCCTGCACCGTGCTGCTGCCCGACCGCCCGACGCCGGACGGCGTCGCTGCGCTCATTCGCAAGCACCCGGTTTCCGTGTTCTACGCGGTGCCGACGTTCTACGCGGCGTTTCTCGCAAGCCCCGCCGCGCCGCAGAAATCCGAGCTGACTTTGCGCACCTGCATCTCGGCCGGCGAGGCGCTGCCCGAGGACGTCGGCAAGCGCTGGCGCGAACGCTACGGCGTCGACATTCTCGACGGCATCGGCTCGACCGAGATGCTGCACATCTTCCTCTCCAATCGCGCCGGCGAGGTGAAGTACGGCACCACCGGCAAGCCGGTGCCGGGCTACGCTTGTAAGCTGGTCGACGACGACGGTCAGCCGGTGAAGAAAGGCGAGATGGGCGAGCTTCTGGTGTCGGGCCCGACCAGCGCGGTGATGTACTGGAACAACCGCGAGCAGTCGAAGAGCACCTTCATGGGCGAGTGGACGCGCTCCGGCGACAAGTATCTCGAGGACGAGGAGGGCTACTTCGTCTACTGCGGCCGCCGCGACGACATGCTCAAGGTCTCCGGCATGTATGTCTCGCCGTTCGAGGTCGAGGGCGCGCTCTGCACCCATCCCGACGTTCTTGAGACCGCCGTGGTGGCCTGGCCCGACGCCGACCAGCTGATCAAGCCGAAGGCCTTCGTGGTGATGAAGGATCAGACCAAAGTCGCAGACGCCGCCGCTCGTGACGCAATGTCGCGGGCGCTCCAGGATCACGTCAAATCCAGGCTCGCGCCCTATAAATACCCGCGCTGGATCGAATTCCGCGCCGACCTGCCGAAGACCGCCACCGGCAAGATCCAGCGCTTCAAATTGCGCAGCGAGGCCGGCCCGCGCTAAGCTTTCTACAGGCTCTCATTCGAAGGGATAGATCACCATGAAACGTTTCATGCTTGCGGGCTGCGCGATTGCGGCGCTGGCTGCGGCCGCCGCTGCGCCGACGCTGGCGCAGCAGAAGACCATCAAGATCGGCTTCATCAGCTCGTTCAGCGGTCCGGTCGCCGCGATCGGCAACGACATGCGCAACTCGTTCGAGCTCGCGCTCGACCATCTCGGCCGCAAGGTCGGCGGTATGCCGGTCGAGGTGATCTACGAGGACGACCAGATCAAGCCGGAGGTCGGCGTGCAGAAGACCCAGAAGCTGATCGAATCCGACAAGGTCGACTTCATGGTCGGCTACATCTGGTCGAACGTGGCGCTGGCCTCGCTCAAGCCGCTGGTCGATTCCAAGACCATCACCTTCATCACCAACGCCGGCGCCTCGCAGATTTCCGGCGAGCTCTGCTCGCCCTACGTCTTCACCACCTCCTGGAACAATGACCAGACGCCGCAGGCGGTCGGCCTCTACATGAACCAGAAGGGCGTCAAGACCGCGTTCCTGGTCGGCCCGAACTACGCCGCCGGCAAGGACATGCTCGAAGGCGTGTCCTCGACCTTCAAGGGCCAGATCGTCGGCCGCGAGCTGACCGCATGGCCCAACCAGCTCGACTTCTCCGCCGAGCTGTCGAAGGCCCGCGCCGCCAAGCCCGACGCGATCTTTGCGTTCTATCCGGGCGGCGCCGGCATCCAGTTCATCACCCAATACGCGCAGTCCGGCCTCAAGGGCCAGATCCCGCTCTACACCGCCTTTACCATCGACGAACTGTCGATCCCGCGGCTGAAGGACCTCGCGGTCGGTATCCCCGGCGCGCAGGAGTGGGTCAACGACCTGCCGAATGCCGAGAACAAGAAGTTCGTCGCCGACTATCACGCCAAGTACAAGTCATCGCCGTCGTTCTACGGCGCGCAGACCTACGACGCGGCCATGTTGCTCGACGGTGCGCTGAAGGAAACCAAAGGCGATCTCGACAAGAACAAGCTGCGCAAGGCGATCGAGAAGGCGCCCTTCAAGTCGGTGCGCGGCAACTTCAAGTTCGGGCCGAACCACATTCCGATCCAGAACTTCTACCTCCAGGAGGTGGTCAAGGAGGGCGATAATTATCGCCTGAAGACCATGGCCACCATCGTCGAGAACGACCAGGACAAGCACGTCGGCAAGTGCAAGATGCCGAACTGATCGCCCGGCGATCGTTTGCCCTTTCGAATATCGGCAAGACGGCAGCAGCGCGCGCTTCTGCCGTCTTGTTTTTTGAGAGTGCCTGGGGCCTCATGCTTCGAGACGCGTCGCTGCGCGACGCTCCTCAGCATGAGGTCGCCCAACACTCAGACCTCATCCTGAGGAGCGCCCGAAGGGCGCGTCTCGAAGGATGGCGGCGAGTACCTTGGGGGGCCGCGCACATCATGCTCTACCTGATCGAACAGTGTCTCAACGGCATCCAGCTCGGCATGCTGCTGTTCCTGCTGGCGGCGGGCCTGACCTTGATCTTCGGCATCATGGACCTGGTCAATCTGGCGCACGGCTCGCTCTACATGATCGGCGCCTATTTCGCCGCGACCTTTGCCGCGGTCACCGGCAGTTTCGTGCTCGGCGCGATCCTCGCGCTGGTCTCGACCCTCGTGGTCGGCATGGCGCTGGAGGTGATCGCGATCCGCAGGCTTTACGGCCGCGACCATCTCGATCACGTGCTCGGCACTTTCGGGCTGCTGCTGTTCTTCAACGAGCTGGTGCGCCTGATCTGGGGCCCGGGCGGCATGAGCCTGCCGCTGCCGAGCGAGATGCTGACCGCCGTGCAGGTGCTGCCCGGCGTCTATTATCCGATCTATCGGCTGGTGATCATCGGCGCCACGCTCGCGGTGGCGCTGCTGCTCTACATCCTGGTGATGAAGACCCGCATCGGCATGCTGATCCGCGCCGGCGCATCGAACCGCGAGATGGTCGGCGCGCTCGGCGTCAACATCAATCTGCTCTACACGCTGGTGTTCGGCTTGGGCACCGCGCTCGCAGGCTTCGCCGGGCTGATGCAGGCGCCGATCCTTACCGTGCAGATCGGCATGGGCGAGAACATCCTGATCCTCGCCTTCGTCGTCATCATCATCGGCGGCATCGGCTCGATCCGCGGCGCGTTTGTCGCCGCCATCATCGTCGGCCTGCTCGACACCATCGGCCGCGCCTTCCTGCCCGATCTGGTGCGCTCGTTCCTCAGCTACAGCGCCGGCTCGAGTCTCGGCCCGTCGCTGTCGTCGATGCTGATCTACCTGCTGATGGTCCTGGTGCTGGTGTTCCGGCCGGAAGGCCTGTTCCCGGCGGCCAACCGATGAGCGCGCAGCTCACCCCGCGCAACGTGCTGGTCGCAGCGCTCCTGCTGCTGCTCGCTTTGGTGCCGGTGTACAGCGCGGCCACCGGCAACACCTTCCCGATGTTGCTGTTCACCCGCATCCTGATCCTCGCCATGGCCGCGGTCAGCCTCAACCTGATCATGGGATTCGGCGGCATGGTGAGCTTCGGCCACGCCGCCTATCTCGGCATCGGCGGCTATGCCGTCGGCATCCTCGCCAAGGAGGGCATCAACTCCGGCTTCATCCAGTGGCCGGCGGCGCTGATCGCCTCGGGCCTGTTCGCGCTCGGCGTCGGCGCGCTGAGCCTGCGCACCCGCGGCGTCTATTTCATCATGATCACGCTCGCCTTCGCGCAGATGGTCTATTACGTCGCCATCGGCCTCGACCGCTACGGCGGCGACGACGGCCTCACCATCTACAAGCGCAGCGAGTTCTTCCCGCCGATCGACCTCTCCAACAAGACGCAGTTCTATTACATCTGCTTCGTGCTGCTGCTGCTCGCGCTCTACGTCGTCTGGCGGCTGGTGCATTCGCGCTTCGGCATGGTGGTGCAGGGCACCCGCTCCAACGAGCGGCGGATGCGCGCCATCGGCTTCCCGACGCTGCGCTACAAGCTCACCTGCTTCGTGATCGCCGGCGTGATCTGCGGGCTGGCCGGCGCGCTGCTCGCCAACCACACCAACTTCATCAGCCCGGCAATGATGTTCTGGACCCGCTCCGGCGACCTGATCGTCATGGCGGTGCTCGGCGGCATGGGCACCGTGTTCGGCCCGGTGATCGGCGCTGTCGCGCTTCTCGTTCTGGAGGAAGCGCTGCCGCTGATCATCGACGCGGTGAGCCATGTGCTGGTCGGCCGCGACGTGCAGGGCGCCGGCGAATACTGGCAGATCGTGCTGGGGCCGATGCTGCTCTTGATCGTGCTGTTTGCCCGCGGCGGCATCGACGGCTTGCTGGCGAGGCCTGTCCGTGGCTGACGCGCTGCTGCGCATCGAGGGCCTGACCAAGCGCTTCGGCGGCGTCATTGCCTCCGACGACGTGCGGCTCGACGTGTCGCGCGGCGAGCTGCACGCCATCATCGGTCCCAACGGCGCCGGCAAGACCACGCTGATCGGCCAGTTGGCCGGCGAGATCGTGCCGGACGCAGGCAGGATCGACTTCGAGGGGCGGGAGATCACCGCGCTGCCGGTCGATCATCGCAGCCGGCTCGGCCTCGCCCGCTCATTCCAGATCACCTCGCTGTTTCCGCACTTCACCGCGCTCGACAATGTCGCGCTCGCCGTGCAGGCCCACGCCGGTCACTCGTTCCGCTTCTGGCGTGCCGCGCGCAATGAGGCCGGGCTTCGCGATCCCGCCCGCGTGGCGCTCGACCGCGTCGGGCTGAGTGCTCGCGCCGACGCCCTGGTGGCGCGCATGAGCCACGGCGAGCATCGCCAGCTGGAGTTGGCCATGGCGCTCGCCACCGGCCCGCGCATGCTGCTGCTGGACGAGCCGATGGCGGGGCTCGGCGCCGACGAGTCGGCGCGCATGGTGAAAATCCTGCGCGAGCTCAAGCGCGAGCTGACGATCCTGCTGATCGAGCACGACATGGAGGCGGTGTTCGCGCTCGCCGACCGCATCACCGTGCTGGTCTATGGCCGCGTCATCGCTTCCGGCGCCCCGGCGGACATCCGCGCCAACGCCGAGGTGCGCCAGGCCTACCTCGGCGAGCAGGAAGCGGTCAGCCATGTCTGAGCCGCTGCTCGCCGTCGACAAGATCGAGACGCGCTACGGCCTCTCGCAGGTGCTGTTCGGCATTTCGCTCGCGGTGCAGCCCGGTGAGATGGTGACGCTCATGGGCCGTAACGGCATGGGCAAGACCACCACGGTGCGCTCGATCATGGGGCTGACGCCGGCGATGACCGGCTCGATCCGCTTCGGCGGCACCGAGATCGCGGCGCTGCCGTCGTTCCGCGTCGCCAAGCTCGGCATCGGGCTGGTGCCCGAAGGCCGTCAGGTGTTTCCGAATCTCACCACGCGGGAGAACCTGGTGGCCACCGCGGCCAACCGCGCTGGCGCCGCCGAGCCCTGGACGCTCGACAAGGTTTGCGGGCTGTTTCCGCGGCTCGGCGAACGGTTCGGCCAGATGGCCAATCTGTTGTCCGGCGGCGAGCAGCAGATGCTGGCGATCGGCCGTGCGCTGATGACCAACCCGCGGCTGCTCATCCTCGACGAGGCCACCGAAGGTCTGGCGCCGCTGGTGCGCGAGGAAATCTGGAATTGCCTGACCAAGCTCAAGGCCGCAGGCCAGTCGATCCTCGTCATCGACAAGAACGTCGGCGCGCTGACCCGCATCGCCGACCGCCATTACCTGATCGAGCGGGGCAGGGTGGTGTGGTCGGGCTCGTCCGCCGAACTCGCTGCCGCCCCGCAGGTGCAGCACCAGTATTTGGGGATTTGAGCAGACCATCTCCGTCACCCTGAGGTGGCCGCCGCAGGCGGCCCTCGAAGGGCGACGGCCCGGATGCTATCTACGATGGCCGTCGATCCTTCGAGGCTCCCCCGGCTTGCGCCGGGCTCGCACCTCAGGATGACGGAGATGGGATTGCGCAAGTGGAAACTCTCTCCGACCAGGGCTTCCTCGAACTCGGCGACCTGCGGCTCGAATACCGCATGGTCGGCCCGCGGCCGCATCAGGCGCCGACGCTGATCCTGCTGCACGAGGGGCTCGGCTCCGCCGCGATGTGGGGCGACTTCCCGGAAAAGATTTCCGCCGCGACCGGCTGCGGCGCGTTCGCCTGGTCGCGCGTGGGCTACGGCTATTCGACGCCGGCGAAGCTGCCGCGGCAGCTCGATTTCATGCACGTCGAGGCGCAACAGATTCTGCCGCGCCTGCTCGACGCCATCGGCTTCCGCCAGGGTCTCCTGATCGGCCACAGCGATGGCGCCTCGGTCGCCGCGATCTACAGCGGCAGCGTGCAGGACCATCGCGTGCGCGGCCTCGTGCTCGAAGCGCCGCACTTCATCGTCGAGGACGTCACCATCAATTCGATTCGCGAAATCCGCCGGGCCTTCGACACCGCCGACCTGCGCCAGCGGTTCGCGCGCTGGCACGCCGATCCCGACGCCACGGTGCGCGGCTGGACCGACGTCTGGATGAACAACGACTTCAACACCTGGGACATCCGCGACGCGCTGGCCTACATCCGCGTGCCGATCCTGTTCATCCAGGGCGAGCACGATCACTTCGGCACCGCGCGCCAGATCGAGATCGCGCAGGAAGAATGTTATTGCCCGGTCGACGTGCTGATGATCCCGGGCATCCAGCACATTCCCCATCGCGAGGCGCCCGAGGCGACGCTCAAGGCGATCACCGACTTCGCTGCTCGCCTCCTCGATGCGCGCGAGGGCGCGGCCGCCGCGCCCTGATTTTCTCTCGATCCACACGTGCTCTCACGGCCTCATGGTGAGGAGCGTTGCGAAGCAACGCGTCTCGAACCATGGGCCGCCCCATCCTTCGAGACGACCGCCAGCGGCGGCCTCCTCAGGATGAGGCGGATCGGCCCTTGCATGCACTATCCCACATGAATTATAGTGCATATCCATGGCAAGCACCCTCGATACCCAGCAAGCCGACATCGGCCGCGCCGACACCGCCTTTGCCGGCGAGATCGGCCGCATGGTGAGGCTTGGCCGAGCCCGGCGGGGCATGTCGCGCCGCCAGCTCGCCCAGGAATCCAACACCTCGGAGCGCTATCTCGCGCAGATCGAAAGCGGCGCCGGCAATCCGTCGGTGCTGGTGATGCGCGCCATCGCCGACGCGCTGGAAATCCCGATGTTCGAACTGCTGCCGCAGACCGGCGGCGTCGCCGCGCCCTACGCGCGCATCGTTGAACTGCTCGGCCGGGTGCCGCCGAGTGAGCTTGGCGCGGTCGCGGACCTGATCGAGCGGAAGATCGAAGGCGCGGCGGCGACCGATCGCGCACAGCGGATTGCTCTTGTTGGGTTGCGCGGCGCCGGCAAGTCGTCGCTCGGCAAGATGCTTGCCGAGGCGCTCGGCGTGAAATTCATCGAGCTCGACCGGATGGTCGAGCAGGAGTACGGCGCCAGCGTCCCGCTGATGATCGAGATGTCGGGGCTCGCTGCGTTCCGCCGCCACGAGCGCGCCTGCCTGGAGCGCGTGGTCAAGGACAACGAAACCGCGGTGATCGCGACCGCCGGCGGCATCGTCTCCAATCCGGAGACCTACGCCTTCCTGCTGCGCCACGCGCACACGGTGTGGATCAGCGCGCAGCCCGACGAGCACATGAGCCGGGTGATGCGGCAGGGTGATTTCCGGCCGATGGCGCACAACCGCCAGGCCATGGCCGACCTCGTGACCATTCTGGAATCGCGCCGCGCCGATTACGCGCGCGCTGAAGCTGCGCTCGATACCGCCGGCGAAAGCATCGAGCAGAGCTTTGCCCGGCTGCGCAAGATCGTGGCGCCGTGGATGAAAGGCTGAAACCGATGGCCGACGCAGAACGCAAATTGTCCAACGGCGACCGGATCGATTTCGTCACTGAGCCCTCAAGCTACAAGCACTGGAAGCTCGCGGTTGACGGCGATGTCGCGACGCTGACCATGGACGTCGACGAGAACGCGCCGCTGTTCGAGGGCTATCAGCTCAAGCTCAACTCCTACGATCTCGGCGTCGACATCGAATTGGCGGACGCGCTGGAGCGGCTGCGCTTCGAGCATCCGCAGGTGCGCGTGGTGCTGCTGCGCTCCGGCAAGCCCAAGGTGTTCTGCGCCGGCGCCAACATCCGCATGCTGGCCGGCTCGACCCACGCCCACAAGGTCAACTTCTGCAAGTTCACCAACGAAACCCGCAACGCCATCGAGGATGCGAGCGAGTTCTCCGGGCAGAAGACGATCTGCGTTGTCACCGGCTCGTGCGCCGGCGGCGGCTATGAGCTTGCGCTCGCGGCCGACCACATCATCCTGACCGACGACGGCTCGTCGACGGTGTCGCTGCCGGAGCTGCCGCTGCTCGCGGTGCTGCCCGGCACCGGGGGCCTCACCCGCGTCACCGACAAGCGCAAGGTGCGCCGCGACCATGCCGACGTGTTCTGCACCACGGAGGAGGGCGTTAAGGGCAAGCGCGCGGTCGACTGGCGGCTGGTCGACGAGGTCGTGCCGAATACGAAGCTCGACGACATCGTGCGGCAGCGCGCCAGGGAGTTCGCCGCGAAATCCGACCGCCCGCAGGACGCCAAGGGTGTTGCGCTGACGCCGCTCAAGCGCAAGCGTTCGGCCGACGGCGTCGAATACAGCGCCGTCGCGGTCGAGTTCTCCCGCGCCGCGCGGCTCGCCACCGTCACGGTGCGCGGCCCGGACCAGGCGCCGCCGCCATCCGCCGGCGTGATGGTGGCGCAGGGCGCCGAGTTCTGGCCGCTGCGGCTCGCCCGCGAGCTCGACGACGCCATCCTCGACATTCGCCTGAACGAACTCGACACCGCGGTGATCGTGTTCAAGTCGGAGGGCGATCCCGACGCCGTGCTGGCCTACGACAAATTCCTCGCCGACAACGCCACGCACTGGCTCGCCCGCGAAATCCGCCTGAAATGGAAGCGCGTGCTCAAACGAGTCGATCTGACCTCGCGCTCGCTGGTGACCTTGATCGAGCCGGGCTCATGCTTCGCCGGCACATTGGCCGAGCTGATCTTCGCATCGGACAGGTCGTATATGCTGATCGGCCGCCTTGACGGCGACAACCGGCCGCCGGCCGCCATCGCGCTCGGCGACGTCAATCTTGACGACACGCTGCCGATGAGCAACGGGCTGACGCGGCTGGCGACGCGCTTCCTCGGCGAGCCGGCTTCGCTCGACACTGCCCGCAAGGCCATCGGCGAAAGGCTCGACGCCGAGCAAGCCGAGGAATTGGGCCTCGTCACCTTCGCGCTCGACGACATCGACTGGGACGACGAGATCCGCATGTTCCTCGAGGAGCGCGCGAGTTTCTCGGCCGACGGCCTCACCGGCCTGGAGGCGAACCTGCGCTTCGGCGGGCCCGAGACCATGGAAACGAAAATCTTCGCGCGGCTGACCGCCTGGCAGAACTGGATCTTCCAGCGCCCCAACGCGATCGGCGAGGAGGGCGCATTGCGCCGTTACGGCACCGGCCAGAAGGCCGTGTTCGATACGAAGCGAGTCTAAGGAGCATGCGATGACCGACATCATCAACGTCGACTACCGCGAGAAAATCCCGAACAACGTCAACCTCACCGAGGACCGCCGCGTCCTGAAGGCGCTGGAGGGCTGGCACCCGGGCTATCTCGACTGGTGGCGCGACATGGGGCCGGAGGGCTTCCAGGAATCGCTGGTTTATCTCCGCACCGCGGTGTCGGTCGATCCCAAGGGCTGGGCCAAGTTCGACTACATCAAGATGCCGGAGTACCGCTGGGGCATCCTGCTCGCCGCGCCCGAGGAGAACCGGAAAATTCCGTTCGGCGCGCATCTCGGCGAGCCGGTCTGGCAGGAGGTGCCGGGCGAATACCGCGCCATGCTGCGCCGTCTGGTGGTGATCCAGGGCGACACCGAACCGGCTTCCGTCGAGCAGCAGCGCCATCTCGGCAAGACCGCGCCGTCGCTCTACGACCTGCGCAACCTGTTCCAGATCAACGTCGAGGAGGGCCGCCATCTCTGGGCGATGGTCTATCTG
>Ga0265325_10000175_pt1 | contig 45351 bp, 39 predicted proteins | sample 41420metaG_FD_202090 | JGI IMG/M metagenome (GOLD analysis project Ga0265325, IMG submission 202090) | Rhizosphere microbial communities from Carex aquatilis grown in University of Washington, Seatle, WA, United States - 4-14-20 metaG | ecosystem: Host-associated > Plants > Roots > Rhizosphere...
GTGGAGCCGGTGGTCCGATGGATCGGAATGCGCGTGGGCGGCCTGATGTCGCCGGCGTACCGAGCCCAGCTCGACCATCAAATCATGATCGCCGGCGACTACATGGGTCTCCTGCCCGAGGAATTCGTCGGGCTGAGCGTCCTCGGCGCCGGCGCCGGTTTGGCGTGCGGTTGGGCGGCCGGCGTTTACACGGGCATCGGCCACGTCCTGACGATCGGCACCGCACTCTTCGGGGCGGTTGCTCCGTCGCTCACGATGTCGAGCGCGAGTACCGAGCGCTTCAAGGAAATCAATCGACGCCTTCCGTATGCCATCGATCTCTTGGCGCTCGGCATGGGAGCGGGACTCGATTTTCCTGCAGCCGTTCGGCAAGTCGTGGAGAAATCGGGCGCACCGAGCGACCCGATCGTCGAGGAGTTCACCTTGATGATGCGCGGGCTTCACCTCGGGCGAACGCGCCGACAGGCGCTCGAAGAGTTTGCCGCGCGTGTTCCTTCCGACTCCGTCGAAGAGTTCGTGGGCGCCGTCGTCCAGGCGGAAATGCGCGGCAACCCCGTCGCCCACGTGCTGCGGATCCAGGCCGAAGTCTCGCGACAGCGGCGCAGCGTCCGCGCCGAGGAAGCCGCCTCGAAAGCGGGAGTCGCGATGGTCGGCCCGCTGATGCTCGTGTTCATCGCCATTCTCCTGCTCATCGTCGCGCCGATGGTCTTGAAGATCCGACAGGGAATGTGAACCCCGAGGTCCCACAGTGAGTCTCATCCGATTCGAGATCCGATATGCCGACGGTCGCAAAGAGATCGCGAACGTCGAGGGCGAGCGCGCGCTCATCGGGCACGGCGCTCATTGCGACGTGCGCTTGCCGTTGGACCAGGCGGCCAACGAGCACGTGGCCGTCGAGGTGGTCGGGGAAACCGTCCGCGTCCAGACCAAGGCGTTCGAACCGCCCGCGACCGTCAACGGATTGCCGTTCACGACGATGCCCATCGGGCCGGACACTCCGCTCCAGCTCGGCACGACGCGCGTCTTCATTTCTCTTGGAGACTTCGGCTTCGAGGGTGCCCCGATCCTCGCTCGGAAGAAGAAGGAGCAAATCAGCCCGCGGACCAAGCTCCTCGCGCTCGTCGGGCTCGCAGCCGCCGCCTATGTGCTCATGAGCGGGGATGAACCGCACCTGGCGCAGGCCCCCGTGCAGGCCCCGGACTTGTTCGGTGCGCCGTCGGCGGCGTGCCCGCAAGCCGCGCGCGATCAAGCCCGAGCGATCGCTGTCGACAAGCACGACATCGCGGAGGGCAAACGGGAGCGCAGTCCGTTCGTCGTCAAGGAGGGGGCTCAGGCCGTGTCGCTCTACGAAACCGCGGCGGCCTGTTTCCGACAGGCCGGCGACGCCGCCCGCGCGAGCGAGTCGCAGAGGGACGCCGAGCAGCTGCGCGCGTCTATCGTTCAGGATTTTCGTGCGCGCCGCATCCGTCTCGAGCATCTGATGGCCATCGGCGATTACGACCTCGCCCGACAGGACGTGAGGGCCCTCCGATCGCTCACGGACGGCAAGCAGGGCGCTTGGGTGAACTGGCTGGCGCACGCCGATCAGGTGATCAAACAAAAGGCGGGTAGCTCGAAATGAAGTCTTCCGGTGCCGTGTTCTTCGCGCTCTCCCTCCTCGCCGCCTCCGCCGGGTGCGCGCAATCCGCCCAGCGAAAGGCGAGCGCCGACATGGAGGTCATTCGCTCGGAAACGACTCCGGCGCATTTGCAAGGCCGGGGGGAGTCCGCCGCCATGGCAGGCGACTTCACCCGAGCGGAACAATACTTCGTCGCCGCGCTCCGGGCGGGCGGAGACGCGCGGGGGCTCACGAAGCGCCTCTTCGTCGTGTGCGTCGCCGACGGGCGCTTTCCCGCTGCCGCGAGCTACGGGGAGGACTATCTGCGCAAGCACCCCGGCGACACGGAGCTCCGATACGCGCTCGGGACCGTGTACATCGCGCTCGGCGACGCTCCCGCCTCACGATCGACGCTCGAACGAGTCGTCGAGGAGCGCCCGGACCTCGCCGACGCCCACTACGCGCTCGCGACCGTGCTGCGAGAGCAGGGCGACGCGATGCTCGACGCAGACCACCAACTGCGCGAATACATCCGGCTCGACCCCGACGGCCCGTATGCGGAAGCGGCCCGCGCGTCGCTGCTCAAGAGCGTTCCATGATCCCGAAGAACGTCTTCGAGGAGACCCTCCTCCAGTTTTTCGATCCGATTCGCGCGTACCTCGACGACGCGTCGGTGAGCGAAATCATGATCAACGGGCCTGACCAGATCTACATCGAGCGCAAGGGTTTGCTGGAACGGGTGCCGGCGAAGTTCGCGAGTCGCGAGGCCTTGCTCGCGGGACTCCGAAACTTGTCGCAGTACGTCGGCAAGTACGTGGACGACGCTCATCCCATCCTCGAGGGGCGCCTGCCCGACGGCTCGCGCGTGCAAGCGGTGATTCCGCCCGTCGCTCCGGAAGGCCCTCACGTCTCGATTCGCCGGTTCTTCAAGGAGACGCTCACGGTCGAGCGACTCGTTCAGTTCGGATCGCTCACCGGAGTCGCGGCCGCGTCGCTCCAGGCAATGGTCATCTCGAAGCTCAACATCATGATCGCGGGCGGTACCGGGAGCGGTAAGACGTCGATGCTCAACGCCCTGTCGGGCTTCATTCCCGAGGGCGAGCGCGTCGTCGTCATCGAAGACTCGCGCGAAGTGCAGTTCCAGAAGCCCCACGTGGTCCAGCTCGAGGCGCGGCCGCCCGACCCCAAGGGCAAAGGGGCCGTTACCATCCGCGATCTTTTCCGGGCGACCCTCCGGATGCGTCCCGATCGGGTCGTCGTCGGCGAAATCCGCGGCGGGGAAGCGCTCGACATCGTCCAGGCGATGACGAGCGGCCACGGCGGCTGCATGGGAACGCTTCACGCGACTCACCCGCGCGACACGCTCACGCGTCTCGAGACGATGTGCATGATGAGCGACATCGACATGCCGCTTCAGGCGATGCGACAGCAAATCGGTTCCGGCGTGCAGCTCGTTCTCCAAGTATCGCGCCTGCAAGACGGCTCCCGAAAAGTCACGCACATCACCGAAGTGACCGGATTCGACCTGGCCAGTCAGCGCTACTCGGTACAGGACCTTTTCGTGCGCGAGTACCGCGGCTTCGATCCGAACGGACGCATCCTCAGCGATCTGGTCCCGACAGGCGTCGTCCCGGCCTGCCTTCCCCAGCTCCACGAGCATGGCGTGAATCTTCCCGATCCCGTGATCGAACTCATGAGGCGCCGTCAAGGTCAGGTGCCGGGGACGAAGCCGCATGGCCAGCACTGAGGGTCAGGCCGTCGAAGTACGCATCGTCGGAGCGAAGGCCGAGCCGCCGTCGTTCGTCCTTGCGGCGGGCATTGCCACGCAACCGTTCTCCGTCGGAGGGGCAGGCCAATGGGTCGTCGCCGGCGAGGGGGTGGCCCCGGTGCATCTCTTCATCGGTTTCGACGGGCAGCGGATTCATGTCGTGGCCGCGTCGCCGAGCTTGCCCGTACTCCTCGCTGGGAGTCGTGTGGGGGGGACGTGGGTGGCCGCGCCGATCCCGTCGGAAATTCGCTTCGGTGCAGCTTGCCTGATGATTCGGAGCGCCGCTCCGAGCGGTGTCCTCGCGCACCCTGATCCGGTTCCGAGCACGGTCTCCGACGGAGGTGCGCTGCTCCAAGCCGCCCAGCGCGCCGCAGGGCTGGGAGGGGCGGCGGCGCCGGCGCGCAAGGACTTCGGCTCTACGGTGCTGATGCAGCAGCGACCCCCGTCCCCGGTCGCGGCCGCCGCCACACAGGTGGCTCCCGTCGAGCCAGCCGCGCCGCCGCCGCCCGAGTCCCCCGGCCAAGAGGAAGCGGTCTCCGAACCCGCGCGGGGCGACTCGGCGAAAGCCATGTGGAAGGCGGCGTCTCCGGTGAAGAAGATCACCCTGGCGCTCATGCCGGTCGCCGTCCTGGCCACGCTGTTCATGCTTCGCGACGAACCCACGAAGCGCGTTCGCCCCGCCGGCATTCCCTCCGCGCAAACCAAGAGCGCGACGCCGGGGCCCGTCGCGCCTTTGGACCGCAGTCCGAGCGAAGCCGGTGCGGCGAAGGCCGATGCGCGCGCTGTGCGCTCGAATTCGGAGGTTGCGCTCGCGGTCATCCCTTCAAGCGCAGCGCCGTCGTCTCTCGCGTCCGCGCTCAAGGCCCCCCCGGCGTTCGTCTTCGCGAAAGCCGGCCAGCGGACACCCGAGCGCGAAGCACTTGAAGCGGTCGCCGCGGGCTCTTTCGAGGATGCGGCGGGGGACTACGAGGCCCTCGCCTCCGCCCATCCCGATGACCCAACCTTCAAAGAAGCAGCGCGCGTCCTCCACGCAAAGGCCGGCCGTGTTCATTGAGACGAGCGTCCGGTAACTGGCTGAAATCCATCGAAAGTGGGAAGCACCATGAGTTTACTACCTGTGGCCCGCCGCGGCGTTCGTATAGGCATCGTCGGAATCATTGCCGCCGCATCGCTCGGCACCGGGGTGCCCCTGACCGGGTGCGGCGAGAGCGCTTCGTGCGCGAAGCTGCGAAGCGACAACTACGCCCTCAAGGAAACCTGGGACGCGTGCGACCCCGGCGACGCCGAGCCGTGCATCAAAGTCCTCGGGAACCCCAAAGACTGCACAGGCGTCCTCGCGTGCGACTTTGCGGTAAACCCGCACCACCGCGCCGAAGCCGAACAAACCGTGCTGACCGTCGGCGAGCAGAGCCAGGGTTGCTTTCTGTGCGCCATTCCCAACTGCGCGGGCGGCGACCTGACCTGGTGCGAGCCCGTCAGCCGCCGGTGCATCCTCGTCACGGCGCTGAGCGACGCGGGCCCCAGCGTGGCCGACCAGCCGGCGCCCGGCGTCGACTCCGGGCAGTCCCCCGTGGGCGCGCTTCCCGGCGCGCAGGGCCCGGACGCCTCCGATATGTGATATGGCGACACACGCGCGCTCGCTCCGGCTCCTCGAGCGACTCGTCATCGTCGCGCTCGGACTCGCCCTCTTCGCGGTACAAGCCATTCTCCTTCGCGACTGGCTCGTCGACGATTCCGGAATTTCGTTCGCATACGCCATCAATCTCGCGCAGGGGCACGGCCTGGTCTCGCAACCGGGCGTCGCCCCGGTCGAAGGGTATTCGAATCCGGTCTGGGTCGCGCTGCTCGCGGCGCTCAGTCGGTCGGGCGCCTTCGCCCTACCGCTCGCACCGAAGATCGTCTCGGGCGCATTCGTCGCGGCCACCTACGCGACGCTCCTCGCCCTGATCGATCGCGTCGCCGTTCACCCGCGCCTCGTCGGTATTTGCGCGGTGGTCGCCTGCGCGCTGAACCCCGCCGTCGTCATCTGGTGCAGCTCCGGTCTCGAAAACGCGACGTACGCGTGGATCGTCGTCACCCTGGCGTACGGCATCGTCCGAGCGATCGAATCGCCCCCTTCCACCCGCACCTTCGCGATCTGCGGGGCCGCCGCGGCCGTCGCCGCGATGACCCGTCCGGACGGCGTTCTCTTCGCGATCGCGACCCCGGCCGCTGCCTTCGCGACTGGCGCGCGATCGAAGCGACCCCTCCTCGCCTACGGGGCGACATTTGCGTTCCTCTTCGGTGCCTTTCTCGCCGCGCGAATCGCGATTTTCCATCACCTCGTGCCGAACACGGCGGTCGCCAAGGGTGGACCGCACCTAGCCGACGCGATCGACTTTCTTCTCTTCACGCGGCTCGGCATCGACAAGTTGGACGCGCTCCTCGAAGCGGCGTTTCCCGCGCCTATCGCCAACGTCGTGTTCGCGGGCGCGTCGCTTGCCGTATGGGCGCTTGCGAAGCATGGAGGTATCCGTGCTCCTCTGAAGGCGCTGCTCGTCTGCACCGCGCTTGCGCTCGTCGACTACATGCTGATGCCCGCCGACTGGATGCGAGAAACGCGCTTCGGCACCGCGTTTTTCCCTTTGTACGACGCGGCGGTGTTCGTCCTCGTCGACCTCGCGGTCGACCTCGCGGCCGTCCGGCGCAAGGCACTGGCCGTCGCGACCGTTCTGGGATCGCTCTTGTGCATATCCGTTCCCGCCTATGCGGGGCGAGCGCTGACTTTCGCGCGCGATACGAATATCAGCCTTTACTTCGTCCGCTCCGCGTACGCGGAGCGTTTCGACCGGTACGCGGCGGCCCTCCACGTCGCGAACGGCTCGGTCCTTCTTCCCGACATCGGCGGCATGCTCCTCTGGTCGCACCTCCGCGTGTACGACCTCGCGGGACTTTGCGACGCGTCGATCGCGCGCCTCGGCGTCCGCGACCCTGAAGGCGCGCGCGACCACATTTTGGCCGACGTGCGTCCGACCTTCATTCACACGTACGGCAAGTTCTCGCGCGTGGCGCTCGAGCGCGATCCGCGATTCGATCGCGACTACGTGCCGATCCACACCTACGACAAAGAGGAAGACCCCGCTTCACAAGGCCACGCGAGCGGCATTTTCGTTCGGCGGGAGGTCGTCGCGACTCCGGAGGCCGAGGTCGCGCTCGAGTCGATGCGACGCGAAACGCACGATCGGAAAGCGTTCTACGTCCCGCTGCGGCCTTCGCTTCTGTATCGATGGCTCGAGCATACGCGGCTGATTCCGGTGGAGTACCGGGGTCTAAGCATTCGTCACATCGTGTTGTGAACCGGTTCGGTCCAGATATTTTAAACCCCCCGGCCTCGTCTCCGCTTGCGGACCGCTTGCGGAGAGGAGTGTCGCTGGTCTCGGGTACTAAGACCTGCTCGCGCTCTGCGCTTTGCGGCACCTGCGGAAGACCTCACCCCCGGCCCCTCTCCGCAAGCGGAGAGGGGTGTCGCTGGTCTCGCGATACCAAGACCTGGTCGCGCTCGCGCTTTGCGGCACCTCTTGCCGAGACGGCCCTCGCCGATCCTCTGATGCGTTCGAGCAACTTGCCCGGCCGCGGAGACGGCTCGTCACACCGCGGTCGGGTGGACCTGGATGTACAACGCGATCAATTCCTGCTCGAGGGTCAAACCGACGGCCGAGAGCAGGACCACGGCGAGGGCGTGCTGCGATTGGAAAACGAACAGGTCCTGCACGACATCGACAGTGCGCTCGCTCGCATTTGCGGCGATGCTGCCGACCGTTGACTTGGCCATGGCGCCGTCGCCACCACCAAGCGGGCGCACGCCACACTCCCCCTCTCCGCTCGCGGTCCGCTTGCGCAGAGGGTTAGCAGCTCCGGTATCGCGAGACCCGCAGATACCCCTCTCCGCTTGCGGAGAGGGGCCGGGGGTGAGGTTCCTGACCGCTCCCTTACAGTCGCGGTACTGAACCCGTCGGCTCACGCCGCCGGGTTGTATGCTCACGCGAGTGCCCATGCCCTCCACGGACCGCAAGTCCCCGCCCCAAGGAGCCGCGCGCGCCAGCCGCTGGGTGCTCGCCGCGGCCGTCGGCGGCTCCGCCCTCGCGGTCGGCAGCGCGCACACGATTACGCTCTGCGCGGTGACCGTCGTGCTCGCGGTCGCGGCATCCCTCGCCTGGTGGCGGGCCGAGCCCATCGGCGTGCGCCCCGCCGCGACGTTGCTCCTCTTCGTCGGGATCGCGCTGGTCGCATACACGCTCCTTCAGTGCGTTCCCATGCCGATCGCGTGGCTTTCCACGATCGCACCGCACAACGCGGACGTGTGGTCGCGCGCGCTCGCGCCCCTTCACGAACCCGGGCCGCGCTGGGCCCCGCTCACCGTGGACCCGATCGCGTCGCGGCTCGAAGTCCTCAAAGGGGTCGCGTACCTGCTCGCGTTCGTCACCGCGATTCGCATCGCGTACCGGCGAGACGGCGTGGCGTTCCTCAGCGCCGTCATCGTCACGACGGGGATCGCGCTCGCCTTGGCGGCGCTGCTCCACCCCGCGTTCGGGGCGCACAAGCTCTTTGGAATCTATGAACCGGGGCCGGGCATCGCCGAGGCGCACATCGCGCCCATTCTGAATCCGAACAACCTCGCGGGGTATCTCAACATCGCATTTTGCATGGCGCTCGCGGCGTCGCTCTCGCGCGAGCCGAGAATGCCGCGCGCCATTCTGATCGCGGTCACCGCCTTCCTCGCCGCCACGCAGGTCTGGGTCGCGTCGCGCGGAGGCGTCATCGCGATGGTCCTCGGCGCGGTCGCGGTGGTCACGCTCACGATGAGCGAGCGGGTGAAGCGCCGCGATCCGCGCATGTGGCTCACCGTCGGGTGCGGAGCGGCCACGTTCATCGGCGGGATCTTCATCGCGCTCGGGAGCTCGCGCCAGGCGCAGAACGAGCTCTTCATCAAGGACGTCTCCAAGTTCACGTTGATGCTCGACGTGATGAAGATGCTGCCCGCATACGGGGTCTTCGGCGCCGGACGCGGCGCGTTCGAGAGCGCCTATCCGCAGTTTCGGGGGGCGGCGGTCCTGTCGCATCTGACGTACACGACCCCGGAGAACATCGTCGCCCAGTGGGCCACCGAGTGGGGCGTCCCGGTCGCCCTGGCCGGTCTTGTGCTCATCGTCGTCGCGCTCCGGCCGACGACCGCCCTCGCGCGATCGAGGACCGCGGCGGGCGCCTGGGCCGGGCTTGCGACCATGGCGGCGCAAAACATGGCCGACTTCAGCTCCGAAGTTCCCGGGGTCATGCTCTCGACGGTCGTTTGCGCGGCGATCGTCGTCGCAGGGAGCGCCGGCCTTCCGCCGGTATGGCGCGGCGAGCGCTGGTCGCGATCCAGCACGGCCGTTGCGGTCGCCGGGGCGACGGCCGCGCTCCTGGCCGTCTTCGGAGGGCTCACGGTGCTCGGACATCACGTGCGAGAAGAACGGCGGAGCCTCCACGACGCCGTCGTCTTGCACGCCGTCTCGGTGGGCGAGATGCACGACCTGGCGCGCGCCGCGATGTTGCGGCACCCGGCCGAACCGTACATTCCGTTCGTGACCGCGCTGCGGGCCACCCGCGCGCACGACGACAATCCGCTTCCATGGCTCGGAGCGACCATCGAACGCGCCCGAGTCTACGGGCCCGCGCATCTCCTGCTGGCGCGCGTCGTCGCTCCCCGGTCGCCGTCGCAGGCTCGGATGGAATACCGCTTGGCGATGGATCAGGCGCCCGAGCTCGCCGGGATCGTCGGGCCGGAGGCCGCACGCTGGGTGGGCGGCTACGACGACGCGATGGAGCTCGTCTCGGACGGTCCGATGGGGAACGCGGTCTTGAGCCAACTCATTCCCGCGCTCGGCCCCCGATTGCCGGCTAGTTGCGAGCGATTGGACGAAGAGCTAGGCAAGAGAGATCCGCGGAGCGCGGGCCCGACGGAGCGCGCGGCGGTCTCCGCGCTGGCGGACCTGGACATGGGAGACGGCGCGTCCTGGTGCCAGGGTCCGGAGCGAAGTGGGTGCGTGGATCAGGCGCTCTTCTTGGCGCGCAAGCTCGAAGGCTTGGAGCCCTCGACGTGCGAAGCGTACTCGCTCGAAGCGCGCGCACTCGCAGCTCGCGGGGATACCGGCGCGGCGATCGATCGGCTGGAGCGCAGCTTGGACAAGGTCGTGGACCGGGTGAGCTGTTTGCGCGGCCTCGTGGCGCTGGCTACTGCCAGCCACGACGAGCGGCGTCTCGACGCGGCGCTCAACGAGGTCGCGCGCGCCGGCTGTACGGACGCGAAGCAATGCGTGGGCAATCTCGTCTGGGTCGCGCAGACCCAGGAGGGCAGGGGAAGCCCGCGCGCCGCGCTGGCGGCCTACAAGCGTGCCGCCGAACGGGCTCCCGACGACGACGCGATTCTGGAGAACGTGGCCCGATTGGCGGGGGCGGCCGGGCTCCACGCGGAAGCGCTCAAGGACTATCAGGAGCTCGCGCGGCGGCACCCCGGAGAACGGCGGTGGACGACGGAAGCGGAGAAGCAGCGGGGGGCGATGTTTGGGGGGATGGGGAGGTTTTGACAGCGCACTCGATCGGAACCCGTGCGCGGGTGTCCTTTCGACGGGTTCGAGGCTATGTTTCGCTCGACGTGAACTTCGGCGGCGGTCGCAGACACCAACTAGGCGTGACTCCCACGAGGAGGCCCGCATCGTGAAGGTCGTGATCCTGGCCGGCGGCCTCGGCACGCGCATCAGCGAAGAGACCCACCTCAAGCCGAAGCCGATGATCGAGATCGGGGGCAAGCCGATCCTCTGGCACATCATGAAGATCTACTCCGCCCACGGCCTGACGGAGTTCGTCGTGTGCCTCGGCTACAAGGGCTACCTCATCAAAGAGTACTTCGCGAACTACTTCCTCCATATGTCCGACGTCACGTTCGACCTCGCGAAGAACTCGATCACGACGCACCGCAAGTCGTGCGAACCGTGGCGCGTCACCCTGGTCGATACCGGGGAGCACACGCAAACGGGGGGCCGCCTGCGCCGAGTACGGGAGTACCTCGGGAACGAGGACTTCTGCCTGACCTACGGCGACGGGGTTGCCGACGTCGACATCCGCGCCTTGCTCGCGACACACCGGGAGCAAAATGTGCTCGCGACCGTCACCGCGGTGAGGCCCCCCGGCCGCTTCGGCATCATCACGGTCGACGACAGCAAGATCGCCGGCTTCCGCGAGAAGCCCGACGGCGACGGCGGGTGGATCAACGGCGGCTTCTTCGTTCTGTCGCCGAAAGTGATCGACTACATCGAAGGCGACGACACCACGTGGGAGCGAGCTCCCCTCGAGCGGCTCGCGGCCGAAAAGCAGCTCGCGGCGCACTTCCATGAAGGCTTCTGGCAGCCGATGGATCACCTTCGCGACCGGCAGTATCTCGAGGGCCTATGGGCGAGCGGAAAGGCCCCGTGGAAAGTATGGGAATGAGCCCTGCGTTCTGGGCGGGGCGACGGGTTCTGCTGACGGGGATCACGGGGTTCAAGGGCGCGTGGCTCGCGCTCTGGCTTCGCGAACTCGGCGCGCAGGTCCGCGGCTACTCCCTGGCCCCGCCGACGTCGCCGAGCCTGTTCGACCTGGCGAAAATCGCCGCCCGGGTCGACTGGATCGAAGCCGACGTGCGCGACCGGGCGCGACTCGTCCACGAGCTCAGCGCATGGCGTCCCGAGGTCGTCTTTCACCTCGCCGCCCAATCGCTGGTCCGCGTTTCGTACCAGCAACCGGCGGAGACATTCGAAACGAACGTAATGGGGACGGTCAACGTGCTCGAAGCCGTTCGGGCGACACCGGACGTGAAGGCGGCCGTCGTGGTGACGAGCGACAAGTGCTACGAGAACCGCGAGTGGGACTGGCCGTATCGGGAGAACGATCGCCTGGGGGGACACGATCCCTACGCGAGCAGCAAAGCCTGCGCGGAGCTCGTCGCGAGCTCGTACGCACGGTCGCTGCTCCATGAATCTCCCGTCGGCGTCGCCACGGTGCGCGCGGGAAACGTCGTCGGGGGTGGGGATTGGGCGCGGGATCGATTGGTGCCCGACGTCGTGACCGCCCTCGCGAGCGGCAATGCGCCGCACATTCGAAGCCCCGACAGCATTCGACCGTGGCAACACGTGCTCGAGCCGCTATCAGGGTATCTCGTAGTGGCCGAGCGCCTCTTTCACGGATACTCCGGCGAGAGCTGGAATTTCGGGCCGAACACCGACGCCGTTCAGTCGGTGTCGTCCATGGCGGACGCCATTTGCGCGGCGTGGGGAGCGAGCGCGTCGTGGACGCGTGAAGAGCGCAAGCAGCCGCACGAGTCGCATGTGCTCACGGTCGACTCCTCCAAAGCGAGAGCGCGCCTCGGGTGGAGGCCGCGGCTCGACCATCGCGACACCGTCGCCTGGACGGTCGAATGGTACAAGGCTCACGCCGCCAGCGCCGACATGGCAGCGTACACGCAGCGGCAGATCCACCGGTATCAGGAGCTTCCGTGAAGTGCCGCTTCTGCGACGCGCTGGTCACGCGGACATTCGTCGATCTCGGGATGCAGCCGCTGTCGAACGCGTACGTCGATCGGCGCGACGCGGACAAGGCGGAACGGTTCTACCCCCTTCACACGTTCGTCTGCGACGCGTGTCTGCTCGTCCAGCTCGCGGAAGTCGAGTCGCCAGAGCGCATCTTTTCGGACTACGCGTACCTCTCGTCGATGTCGGATTCGTGGCTCGATCACTGCCGGCAGTATACCAGCGACATGGTCGAGCGCTTCGGTCTGGACCGATCGAGCCGCGTCGTCGAAGTGGCCAGCAACGACGGCTACCTCCTGCGCTTCTTCAAGGAGCGAGGCATCCCGGTGCTCGGCATCGAACCCGCGGCGAACGTCGCGGCGATCGCCGAGCGCAGCGGTATCCCGTCGATCGCGCGCTTCTTCGGCACGTCGCTCGCGCAAGAGCTCGTGGCCGAGGGCCAGCGCGCGGACCTTCTCGTCGGCAACAACGTTCTCGCCCACGTTCCCCGGCTCAACGACTTCGTCCGCGGGCTCTCGATGCTGTTGGCGCCCGAGGGCGTTCTCACGTTGGAGTTTCCCCACCTCGGGCGGCTTCTCGCAAATAGCCAGTTCGACACGATTTACCACGAGCACTTTTCGTACTTCTCTATGTCGACCGCCGCGCGCGTGCTGGAAGCGCACGGCCTCGTCGTCTTCGACGTGGAGGTGTTGACGACGCATGGAGGGTCGCTGCGAGTCTTTGCGCGGCACGATGCCCGCCACCGCCTTCTCATCTCCGAGCGCGTCGCGGCACTTCGTTCGGCCGAGCGCGCCGAGGGGCTGCTAGAGATCGCGGCGTATACCCGTTTTGCCGAGCGCGTCCGCGAAGTCAAACGGTCTCTCTTGCAGTTTTTGATCGGTCGAAAGCGCGAGGGCAAGCAGATCGCTGCGTACGGCGCGCCAGCGAAGGGCAACACGCTGCTCAACTACTGCGGCGTCCGAACCGATTTCATCGACTACGCGGTCGACCGAAGCCCGCTCAAACAGGGCAAGCTCCTTCCGGGGACGCGAATTCCAATCGAGGCGCCCGAACGCATCCGCGAGACACGGCCCGACTACGTTCTGGTTCTTCCATGGAACATCCAGGCGGAGATCGCCCAGCAGCTTGCGTACGTGAAAGAATGGGGAGGCCGCCTCGTCGTGCCTATCCCCGAAGTGGCGGTTCTGCCGTGATCTTTCGCGAGACCGGGATCCCTGGCGCGTTCGCCATCGAGCTCGAGCGGCACGTCGACGAGCGAGGCTCGTTCGCACGGATCTGGTGCGCTCGCGAACTCGAGCAGCGCGGACTGTCTTCGCGCCTCGCGCAGTGCAGCCTCTCGACGAATGCGCGAAGGGGCACGCTTCGCGGGATGCACTACGCCGTGCCCCCCGCGGCGGAGACGAAGGTCGTCCGCTGCGTCCGGGGAGCGATTTACGACGTCCTGCTCGACTTGCGGGCCAGCTCGCCGAACTACTTGCGATGGTTCGCCGAGACCCTGACGGCGGACAACGGCCTCGCGCTTTACGTGCCCGAGGGGGTAGCTCACGGGTTTCAGACGCTCGAGGCCGAATCGCACGTGCTTTACCAGATCTCGGAGTTCTACGATCCGGCCTACGCCCGCGGGGTGAGGTGGGACGATCCCGCGTTCGGGATCGAATGGCCGGATGCGGAGCGGGTCTTGTCCGAGCGGGATAGGACGTATCCCGCGTTCCAGCGAGGGCGACCGCGTGTCGAACCTTCGTAGAAAGTCTGGATACGTCGCATGAATGCGGTCGCTTGAAGGCCGATCTCACGACGATGAGGGCTTCAACTTGCACGTCGCCATCGTCATCGGCGATGACCTCGGACGCGAAGGGCTGATGCGTTATAGGCGCGCCCCCCGCTCGCGCTCGACTGGCTCCGAAGACCGCCGAGCGGTCGCATCGGCTATCGCAGCAAGAAGGTGCGCGACGCGCGAGCCAAGCTTCGGGTCACCCAGCTGTCCTCCCGAGCGCGGCAACGGTCATCCCAGCGGTACGTGAACGATGCCGCTTGTTCCAGCAACTCACTTTCATTAGCCTCGCTCCACTCGGCACGGAGAGGTTGAATCATGGACGACGTCTTGTTTTCGCTGTTCGTCCCAACGCGAAACCGAGCTCACACGGCGGCAATCCTCATCCGCGAGGTGCTCACATTCCTCCCCGGCGACTGCGAGCTCGTGGTCCAGGATTGCGGAACCGACGGCGAGCTAGCGCCGCGAATCGCCGATCTCATGTCTGATCCTCGGATGCGCTACGAACACACCGAGCTCGTGCCGATGACGGAGAACTGGAACCGTGGCATGAAGCGCTGTCGCGGAGAGTACGTTTCAATCATCGGAGATGACGACGCGATCAGTCGAAAAATCGGCCGTGTTGCACGTTGGGCGAAGGCCAACAATATCGAGGCGTTGACCTGGCCCAATATATTCTCTGCCCGGTACTACTGGCCCGGTGCTTCGACACCGGAACGAGCTGGAACGTACAACATGTACCGGTATACCGGCGCCGTGCAGAAGTATTCGTCTGCGGAGCGGCTTGAGAAGGCCGTCCGTGTGGTCGGGCACATGGGCGACGAGGTTCGAGGTCTTCCGTGCGTTTACCATGGCCTTGTAAAACGCTCGCTGGTCGAGCGCATGCAACGTCGGCCAGGCGCGTATTTCGAGGGAATGATTCCGGATATATATTCACAGTTCTTTCTCGCCACTCTCGTGCATGATGCCTGGTGGGTCGATTATCCCGTCTCGACCTTCGGCGTCAGCGCCAAAAGCAACTCGGGCTCGCTGCTGAGTGCCAATGCGACCGAGCTCCGCGCCTTTTATGCAGAATATGGCGAAGTGGATTGGCCGATACTGTCGCCAATCGCCGACGGAACGTTTGCCTACCAAGCGATTCTGGAAGGGCTGAGCCGCGGGTTGACCAGCGCGGGCCGCGCCGACCTGCTACGCCAGCTCGATGTCGCGAGATACTACGCGCAGGTTATTCACTACGGGAAGTCTGCGCGGCGGGCAAACCTGATCCGGTATTTCCGCGCTTCTTCATCTCTGGATAGAACTCCGATGCAGAGCGCTGCGCAGCTCGTTACCACCTTCGCTCGCGGCGTCGCTACGCGCTACTTCAAGGCGAAGCGAAATCCGTATGTGGAAGAGTATGAGCCACTGGAGCTCGTCGATCGCTTCCGGAATGTTCAAGATGTCGCTCAGCTGATGGGCCTTCAACAGCGGGCGCTTGATGACCTGAAGGTCCACGGCCCTTGGGGAAAGGGCGTCGACACGCATTCCTCAGCCTTCGACTCGCAGCCGGGTTAGCGTGCGGTGACCGGTTTTGCCTCTGCTCGCACCTCACCCCTACAGCCTCTCGATGAGCACACGGCAAGGTATGCTGCGAGGGAGCCACGACTCCGTGCCACCACCCGCGGAAGCCGCTCGTCGACATGAGGGCGAGCCCGCTATTCTACTTGTCGTGGGTCGCAGAGACATTGACCGCGGACGATTGCCGGGCGCTGCACGTCCCCGAAGCGTGCCTCACTGCTTCTAGAGCATCGAACGGCTTGGCGGACCGAGGATTTGCTGCGAGTTTCGAGCAGCACGAGGCGCGACGACGAGAACTATTGGAGTAATTTGAGGAGGAGCAACGAAGCGATGCGCAGGAAATCGCGGCAAAGCCGACGGGAGTCAAACCGTTCGGTGCTCTCGACGCTGAAAGACAGCTCGGACCTGCTGTGCCGGATGTCCGAGTTCTACGATCCCTCCAGCGCTCGGGGGTACATTGGGGTGACCCGGCCTTCGCGATCGAGTGGCCGCCGGCGGGGCGCGTGATGTCCGATCGGGACCGGAACTATCCCGCATTTCGGGCATAGGGGTCCGGGGATGCGATCGCGCTCTCTCAGACGATAGGGCATGGAGTGCCCAGCCTTCGCCGCGAGAGCCGCAGCGACGCAGCGCCATCGGGGTGACCCCGATGCCATGCCTTGGCGACATCGGAGACGGTGGGCTAGCTTTGATGTCGACGCCTCATGCACGCCGCCAAGCTCAACATCCTCATCCCGGAGAGCCACCGGGTCGAGTTGACCCTACCGGCTGACCTCCCCGCGGGCCCCGCGGAGCTCACCGTCGTCGTTGCCCCGACCCGCAGCGAAGGGGCACGCGCTCGCGCTATGGGGATGGATGCCGGCGCCGGCTGGGTAGCCGATCATTTCGACGCTCCGCTTCCCGACGATGTGCTCCGGGCGTTCGAGACCGGCGAGTGAGGCTGCTGGTCGATACGCACTGCTGGCTCTGGTACCTGCTCGCCCCCGAGAAGCTAAGCGCGGACACGCAGGCGCTCTTCCGCAGCGACGAGAATGAGGTGTTCCTCTCGGTCGCCAGTGCCTGGGAGATCGGCATCAAGCACGCCCTTGGCAAGCTGCGCTGGCCGCTCGCGCCCGGGGACTACATTCCAGATCGAACGGTCGCGCTGGGCCATCGGACCGCGCCCATCGAGCTGCGTCACGTCGTTCACATCGCGCAGCTCCCCCTTCACCACCGTGACCCGTTCGACCGCGTCCTCGTGGCCCAGGCTCAAGTGGATGGCCTAAAGCTCGTGACGGCCGATCGGCAACTCACCGCATACGCAGTCGACCAGGTGTGGGCAGGCCAGGGGCAAGGTGAGGTTGATCCTCAAGGCCGCGGGTCCGCGGACTCACTCTCCAGCGCGAGAACCCCAAACGCGCGCTAGTGAACGCGGAGCAGCGGTTCCTTGCGCACGAACCGGTCCAGCCGATCGATGTCCAGCGCGGGTGTAGGGCGCGCGCGGCCGCAGGGGAGGGCGTGATGTTTGATCGGGACCGGAACTATCCCGGATTTCGGGTATAGGGTCCCGCGATGCGGTCGCGATCCCTCAGCCGATAGAGTACGGAGTGCCCAGCCTTCGCCGGAACATCACCGCGAACTTTGCGGGTAAGTTGTGGGCGACGGCTCTCGGCTTGGTCTTCCCACCCATTTATGCCCGTCTGCTCGGTATCGAGTCCTACGGGCTCGTCGGCGTTTGGTCCTCGCTCACGGCCGTTCTCGGCATCCTCGACCTGGGTCTTTCGACCACCCTGACGCGCGAATTGGCCCGCTACTCGACGGACGACGACGAGTCATCTCACCGAGAAATGCGCAACGCCGTGCGGACCATCGAAGTCGTCTTTTGGGCCGTGGGGGCCGTGGCGGGTGGGGGCATCGTCATCCTCGCGCCGTTCGTCGCTCAACACTGGGTGAACGCGCAGCACATTTCGAGCGATCTGGTCGCTCGCAGCATCCGTGTCATGGGTATTGCCTTCGCGCTGCAGTGGCCCATGGGCGTGTACAACGGAGGCCTGCTAGGCCTTCAGAAGCAAGTCGCCGCGAACATCATTCAGGTGGCATTCACGACGATTCGCGTGCTCGGCGCAGCGGTCCTCGTCTGGAAGATTAGCGCCGCGATCGACGTGTTCTTCGTCTGGCAAGCAGCGGTCATGGCGACACAAACGCTGGTGACTAAGGTGGCCCTGGCGAAGAGCCTGCCGGGCAGCGAGCGCGCGGGCACCTTCCAATTGGAGCTCCTAGCCCGAAACTGGCGCTTTTCCACAGGCATGTTCTTTATCTCGATCTCGTCGATCGCCCTTACCCAAACCGACAAAATTATCGTCAGCAAGCTACTCCCGCTCGCGCAGTTTGGTTACTACACCCTGGCGTGGGCAGTGGGCGGCGCGCTCACAAACTTCACCAACCCGGTTTTCGTTGCTGTCTTCCCCCGGCTGACGCAGATCGCCAAAAAGAATCAGCCCGAAGAGCTAAGTCGAGTATACCACGCAAGCTGTCAGATCATTTCGGTTGTGCTCCTCCCGGCCGCTGCGGTGCTCAGCCTCTTTTCGCGCGAGGTCCTGACCGCGTGGAGTGGGGACCCACGCCTCGTCGCCGAGGCTTCCAATGTCGTCGCCGTCGTGGCCATCGGAACCGCGCTCAACGGTCTGATGAACATACCCTACGCGCTCACGCTGGCGTTTGGTTGGACACGCCTGAATGCGGTCGCGAACCTCATTGCCGTTCTCTTGATGGCCCCCATGGAGTACTGGCTGACGAAGAGCTACGGACTCACGGGCGCCGCGATAGGCTGGCTCGCGCTCAACTTCGGTTACGTCGCCATCTTGATGCCCATCATCCACCGGCGGCTCCTGCGAGGCGAAGTCTGGCGCTGGTACCTCGTCGATGTCGGCTTGCCCCTGGCAGGCCTCGCGACGGTTGTCCTTCCCTTTCGCTGGCTCATCGATTGGCCGGGAGGTCGGTTCATGGCTTGCGTCTACTTGGCCGGTATTGGAATCGTGGCCGTCGCGGCAGCCGCTATTGCAGCTCCGGCGTCGCGAGAGCGGGGGCTCGCTCTACTGGGGCGGTGGTACGCATTTCGCCGGACGACCTGACCGAAGCAAGCAGGAAGAATGGGCGGCGCCTAGCGTAGCCGTCGCAGATATGCGCCCGGCCAATGCGTCACTTGCTGAGAAGTCAGCGCTTCCGCGAAGAGAAACGGCGGAGTCTCGAGCGCGAACTCTGAATGGCTCTGCACGAAGTCACGTGCCGCCGCCTGAGGGTTGTCATCCTTCCACGCGGCCTTTCCATTGGGCACGTCATAGAGATCTCCCATAACGCCGTCCGTGGCGACGATATAGGACCCAACACTGACGAACGGGGCGTAGGCCTCAAGCTCCTTCGTAACGTGCGACTTGCTGTGATCGGAGTCCAGAACGACGAGGACCCGATCGCCCTCGCCGATCTGGCCGCGGACCTGCGCCACAACGGCGGGCTCGACGGAGCTCCCTTCGATGAGCCTAATATAGTTGGACAGTTCATGTGCTTCGATCGCCGCCCGGTTTTTGGCCCGTATCTCGATGTCCACCCCTACGACCCGCCCGCGACCCATTGCGCGAAATAAACTGGCATAAAAGATCAGCGACCCGCCATGAGCGACTCCCGTCTCAATAATTAAGTCGGGCTTAACTCTGTATATAGTTTCTTGAATCCGGATCATGTCCTCCGGCAGCTGTACGATCGGACGCCCCATCCAAGTGAATCCGTAAGAATACTTCAGGTCCCATCCAACCTTGACCCAGAGGCGCGAGAGGTGTGCAAACGCTTCCGCCGAGTAGAGCGGCACTCTACGCTCTTCCCCATTTTCCTCCCAGACGACGCTGTTGTCGGTCGTGTCGATCGATAACTTCATGACGATCCCTCCACCTCGATGGCGACGTTGAGGCCCTCCTGAGCAACTGCAGATCGGATCTCATTGGCGTAGTTCGCGTTCATCACGACTGCACTTCGCACATCCCGCTGCCGCAAGTCGCTCACGCCCACAATGGGATGCCCCGTCCCGGCAATGAATTTCTTCTGCTTTCTTGGATTGATGTCCACCACACAATCGACGATTGTCGCGTCCGGATCCACGAGCTGGAGGAACGTTACCCCCTTTGCACCGGCACCCCAAACGGCGATCGGCCCACTGCGCCGCATGTCTTCGAGGCGACTGCGGAGCCCCGCAATCCGATGGGCCTCTTTGTCGCGGTAGCGGGATGCGCGTCCGATGATGTCCTTGGCCGAGGGCGCCTTCGGCGGCTGCGTCATCTTCGCGAGACCATCGTAGGCGGCCAGCAGCAATAGATACTGACCCCCAAACACTCGGTCGATCGATCGAACCGAGAAGCCAGCGCATTCGAAGGCGTAAGCGAGGGATTCGGCAGAAAAATAGGAACAGTGCTCGTAGAAAAAGTCCTGAACTACAACGTCTTCAAGAATCCACTCGACGGTCGGAGTTTCGAAGGCAAGCTCTGCGTGCTTGCGGCCGTCAAGGGCAACACGCAGCGCGTCGAGAAGGTCAAGCGGATTAGGAACGTGCTCGATGACATGGCGGCAGACCACGACGTCAGGTCGGACGTCCGCGTGTTGCAAGCCATAGTACTCGCGCACGAACGTGACCCGACCGTCGTCGACGACTTCCGGCCCCACATAGGACGGATCGAAACCGATTCCGGTGCTTTCACCTCGTTCACATAACCGACGAAGAAAGGAGCCGCGCCCGCAGCCAACTTCGACAATAAATTTGCGGCGTACGCCGGCGGCTACGAGTCGATTGACGAGATTCTCCACGTGGAGGTCAAATGTGGGAGAGCATGTCTGGTCGTTTTCATAAGTTTCACCGTACTGTAGCAAGTCTTCCCGAAACGCGGTGTTCGTCACAAAGCCGCAGTGGCGACAGCAAGCAATCCGAAGGGCGCCGCGCGTGATTGCCCGCGCGGCCGAAGGTGAGTCCATAAGAAGATTCTGATGCACTGGCACCGCATTCCGCTCAAGGAACACGAAGAGATCGTGGCCTTTGCACAGAGGACAACCGCTCATACCAAGCTACTCCTCGGGGGCTCGGGCGAGGACGATGCCGCTCCGGCGCGCCACCATTCGATTGCGCTCTTTAGACCGTCGAAAAGGCCGAAGCTGGGTCGCCAGGCCGCCTCCCGTTGGAGGCGACTCGTGTTGGCGCATACGAAGGGCGGGTCGCCCTTTGCGTAAGGAAGTGCTCCGAGCCGGATGAGATCAGAACGCCCCATGATTTCACCGATCGCGGTGACCAATGTCGCGACGCTCACCGGGGAGCCCGAACCGACGTTTACCGGCCCCACAATTGGACTCTGCGCGATAGCCCACAGCGCCGAGGCGACGTCTTCGACGTGAAGAAAATCGCGGATCTGCTCGCCCAGTGTACAATTGGCTTCCTGGCCTTTCGACAGCGAGCGGATGACGGACGGCACTAGCCGGCGCTCGTTCTCTTGGGGCCCGAAAAGATAAAAAAGGCGCGCCCACGCAATAGTCATATCGCCGAGCGGCAGGCTGCTCAGAATCATGAACGTGGCAGCCTTGGCGGCAGAATAAAGAAACTTGGGCTGGAGGGGAGTGCTCTCGCTCAAGTAACCGACCTCAGTAGCGTACTCGAAGCACGTTCCAACACCGACGAAGCGATGGCAACCGAGGTCGGCGAGCATGGTGGCCAACCTGACCGTTGCTCCGATAAGGTCAACGTTCTCGCGTGCGTGAAGATATTCGCCAGGGTTCGCATACCAGGCCAGGTGGATGCACAGGTCTGGTTTGAGCGAGCGTAGCGACTGCTCGAGATTCTGGGGGCTCCGAACGTCACCGTAGAGTAACTGCAATTGGGACTGTACGTCAGAAATGCGGGATAAATCGCCGCCTGACCGGACCAACGCGCAGACGTCACAACCCTCACGGACAAGCCGTCGCGCAACATGCGACCCGACGAACCCAGCAGCCCCAGTGACCAAGACCTTCATGTAGCGAACCTCGGGTACGTCCGGTCCCGCTCGGAGATGACTAATACGAAAGGGGCAGCCCAGAAGTATCCCACCTGACCTCGCGGGCGCAGACCGGATCATAGAACTCCGAGAGCACGTGCGATTCGGCCTCGACCATCTGAAACTCGTGAGCTACCCCCTCGGGCACGTACAGCGCAAGGGTGTTCTCCGCGGTCCGCGTTTCGGCCAGCCATCGCAGGTACGTCGGCGAGCTCGCGCGCAAGTTGTCGTTCCGGAAACTCTAGCCCGTTTGGTCCGGAAAGTCTGGCCTGTTGAGTTGTTCTTGCGATCTGCGCCCCTTCCTGCTCCGCCTGTCTCCAACGCACGCAAGCCCGGGGGCAACACCCGGGGGCTCGTTGAACCATTGGTTCCGTGGCCGGCAGAGCCGCGGGGGCGCCACCGTGAAGCCCGGATGACCGGCACGCCTGCCCAAAGTGGAGCCGGCGAACCTCCGCATCGATCGCGGTTGGCGACCGTGTCTACCACCCTGTCCCGTCTCAGCGGGGTCACGTAACCGTCTGTACGACGGAATCGAAAGCTCCGAACGCTTGCTCGGCGACCTCGGAACCAAGGGCTAGAGTGCCGCCCATGCCGCTCGTGACCTGCGTCATCCCCAATTACAACTACGCCCGCTACCTCAGCGTCGCGATCGAAAGCGCCCTCGCGCAGACGCACCGTGACACGGAAGTCGTCGTCGTGGACGACGGATCGACCGACGCGTCCACCGACGTTCTCCGCGGCTACGGGGACCGTATCCGCTGGTTCGGTCAGGCCAACCAGGGGGTGTCCGCCGCGCGCAACCGCGGCATTGAGGAGGCGCACGGCGACTTCGTCGGGTTCCTCGACGCGGACGACGTCTGGTACCCGACGAAGGTCGAGCGCCAACTCGCGCAGATGGCTGACCGCGACGTCGGGCTCGTACACTGCTGGGTACGGGAGATCGACCCCGACGGAAGACCCGTCCGGATCCGCCGGGAGGGGGGGCGGGGATGGCTTCTCGCGGACCACGTGCGCCTGCGATCGACAGTTCTCCTCGGCGGCAGCAGCGCCCTCCTGCGCCGCGAATGCTTCGGGGAGGTCGGTGGGTTCGATCTGCATCTCTCGACGTCGGCAGACTGGGACATGTGGCGCCGTGTCATGACCAAGTACCGTGTCGAGCTCGTCGAGGAGACGCTTGTCGACTACCGCGTTCACGGTTCCGCGATGCATTTCAACATCAAGCTTTTCGAGCACGACATGCTTCACGCGCTCGACTCGACGTTTTCCGATCCTTTGGCGGCAAGAGTCCGACCTTACAAGCGAATCGCCTATGCCACCATTTACAGCCAGCTCGCCGCCTGCCATTTCCTTGACGGTAACTCGCGCAATGCCGTGCGCTATGCCGTCAATAGCCTCGCTCTCTCCCCGACCCCCATCGCGCGAATCATCGCGCGGAAACTGCGGCGCCGGATCGAAGCGGCTTGGACGGGGGCGTAACGCCGCCCTACTAGTGGAAGTCCAAGCGAGTCACCGACTGGACGATCGCCACCTGATTGTCCCCCGTGTCACCGATGTAGAGCCGCGACGTGAAGTAGGGCGTGCGCTCGGCGGCGATGCCTTGTGGGCCCGTGAGCGCCAGTCCGCCCGTCGTTCCGATGCTGATCGCCGCGGGGGAGCTGCTCTGGATCATTCCGAGGTCATAGGTCAGCACCCGCGCGAGATCGCGGTCCACGACGTAGAGATTCTCTCCGTCTTGCGTTAGGGCGACAGGGCCTGCAAGACCGGTGAAGTCGTTCGCGTTGGACGTGGCTGACCGACTCGTCAAGTCGGGCTGACCGAGTACCCCGTCCGCGTTGGCGCCGGAGGCGGGCGGTGCGGAGAAGAAGACGACCCGGTTGTTGCCCGAGTCCGCGACGTAGAGGACCCCTTGGAAGGAGACGATTCCCGCGGGAAACGAGAGAGACGAGGCACTCGCTCCAGCGTTTCCCTGATTGGACAGGACGGCCGAGAACGACGACTGCCCGATGACGACGTCCGCGGCTTGACCGCTCGAAGTCGGGAAGGTCTTCCATGCCAGCACACGATGATTGCCGGTGTCCGCGACCCAAAGCGCGGTGCCGTCGCTGTACGCGGCCGTCGGGCGCTGCATCGTCGTCGCGCTCGCCCCCCCGGGGTTTGCCGTGGTTGTCGTGAAGCTCGTCTGCCCCAAGACGAGTGTCGCGGCTCCGCTGGTCGCATTCGCATCGTAGACGAGCACCCGATTGTTTGCAGTATCGGCGACGATGACGTGCGCGGAATCGGCGAAAACACCCTGTGGACCGCTGAGCGTGCTCGCCGTCGGCGAACGTCCGGAGTTGGACAGCGCGAGGGTCGAATTCGGCTGACCGTACACGGCTGTCGGTGGCTGCCCGGGGGCGACGGGCAGAGTCATCACGAGGACGCGATTGTTATTCGTGTCGGCGACGTACAGCTTGCCATTCGCTACCGCGACTCCACGGGGCTGCGATGTCGCGCCGCTCGCGGCGGTGCTCGTTTGATTGAAGCCGTTCGTGAAGAAGCTCGGTTGCCCGAGAAGCGCGGTTGCGGCCGCGCCTGTGGAAGGAGCCGTCGCGACGCCGTAGCCGACGACGCGATTGTTCGCCGAATCGGCGACCCACAAGGTCGCGCCATCGCTGGCCACGCCGAGCGGGGTGGCGAGCGAAGCAGCGCCGACCCCGTTCGCGTTCGAACCGCCCGTGACGTCGCTGCTTTGGCCCAGCTCGCCGAGGGGAACAAAGCTCGCCGCGTCGAGCATATGAACGCGATTCGAGTCCGATTCACTCACGTACAGCGTGCCCCCGACCACGGCGACTGCGCGCGGCCGCAAGATGGAGCCAGCCGCCGTCGCAGGTGACAGGGGATAGCCGGGATTTGGGAAGGACGTGGGCTCGTAGTTCGGGTTCGTCAAGGCTGTACCGGAATCCTGTCCGACAAACGCTCCCGGTGTTGGAGAGGTCGTCGCGTCGTCCCAGCGCACGAGTCGGTTGTTCTCCGTGTCGGCCACCCAGAGCGTGGTGCCCGCGAGGGTCACACCCGTTGGCAGATTCAGTCCGTCGGCAACGAACGTGTAGGGGTCGTTGCTCGCGTTCGCCCCCGAGCTCGTGAAATCGGCTTGACCGATGACTTTATCGGCTGCCTGGCCATTCGAGGTTGGAAATGTGCTCCAGCCGAGGACCCGGTTGTTCAGCCGGTCGGCGACAAAGAGATGCGTTCCGTCGCTCGTGACGCCCGTCGGGTAGAACAAGCCGAGGGCGTCTGCGTCCGAAAAACCGTCGCCGTTTTGATCCCCATTTCCTCGGTTCGGTTTGCGACTCGAAAAGTCGGCTTGGCCTAGGACCAAATCCGCGGGTGTTCCCGTCCTCGACGGCACTGAGTTCCAGATGAGAACGCGGTGGTTCTCGGTGTCTGCCACGATCAGATGGGTCCCGTCGAGTGCCACTCCCGCCGGACCAGACAGGCGCGCGGCGCTTGGCGTTTGCTGGTCGAGGTTCGGCACGTAAGATGCGCTATCGGGCTGCCCAAGAACCACCACCGCCGCCGGGTTGGCCGCCGCGGTATCCGTTGCTCGGTATAGGAGCACGCGGTTGTTTCCTCGGTCTGCGACGGCGACGAATCCGCTGCCACCCGCCACGTCCCCGGGGCCGGCCAGCGTGGTGGGGGAAATTCCGCGGTAGTCGACCAGCCCGCTCGTCGTGAAGCCCGCCTGCCCGACCACTCGGCTCGCCGGTTCGAAGTTGAACGTCGGCGGCGTGTCGAATACGAGAAGCCGCCGCGAGTCCGGGACCAGCACGACCTTGCCGGCGCCGAGGTAATTCCCGACCGAGAGGGATGACGCCGAGACCTGGCTTTCGACGAGGCGAATGGGATCGGGTTGGCCAAGAACGAAGTCGATGGGCACCGGAGCCATTGGAACGGTCTTCAGCATCGCCACTCGCGTGTAGTCGCGTGCGGCGAGCCCGCCGCCGGGCGTGCGCGCAATCAGGCCAGGATAGTTCAGGTGCGTGGGCGGATCGACCGTGGCGCCATAAGGAAGCACCGTGAAGTCGACGGGAGGGTTGCTGACGGTAGTCGCCTCAATATAGACGAGCCCCGGACTAAATTGCCCGGTTAAGAGGAGGCCTTGCGAAGCAAAGGCGACGCCCCACGCCTGGTAGATGGGGGTGGCGCCGGCACCGATTGAATTTGTCGTGAAATCTGGCTGCCCTATGACGACATCTGCGGGTTGATCGATGGTTGTGGGGAACGTGTCCCAAACCAGCACTCTATTGTTGTAGATTTCGGCGGCGGCGAGCCTCGTTCCGTCGGAATCTACGCCTGCCGCGAAAGCCAAAGTGGCTGGCCCCACGCCCCCGTTGTCCGACGCGTTCGACGAGAAATCGGGCTGACCTAGGACGAGATCCGCGGGCGCCGCGTTCGCGGACGGGATCGCGTTCCAAATGAGAATACGGTTTCCACTGGTGACCACCAGACGCGTTCCGTCGGACCACAAGCCCAGGCAGCCGCCGTTTCCGAAAAGCGACGAAGTGGTCTGCGAGCTGCTGGCGTTAAGGTCGGGCTGTCCCAACACGACAGCGGGCAGAACCCCTGGGTTCGCAGGAATCCCGTTGTAGACGAGCACGCGAGAGCTGTTGCATACGAACAAGTGTGAGCCATCGAAGAAGGCTCCGGTCATCAATTTGGACGATAGGTTTCGCAGAAGCGATGCCTGGTCCGCGGACGAGCTGATGTCGAGTCCGATATTCCCTTGGAGGGTCCACGGGCTCGGGCGCTCGGTGGCGCCAAAATCCCCGGGGGCCGCGACGAGCCCCACCACCGCGCTTCCCGAGGCCTGCGACGTGACGATGCCGTGCGAAACGCTGGGTGAGATGTACTGGAACAACACCGCACTGCTCGCGGGCGCAGCGGATAGCGCGATCGACAAGCTGAGGTTTGGCAGCGTCGAAATGCCCGCCGGAAGTGCGATCGAGCAAAGGACCGAGCCGAGCGTGTCTCCGCTCAGATCGGCGGGGACGGGCTTTTGGGTCACGGTAATCGTCGCTCCAACGGGAAGCGGCATTCCTGAGGTGCTGACCATGCATTGACCGGCGACGCACCCGGCGAGGAGCGCGTTGTTATCGCACCCGGACATCACGATTGGCGCATCGTTCGTCGCGTCGATCGGAGGCCCGTCGGCGGGGAATCCATCGGGGGTCGTCCCATCGAAAACTGAACCGTCCGCCACGGAGCCTTCCGCGTCCGGCCCGTCCGCGATCGCCGCGTCCCCCGGCAAACCGTCTCCGACGGGCCCGTCTGTCGTCAGCCCGTCTGTCGTCAGCCCGTCTGCCATCGGCCCGTCTGCCATCGGCCCGTCTGTCGTCAGCCCGTCTGCCATCGGCCCGTCTACCGATCCGTCCGCCGGACTCGAAGGCTCGCCGCCCGAGCCGCAGGCGCATTCCATCGCGACGAAAACCGCGCAAACCGCGACCACTCCGAACAGCCTCATACGAGCCCCTCCAAGCGCAAGCTGCAGCCACAAGTCCCCAAGCGTCCCGAGCGTACCAGCGCGCTCTGCTCCGTGTCGAACCTTCCCGTTCTACATCAAACCGTCGAGAATCTTCGAAGCGTCGAGTGGCGTTGTTGTCCGACCTTCTCCGCGTTCGCGCGGACGAACGGCAACCAAGCCCTTGGTCGTTTCCGAGCGCTCCGGCATTCACTGGGTCATCGAGCGGCGTTGTGGCTCCGCCGTCTTTGCCCGAACCTGCCGGCCCACCGCGACCCGAATTGCGTCGGCAAAGAGGGAGGCCGAACGCTCGGACGAGAACCGCGCTTCGACCGTCGCGCGGCCTGCGGCCGCGAAACGCTCGCGAAGGCTGGGCGATCGCGCGAGCTCGTCGAGAGCTTCGACCCATTCGTCTTCGGACGACGCCAAAAGGCCGTTTTCGCGGTGTCGAATGATGTCCACGTTGACGCCCACGGGAGCCACCACGACCGCGCGCCCGGCCGCCATGTACTGCAGTGCTTTGCACCCGCATTTTCCTCGCGTGAACTCGTCATCTGGAAGCGGCATGATGCCCACGTGGCCCGTGCCGATGGCGCGCGCCTCGTCGTCGGCTCTCCACCGAATGAAGCGCATGTCTACGCCGGCGATCGGTCGGGCCAAGGGCCGATCGCAGATCACGTTCAATCGGACGGGGCGCCGTCTCGCGAGTTTCTCTAGCGGCCGGCGCGCGTGCTCCAGGTGTTCGAGGGTGGAGAACGTTCCGGACCATACGATCGTGAACGGCGCGTCCTCGGGCGGCGCGGGCTGGATGGGGTAGGCTCCGAGGTCGATGCTCGTCGGAACGACGTGAACGGAGCTGCAATGCTGCCTCGCCCAAGAGGCCAAGTATTCATTTCCGACGGTCACTACGTCGGCCAACCTGCAGATGGTCGCGGTCTTCCCGGTGAACTTGAGCGACCGAAACCGGTGGTTGACAGCCACGGCGCTGCGCTTTGGCGTGGTCCAGATGGCGTCGTCGAAGTCGTAGACGATGGGAACGCCCGCTCGGGATATCAACCATTCATAGATAGGCGGCCCGATCAGCGCGGCTTCTCGGTAAATGACGACGACGTCATAACGACGCGACGCCGTCAGAGCCGCGCGGCGCTCCAACATGTCTTTGAGAAGGAGCATCCCCTTCTCAATCGCTTTGCCATCTTGATACAAGATGCGCGAAAGCGCCGGCGATTCGAAGGGAGCATACTCGATCGCGATCCCGTGCCCGCACCTGAGGTCGTGTTCCCACTGCTCGATACGAAAGCGCTGACCGGGAGATACGCCTTTCTCCTTGCTGACCAGTGCCAGCGCGCGCAGCATGGGTCTGTCCATAACACGGCACCTCCGATTGACCACGCCCGTGTGCCTCGCGTGCGCACGCACGGACGTCCGAACGAACCGGCGGTTGCGGAAGGCGCAGCATCGGACGAATGGCCCTTGCATTGGCCGCAACTAACTGACAGTAAGGCGTGCGAGCATTTCGATGAGCACGGCTACGGTGGAACTCCATCGGTCCCAGGTGGCCAAACGCACGCGGTGGCTGGCCCTCGCCCTGGTCCTGTGTGTGCAAACGGTCTTCTTCGCGTTGCTCGCGAAGCGCCCGCTGGCTGTCGAGGGAGACAACGAGCGGTACGAACAAGCCGGCTGGAACATCGCGACCGGACGCGGTTATTCCCTACCGCTGACTGGTTACGGCGCGACCAATGACTCCGAGGTCTACGATTGGGTATGCACGAGGCATCCGAAGGCGTGCGATACAGACACGACGCATCCGGCCGCGCTCTACATGCCCGGCTATTCGATCTTCGTGGGCGCCGTATATTCCGTTTTTGGCCGTAGTTTGCTTGCGCTTTGTTTGGCCCAGCTTGCACTCCTATGGTCGCTGTTCGTGCTCTTCGAGGGACTGGCCGCGAACTTCCTCGGTCGCTATGGGTACATCTTCGCCATGGCGGTGGCTGCCACGTATCCGTTCCTCGCGCGACAGGCCACCCTAGTCATGTCGGACCATCTGCATGCCGTCTTGTGGTTGGCCGCGTTCGTCGCGTTAATGCGGATGCGGCCCGGGGCGTGGAGGGGCGCGGTGTTCGGCGGTCTCTTGGCGCTAGCGACGCTTTGTCGCCCCTACAGTCTCCTGATTTTCCCGGTCCTTTGGGGACTGGCAGCGGTCTGGAAGGTGGTCCGCGTGCCAAGGAACGAGTGGCTCGCCGGTGCCCTGGCCTTCCTTCTTCCCTTTGCGATTTGGACTGCGCGCAACGCCTACTGGTACGGGCGTTTTCTGCCGCTCACGACGGGCGGCGCTGGCGCACAGCTCTATGAATCCACCCTCGAATGGGACACGGATCTCTCCGATCCCGAAATCGGTCATGCAATGTACCTGGAATCCACGAAAAAATACGGCGATATTTGCAGCCGGCGAGCCAATCGTCTTCAGATGGACGAGGCAATCCGGCGGGTCCAGGACCATCCGTGGAAGTTTGCCGAGCGCCTCGCGATCCATGTGCCCAGGCTTTGGGTCAGCATGAGCACGCGCGCATGGTTCTTTTCGCTCTTGTATCTTGGAGGCTTGTTCGCGCTCGGACTCGCGGGCGCATGGGCAGTCCGACGCGATGCACGCTTCTATCCGCTGCTCGTCGCAATTGCGGTTAACTGGGCGTTCCTGCTGCCTTTCCCGGGCGAGGCTCGGCGTACGCTGCCGCTGCGTCTGCCCATGTTGCTACTCGCGGGGACGTTCGTAGGCCCCGTCTTGGAACGCCTCGTGAACCGGCGGTCACGTCTCGTGGTCCAAGCATCTTGATCGACCACGCGTCTCAATTGGGCGGCGCGGCCGAGCGACCCGAAGATGAGTCATCGCTTTCAGGTGTGGTGAGCGGCCGATACCCGTCGCGCTTATAATAGTAGTATTGATAGTATCCGTACTCGTGTTTGTTGAGGTCCACGGCGTTCAGCACGGCGCCCACGACGCGTGCGTCGACGTCGCGAAGAATTCGGAGCCCCTGCTTCGCAAGCTGCTTCGACGTTTTGAACGCTCGGACGACGAACACAGTGCCGTCTACGAGGGTCGACAAAACGGCCGAATCCGTGACGGCCGCGACGGGGGGACTGTCGATCACGACGCGATCGAAGCGATCCCCGAGCTCATCGAGGAACTTTCGGAACCGATCCGAGTGCAGCATGTCCGCGGGGTTCGGGGGCACCGGGCCCGCCGGAATCGACCAGAGATTTTCGACGGCAGTCGGTTTGGCAACTTCCTCGACCGTGGCCTCTCCAACGACGACGTTGGAGACGCCGGCGTCGCCGGCTCGGTCGAAAATGCGATGAAGGCGCGGCCGTCGCAGGTCGCAGTCCACGATGCACACGCGCTGTCCGCCTTGGGCGAGCGCGATCGCGATGCTGCACGCCACGGTCGTCTTCCCTTCCATCGGAGCCGCGCTCGAAATAAGCAGGCGCCGAAACGGTCGGTCGGGGTTCATGAACATGAGGTTGGTGCGGATGCTCCGCGCCGACTCCGCGATCCCGCTGAGGGGGTGCTCGTGAACGACGAGCTCGATGTGGTGGCTGCGCGCCGCGGCGGGAGGCAGCGATCGAGTGCCTTGCCTTCTTCCCCTGCGCGACCGCCCTTCCCCTTCGTCGTCCATTTCGGGCAAGAGGCCGAGGAACGTGACCGAGAGCTGGTCCTCGAGATCCTGGGGCGTCTTGACCGAGTTGTCGAGCAGTTCGCGGGCCCACATCAGCGCAGCCCCGAGGATCAATCCGGCAAGGACCCCGATCCCGACGTCGGCCGCGATACGCGGGCGCACAGGTCCACCGGGGTCCTCCGCGAAGTCGACGATGCGGATGTTGTTCACCCGCATCATTCGCGCCAAATCGGCTTCCTTCATCTTGTTCGTAAGGAGCTCGAACAGTTTTTCGTTCTCTTCGCGCGTTCGATCGAGCCGGTGGTACTCGATCTCTTTCATGTTGAGCTCGACCGCGCGGCGCCTGGAGTCCTCGAACAGGGCGAGTTCACCGGCTTCCTGGTGCTCGATGACCGCGAGGTCGCGCTCGACGGCGCTTCGGATGTTGCGCACCTCCGCGAGCAGCTGGGTCTTGGTCTCTTCGAGGCGCGCGCTGAGGCTCTTGACGAGCGGGTGGCTCTCGCCTTTGCCTTCCCCGACGAGCGCGGCCCGGTCTTTGATCAGTTGCTGGTATTGCGCGCGAAGTTGCTGCAGATACGTGTTGGAGAGAAGCTCCGACGACGGGACATCGTCCGGATTGTCCTGCGTGACTTTGACGAGCTCCGTTTCGCGCGCGATGAGTCCTTGCTTGCGCGTTCGAGTTTGGGTGAGAGCCGTGTCGTACTGCTGCATCTCCATGCGCAGCACGTTCGAGGCATCGTTGATCGACGCGCTGGGAAGGTCGTTCTTGCGTTTGAACTCGTAAAGCGCGTTCTCGTTCCGATCGAGGTCGCTCTTGATGTGATCGAGCTGGCCGGTGATCCATGTGACCGCTTCGGAGCTCGAATTGATGGCGGTTTGCAGATTCTGGTCGATAAAGGCGGTGGCGATCGCATCGCTCAGGCGCCGGGCGCGCTTTGGATCCGTATCTTCGACTTTCACGTGGAAGAGCCGGCTGTTCTTGATGGGATCGATGCTCGTTCGCGCGCGAAGCGTTCCTGTGACGGCTTCGAGGTCGACGGGCGCGCTCGGAGGAGTTTTGAGCCCGAGGAAGTCGAGGTCGCTTCCGAGCGAAAGGTCGCGTGCGACGGCGCCGAGCACCTGATTCGACAGAATGATCTGGTACTGAGTCTGGTAGTACTCCTGCGCGTCCCAGTAGAGGCCCGCGCCCATGTCGAGCGAGGACCCCCCCTTGTCGCCCAAGGGCTGAACGGGCTGAGGTGTGATCTCGACGAGCGTGCTTGCTTCGTAGATGGGCGGCTGCGCTTTCGAGCGCATCAGCGCCGCCCCACCGCACAGGATCACGCAGGCCACGACCAACGGCCAATTGCGCCGGAGCGCCTTGAGCATCGTCGCCGCATCCGCGCTCCACCCTCCTGAAGGCGTGGGGGTCGTGGATTTTGACTCGCTCGGACGCATTTCGTACTTCCTCACGGGGGCTAACTGCGCGAATTCCCGGCGGATGACCTCAAGTTACCCGATGCGGGTACCAGTTGGTTGCGCCCGGTGCAAGCGGCATTCGCCGCCCGCACAAACCGGCAGCATCCCGCTCAAGCCACTCTTCTCGCCCGGAACGTTCGGTGGGCCCCCACTTCCTCGGTCTCATCCCGCTCCTCTTCCTCCTGTCCCCGGCCCCAGCTGAGCGACGCCATGAGCATGACGGCAATCATGATGCCCATTCGCTGCCTGACGATGAGCCCGATGTTCGAGAAGGAGAGGGCGTAGGCGACGGTCAAGGGGACGATGAGACTTGCGAACATCAGGAGATCCGCGCGCCGATCGCGCCACATCGCTTTCGCGGCTCTCAAAGCTCGATAGAAGTAATAATACCAGACGAAGGCCTCGAGTTTTCCGATTTGAAGCGCCAAGGAACCCGGTTGCCATGGGAAGGGCGAAAAGAGCGTATACGCCAGCTTCGGCAGAAAGGCGGCCTTTGGCGAAGTCCCGTCGAAGGTTACGCCGGAGCCGCCCACGGCGTTGGCGCCCAACACGTTATCAGAAGTCGCGTCTTCGAACGTCGTCCTCGCATGGCCGACGGCGACTTCGGGGGCCATCGAATGGGCATACAAGGCGATGAGCGTCGCGCCTATCGCGAGCGTTGCCAGGGCGGTGCGGAGCACGGACCGCGAGCGCAAGCCCAGAAAGCCCAGAAGAAATGGCACCGGGATGACGAAGACGAGATAAAACCGCGTGAGCCAGAGGCCGGCCAGGAAGAGGACCCCGAGGCCCAGCTGCGCGATCGAAATCCTTCGAGCGAGCCGAACGGCGCAGCCGAAGAGCCCCATCACGAAGAACGCGACGAACCCGTCTTTGAACGTACTGCAGGTATAAAACAAAAAATTGGGCAATATTCCGACGAGGGCCGCCGTCCAAAACGCGACTTTGGGCTGCGCTCCGAGCAGCAACGCGAGGAGATAAAAGTTCAGGCAGACGAAGCAGGCCGTGGCCGCGACCACTGCCGTGCACCCGATATGCGTCGGCCCACCGTTCAGGTAGACGACGCACGCGAAGATGTTCGAAGGCAGCGACGTATTCTCGAGAGACGGAATCTCGTCACCGCCCACGTAGTGGATCGACCCATAACGCCACAAGCGCGCGATAATCCCTGCGCTCCACTCGTAGCCGTAGAAATCCGTGGGAGCGCTCGTGAATGCGTTGATGTCTTTCGTCCACGGCGCGAGCGCCAGGCGAAGCACGTAGTTGCCCAGCAGAAGCGCCGTCACTCGGGGATCGACGTTGGGTCGTTGCGACACGGTGCTGGCCACGATGATCGCACCCGCGAGACCCACGATGAGAACGATGCTGAACATGGGCTCCTGCTCACCGGGTCAAGGCACGTCGCATCATCGTACGCGGCTTACTCCGTTCGCGCCAAGCGCGCCCGCGAAGCGCGACCCGGTCCCGAGTGTGCCCGGCGTTCCGGCGAGGCAGGCTTCTACCGTGCGGTGATACCGGGCCAGCCCAGAGGCGAGAGAGAAATGCGGCTCCGTCACCTCACGGGCGACGCGAAGGCGCGCGCCGTCCGCTGTGGACTCCGCGATCGTTCGCGCCGCGCGGTCCAGCTCGGAGTCATCGATAGACCGGAGCACGTGTCCGGAACCTGCGCGCTCCACCCAGCGGGCGGCGTCGGAGTTGCAGCCGAAGAACACCGGACGTACGCCCGCGGCGAAGAACTCGGCCAGCTTCGTCGGCATCTTGGCCCGATTCGCGGCCGTCTCGGGAACGAGCAGAAGTCCCCAGTCGATCCATTGCAACCATTCAGGCATGTGCCAGTGGTCGGCCGACGCCAGCGTGTAGCGCTCGCTCGAGAGGCCCGCCGATTCGAGCGCGGTTCGGTACTCGCGCTGCTGCGCCGAGAGCACGAGCACATGGGTTTGGGCGTTCGATTGAGCCACCCTTCTGGCGAGCGCCAGTGACTCCTTCGTGAAGTAGGTGGCGTTCCACGCGCCGACGAGCCCCACGACGATCTTGCCCGCGAGCCTCTGCTGAACGGCGCCCGGGACGCGTCCTACGCCGAGCGGTTTTTCCGGACGATCGTCGCGCAAACGAAACGCGTCGTAATCCGCGCACGTCGGGATCACTTCCAGCAGCTTGGGCGGCGGCCCGAACAGCCCCGCAGCGACATCCGCCGCCTGGAGGTCGGTGAGGGTCACCACCGCGTCCGCGGCGCGAAAGAGCTTCTGCTCCACGAACTTGCCAATCGCATAGGAGCTCGGCGCCGAAAACCAACCGCCGGGGCCGGAGCGTTCTTCAATCCAGTAGCCGCGCGGATCGAAGAGGAAGTGGAGCCCGAGCAGCTTCTTCAGCGCATAAGCGACTGCAGCGCTCTGGTAACCGCGTGCGTGAACGAGCGCGATGTCGTCGCGTCGCGCGATCGCGAGTGCCTCGGTGGTCACGGCGCGCGCGATCGCAGCGGCTCGCCGGGGCGTGCCCATCGTGCCCGCTCGTCGCACCGGCGTCCACGCGACACCGGCCGAGCGCAGGGTCTCGTGGACCGCCTCGCGCAGCTTCGCGTCATCGAGGTCCTCGGCCCGCTCGACGGAAAGCAGGTGATAGCGAAGCCCGCGCCGGGACAGCCCCGCGACGACCCGCACGACTTGGGAGAACGGGAGCGGCTGTAGCACGCCGTCGAACGAGACATAAAGGACGCCCGCGGCCATGGATCGCGCAACGTGTGTACCGCGCGCGCCGCGGGTAGGACAAGCGTGCGGGCACTGCGCGCTGCACGTCTCGCCTTGCGGGTTGCAACGGAGCCGGTGGTGAGCGCCGGCGTCGCGGTCTCGGCAGACTCCTGGGCGTCGATGATCCAGTCCGCAATGCGCCGGTTGGCAAAAGCGGCTCGTTCAATCGGTCGAGCGTCATGTCGTATTGGTGGAGCGTCATGTTCGCTTGGCAGAGCGGCGTTTCCTTTCGGTAGAGCGTCGTGTTCGGTTGGCTTCGCGTCTTTCTCGTGCACCGTGCCTCCTTTTCGATTGGCCGAGCGGCATTTCTCATTGTTCTCGTCTCCTTCAGTTCGTTCGGCGTCGTTTCTCATCGGCGAAGCGTCTCGTTCAATTGGCGCAGCGTCGCTGCGGGTCGGCCGAGCGTCCGCTTCGATTGGGGAGGACGCTTTTCCAATCGACGAAGACGCTCTTCCAATCGGCAGAGCGTCGTTCCTCATTCGCCAAGGGTCTCTGGTCGTTGAAGGAGCGTCTTTGTCTTGGGGAGACGCAGGCCCCACCGCTGCGAAGAAAGCGCTGGAGTCCGACCTTCGCTCCCTCCACCTTCTTAATCGGGAAGGACGCGATTCGATCGCGCGGGAAGGGACAAATTTCGTGTCAGTCCCGAGCTACCCCGCTCACTCCGAGTGTGACCAGGTCACAGCTTCGGAGTGGTGCTTCGTGGCGCACCCCAGATGGCCAACACATGCACCGTTTCAGTCGGCTCGTCGATGAGGAAGTAGACGTGGTTGCCCGACCCGGGCATCAGGATTCTCCGCAAGGTGGGTCGGCGGGGTGTCGGCCACCGGACGCCCGCTTCGCGAACTTGGCTAATGTACAAGAAGGTCCGCTCCAGCTCGTCGGTGAAGAGCGTCGACGCTGCCGGTCGATGCCCGAGCCACCACGCGCCCATCCTCTTGGCCTGCTGCTGCGCGCGCTTACCGACCCGCAGCTTCACGCGCCGCCTTCATCTGCGCGATCAACTCGAAGCCGTCGATGTGGTCGCCGCGCTCGAAGTCCTCGATGCCCTGGTCGATCGCATGAAGCAGGCGAGCCCGCTCCTGCGGGTCGAAGTCGTCGCCGACCGCTACCAGTTCGACCTCGGTGCCCTCGGGCAAGTCGGTGGGCTCGTCGAGCACGAGACGGCCGTTGCGCACGCGGGCTCTTATTGGCTGCATCCTGGTGCACAGTCTAATCCTCCTCCGGCTCCGCGGCGAGCATGGCCACCAGCTCTGCTGGCGCAGCGGTCGCGAAAGGCCCACCGCGCGGCTCATGGCCGCCCCGTCCGCGCAGGGCGCGCTCGTCGAGCACGAGACGGCCGGTGTGGAGGTGGGCCCTGTCCGGATGGTGCCGGCTCAGGCCTCTCGTCTACTCGGCGGCCACGTGGCACGCTGCCACGCGGGTCGGCGGACGCGCGGCTGAATCCGCGATCTCGACACCGCATCTGAGTCGATGGGATAAGCAGCCGGATGAGAGTCGCGCCGCGACCGGATTTCAGCCGATTCGTGATTGCATTCGGGGCCGTCACCAGTGCGCTCGGCTGCACGACAACCCCCGGCGGCGGGCCGGGTGATTCGTCGGCGCCCCTCCCGTGCGAACCTGGCCAATCCATACCGTGCGGCGGCCCGGTCGGGTGCATCGCCGTTCGGATTTGCGGCGCCGATGGCGAGGACTACGGAGCGTGCGAGTGTGGAGTCATCCCGGACGCGTCGCCCGGCGACGGCGCAGAAGACCTCTACGCCAGCAGCGACGCAGGCGTGGCCGATTCCAACGGGACGTGTGGCGACTGAAGGGACCGGGCGCAACCGCCGGTTCCCTGGGGCCCCGCCCCTTGCCGCGGTCATCGGTCATCGTCCCACCCGCGGAAATCCGTGCTATGACCCACCGCCGTCGCGGGCGCTTTGGATGCCGCCACGAGGGATTGGACATGAATTTTTGGAGCGCCTTCCGCATCTGACCACCTAGGTCGCTCCCGGAGTCTATTCGTACCATGCGTTGGCTTCTCACCGGCGGCGCCGGCTTCATCGGGTCGCACCTTGCGGAGTTTCTCATCGAGCAGGGCGACGAAGTGTACGTCCTCGACGATCTCTCGACCGGCAGCGCGCGCAACGTGGCCGCCATCCGCAACCATCCCCGCTTCCACTTCACCGTGGACACGATTGCCAACACCGCGGTCGTTGCCGAGCTGGTCGATTTGGCGGACCAGGTCGTGCACCTGGCGGCGGCGGTGGGGGTGCGCCTCATCGTCGAGAGCCCGGTTCGAACCATCGAGCTCAACGTCCACGGTACCGAGGTCGTTCTGCAGGCCGCCGCGAAGAAGGGAAAGCGCGTCCTCTTGGCGAGCACTTCCGAGGTGTACGGGAAGAGCCAGCAGGTTCCGTTTCGCGAGGGGCAGGACCTGGTGCTCGGGCCGTCCACCAAGGGTCGCTGGAGCTACGCGGCGAGCAAGCTAATCGACGAGTTCTTGGCCCTCGCCTACTGGAGGGAGAAGAAGCTTCCGACCACCGTCGTTCGCCTCTTCAACACGGTGGGCCCCCGACAGACGGGCCGTTACGGCATGGTGGTCCCGACGTTCGTCCGCCAAGCCCTCGCCGGGCAGCCCCTGTCGGTCTTCGGTACCGGCGACCAGTCGCGCTGCTTTTGCCACGTGGATGATGTCATCCGAGCGCTCCACGGTCTCTGCATCTCCGACAAGGCAGTCGGAGAAGTCTTCAACGTGGGGGGGGAACACGAAGTCTCGATTCGCGGCCTTGCGGAGCGAGTCTGCGGCCTCGTCGGTTCGCCTTCCACCATCCGATCCATCTCGTACGACGAAGCCTACGAGCATGGTTTCGAGGACATGCTCCGGCGCGTCCCGGACGTCTCGAAGGTGCGCGCCCTGATTGGCTGGCAAGCCACCCACTCGCTCGACGACATTCTCCGCGACGTCATCGCCTTCGAACGAAACAGTTAGGAGCCTCGGCGGAACGCACGATGATCCAGGCCACTGAGCAACACGTCGTGGCCTGGCTGCTGTCGATCGGGGGGCTGGCCCTGGCGCTGGGCGTCGTCGCGACGTTCGTCACGCGCTTCGTGGCTCAGCGCGTGGGGTTCGTTGCAAAACCGCGCGCCGAGCGGTGGCACTCCCGGCCGACGGCGCTCGCGGGCGGCGTCGGCATCTTCGTCGCCTTCGCGGTGCCGATGCTCGTCATCGGCGGTCCCTTTCGCCTTCATTTGCTCGCTGGGGCGACGGCGATGTTTCTCCTGGGACTCGTCGACGACATCGTCCACCTCAAGCCCTATTCGAAGCTCGTCGGGCAATTTGCGGTCGCCGCGGTCATCGTCGCCACTGGCTCGATCCTGCCGTGGACCCGCGTGCTCGTCGTCAACCAGGCCATCAGCGTCTTTTGGATCGTCGGGATTACCAACGCGCTGAACCTGCTCGACAACATGGATGGGCTGGCCGCGGGCGTGACGTCTTTGGCCGCGATCTTTCAGGCGATCTTCTTCGTCATTCAGCACCAGTTTCCCGAGGCGGCGTGCTGCTGCGCGCTTGCCGGAGCGACCGCGGGGTTTCTCGTCTTCAACTGGAAACCGGCGTCCATCTTCATGGGCGACTGCGGCGCGCTGTTTCTCGGTTTCACCCTCGCGGTGCTGGCCATGGAGCAGGGATACGGACGGTCGCGGGGCCTTTTGGCCACCATGGCGGTGCCGGTGCTCGTGATGCTCGTGCCGATTTTCGACACCACCTTCGTGACTCTCGTTCGGCTCGTTCGCGGCCGCCCGGTGTCGCAAGGGGGGCGGGACCACACGTCCCACCGTCTCGTGAATCTCGGACTGTCCGAGACGATGGCAGTCCGTACGTTGATCGGCATCGGGACGCTCGGGGGCACGGTCGCGGTGCTCGCTCGACTCGGCCACACGGCGGGCGTGTGGGTCGGCGTTCCGCTCCTTGGCATCGCGCTCGTGTTCCTGGGCATTCATCTCGCGCGCACCGACCAGCCCGAGTGGGTCTCATCGTCCAATCTGCTCCGTTCGGTCGCCGCGTTCGGGTACCGGCGCCGCCTCTTCGAAGTCGTTCTCGACGCCATTCTTGCGATGGTTGCGCTCGTGGGCGCGTTCCTCCTGCGCTTCGACGGCGCCGTGCCCCAAGACACGGCCAACGATCTGACTCGGGTTTTCTTGATTGTCGTGGCCACCAAGCTCGTGGTCATGTACTTCGCGCACGCGTACGACGGGGTCTGGCGCTACGCGGGCTTACGGGACTTGATGCAGCTCGCGCGGGCTGCGGCGCTCGGCTCGGTGTGCTCGTTCATGCTGGTGGCGCTCTGGATCCGTTTCGGGTCGCTGTCGCGCGGCGCGCTCATCATCGACGGAATGCTTTTCGTCATCTTGGTGATGGCGTCGCGTATCTCGTTCCGGGTGCTGCGGGTCTTTCTCCACGAGGTGCAGCGAGAGTCTCGCGGATCGACCCGAGTCTTGCTCTGGGGAGCCGGGGACTTGGGAGAGCAGCTGGCGCGCAGGTTGCTCGACAACCCCGACGAGGGCCTGATTCCAGTCGCCTTCATCGACGACGATCCCCTCAAGGTCGGCCGCATCATCCACGGGCTCCCGGTCAGCGGCGACTGCCGCGAGATTCCCGTCTTGCTCCGGGCCGGCTTCGCCGAGCTCGTGATCGTGACCACCGCTCGAATTCCCGACGCGCGTACGAGCGCGATCACTTCGCAGATGGGCGCCGAGCGTGTCCGAAGGCTTCGATTCGTCCTCGAGAACGTGATCCCGCGCGCGGCTGTCAGTACACGCGCGTTGATGCCGCCGTCCTGAGCCCGCGCGCACTTTGTTCGCAGACCCCGCGCTCGCGCTCGCCCATGGGCAACCATCGGAGCGACGAGGCCCCTGGGTACCCGGCGGTCCCAGTGGGGCGTGCCAGTCACTTGACGGACTATTCTATCGAGCACATATTTACGGACGAAACGGTGGTGCGGGACTGCATGAGCGATGGCGACAGAAGTAAACGTGACGGACGAGTTCAAGGCTTGGTATGAGGGCCTCTCAGAGGCTGAGCAGGACCGTGTGGCCTTTACGATCGGGCTACTGGAGGAGCGGGGCATAACCTTGCCGCATCCGTACTCCAGCTCGATCAAGGGCGCATCGTTTGCCCTTCGAGAGCTTCGGACTCAGGCGGAGGGCGGCCCGCTGCGCACGCTATACGCGTTCGACCCGTCGAGGCAGGCGGTTCTGCTCATCGGCGGTGACAAGACCGGAGACGACCGCTTCTACGAGCGGATGATCCCGATCGCTGCGAGGATTTGGAACGAGTATCTCGAGGAGACGGGGCAGAAGAAACCTGTGAAGAAGTGACCCAAAGGCCCGCCACGGCAAGTAAGTTTTAGGAGCAGTTTTATGGCGTCCCACAAGTGGAGCGAGTTGAAGGATACGATGGCGCCCGAGCGCAGAGCGCGGGTGGATGCTGCCGTTCGCCGAGAGCTTCTCGCGATGGATCTTCGCGAGCTGCGCGAGGAGGCGGGTAAGACCCAGGCAGAGGTCGCCGAGATCGCCGAGATGACGCAGGCCGAGCTGTCGAAGTTCGAGCGGCGGGATGACCACCTGATCTCGACCTTGCGGCGCTACGTGACCGCGCTCGGGGGGAACCTGGAGGTCGTTGCAGTCTTCGACAACAAGCGCATCGCCTTGAAAGGCATCTGAGCCGCCATCCCCAAGGCTTCCGAAGCTCCCTTCGTACAGCGCGTACGGCAACACCCCCTTGACGACGCCGCGCCTCATCTCCGTCGACTCATCTCCAGCATCTCGAAATAGGTCGCCACGATGCGCTCGTGGACGACGCTCGACGAGAACTCCCGCTCCGCGCGCAGTCGACCGCACGCGCCGAGCCTTTGGCGAAGCCCGGGATCTCGGATGACCCGTTCGAGCGCCGCCGCGAGCGCCTCGGAATCTCTCACGGGCACGAGGAGCCCGTTCTCGTCGTCGTGCACGACCGCCCGGCAGCCGGGAACGTCCGTCGTGACGATGGGGCGTCCGGCCGCCGCGGCCTCGAGCAGCGATAGCGGGGCTCCCTCCCGATACGAGGGCAGACAAGCCACGTGGCAGCGTCGAAGCTCGGAGGGGATGTCGGAACGACGCCCCACCCATTCGACCACCCCTTCTCGCGACCAGCGACGCAGTTGCTCAGGCTCGATGGACGCCGGGTTATGGGGATCCGGATCGCCGACGAGGCGGACGATGAAACCCGGTACCGAACGCGCGCGAAGGAGGCGCGCCGCGTTCACGAGTTCGGCGACGCCCTTGTCCCAGAGCATTCGCGAGTGCATCAGAACGACGATCGGCGAGCCGGCGGGCTCGGGGCTGGGAGAGAAGCGTTCGATATCGACGCCGGAGCCCGTGACGACCACGATCTGCTCCGGGCGCGCCATCTTTCGCCGCTGAAGAAGCGCGGCATCGTCGGAGTTCTGCACGAGCACGCGTGCGCTTCGTTTCGGCCGAACCAGGGTCCGGAAGGCGGTCTCGTAGGCCGTTCGCAGCGCCAAGCGGCCGGCGCCACCGCCGAGGTAGAGGTAGCCGAGCCCCGCGATCGCGCTGAGGACCGGCGGCCCCCCGGACAACGCCGCGGCGATGTTTCCGTAGAGGATCGGCTTGGCGGCGACCAAGTGCACGAGGTCGAAGCGGCGGCGCCGCATCAGCGCCGTAAGCGCACGCAGTGTGGCGAGCTCGCTGCGAGGATGCGTGCCGCCGCGGTCGAGCGGGAACGTGACGTATTCGAACCCGACTTTCCGGATTTCCTCTGCGCGCTCGCCCGGCCCTGTCGCGATCGTGACGCGAAACCCGGAGCGGCGAGCCGCGGTAGCCAGGGCGAGACGATGGGAAAGAAAGTACCAATCCTCCGTCACGACCATGAGAAGAGAGGGGCCGGAACGCGCCGGCCCCAAACCACCGCTATCCATGCCCGCCGGCCGCCGTTTTCCCAGCGGCCACCGCGGCCGCATACTGACGAAATACGTCGGTCAGCGCCGCCTCGCTCGGTCGCATGCGCACGCCGAGCGACTCGAGGCGCTCATTCGCAAGAATGCAGTTCGACCGGGCGCGGGTCGCCAGCCCTCGGCGGACCAGTTCGTCTTCGGCGATGAGGGTGAAGCGGTGGTCGGGGTTCACGAACCGACGGTAGAGCGCGAGCAGCTGCGTGTGCCTTACGGGCCCGGGATTGGTCGCGTGGAAGACGCCGGTCGCGCGCCGCTCGAGCAGGGCGCCGACCACTTCGACGAGGTCGGGCACGATCGTCACCGAGTTTTCGACGTCGATCACCTGCGCGTACCCCGCGAGCTTCGTAATGAGGTTGCGCGGCCCGGGCGCCGTGTCGATCGGCATGCGAAGGCGAACGACGGCGATGTTCGGAAGGCGAGAGAGGACGAGGTCGGCGGCGTATTTCGTACGAGAATAGAACGACGTGGGGTTCGCGAAGTCGTCCTCGCGCCAGCCCCCCGGCGACGGGGACGGCCCGTAAAAAATGCATCCGGATCCGAGATGGAGCAGGTGCACGCCGAGCTCGGCGCACGCCTCGGCGAGGACGAGGGCGCCGGTGACGTTCGCGCGGCTGGTCTCGAGAGGATGCGCTTCGCACCAGTCGACGTTGGGACGGCCGGTCTTGCCGGCCGCGTTGACGGCGGCGGTCGGAGCGTGGGCCCGGAGCGCCGACAGAACGGCTTGGCGGTCGCTGATGTCCACGCCGCGGGCGAGGGCCGCTCGCGGGAGGCAGCGGGCCAAACGCTCGCCGAGAAACCCGGCCCCGAATACGAGGGTCGTCATCGTGACCTCGAAGAAATAGTCGTCAAAGTTCGATCCGGCAATCGTCGCCGACGAGAAGAGAGAGGGTTTGACCGGCGCGTGCACCCCGGTGGACGGCGACGCGGCGCCCGACGAGGGAGTCTTCCAGCCGCTCGACCCCCTCGATGGCGCTGCCTTCCATGATGACGCACCGGTCGACCGCGGACCGCTCGATACGAACGGCGGGCCCTACGCTCGTGAACGGGCCGATGCGCGAATCGGTGATTGTCGCTCCCTCTCCGATGATCGTGGGTCCGCGGATGACCGATCGGACGACCCGGGCGCCCGGCTCGATTCGCACGCGCCCGATGATCTTGCTCTCCGGGTCGACCGCCCCGAGGATTTCGGGACTCAGCCACGAATCGAGGACGGTGTCGTTCGCGAGCAAGAGGTCGTCTTTCTTCCCGGTGTCGAGCCACCAGGAGCCGACGCGCGCGAACCGGACGCTCCCGCCGCTCGAGAGGAGCTCGCCGATAGCGTCCGTAATCTCGAGCTCTCCCCTGGCCGACGGCCGGATCCGATCGATCGCCGCGAAGATGGTCGGTCGAAAGAAATAGATCCCGACCAGGGCGAGGTTGCTCTTGGGATGCGCCGGCTTCTCGACCAGGCGGACGACTTCGCCTGCGGCGTTCACCTCGGCGACGCCGAAGCTCGAGGGGTTGGCCACTTCCTTCAGCATGACCAGGGCCGAGAGCTCCGGAGAGGAACGAAACTCGTCGGCGGCTTGGCCGATCTTCGTTCCGATGAGGTTGTCGCCCAAGAACATGCAGAAGTCGTCTTGTCCGAGCGCCGGTGCTGCGACCTTCACGGCGTGGGCGAGGCCGCCCGGATGCGACTGGACGATGAAATGGAGCCGCGACTTCCACCGCGAGCCGTCGCCCAAGGCCGCCTGCACTTCACGGCCCGTTTCCGGCGAAACGATCACGACGACGTCGTGGACTCCGGCCTCGGCGAGGTTGTCGAGGACATAAAAGAGAATGGGCCGGTTGGCGACGGGGACGAGCTGCTTGGCGCCCGAGTACGTCAGCGGTCGCAAACGCGTGCCGGTCCCGCCGGCGAGCACGAGTCCTTTCATGGTTCGGTGGGCCGCTGTTCGACGCTCGGGTGCTCGAGGAGGCCGAGGCGTTCACGCCGGTACACACCCTGCGTGATGCCGTCGCACCACGCGCGATTGTCGAGATACCAGCGGAGCGTCTTGCGAAGACCGGCGGCCAGCGTGTGCCGAGGGCTCCACCCGAGCTCGCGTTCGGCTTTCGACGGGTCGATCGCGTAGCGCTCGTCGTGGCCGGGCCGATCCGCAACGAATCGAATGAGATTGCGGTAAGCGGGCGTCGCGACGCCCGGCGGGGGCGGGACGAGCTCCTGAAGGAGGTCGCAAAGCGTCTCGACGAGCGCGATGTTGGACATTTCGTGCCGTCCGCCGATCGCGTACGTTTCGCCCGGCTGACCACGCTCGAGAACGAGTCGCAGGGCTTCGCAGTGGTCCTCGACGTAGAGCCAGTCTCGGACGTTTCGCCCGCTGCCGTAGACGGGGAGCGGGCGCCCTTCGAGGGCGTTCAGAATCATGAGCGGAATGAGTTTTTCAGGAAACTGCCGGGGGCCATAGTTGTTCGAGCAGTTCGTCGTGATGGTCGGCAGGGCGTAGGTCTTGAAGTACGCGCGGACGAGGTGATCGGCGGCGGCCTTCGAGGCCGCGTAGGGGGAGTTCGGGCGGTACGCGCTCGTCTCGGTGAAGTGGCCCGTGGGACCGAGGGAGCCGAAGACCTCGTCGGTGGACACGTGCACGAACCGAAAAGCCGACGCGCGTTCGGGCGGCAGCCCCGCCGCGTGCGCGCGACATGCCTCGAGGAGCTCGAAGGCGCCGACGACGTTGGTTTGAACGAACGCGCCGGGGCCGGAAATCGAACGATCGACGTGCGACTCGGCCGCGAAGTTGACCACGGCCGTGACTCGATGCTCGCCGAGAATCGCTTTGACGAGGGCGCGGTCCGCGATGTCCCCTTGGACGAAGACGTGCCGAGGGTCGCCCTTGACGGAGTCGAGGCTCTTGACGTTGCCCGCGTAGGTGAGCTTGTCGAGATTGACGATGCGCCGATCGGCGCGCGACTGCAGGGTCGAGAGGACGAAGTTCGAACCGATGAAGCCTGCGCCTCCTGTCACGAGCAGCGTCTCTTGAGGCATCGAGATGCATGATACACTCGCCCCGTGGACCGGCAAGGAAGCTTCCCAATCATGTGTTTCGAATACGCAGAAGCGAAATCGATGGTCCGTTCCTGATGTGCGGCATCGCCGGTCTGATTGCGGGCGACGTGGGGGTCGAGCTCGGCGTGGAGACGGTCCAGGCCATGTGTGGGTGGATTCGACACCGGGGACCCGACGACTCCGGCACGACATCGCACGACGGCGTGCACCTCGGAATGCGCCGGCTCGCGATCGTCGATATCGCGGGGGGCCATCAACCGATGGGGACCGAAGACGGGTCTGCGGTCATCGTGTTCAATGGCGAGATTTACAATGCGCCCGAGCTCCGTGACGGGCTCCGGCGCGAGGGCGTGCAATTTCGGTCGCACAGCGACACGGAAGTCATCCTGCGTCTTTACGCGCATGATCCGCGGCGCGTCGAATCTCTCCTTCGGGGCATGTGGGCGTTTGCGATTCACGACCGCGCCAAGCAGAAACTCGTTCTGAGTCGCGATCGCTTCGGCATCAAGCCGCTCTTCGTGGCCGACGGGGGGGGCTCTCTGGCGTTTGCCTCCGAGCTCCGGTGCTTTGCGGCGATTCGGGGTCAGGACGCGTTTTCGCGACTCTTCCGGCTCGACCCCGGCGCGGCGCACGCTC
>Ga0265325_10000177_pt1 | contig 45143 bp, 42 predicted proteins | sample 41420metaG_FD_202090 | JGI IMG/M metagenome (GOLD analysis project Ga0265325, IMG submission 202090) | Rhizosphere microbial communities from Carex aquatilis grown in University of Washington, Seatle, WA, United States - 4-14-20 metaG | ecosystem: Host-associated > Plants > Roots > Rhizosphere...
TGAAGACCGTTGAATACCACCTCCGCAATAGCTACATGAAGCTCGACATCACCTCACGACGAGAGCTCACTGCGCTCTTGCGCTGACGAGCGCCATATCCGGGTGGCGAGAATCACCATCACGACCATGAAAGGCACCGTGTAGGCGGCCGCAACAACGCCCTTGGCTGGTGCTTGTTGAGCGACCTCCAGAGCGAGGATGAAGAAGATCGCGAGCCAACGGGGCACGCTTCGGCCACGCCACAAGGCGATTCCCATCAGGATCGGCGCAAGGTATATGCCAACGAAATAGACATAAGAGAACGCCGTCGCGAATCCAGAGTCGAAGGTTGTGACCAGGAACCGAGCAGCTGCCTCACGCGATATCGGTGCCGAGGCCGCAGCGGCGAGGTTGAATCCGACCAGAACGTTGTAGACAGCACCGCTGAAGTTGGCGACTATCCCGATGACTGCGGCGACCGTGGCGAGGCCGGCGCCGCGTCTGCTCGCCAGCGTCGCGATAGCGGCATATGCGATCGCCAGGGCGCCGAGTGCGAGGACCGTCAGGGCGCCCGAGATGTAGAGCTGAGTCGTGTGCTTCCCCGCAATCGACAGGAGGGTGGCCGCCGTGGCCATGCTCGTAATGACCTGATCGGTGCCCTTCGGGTTCAGAGCTACAGCGGCGACGTACAACCCGGAGGCAATCGGCAAGGAGATAGCAAGCAGCCGGGACCGCGTCTTCGCACCCGCATGGATCCGCTCGACACCATCGGAAGGATCGGCTGTGAGTGAGTTGCTGAGACTGGCGAAATCGATCGAGCTGTCCATGGGTCACAGCCAATGGCAATCCAATCGGAATGTCCCGAGGGCGCGACCCTAGGCCGACCCTGGTTTTATAGCTCCGTGATCGACGAATACTGTCCACGCCTCCACTGCCGCCGCCGCTACGACTGGTCTTCGGCTCACCCGCCCTCAGTCGTAATGGCGGTCTTGCCTGACGGCACGAGCCATCGAGCGGGGTGTCGAAGTCCCTCCCCGACCCCGGCCGCAGCGACCAGCAGGACAGCGGCGACGACGCGGTACCTGTCGGCCATGGCTGCGGTGAATGCACCCACGGCGTGCGTGTGGACTGCGTTGCCCAGCGGCGCGAATTTTCACCAGACGTCCGCGTATCCGACAGGTTGGGCGTCCGGGGCCAGGGCTCGACTACCACCGAGATCGGCAAGCCGGGTTCTAGAACTCGACCTGGCGTCGTGGTCGGTATGCATCCCGAGTGACGGAGACCGCCGCAATACGGTCCGTGCGATAGGAGCGCAGCTGTCCGTGATGGTTGATGACGAGCAGAACAATGTTGCCGTCTCTCGTGCGGCGAAACGAGTAGGGCTCCACGATCCTGCGACCGGCTCGGCCGGTCTCAGGTCGGTAGTCGATCTCGACCTTTAGCGGTTGGCGCCAGCGAAGCGGATCAGCTCAAGAGGTGCTCCGGTGCGCCAGGAAGTCATCGACCGTGGCGCGCGCCAGTCGGTGAGACCGCTGGACTCGGCGCGGGGCAGGCTTGGCAGCGCGATCTGTCCTGTGAGCCAACCGAATAGCTCCTCCAAGGCTGCCCACACGTGACCGAACGCCGGCAGGCTCGGAAGCTGATGATCGAGCATGTTGGCCCACTCTGTCTCCACCTCGGCCCGGTAAGGCGTTGCATGAATGCTGGCCAGTGTCGGCGGATCGATGCCAACGTGGGTGCACTTGCGTGCAAGCGAACTAGCGACGGCCGGCGCGCGCCCGAGCAGGTCGGGGTGACGGAACAGAAACACGACGTCGTACAGATCACGCGGCCTGCAGCGTTGCGCCAACGCGCGTAGTTTCTCGGCTAACAGATCGACGATCGAATAGCAGTTGATCGCTGCGAGAGGCTGTGGTGCGTCGGAGTACGGGTGCATCACGCCGCGTCGAACTGGTCGGTTCACGATCAGTTCATCGGAGGTCAGGTCGATCTTCAGCTTTGGTGGGGTCGTCATCGTCAGGGGATTTGACGGCCCCCGGTAGGCCACCCGTCCGAGCGTTGTGGACACGCCTTGCAGGTTGCGTCGTCGAATGAACGATCGGTCGTCGATCTGCATCTCGAGACCGGCTTCATCGGCGAGCCAACTGGCCACCTCCCGGAAGATCGGGATGATTTCTTCGGGCTCTTCCGGTCCATCCCCGACGACGGTGAAGTCAAGGTCCTCGGAGAACCTGTAGGTCTCGTAAAAACACTTGCGCAGGCATGTCCCGCCTTTGAAGATCCACGTTGACAATTGCGGGTGCGCCGCGATTCCTGCGAGCACCCATCCCAGGGCCCAGTCCTTCTCGATGACATCGGCACGAAGCGACCACTCGGTGCGCAGTGCGAGCACCTCGCGGGCAGGGATCATGACGGCTCGGTCGCGTCGACCTGAACATTCGCCACGATCCGCCACCGTCGTGAGCGAGAGCCTCCGGTTGACTGGGTCGGGTCGAGCAACGCGAAGCCTTGCGACAGCCGAGCCTCACTCGCGTCGAGGATGTGCTCCTCAGCGCCGATCTGTTCCGCGAGGTAACCGAGCCGCTTGAATACCGCACGATTCCCCAGCCGATCCGCAGCGCTTATCAGGGCCCCGACATCCTCGCTCTCGAGGTAGGCACCAAGGCACTCGGTTACCAATCGAACGCCGCCGCCGAGCGCGGGATCGTCAAGCATGTCGACGAGGGTCCTCGCTGGGTCGGCGAACTGGATCCGCCTCTCGTCTCGCCACTCACGACGTAGTCCCCAAGTCATGTTCTCCGGCGCGACGTGTGCGAGGAGAAATTCATTGTCCAACAATCGTTGGGTGGATTGCCGGACACGTCTGGTGGTCCTGATCACCGTGGTACGGAAGCTCTGCTCGCTCAGACCCCAGTGGTTCGCCGCTGTCCAGCCCGAGACGTAACACGGTCCCCACACCTCATCGGCGAGCACCACCGGATCGGCGCCCCATGACTCAGGGTGCTCTGCGTCGACAGGCACCGGGATATACAGATCGCGGCGAACCCGGCGCAGCCAGCCTTGCTCCGCCCACCGAACAAGCCGCCGGCGAGCACCCTCACGATCCAATCCAAGCTCGCGCTCGGCGTCCGCGACCACGATGAACCGCTGACCGCGACCGGTAAGACGGGCGAGATCTGACCTAGATGTCGATGAGATACCGGCAGCCATTGGACAATGCTACTCCAGTTAAACCCTCTCAGTGGGGATATCGGGATGATGGGTGTCACAGGTGCCCCGAGGCTGCTAATCCCGATGCTCACTCATGTAGGTCTCCAGTCGGGTGCGGCCTTCGTTGAATCGTTCGCGCATGAGGTGGGTGTCGACCTCGGCGGTCATGGTCGGGCTTTTGTGGCCGAGGCGGTGTTGGACTTCGAAGATGGTCATTCCGGCGTCGAACATGAGGGATGCGGCGGTGTGCCGCAGGGTGAGCCAGGTGATGTGCCGGTCCCCCAGCCCGGCTCTGCCGGTGGCGGCTTTGAGGACGTCGCGGCCGAAGTTCCCGCGCATCGGATGCGGGCCTCGGGTGGTGAGGAATAGGAAGTCCTGCGCGGAGCGCACTGGAGACCCCAAGTGGTACGAGGCCACGGTCCGGCAATGAGACCTCCGAACACAACGGCACAACGTCGGTGCTGCGCGTGCGTCACGTCGGACTGATGCCAGAACTGAGCTGCTAGGGCTAACGGCCGCAACAGCGGCGTTCAGTCGGCGGCGGGCGTGGCCACCCCGTCAGTCGATGCAGGATCGGTGGTCCGGTTGGCCTCGGATTGGCGCGGCTGATAGCGCCGCGAAGGGAGTTCTGCGGGCGCCAAGACCTCAACCCGCCGCAGCCTGGCCGACCCGCAGGCGAGCCAGGCCATTGCGCGGTGATGATGGCGTCAAACTCGGCGCGCAACAACTCAACGTCGCGGCAGATGAGGTCGAGGAACTGCTCGTTGGTACTGCGCGCGCAGTCCAACCGGTCGCCGTCGAGGGTCTGGGTTCGCATCGCGCATCACCCGCTCAGACGTCGATGGCCTGCCGGTCTTCGGCCTTGCTGGTGATCGAGATCTTGCGGGGCTTGGCCTGCTCGGCGACCGGAATCCGCAAGGTGAGAACACCATCGTCGTAGCTCGCGCCGATCTTCTCGGTGTCGAGGTTGTCGCCGAGGACCAGCTGACGACTGAACACCCCCCGGGGCCGTTCGGCCGCCAACAGCTCGGCGTCGCTGGCTCGGGCCGGCCGCTCCGCCTTGACGGTGACCACATTGCGCTCCACATCGAGGTCGATCGAGTCCGGATTGACCCCGGGAAGGTCGAACTCCACGTGGAAGGTGTCGCCGTCTCGCCACGCGTCCATCGGCATGACCGACGGGCGGGCGAGGGTGCCATTGGTGCCGAAGACCTGTTGGGTGAGTCGGTCCAGTTCACGGAACGGGTCAGTGCGCATCAGCATCGTGTCCACCTCCATCGTCTCCTCTCGTGATGCTCCAGGTAGGGCCATAGACCAGGTTATCTATGGCATACGCTATAGATTTCTTTTACCACATGTGGGATGCTATCGCAAGAGTGATTTTGCGTGACTGCTGGCGGAAGGACGGCTCATGGCGGGAGTGCCCAGTCCGGCCGGCGACCGCGGTGTCTATGGCATCTCGGTCGCTTCCGAGCTGGTGGGCATCGGAGTGCAGAACCTCCGTCTGTATGAGTCCCGGGGGTTGCTCGCACCGACCCGCACCGAGGGCGGTACCCGCCGATACAGCGCCGAGGACCTCGACCGGCTCCGACACATCGGCGACCTTCTTGAAGCGGGGTTGAACCTTGCCGGGATCGCCATGGTCTTGGACCTGGAAGCACAAAACGCCGAACTTCGGGCAGAGAGGAAGGAGCATCAGTGGCTGAGGACCGCACCGATCTCAGCGACCAGACCCCCGAAGCGGACCGCGTCAAACGCCACGCGGCGTTCGACCCGCAAGAGCTGACCGCTGGCCGAGCGGCGACGAGCGGCGCCGATCCTTGTGGTCGGACGTCCATGCATATCCGGACACCGACCACCTCCACCGCGACGGCAACCATCCCCATCTGCACTCCGAGCCAGACGCCAGGCCACCGGGTGAGCTGGACAAGACCGCGAGCCGGCGATCACCAGCAGGGCCACCGCGTTTCGTCGACGACGGCGGCTAGGGGCCATGAGTCGTGACGGATAAGGTTGAGAGCACTCGCCGTGCCGTCGAGGACAGCGCCGCTGGCCGAGGCTCGGCTTCAGGTCCCGGAGGGCGCCCCGGTGTTGAGGGTCAGCCGCAGGTTCACGGTCGACCGTTCGCCGGCAGAGGTGTATGACTTCCTGGTCGACTTCACCAACACCGAGCGCTGGGACCCGGGCACAATCCGGACGACACGCATTGATGACGGCCCGCTCGAGGTCGGTGCACGCTTCCACAATGTCTCGGAGTTCCGCGGCCGTCAGACCGAGCTGGACTACGAACTGAGCCACACCGAGGCTGGCCGCCACCTTGTCTTCACGGGTCGCAACAAGACCGTCACCTCCACCGACGACCTGACCTTTACGCCCGACGGCTCGTCGACCTCGATCACCTACGCTGCGACGTTCGATTTCCATGGTGTGGCGGCGCTCGTCGCGCCGTTCTTGAGGTCGAGCCTCGAGCGGCTAGCGGACCGAACGGTTGCGCAGATGACGGGCGTCCTTAACTCACTACCGGCGGGTGGTGGCACTCCGTGACGGCCCGCCTTAGTGGACTCTGAGGGCGACGGAACGTCGACCGGCAGTGGCGGGGACGCAGGTTCGTTCCCGCCACTGCCGGAGATCTGTATCGGCGGTCTCGTCAGCTCTTGACCTCGCGAATCTTGGCGCTGACCCGTACTGTCCCGATCGGCAGGCCCTTGGTGAAGAGGGTCGTCGAAAAGTATTTGTTCAGCGCCTTGGCGGCGGCGGCGTCGAGCGTCGCGGTGACGTTACCGACTACGAGGGTGTGCCGGCCGGCCACAATCTTCGCCTTGCGCAGGCTCAGGTCTAAGACTGTGATCCGCGCGGCCGCCTGGTCGGCGTAGGCGGACAGGGTGCCGGTGGCGGTGTTGACCGTGAAGTCCCGGATGGTGAGGGTCTTGGTCCCGGCGGTGAAGGTAAGCCCGCCGTCGTGGGTGATCGTGCCGGCCAAGGTCTTGGCGTTGATCAGGCCGCCCTGGATCGGAAACGCGATGCCTGAGGAGACCACTGTCGCCTCGCTTGCCGGGGCAACCGACACGCCGTGAGAACTCAGTGCCGAGGCGGTCGAGGGCGCCAGCTTGAGCATCGTGACCCCGCCGGTGAACACAATCAGCGTTGCGGGATGGTGCTTTGCCACGGGGTGAGCAGCTACCGCTGGGTGCGCGGTGGCAGCAGTCACACCGAGAGACGAGCCGGTGAGCACCAACGCGCACCCGGCCGCGACGGCGACGAAACGATGTTTGACTGGCACGGTGTCCTCCTTGACGGTGGGCGGGCCTGTTGCCCACTCCTGTGCAGGTATGCGGCTCGCGGCAGCCGAACGGTTGCACCGACCCGCCGATGCAACCGCACACGGACATCGATACGCATAGAGAGTGTGGGGATGGACGCCGGGCCTGCGATCAGCGACATCGCCGCACGGCTGGCGGTCGATGACGAAGCGATCGAGCAGGCGTACGCCCTGCTTGCGCCGATAGTGCTCGGCTACCTCCGTCGGGTGGTCTCACCGGGCGACGCAGAAGACGTCCTGCAGCGCACCTTCCTCGACGTCTGGCGCTGCCGAGACCAATACGACGCCAACCGGCCGCTCGCGGGCTGGGTGATGGGAATCGCCAAGCATCGCGCCGCCGACCAGCTCCGCGCCAGGCGGCCCGAACCCGTCGCGGACCTGCCGCAGGACCCCGCGCTCATCGCCGACGACGACCTGGCTGAACGATTCACCCGCTCTCAGCAGGTCCGGGACGCGCTAGCCATGATCAGCCCAGAACAACGCCAAGTGCTCGTGCTGGTCTACTTCGACGACCTGAGCCTGCCGCAGGTCGCCGAATGGGTCGGCGCGCCGCTGGGCACCGTCAAGGCACGAGCCGCGCGAGGGTTACGCGCACTCGCTGCAGCGCTGGAAGGAGTCCCGCGATGACCAGAGGCAGCGATCACGTCGACCTGGTCGGACTACTCAGCGGCGAGCTCCTCCCGGCCGAGCGTGCTGTCACCGTTGACCATGTCCGCGGCTGCAACTACTGCCGTGATCAGCTCGCCGAGACTGCCGCAGCCGTCGGCGAGCTCAAGGACGCCGGACGGCACAGGCCGGTCGACCCCTCTGAGGTCCCTCCACTCAACCTCGCCGCCCTCAAAGCCTCCGCGCCCATGCCGAGTCCACCAGTGATCCAACCGACCGACGTCGGCTCGCCAGGGAAGTACCAGTCCGCCGCGGCCACCGCACCTAGGCGCCCACCGGTCAACCGTCGCTTCGCATTGGCCGCCGCGGGCGCGCTGGTCGCCGCACTGGCCGGTGGGATCGCGATCGGGCACTTGTCCCAGGCGTCGAAACATCCGACGGCAGAAGTCAGGCTTGCGGCCATCGGCCAACCTCCAACCCCGGCGACAGGAGCCGCTCGCATGGTCGGATCTGGCGCCGGGCAGAAGATGCAGGTGACCCTGTCCGGTCTGACCCTTCCCTCCTCACACGACACTGTGGAGGTTTGGCTGCTCAACACCCGTACCGGACGAACCCGCGCCATCGGAACAATGCCCGCCACCACCGGGCGTGTCATGACCGCCACCTTCCCACTCCCGGTCAGTGAGCTGACGGGCTTCGACGCGCTCGACGTCAGCATCCAGACACCCGCCGACCACGGAACACACTCCTCCCACAGCGTGCTACGCGGTGTGGTCGCGTGACGGCAAGCCATTGCCGGCCTGGACACTGAAAGTCCTCGCGTCCGGCGTTCCAGATTCAGGCCTTGTGGACAACGAGAGAGACAACCGGCCGAAATCACTACGGTCCTTCCATGCCAGACGATTACCTGAGCCAAAACATGTACGTCGACGCAAACGGCTGCCTGACCGAAGTCGTGGCACTCGCAGGCCAAGCCGTCGTGGTGCGCTATGACGACATCCCGGAATCCGACGTCACGACGGTTTGCGGGCGACTGCGGCCGCGATTGGGCGGGTGAGGCTTCGCCCTACAGGACCAGCCCTGTTTCAAGGCGGGCCAGGGCGTCGTCGAGCTGGTCGGGCAGGTCAGCCCACGGGTCGTCAGCGCCGGCGAAGATGACGGCGACGGCGGCGCCGACGACGGCGCCGGCGAGGGTTCGGACGGCCGGGTCCTGGGTCGGTCGACCGGTCCGCTCGGCGACGATGTCGGCGAGCAGGGTCATCGCGGAGGCGAACTGGTCGAGCATGGCTCCTCGCAGCTCTGGAACCGAGAGGCTGAGCGCGGTGCGCTCGCGCTGGTCGGCGAGCTCGGATTCGGAGAGCTGGGAGAGGGCCACGCGAAATGCGGCCCGCAGGGCGGGGATGACGCCTAGGTCGGCTGGTTGGGCCTGAAACGCCGCCACGATCACCGGGTCGAACTCATCGGTGAGCACCAGGTCGGCCTTGGTCGGGAAGTAGCGGAAGAACGTGCTTTGGGAGACCTCGGCTTCCTCGATGATCTGGGCGACGGTGGTGGCGTCGTAACCTTGCGCGCGGAACAGCCTGAGGGCGTGGCTTTGGATCTCGGCCCGGGTCCTGGCCTTCTTGCGTTCGCGGAGCCCGTCCACCGGTCGGTCAGCTGACGGCAACGACGGCCTCCGGGGTCGTGGCGGCGGGCTGCTGATCACTTGACGCGCTGGTCGTGGGCAGGAAGGCCAGTGCGACGAGGAGACCGAGAACAGCGAAGCCGGCCGAGACGGTGAGTGCGATGTCCATGCCGTGCACGAAGCCGGCTCGGACCGAGTGCAGCAAGACCGTCGAGCCGATCTTGTGGGCTACCGCGACGCCACCGAACACACTTTGCCGGGCGGCGGTAGCGGACGGTCCAGGGAGACCGGTGAGGTTGAGGCGGGCGAGGTACCCGGCGCTGAGCACGCTCCCGAGAATGGCCGCGCCGAACGGCCCTCCGAGCTTGTTCAGGGCCTGCATCGCGGCCGACCCGACCCCGGCCTGGTCCTCGGTCAATTCGGACAGCGCAGCGGAGGATGCGGTGGCCATCGCCAGCCCCATACCCAGACCGGTGATCGCCATCCACGCCGCGACGAACCCACCCGGTGAGCCCAGGCCGGTCGTGGCGCCGAGGAACAGACCGATGATCAGGAACGCGAACCCGGCGGCTGCGGCCAGCTTGGCCCCAACCCACTCGGCGACCTGACTGGCCGGTACCGCGCCGAGCACCAACCCGCCGACCAGCGGCAACAACCGCAGGCCCGACCCCATCGCGTTCGTACCGAGCACACCTTGGAAGTACTGCGGCATGGTGAACAGCACCCCCATCATGGCCAGGACCGCGATCGTGGCGAGGATCACTCCCCACAGGTAGGACGCCGACCGGAACAACCCGAGATCGAGAAGGGGCTGGCCACCGGGACGCCGGTTGAGCCGACGCTCCCAGCCGAAGAAACCGCCCAGCACGACCACCCCTGTGACGATCAGCGTCCAAGCCGCGCGGTTGGCCCAGCCGTACTCCCCGGCCTCGATCAGGCCATAGGTCACCGCGACCAGCCCCGCGACCGAGGACCCTACCCCGACCGGGTCGAGCCCCGGCGGCGTCGACGCCCGAGACGCCGGGATGAGAATGCACGCAGCGGCGAGCCCGAGCAGGGCCACCGGGACGTTCATCAGGAACACCCAGCCCCACCAGTAATGGGTCAACAGCCAGCCACCCAGGATCGGGCCGATCGGCAGGGCCACGAAGTTAGCCGCAGCCCAGATCCCGACCGCCTTGGGCCGCTCCTCCTTCGAGAACAGCACCGTCAAAGACGACAGGGCCATCACGATCACACCGGCCCCGGCAACGCCGAGCAGCACTCGAGCGGCCAAGAACTCCCCCACCGAACTCGAGTAGGCACACAGGGCGGAACCCACACCGAACACGGCGAGGGAGCCGAGGAGCACCGGTTTGCGACCGTAACGGTCACCGAGCAGACCGGCAGGAAGCATCGCGGCCGCCAGCACCAGCAGGTACCCCGAGGAGAACCACTGCAGGTCGGACTCCGACGCATGCAGCGCCACGCTCAGGGTAGGCAACGCCACGCTCAGCACCGTGCCATCAAGACCGATCGCCAGCACCGCCAGGGTGAGCGCCCCGAGCGCCCACCACCTCCGGCCCATACCAGGCTTCATAGAAGTGACCTCCAAATGGCAGTACCAATAATCTGGAAGTTACCCCCAACTAGCCTCCTCCACCAGGGCCGTTGGACCCGACCCGGCGTGCCCGCGTGGTGAACCTCTCGCGGCCCTGCATTCGATCGTGGTTCGCATGTCGCAAGAGGACCTTCCTCTTTACCGATCTCGGCCGGTCCAACGCGCCAACACAAGCCGCCAAGGTCGGAAGGATCCAAGGTGAACCAGGTGAGCACATTGCCGTAGGACCCGCGGTCCGGGTCCGTGGGTCTGTCAGGAACTTTGTGTAAGTCGTGCGGCTCCGGTTCGCCCTACGTCCCCATCACGATTGACACCGGTCGACGCGCCTTGGTCACCGCGAACGCCTGCGGTGCGGTGGACCGGACCACAAGCGAAGACGGCTTCGCGTGCTTGTGCCGGTGGATCTTCCCGACCGCGCAGTCCGCGGCGCGCAACGCCCGCTTAGCGGCGGGCAGGGACCTGCCCGCCAGCTGGGGGACGTCGCAGTGGTTCGCAGTCGACCGGGTATCGGTGAAAGTGCAGACCTCGGCATCGCCGGCCGAGACCTTCACGGTCGCGCCGTAGGACGCGGTGGTGAAATCGTGTCGACCGTTCTTCGTGCACGACAGCCGGATGCCGTAATGAGTCAGGCCAACCGTCATAGCCCGCTGCACCACTAGGTACCGGCCGGGCGTCACGTGCGCGACCCCGTGATCACCGTCACCTGCGCTGGCCTTGACGAGCTTGGTACCGACGTACAGGTCGAACCGGCCCTGGTCGCCGACCGGCGACAACGCCTCCTTCACGGAGATCGAGGCTGACCCCCCACCGACGCCTGTCACCTTCACGTGCTGGGAGGTGCTTGCCGTCTTGCCGTTACTGTCGGTGACGGTGAGATCGACCTGGTAGGTGCCGATCGCGGCGAAGGTGTGGTCCCAAGTCTTTCCGGTGCCGGAGTCGCCGTCACTGGTCGACCAGGCCTCATGCTTGATCGTGACGTTCGAGATCACTGAGTAGCTCTTGTCGGTGAAGGTGAACTCGCCCGGATCGCTGTTCGACGGTGTTGCCGTGAAGTCCGCGACCGGGCCCGGCGGGGGCAGCGTCACGCCGAAGGTGTGATCCGCCATCGGCGAGTCGGTGATCGCCTCACCGTCCTCCTCCGTCATGTTGATGGCACTGTCAAGCGGAAACTCGGTCGCGGCATTCCAGGTCCAGGTGATCGAGCAGGTCTGCGGCTCCGCGTTGAAATCACCGACGTAGTCAGTCGGCGTGGTGAAGGTCATGTTGGCGTCCGCGTCGGGACAGGAGCCCGATATTTTGACGTCGTCGGCGCCGGCGCCGGGGCCCGCCATCGACAAGGCGAACTGGCCGAACATCTCGAACGTGCACGGGTCAGGCGCGCCGTTCTGGCAGGTCGGGTACTTCGGCACAGTCGTGAACGACTCGGTCATCGAGTGATCGGTCAGCGCGGTCACCGAGCAACTATCCGATGGGAAGTGGGTCGTGTCGGCCGTGCAGGCGGGTGCAGTTGCCGCGCTCACGGGCGACGGACCGAACCAGCCCACCGGCACGCAGGAAATCCACATCGCGACCACTACTGCGAGCGACGACCGCCGAGCCCAGCCCATCACGCCCCCCGCTGTCAGGATGCCAAGTCGACCAGCCGCACAACATATCCACAATGATCAGTTCGGACCAGATCCGGATCAGCCCCCTTTTCTCTTCCGCATGTCGAGCGGGTCGAGCGCTGGTACCACTGACAGCCCGCGTCGTAGCAAGTACGTTTCGGAGACATGAAGGTCAGGTCACTTCCATTGGCGTTAATCGCTGCCGCTCTGTTGGTCGGATCTGGTGCGGGCGGTGGAATGACGCCGGCGCGCGCGAGCGGACCGGTCACGCGCTACGCGAGTCCTTCGGGCACCGCGTCGAGCTCCTGCCCGCACAGTGCACCGTGTGACATCGTGACAGCGGTCAACGACGCAGTGGCGGGCGATCGCGTGGAGATCGAACCTGGCACCTATGGTTCCGCTGGTGCTCCGATCACGACCGAGCTGACCGACGTCGGCGGCCACGGGGCCCTGGATGTGTATGGCGAGCCGGGTGCACCCGTACCGGTCATCTATTCGTCAGCGAGTAGTGGAATCTTCTTCTTCGACGGATCTGACCTCAGTCGGATCGACCTGCACTCCTCTGGGGGTGAGAACGGCGTGGCGGACATCGGCGGCGTGGTCGATCACGTGATCGTGCGCTCGACCGGTGCTCTCTACGGTGCGTGCGGCGTATTCGGAACGTTGCGCGACTCGCTGTGCACGACGAGCGGCACCGACGATCCCGCACTGGAATTTCAGGACAGTGGCACTGACCAGTCTGCGATCGTGCGCGGAGTGACCGCTGAGGCAACCGGATCAGGGGGGATCGGGCTGGCCGATGAGATTGACTCCGCCAACACCGTGAATGTGACGGTGACCAACTCGATCATCCATGGTGCCGGTGATGACATCGCCACCATCGCGGCGTCAGGGGGCACCGCCTCGGTGAATCTGGTTCACAGCGACTACCGAGCGACCGCGACGTCGAAGACGGGCCTGGGTACCGGGGTCATCACTGGCGGCGCGACCGACATCGCGGCGGCACCGAAGTTCATCCACCCGGCAGCCGGTAACTACCAAGAGAAGGCCGGCTCGCCAACGATCAACGCCGGCGCCACCGACCCGGCAGCCGGCACCGACCTCGCGGGCAATCCCCGCACCCTCGGGCCCGCCCCGGACATCGGCGCGTACGAGTTCCTCCAAAAGCCGACTACCCACGCGCTGACGATCACCCGAAAGAACGCCCACACCGCGCACCTGACGGTCCGGGTCAACCCCGAAGGGCTGAGCACCACCGTGAAGCTCGTCGCCACCGGCGGCGGCAAGCACGTCACCTCACCCACTGTCTCCGCCGGCAGCGGACGCACCACCAGCACCGTCCATCTCACGCTGCACGGTCTCAGCGGCCATACCGGCTACAAGATCCACGCCGTCGCCACCAACAAGGCCGGCCACACCCACTCGGCAAAGAAATCGCTCACCACCAAGCGATAGGTGCCTCACGGCTGGAGCTGACAGCACCACGGAGACGATTGCGGCGGTCCGAGTCGAGATCGACAACTGGCGTTGGGCCCGGGGTGCCGTTCTTTCTCCGCAGCGGACCAGGGGTGCAGCCCCGCCTGTCGCGAGCCAACCAAACCACCAGTACGGTGAGCGCGGATCAGCCCTCTCGATGTATCAGGTGCGAAGGCTCGACGGAACGCCGTCAAGTATCACGGTCTTGGTCTCCTGGAAGGCCAACAGCCCATCAATGCCACCCTCTCGACCAAGGCCCGACTGCTTGAATCCCCCGGAAGGAAAGCCGAACTCGGATCTCGTCCACGCGTTATGGCCTACCCTGCCGGACCTCAAGCGGAGCGCCGCGTCGCGGGCACGATCGGTGTCATTTGTGAACACCGAGGCGTTCAGCCCATACATCGTGTCGTTCGCGATCTCTATAGCGTGTTCCTCGTCGTCTGCAGCAATGACGCTAAGGACCGGCCCGAAGATTTCCTCCTGCGCGATGGCTAGCGAGTTGTTCACGTTGCCGAACACCGTTGGCTCCACGAAGTAACCCTTGTCTAAGTGAGCGGGGCGTCCGCCGCCCGTTGCCAAGGTCGCTCCTTCGTCCTTGCCTCGGGCGATGTAGCTCTCCACCCGGTCCCGATGACGTGCCGACACGAGCGGGCCCATCTGACTCTCAGCATCGAACGGGTCCCCGACTCGTACTTTGGAGAACGCACTAGCCAGAGCCTCGAGCATTTCGTCGTGCCGAGATCGCTTCACGACGATTCGGGTAAGCGACGAGCAGACCTGACCGGTCATCAGGCACTCGGCGGACGCGAGTCTCTCGGCAGCGGTCGTGATGTCGAAGTCGTCGAAAATCACAGCTGCGGATTTCCCACCGAGTTCCAGCGTGCACCGAGCGATCCGCTCGCCACAGAGGGACGCGATCCGCCGGCCGGCCAGGGTGGACCCGGTGAAGGTGATCTTGTCGACCCGGGAGTCACGAACCAGCGACTCGGAGGCCTCCCGGTCGGCGGTGACGACGTTGATCACTCCGGGAGGGAGTCCAACTGCCTCAGCAGTCTCGGCGACCACATAGCCCGCGGCTGGCGACTCCAGGGCGCACTTCACGACGACGCAGCACCCGGCCAGCAACGCTGGGGCCAGCTTGTAACCCATCAGGACGAGGGGCCCATTCCACGGGATGATGGCGCCGACCACCCCTACTGGTTCTCGAACGACCACGCCGTACTGACCGGTCGACGGTCGGGCCGGTTCCTCGAACGGGTAGCTGTCGGCCAGCCCTGCGTAATATTCGAATGCGCCGCCGGCATCTGCCGCCATGTTCTTGGCCATGGCATACAACACTCCGAACTCGCGGGGCCAGATCCGGCCCAGACCAACGGTCCGCGCACGCAACAGCGCGCTGAACTCACGCATGTAGCCGGCGCGTTCTGCCGGAGTCATGCGCGGCCAGGGACCGCTATCGAAAGCCGCACGCGCCGCACCAACGGCACGCGCGATGTCGCTCTCCATTGCCTCCGCGACGGAAAGGAACACCTCCTCGGTGGTCGAGTCCACGACCTCAACCATGGCCGTTGAGGACGGTTGAACCCACTCGCCGCCGATAAAGAGCTGGCTGGCGTGGTGCAGAATGGTGGATAACTCGTCGCGTTCCGTCATGAGGGCTCCTCAAGTGAATTGATGGATTTGAAGCGATCGCGCCCAACGCACACAAGGCAATAAGTAGTATCCTTGCGATCGATCCGCCCCAAACTTTCGAACTCGTTCGCACCCAGGAGCGACATGGAACGGGATGAGGAAGACCACATAATCCGGGTGTGTCACGACCTTATTGTTCAGTACAGCCATTTTGCCGACCTGGGCGAACTACACCGGATACCGGAGCTGTTTACCCAAGACGGGATTTGGACGATTCCCACCGAAGAGCGCATCGGCCAAGCCGCTCTTCGGGCGCGCTTTGAAGGTGCCTCGGGCGCGGCACGGATCACAAGCCATATCTGCTCCAATATTCGAGTCGAAGTGAAGAGCTCGGTCGAGGCCACCTCGACCGCATATTTCCTCGTGTTTGGGCACGAAGGCGAATCTCCCCGGCCCGCGCCGGTAGCTCTTCCCAAGACAGTGGGCGTCTACCGCGACCGGTTCGTCGTCACTGATGATGGCTGGCGATTTGCGGAGAGACATTGCACCTACTCGTTCGCGTCGTTGTGATCTCGAGACGCTGAGGCGTCTGCTGGTTGATCCAGGAAGGATCCAACGTCTGAGTCCCAGGTTGTCGGGGTGCGCCAATCCCGCCCCAGAACGTGCTTCATCACGCGCATCGTTGGCGTTTTCGGAAGCGCGGCGACAACCTCGAGATACCTCGGATGGGCGTGGCGCGGCAGGAGTCGGTCGATCTCAGCATGCAGCGCCGAGATCGAGATGTCCTCTGCGCCGGTAGTCGCAACGACGACAATCTTCATGTCGTCCTCGCCAAGCGTCGATGGCACGCCGACCATGGCGCACTCCTCGACCGACGGATGCGTGGTCACGACGGACTCCACCTCCCAGGCCGAGATGTTCTCGCCTTTCCGTCGAATACTTTCCGTCGCACGACCATGCAGGAAGTAGTTTCCATCGGAGTTGACATGGACCAGGTCACCGGTGTGAAACCAAAGATCCTGCCAGGCTTTAACGGTCGCCGCCGGGTTGTCGAGATACTCCGACATGAACAAGTATGGGAGTTGAGGCCGAAAGAGGAGTTCACCGACCTCATCGACCTCACAAGTTCTCGATGGATCATCGACGCTTACGACGCGAAGCGAGAATTCAGCGATCTCCTTTCCAAGACTCCCCTGCACGAAGTCATCGGGCGGGTTGAAGATAACTCCCATCGACTCAGTCATGCCAAAGGTGTTCGATACCTTGACCCGGAATCGGTCGCAGAACTCCTCGTAGCGGCCGACCGGAATCGGGCTGCCAAATGCAAGTCGCGCAGTATGGGCGGATTCGTCAGGATGGGCCGGGCGCTCCAAGAGGATGCCCGCCATCGTGCCGAGGAAGGTGAACACGGTCGTTCTGGTCTCGCGTAGCCGACTCCAAAAGTTCGAGGCGCTGAAACGCGAATCGAGAACGACGCCGGCGCCTGAGTTCATCGCAGCGTAGAGCGTCACCAACCGCGCATTGATGTGGAATAGCGGAAGGCAGGAGTACAGCACGTCGTCTGGTCCCAGATCGAAGTCTGCCTGTTTCCTCATCGAATGGTGAAGGAAGTAGCCATGACTGAGGACCACGCCCTTCGACGGTCCGGTCGTCCCAGACGTGTAGATCACGAGCGCCGGATCATCGGGGCACACCGTGGCCGGCACCGCGTCTTGGGCATCTGCCCTCGCAACCAGGCTCGAGAGGCTGACCACGCGCACACCGGTCAGGCTTCGGTCAGCGGGGCTGTCATCGACAACGATGACCGTCGTTACCCGGCTTTCCCTCAAGGCTGGAACGACCGACGCGAGATAGCTCGCGACGACCACCAGGAAGCTGACGCCAGAACTCTGCAATTGCCGTTCGAGGAAGGTTCCGTTCAGCGCTGTGTTGAACGGAACCTCAACAGCCCCTAAGCAGGTCAGGCCGAGAGAGACCGCCAAGAGGTCGGCCCGCGTCTCGCCGAACGTTGCAACCCGGCTGCCCTTGGCAACCCCGAGATCGGCGAGGACGACCGCAGACCTTCGCGCTGTTGCTAATAGCTCGTCCCACTCCATCTGCTCGCCGCCGACCGACAGTTGCGGCTGTTGCGAGGCACGCACCCGATGTTCGAGCATCTCCCAGAGATTGTTGAACCGAAGGCTCACAGTTGCCGGCACGTGTTCTCTGACCTCCCTACGTTCGCTGAGATGCGAGTGTCGGCGTCCCGACGCGCTGGGTGTGCTTCGGCCGAGCGGATCAATCGCTGCATTGATCGTCGCCCTCAGCTCATGCGTCGATCAGAGATCTTCACCGGGAAGCCGAGCTCATATCCGTCGGCGACTGGCCGGACGAGACCAGATGCCCTGAGAGCGGGATCATTCAGTACCTCGCTTGCCCGCCGTACGCGCATGGCAGGGACATCTGCTTCCACGAAGCGAGTAAGGAGATCGCCGCACGCGAGCGCACCCATGGTCAAGCTAAGCTGCTGATTGAGTTGCGTCCGTGCGGCCATTCGGCCAGCCGTGCTGTCGAACGGCGGTTCGGCCAAGTCGGGACGGGTCAACGCAGTACAGAGATTCACCCAGAACTTGTCCTCTACCGCGCACACCGTGATGTACTCGCCGTCGGCCGTTCTGTAGATGTCGTTGCCCGGCGTGAGGTGCAACAGTTCCTCGACCGGGCTGTCCCGGCCAGTGGTCAACGCCTCCCCCCACCGGCTGAATGCCAAGAAGACGCAGACGTCTTGCATTGAGACGTCAATGTGCTGCGCCACGCGATCTGGGTCGCGGAGTGCTGCCAAGATCATGAAAGCGCCAAACAGCGAACTAGCGAGATCAGCATTCGGGAGGAGTGGCCGGTTGGGTCCTTCCCCGGAGGTCAGCTCTGCGCTGAACGCTCCGGCATGAGCGTGGTAACACATGTCGTGTCCGGCGACATCACGCATCGGTCCTGATTGGCCGTACCCGCTGATCGAGCAGTAGATGATCTGCGGGGACAACGCAGCGACATCGTTGAAGCCGACACCCAGACGGTCAGCGACTCCCGGTCGAAAGCCCTCGAGGACCACGTCCGCGGCTTCGAGGTGCTCACGCGCCGCGGCAAGTCCAGCGGGCGTCTTCAAATCCAGCTCGACCACTGTCTTGCAAGAGTTCAGGTGCCGATAAAGACTTCGCGCCTTGCGCGCCCATTCGCCGCCGGGTGGCTCGATCTTGATCACCGTTGCACCAAGATCGGCAAGGAGGCGAGAACACAGCGGCCCAGGCGTCTGCTGGGCGAGGTCGACGACCCGGATGCCTTCGAGCGCCTGGTTCATGCAAGCACGCCACTCGCGATGAGCGCGCCGATTTCGTTGTCCGTAAAGCCGAGCGCACTCAGAACCTCCGACGTGTCCGAGCCAAGTGTCGCTGGATCCCGTTGCGGCTCCCACCTGTTGCCAGACACTTCGAGCGGAGGTGCGAGGACGTCGAAGCCCCCCGCTCGGCGCACTCCGGTTGAACTATGGGCGATGTGGCGGTCGACGGCGTCGCTCAAGCCGCGAATCGGTGCCACGGGGATTCCGGCTCGATGGAGGATCTCGAACCACGTCGCGGTGGGCTCGACGCAGAGCTTTTCTGAGATCGCGGCTTCGAGCTCGTCGCGATGAGTCATGCGACCATTCGTCGTCGAGAAGCGGGCATCGTCAAGTGGTGAACCGAGCACTGCTGCAAGTCGGCCGTACAACGAGTCGTTGCCGGCCGCCACCAAGATGTGACCGTCGCTGGTCGCGAACGCCCGGTGAGGCGTGACGGCCTCGAGCCCTGATCCACGACGCCGCGGTACGACGCCATCTGCAAGATAGGCGGCGATGGTTTCGCACTGCATGGCCATTGCGACGTCGAGCAACGTGACATTGATGGCCAGATTGCGTCGCTCCGTCTTAAGCCCCGCAAGGATGCCAATAGCCGCCCACATCGCGGTTGCGTAGTCGAGCATCGGAAGGGGCACTCGAGCCGGTGGTGAGCCTTCCTCACCGATGCGGTCCATGATCCCCGACTCCGCCTGGGCTATCACGTCGTACCCGGGACGGTCTGCCTCGCTCGGGTAGAGCCCCGCCACGGAACAGTAGATCGCCGTCGGATTTATCGCGTGTACGTCGTCCACGCCAAGGCCCAGACGCGCCGCCGTCCCAGGACGCAGATTCTGAAGCACGACGTCAGCGTTGAGAACGAGACGTTGAAGCACGGGACGCGAATCGGGATGCTTCAGGTCGAGGGACACAGATCGTTTGCCATGATTGAGCGTGGCGTAGACCGCGGAGACTCCACCTTCTCTTGGGCGCCCGATCGCCCGACTCACATCTCCAAGCCCCGATTCCAACTTGACGACGTCTGCGCCCAACATGACCAGGATCTCGGAAGCAAAGGGGCCAGCGGCGTTTTGGCACAACTCCAGGACCCGGACGCCGCGCAGTGCGCCCCAAAGACCCTGGGGGGTCTCGGCGAGGTCGGCTTCGCTGCTGCCGCTGGCATTGCTCATGCCATGTCCGAATGACCAACAGAGGCGGGGAACGTTGCCGGCCTCATTCGCTCAGGAAGATCAACCTCCATCGAGAGAATGTGGGACTGCAACGACTTGCCGTGAGGATCAAGCTTCAGCGACATCGACACGCCGCCGTGAAGTACATCGTTCAGCACAAAGTTCAGAATGGAGATCGACTCCCACTCATATCGGGTCACGGTACCGAGGAGGATGTCCCGAAAATGCTCGGCAACACGATCGGTGGTGAGCTGCGGGAGTAGCAGCGAATACGCCTCGTCCCGGTAGGGGATCACACTGATGTTGGCGTGATTCCCTTTGTCGCCGCACCTCGAGAACGCCACTTCGTGGAGCTTCATGAACTCGCTTCTCCAGTACTCAGACGGTTAGGGTTCGCGACGACACGGTGACCGCCGACCGAGGAATCATCGCCGGAGTGACGCCGATGTGTCGCGTCAGCACTTTCTCCATGCCTCCAGCGCCGGCTGCGTATCGCCACAAAGCCCAGATCTCATCGCCAATCGCCTCAGCCCCGGCGCGTGACCTCGTCACCGTCGCAACGCGCAGCCTGACCTCATTGGGCTCGTATTGCCGGGTTTCGAGGCACTGACCGAACAGCGAGTTGATCCCGACCAGGTCGTGGCGATACTCGACGACCTCGTCACCAAGTCCAGCCAGCCTCTCCCCGAAGGATGCTGCCGCCAATTCCGCGCGTGAGACGCAGTTCGGCCCACCCCAGGACGCACCACCGACTGTCTTCCAGCCGAGATCAACGCCCACTAGTACTTTGAGCTCGTCCGGGCGCTTTCGGCCACGCGCACCACCCACACGGACCCTGTTCGGCCCGACCTCTTCAAGCGAGATGTCGCTCAGATCGGCAACGACGTCGGGTGTGATGTACGAGCTTGGATCAAAGATCTCGTAGCCAAGCTGACCACGGATCGTGTCTCTGTTGACGATGCCTGCGTCTGTGGCCAGCTGTGAGATGAACAACGAGCCGTCTTCGCTGACCTCCCCATACGGCGCGCCAAGATGCGCGGCGCCCGGAACCTCCCGCAACGGCGGATCCGAGAATCCGCCACCGTTGAGGTGAGATCCGCACTCGAGGATGTGGGCCACCAGGGTTGCATTTGCCAGCTGATCCCAATCGTCGAGCGACCAGCCACGTGCGTGGCAAAGCGGCGCAACCCAGAGCGATGGATCGGCCACCCGGCCGCCGACGATGACATCTGCTCCCGCCACAAGGCAGTCCATCAGGGAATCCGCGCCAATGTACGCATGAGCCGACACGAACTTGTCGCCGAGCTCGGATATCGTCGTGCCCATCTCGGGGAGCGCGAGGTCCAAGTCTTTGGCCTGGGCATGAACGTCGTCGCCGGTGACGACCCCGATGACCTTCCCGGTCAGGCCGCCCGCCCGTAGTCTGGCTGCGAATCGTTCCGCCGCTCCTTCAGGATTCGCGGCGCCAAAGTTGCCGACGAGCTTGCCGCCTTGGGCGACAAACGCCCCGAACCGTTCCACGATCTCGTCAATGTGAAGGTCGAAACCATCGCCACCTTCGAGATGACGGAGCTGTGCCAGCGCGAGGGTGCGTTCCGCGAGCCGGTCAAAGGCGATGCAGTCGACGACGCCGCTATCGGCAAGTCGCTGGGCCCCATCCAGCAGGTCATCACTGAAGCCCGAACCAGAACCGATGACGAACCTGTTGCCGGTCATGATCGATCTCACTTCGTAAAGCGCGATCTCGATGCCCCGAGGTCGCCCGCCTTGCGTTGGTCTATGCGTATGTATCTAACCATGATCAGGCTCTTGCGGCAAGGTTTGGAATTGAGTCCGAAGGCACGGACAACGCAGCATGGGCGGGTTGCCGGAGACTCGAGTTGCGGGTTGCTGTTCAACGGATACCGGAGCACGTCCATGCCATCTTCGCGCTCCCACCGATCTCCGTCACATGGACATTCCACCGTCGGCCAGCAACACGTGCCCCGTCGTGTAAGCGGCCGCATCCGACGCCAAGAACACAACTGCAGGCGCCACTTCGTCGGCTTCAGCCATCCGCCCGAGCGGAATCCGAGAGATCGTCTTATCGAGAAACTTTGGCGTCTCGACGATGACCTCAGTCATGGGAGTGATAGCCACTGGCGAAATGGCATTCACCGTGATTCCGTACCGCGCCAGTTGCCGAGCTGCCGATTTGGTCAGTCCGATGACCCCAGCCTTCGAGGCGCCGTAGTTGACCTGGCCGGGAGAACCCTCGATGCCGCCCGCTGATGTGACGTTGATGATGCGCCCGTAACGGTTTTCCATCATTACCGGACATACTGCGCGAATACCCCAGAACACCGACGTGAGGTTGATGCGAAGAACGTCGTCCCACTGCGAGTCCGTCATCTTCCAGATCATCGCGGGGATTGAGACACCGGCGTTGTTAACAAGGATGTCGATGGTGCCGAAGGAGGCCAGCGCGACACTCACCATCTGATCGAAGAAGCCCGGCTCGCCGATGTCGCCACTCACGGCGATAGCTCGTCCGCCGGCACCCTCGATCTGTTGGACCACGGCGGCTGCCGACGCTTCCGTTCGACTGTTGACGACGACGGACGCGCCAGCAGCCGCCATCGCAGTAGCAAATGCGCGACCAAGGCCCCGGCCGGCGCCGGTGACAATGGCGATTCGTCCTTCGAGGATCCTGCCGAGGCTGGTCACGAGCGTCCACCGCCTGATGTCGATGCGAGGCCAGCGTCACGCCCCGTGTCGGCCGTACGGCGACCGGGCGTCGGCTGCTTCGGGATCGCGGTCGAAGTCATCATGGATTGACGAGCACCGTTCGAATTCCAATGCCAGCCTCCAAGAGCTCGACAGCCTCGTTGATGTCGTCCAACGGGAGCGTCTTTGTGACCATGTCCGCAAGATTGAACTCGCCCGACTCGACGTACCCGATGAGGCGTTGATAGTCGGTACGTACGTTGGCCGATCCATACGCACACCCGACGAGCCGGCCGGGTCGGTGCAGGTCCGCCATGGAGAAGCTGAGGGCTGCCGCCGAGTGCGAATACATTCCGACGTAGACCGTGGTCCCGCCGATGATCGTTGCCGCTCGGGCCTGGATGTAGGTGTCACGCCTTCCGATCGATTCGAACACGAAGTCCGCGCCCCGGCCGGCCGTGATCGCATGGATCTGCTCGACGGAGCCGCCGTTGGCCGGGTCCACCACGTGGGTTGCCCCGGCCGCGGTCGCTGCTTCACGCCGTGCGGGCACCGGGTCGACCCCGATGATGCACTCCGCACCTGCGACCCGTGCGCCTTGGATCGTCGAGAGCCCGACACCGCCGCATCCAATGACGGCAACCGAGGCGCCCGGTGTGACCTCTGCGGTGTTGAGCGCCGCGAAGAATCCGGTGGTCACCCCGCAGCCGATGAGCGCCAGCTGCTCCGCCGCGAGGTCGGTCGTCACCGGAATGATCAGGGCCTCATCGGCGATCACCTGCGTCGCGAAGGTGCCCAGGGATGCCATCGACGAAAGAACCGTGCCATCCGCGCGAGTCGTAGGGTTTCGCCGTTCGTCTGTCAGTTCGGGGCGCCGCTCACAAAGATAGGCCTCGCCGCGGTGGCAGAAGAAACATGCATCGCACTGTGGGCACCACGATGAAATCACCGTGTCCCCTGGCTTGAGCGCGGTTACCTCAGCTCCGGTCTCGAGCACCACTCCAGCAGCTTCGTGTCCCAGGATGACGGGCAATTGAAACTGAAACCCGTCCCCCGACAGCATCGTCAGGTCCGAATGGCACACGCCAGTGGCATCGACCCGCATTGAGACGTCATGTGGCCCCAGTGCTGGCGCGATGACGTCCTCAACTTCAAATCGGCCCCCGTAGCTCTCCAACACTGCCGCTCGCATCTGGCCTCTCTCTCATCTCTGGTCCGGTGACACCGCGCCCAACCCAGACTTTGGCGGCCGGCCCGGTCCTGGACACCGCACCGGCTTGCGGCCCCTAGTCGTTCACCAGGCTCGACCTGATGAACGAGCCAACCATCGCGATTACAGACGTCGACCGATGTACGGCCGGCATCCGAACAAAGCCATGGCCCAGCCCATGGCAGCGGAGATGACTGGTCGGCACACCTTCGCGCGCCAGCGCGGTTGCGTACGCCTCCCCTTCATCGCTAAGGGGATCGAGCTCCGCCGTGACCACCAGTGCCGGCGGTAGGCCGGCCAGGCTCGGTGCGCGAAGCGGCGAGGCCAGAGGATCGTCACGCTGATCCCGGTCCGGTAGGTACTTGTCCCAGAACCAAGCCATGTCCGCCGAACTGAGCAAGCCGCCGATGGTCGGCGCCTCTCGATGAGACCGCCGCGTGAAGTCATGGTCTGTCACCGGATAGATCAAGGCTTGGCAGCCAATAGCCGGGCCTTGCTGATCTCGCGCCTTGAGCGCGGTGACCGTTGCCAGATTGCCACCGGAGCTGTCACCACACACTGCGATTGGGCCCCGAACAGCACCGATGTGCTCACTGTTTGCGGCGAGCCAGATCGCGGCCTCGTACGCGTCGTCCACGGCTGCGGGAAACGGATGCTCCGGCGCAAGCCGATAGTCGACCGACGCAACAACGGCACGGGCCTGGACGGCAAGTTCAATCGCCAAGGATTCAGAAGTAGCGATTGATCCGACCACCCAGCCGCCACTGTGAAAGTAAAGAATTGCCGGCCGCGTAGCGTCGCCCGTCGGGCGGTAGACCCGAATCGGGACGGCTCCGTCGGCAGTCTCAAGCCGAAAATCCGTGCTACTCACCGATGACGGGAGCGCAGTTGACACACCGGCGTCAGCCATCGCCCGGGCTTCCTCCACAGATCGCGTGTGGAGTGCGGGGATAGCTGCAGACCGAAGGCTCTGCTCGACCATCGCCCAGTCGGGATCCCGGAGGATTGCCGAAGCCCTCCTCTCATCACCTGCAGACCGGCCGGAAATCGCGGTCATGACCTGCCTACTGGCCGGTGAACTGGCTGGCGGGGCCGAACGTGAATCCGCGGAAGTTGTCAGCGGCCACATCCTCACAAATCGTGCGGTACGGCCCAACGCCGCCGGCGTACGGCATGAATATTCGCGGCTTGCCCTCGATATTGGCCCCTTGCCACCACGAGTTACCCTTGACGAACAGGGTCTTGTTGGCCACCTCGTTGACATGTTCGACCCAGTTCTTCTGCGCCGTTTCGTCCGCCTCCACAGTGGCGAGATCGCGTGCGCGCATGTACACCATCAAGTCCCGGATGAACTCGATGTGCTGCTCGATCGAGGTCACGACCGAGCCGATCACCGAAGGGCTTCCCGGTCCCGTCACGGTGAACAGGTTGGGAAATCCGGCAACTTGTAGGCCCAGGTAGTTCAGCGGACCGTGCGCCCAGACCTCTCGCAGCAGCGATCCATCGACGCCTCGAATATCGATTCGAGTCAGCGCGCCGGTCATTCCGTCGTAGCCGGTAGCAAGGACGATGGCATCTACTTCGTAAGCTCCAGCGGTCGTTGTGACTGCGCCTTCAGCGACGCTCTGGAGTGCCTGTTCACGCAGATCGATCAGCGTGACATTCTCGCGGTTGAATGTCTCGTAGTAGTCCATGTCAAGGCATAGTCGCTTGGAACCAAAGGGATACCCGATCGGACAGAGTCGTTCGGCGGTCTCGGGATCGCGCACCGTCTCTCGGATCCTCGACCGGATGAAGTCACCGGCGAGGGCGTTTGATTCGTCATCGACCAGGAGGTCATTAAAGGCGGTAAGGAAGTGGGCCGCCCCTCGACAATCGGCCCACCGTTCCTGAAAGACCTGCTCTCGCCGCTCTGCATCTACCTCCTTGGCGGACTCGCGGTTCAAGAATGGCAGGCTCGTCAACGCGGCCCGACGCGTCTCTTCACGGATCCGTGGGTAGTTCGCCTTGATGTCTGCCACGTATTCGTCACTCAGGTGTGCTCGGCTTGCCGGCACGCTGTATTGCGGAGTGCGCTGGAAGACGTAGAGGTGGTCTGCCTGTTCAGCGATCCGCGGAATGACTTGAATGCCGGAGGATCCGGTCCCGATGACTGCCACGCGCTTGCCCCGGAAGTCCACGGCCTGATGAGGCCAGTCTCCGGTGTGGAAGATCTCGCCCGTGAACCTCGAGAGACCCTCCAACTGAGGAGCATTTGGAACCGACAGGTTGCCTGATGCCATCACAACGAAGGACGCTTCGACGCGCCCGGCCCGGTCGGTCTCGACCTCCCATCGACCGCGCTCGTTGAGATAGGTCAGCGCGGTCACCTTTGTCTTTAGCTGGATGGCGGGAAGCAGGTCGAATCGCTCGGCAACGTGCTCGAGATAGCGGAGAATCTCTGGCTGGGTTGCGAAGCGCTCCGACCAGACCCACTCCTGCTCCAGCTCTGGTGAGAACGAGAATGAGTATTGGAGACTCTCCGTGTCACACCGCGCGCCGGGATACCGATTCCAGTACCAGGTCCCGCCGACTCCCCCGCCCAGCTCGTAACACTGAACCGTGAGGCCCAGCGACCTCATCGTGTATATCGCGTAGAGGCCGGAGAAGCCCGCGCCAACCACCACAACGTCGATGTGCGTAGTCTCCCCGTCAGCCTCAGCAGTCGGAGCCGGTGAGTTCGTCATCGGGGTTTCCTCAACCATGAGGTGCGCCCCTCGGATCCCGGCCGGGCAACGCGATGGGCCGATACAGGAGGGCGCGCCGGCCACCCCGCGCTGTAGGTGCTGCCCACGTGAATCACTCCAGGTCTCGATCTTGGTGCCGACCTGTCGCAGCGTGCAGTGCATGTCCGGCTCGTCCGAGGAACGCAGCCACCAACGAGTACCACTGCGCCGCCACTCGGGTCGTCACCTCGCGTTGTGACGCCTTTGTATGCGTATGTATCGAACCATGATCAGCCTCATGGGTCAATCCTCTCAAACTCGGGCCCCTGATCCGTCATCAGGTGCGAGGGCCGTGCTCCCGACAGTGCGCTTCGAAGACTCGAGTTGGCCGCCGACAATCTCGATCGCTCATGCCGAAAATAATATTCGTGAACCCAATGCGCCCCGATCCGCAGCGCTCGGAACGCAGCCAAACCATCAGCGCGGGGAGACGTCGCGACAGTGCGTCTGACTCGCGGGCAACCTTGATGAACCCGCACAATCCCATCTGGCAGAGGCCAATTCACGTTTGCGAAAGCGCGATCAGTGCCGTGCTACTCTCCAGCCGGAGTTCAACCTTGTCGTCGCAACTGGGCGTGCGACCTTGTTCGCCACCGTTCATTCATTCGTCAGCGGAGTTGGTTTGGCCAAGATGCCTGGTCCAGCGGTGCCGATGGAGCGTGGATTTCAGCAGCCGCGCCAAGAGCGGATGCCAGAGATCATCGCGCGGCGAATCCTTCACCACATCGTCAACGAAGACCTGCATCCCGGCGACATGCTTCCCTCCGAAACCGCAATGATCGAGCAGCTCGGAATCGGACGCGGCACCCTGCGCGAGGCGCTTCGTATTCTTGAGGTTTACGGAATTATTCGAATCAAGCCCGGCCAGCGCGGTGGGCCGATGGTTGATGCGATCGACGCCGACGACTACGCGCGGAACCTCTCAGTCTGGCTCTTCATCTCGCGAGCTACATATCGCGAGCTTCTCGAGGCTCGGATGATCCTGGAGCCCGGCGTCGCGAGAAGCGCCGCGACCCGCGGGTCGGAAGAGGCAAGGGCGGCGGTGCTCGAGGCTGCCGAAGCCAACCACCGCGCGGTCGGGTCACTCGGCAGCGAGTGGCTGCGGAGCTCTGAGGCGTTCCATGAAGCAATCGCGGTCGCGAGCGGAAACAGGGTGATTTCCCTCTTCTCGTCTGCGTTACTCGGTTTGAACCGGGAGCGACTTCCGAGTACGCCGAGTGAGAAGCGAGCGTTGACCTGCAAGGCACACGACAATATTGCCAACGCGATCGCCCAGGGTGATGGCGCCAAAGCAGAACGACTGATGCGCGAACACGTCGCCGACTTCGTCGCCCTCGTGGAAGAACGGATCGGCGACGAGCTTGACGCAGTCATCGACCGGCCCCGGTAGCTATCTACCAGACGCCTTTGCTCATCGAGCCCCACATGTCGGTGGAGCGACTTCGGCTCAGTCAGTCCAGATACTGCTTGAGAACCTCCGCGCCCGCAAGCTCGGCAGGCCCTCGCCATCCGACGATCCCACGCGACAGGATCAGGCAGGAATGAGAGAACTCGAGGGCGCGTTGCACAAATTGCTCGATCAAGACCACCGCGATGCCGCTTTGCTTCGCCACTTCCAGGCTGGCGAAGACCTGCTCGACCATCAATGGCGCAAGTCCGAGCGACATCTCGTCAGCGATGATCAGCCTGGGGTCTACGAGCAGCGCGCGCGCCATTGACAGCATCTGCTGTTCGCCGCCGGAAAGGCTGCCGGCCATCTGCTTCCGGCGCGATCCAAGGATTGGAAACAAATCGGTCGCGCGACTGAATGCCTCCTCCCGTTGGCGACTCCCCTTCATCTGCAGAGCCGCCATGCGAAGGTTGTCCTGGACCGTCAACCCCGGGAAGATGCCTCGTCCCTCGGGGATGTAGACCAGTCCTACTCGCCGAATGCGATGGGGAGACCACCGGCTGACGTCCGTGCCGTCGAAGACGACGTGGCCCGACGTTGCCGGCACCAACCCAGAGACGGCCCGGCCGAGGGTGCTCTTCCCGGCACCGTTTGAGCCAAGAACAGCAAGGACCTCACCCGGGGCCACCTCGAACGACACCTCCGAGAGCGCCTGCACGGCCCCATATCCGACACAGAGGTTTCTCACGCTCAGTGAGCCGCCGGCTTGCTTCGGTTCAGCGGTGGCCAAGGCCGTCCTCCTCGGCTACTTGGACGGCCCAGCTGCCGGTGGAGCCGAGGTATGCCTCGCGCACGACCTCGCTACTGCGAATCCGCTCAGGCGGACCTTCGGCCACCTTTGAACCGAAGTCGAGCACGTAGATGTGTTGGGCAAGACGCATGACGGCGCCTACATCATGTTCGACCAGCAGCATGGCGACGCCCCTTTCGGCGGAGGTCGCCTGCAGGACGGATCCGAGACGCTCGGACTCCTGCGTGTCCAGCCCGGCAAGCGGCTCGTCAAGAAGCACGATTGACGGCTCGAATGCGAGTGCACGCGCAACCTCGATCAGACGTGTCGTGCCGAGAGGGAGGGAGTCGACCCGCTGCTCCGCGACCGAGGCCAGCGACAACTCGTCGATAAGCTCGTCAACGCGTTCTCGCTCAGCGATCCGCACTCCACGCCCTGCGCCACCTGCACCGGCGCCACGCCAGTTCGGCCCTACCTTGTGTCGCATCCGATGCGAGAGAATCAGATGCTCCCTGACGGTCAGCCCGAGAAAGAGCTCAGGTTGCTGAAACGTACGCGCGATCCCGAGCCGGGAACGTACTTGAGGCCGGACGCCCGTGATCTCCTCCTCGTTGAGGAACACCTCACCGGCGTCCGGTTTGATAAGCCCGGATAACACACCGAACAGCGTGCTCTTTCCGGCTCCGTTTGGGCCGACCAGGCCCACGATCGCACCCGGCGGAATGGATACGGTCACCCCATTCAAGGCGCGGACGCCACCGAAGCGAACGGTCACGTCGCGACAGCGAAGGAGTGGCGGCTCATCGTGTTGGCCGGGCTGCTTCACGACAACGGAAACCAGCGCGCTCGGCGACGAGCCAGGGGCTCGTCCGCCACCGATGTCGAGGTCCGACTCGTGCCTGCCTTGTTGGGCATCCGGCGCTGGAGCATCAACACCCCCGGCAGTGGATCCGCCTCGGGCCGCCGCAAGCCGTCGTCTGATCGTGGTCCAAATGGCGGCGACCTGACGAGCCTGAGTCGCCAAGGTACCGTCGGGGTACCGGACCACCGCGATCGCTCCTAGCCCGAACAAGATAGGCGGGACATTGTCCCAGCCGGCCGAAAGGTACTGAAGGATGACTCCGCTCAAGAGCGTCGTCGCAAGGCCGGCAAGTATGGCGCCCATGTTCGACCGAATGCCGAGGGTTGCCACCGCCGCCAGCCACGCCAGACCCAACAGCGCGTCGTAGTTGGCCGACTGCGCCACGTTCAGGTTCATGGCAAGCATTGCGCCGCCGATACCCGCGGTGAAGGCGGCAGCACACGCGACCCCCACCTTCAGCCTGACAACGGAGATGCCCACCGTTGCGGAGGCACGCGGAGCAGACCGGACGGCGGTGAGCCCTAGTCCCGTCGTCGAACGCCGCAGAACGCCTATACAACCGGCGATCACCGCAAACACCGCAAGCGAGAGCCATGCTTCGCCGCGAGGACCAGCAAAGACATGTGGGGGGTTGATCGCAACGCCCAAGCCTGAGTTCTCGAACACCTGGCGGCTGAAGACCAGGTTCTCAATGAGCAGCGCAAAAATCAGCGTGACGATAGCGACGTACAAATCGCCCATGCGAATCGTGAGGAGGCCAATGAGCAGACCCGCAGGAACGGCGATCAACCCGCCACAAACCACCGCGAGCAGTGCGGGAACTCCGTGGTCGGCAGCCAGGACCGCAGCCGACAGTCCGCCGACTCCGGCGAACGCTGACATACATAGCCAGATCATTCCGCCCTCGCCCGTCACGAGGGTGTAGCTCAGGTAAATGATGCCGTAGCACACGCCTTGTGCGACAAGGCCGACCCAGAAGTCGCTCATCAAGGCCGGCAACAGGCAGGTCATCCCGAACGCAACGATGGCCGGCACCACGCCGATCCGCCGCGCGGCGGGACCACTCGACGTATGCGACCCGTCGTCGTGCGTCGCGATGGCGCGGTCAAGCGACCCGCCCACTCTCCCAGCACCCTCACGGCCATCGCCACGGAGGACGAAGTACCCGAGAAAGAGCGCGGCGAAGATGAAGGGGATCGACGGAAGGATGGCGGCTGCGAAGGAGCTCGTTGGCGAGATCCAGTACTGGACGATCGAGTCCGAGATGCCGATCAGGAATGCGATGCAGACCGTCACACCCAGGTTCCGCAGTCGACCAGCCACAACCGCAGCCAGCGCCGAGATCATCAGCAAGGTGAAATCGCCCGAATCCAACCCGATGATGGGAGCGGAGAGGACACCTGCCAAGCCGGCGAGGCCGATGCTTACGGCCCACACTCCTAGTGCAACCGACGAAGGGTTGACACCCGACAACGCAGTCATCGCGGGGGAATCCACCATGCTTCGGACCCGAAGACCGACACTCGTGAAACCGAGCACGCCCGCACCGACGACAAGGATCACCAGCACGCAGGCGTACGCGATCACCTGGTCCATCGTTACGGCTACGCCGAAGACGTGAAAGACCCTGACCGGCTCGGGTGCCAGACCAGGTGCCTGGTTGATGGGCTGCGTACCAAAGGTCAGGGCGCAAGCGGAAGGCACCGCGACCGCCACACCGATCGTGGCGACCAGCTTCACGAGCTGTGATCGCATTCCAAGGAGTCGGAAGACCAGAAGATACAGCGCAACACCCAATGCGGGGCCCGCGACGACGATCGCCACTATCGCGGACACCAACAGGTTGATGTGATGTTGAGTGTGGAGGAAGTAGTAGAACCGCGCGATCGCGAAGGCCAGCGCACCGAAACTGAGATTCAGAATGCCGGCTGAGATATACGTGGTGACAATCCCAGCCGCAGCGATCGCGTAGATGCCGCCAAGAACGAGGCCCGCTACAACATATTGGAGCACGTCAGTCCTCTTGCCTCACGATGGTGCCTTCTCGTGCGCTCGAACGCCATCGGCGAAAGTTGAGCAGACCCTGTTCCGTACAACGGTCGGCCCGCCAAAGCCTGAGAGCGTTGGCGGGCCGGCCGTACATCAACCTTCTGTCATGGTCCTCCGAGCTCCTAACTCGAGGAGAGCAGCGTCCCACAGACGGGCTTTCCGTTGTTCACCGTGACGAACTTCTTGCCTTCAACCTTCTCAAAGTAGGTGCAGCTCTTGGGTCCGAAGGTACCGAAGTGGTTGTAGTCCGCGGCGGTCGGCAGCAGCCCGTTTGCCGTCCAATTTGTGAGCGTCAGAAGCTTCGAGATCACCGACGCCGAGGTCGCGCCTGATCCTGCCATCTCGAGTCCCTTGACCATCAGCGCTGCCCCGAGGTAAGCGACCGTCGTACCTTCCGGCGGGTAGCCACCGTGGTAGTCGGAGTCGTACTTCGTCAGGTTGGCGACGAAGGTGTTCGTGGCAGGATCGTTGAGATCAATCGGCACGATGTACGTCGGCCAGTAGGTTCCCTGAGCCGCGGCAGTTGCAGTCGGGTCGGTGAAGATGCTTGAGTCAGCACCGGCTGCGGACAACGACGCCACGAGGTGGATACCCGCCTGTTTCGCAGCAACGAGCATCGCCACCGAGTTCGCCTGGACGCACGAGCAGATCGCGAAGTTCACCCCCGCCCGCTTCATAGCGATCGCGTAGGTGTTCATCGGTGCATTCCCAAAGGGCACATTCTTGTTCGTGTACCCGATCTTGATCCCCGCCGCCTTGAAGGACGCTGCAACCGCGTCGCTCCCGACATCGGATGCGGGAATGTTCGCATAGGCCAGGAACGCCGCGTTCGTCACACCGAGTTGCTTGAAGAACTGTCCGAACTGGGTGTAGGAGTAGATGCTCTGAGCGGGATTGATATCGCCGCCGTACCCGAACATGTTCGTGTTTGGCTTCGTGCCCCACTCGGGGTTGTTGCAGCAAGATCCTGTCACCGGAATCCCCGCCTGCTGCAGGACCTTGTACCCGCCGACATCAAAGGGCGTGTCTTCGATGACGCCCAACACGTGCTTGGCCACGACCGCTTTGGAGGCATTCAGATTGCCCGTCACCGACGATGCATCGTCCTCGACGATGAGCTTGATCTGCTTTCCGTTCACACCGCCTGCTGCGTTGACGGCATCGATGTAGGCTTCTGCGCCCTTCTCACTGCCACCCGACGATGAGGCCGATGCACCGGTCTCGGCCGTGATGTAGCCGAGCGTGATTGTTCCGCCCGACTTGTTCGTGCTGTTGCCTTTGGACGAGCTGCTGCAACCCGAAACGACTGCTGCAACGCAGACCGCCAGTACCAGCGTCCTTTGGAAGAGCTGCTTCCTCATGCCGTTATTCCTCGCAGACTAGGTCTCGGGTCGGCGCTCATAGAGGCGGCCAACGCGAACATGGATGCCGTGCCTGGATATAGGTACGTACGCGCGCACGTGGTGTACGGAAGGGCGCGGAATAACCAGCACCGAGAGAGAGGTGGCGCAGTTGCCGTCACGGTACCCACAGCCCGGTCTTTACGCGCACTGATCGAACCTTTCGCTGACGTTGCCGCTCTTTGAACGAGCGACGTCGTCTGAGTGAGTAGGTCAAGTCGTTGGGCGCCCCCTTCCGCCGCCCTCTATCGATGTTCGATAGATCGTATATATCACAAGGGTTAGTCCCGGACAAGGAGTTTCCGGCGGGTCGGGCGCCTTGTGTCGGACGCGTCGACGTCGCTGCCGCGCGAGCCGGGCACATGGTCGCGCTATGCATGTTCAAGACCGTCGAGCGTCCCCGCGACGACCGGTAGCAGCAGGGCCGAGCGATGACTGTCGTCGTGATGGATCTGGTCTTCGGCGACGAGACGCGTCGTCGCAGTTGAGGGTCGGCCCCCGGTGTGGGGGTTGAGATCATGGCGTGGAAAGTTGGACCCGGCGATACGTAGGCGGATCCTCTCGCCAGCGCTGAATCGATGGGCAATCGGCCCGAGTTCGACGATGACCTTCGCCGGCTGATCTCCCGGCAGCTCTGCTCGGCGAATACCGTCGACAAGGTTGATCGAGCGGCCATCCGCACGCACAACATTGAGCATCGCGGCCACGTCTGTCGACGGCGCCGAGGACGTCACCCAAGCCTCAAGCGTCACGACGCCGATGACGTCGACGTCATCGGCCAGCGGGTCGGTCGTGTAGACCACGACGTCGTCTCGCTCCTCGATCGCGTTCTGACGCCATGGTCCCTGTGGGAAGGCGCTTTCGAGCATCAGGTGGGCGCCACCCAAGGTCGGCACGGGTCGCGCCGGATCGGAGCGATAGACGTCGGGCGGCGACGCCGAGGCCGGACGAACAGACAGCTTGCCGTCATGCGCGAGAAAGAACGGTTTGACATCGGCCGGCACCGGCCAGGCAGCCTCCTCACGCCAGGTATTCGCGCCGAGGAAGAACAGGCGCACGGGCGAACGAAACGACCACGCCGTCACATCGTGCTTGAGCCAGCGATCGAACCATGCGAGTTGCACAAGGTCGAGGTCAACGAGAGCGCCGAGCCCAAAGTTCATGTCGCCGAGGCGAGCGACTCCGTTGAGGACTGTTCGAGGCATGTAGTGGCCCCATGGACCGAGCCATAGATACTGGTTTTCGCGCGCCTCGAGCGTCGCGCCCTTCGATTTGATGCCGAGGTAGTTGGCAATGGCCCCGACGGCATACGTGTCGAACCAGCTGGACACATGGAGCGCGGGCACGGCGATCTTCTCGTGGGCGGCAGCGACCGACATCGAATCCCAGTAAGGGTCCGGCGCATCATGGTCCATCCAGTCGAAGAAAAACGGCGCCCACTCGCCGAGGACGGTCTGCTTTAAGTCGGTCAACGGCGCAGTCGACGCCATTCCGGGCAGGTCCTCGAGAAACGCTCGCACGTCGCGCCAAATCCGCCGGAAGGGCTCGCCTCGCAGCCCACGTCGCTGGATCGACCCCGGCGACAGTGCAAAAAGCGATATGGAGAGGAGCGCGCCTAACTCGAATGCACCACCCTTGTAGCTACGTCCCTCGAAGTAGTCGGCACTGCCCTCCATGGGGGCGATGGCACAGAGATGTGGCGGACTAGTAGCAGCTGCCTGTAGTTGGGTAGCGGCCATGTACGAACTACCGAACATGCCGACAGAACCGGACGACCAATCCTGTGCGGCAGCCCATTCGACGGTGTCGTAACCGTCCGCGCCTTCGTTGACGAATGGCACGAACTCGCCTTCTGACTGGAATCGACCGCGCACGTCCTGTACCACCACGACGTAGCCGGCCTCGGCAGCACGTACGTAGTTGAGCACGACCATGAGTCCATAGGGCACGTCCTTCGAGTACGGCGTGCGCATGACAAGCACTGGATGCCTACCCTCCGCCGGCCGATAGACGTCCGCACGGAGTACGGTCCCGTCGCGCATCGGGACAGCAACGTTCTTCGCCACAACCAAATTCGTCGGAGTGGTCACTTCGCGCCCCCTCCCGTGGGCCACGCAGTCAGGGCCGGCAGCACCATGCAGCACTTCGACGTGTGCACATCACCTTGCTCACCCGTCGATGCCCGCCGCGCCGGAGACGCCCGTCGTCGGATCAGGCTCCTCGCACGTGGTAGAGCTTCGCGGCGTTGTCGTACAACACTTTGCGTTTGATGACCGGGTCTACGCCGGCAAGGGCGATCTCCGCCATTTCGCCCGGGGTACCGGACGTCGACGTCGGGCCGGGCGACAAGCTGGTCGGGTGCGGGAAGTCGGTTTCGAAGAGAATGTTGTCCTGGTAGAGATCGATAATTCGAGAAACTGATTCACGCTCGAACCAGAACGAGCCATAGATCTGCCGAAGGAAGTAGAAGCTGGGGCACTCTCGGTCGGGGTAGACAAGATGAGCACCGGAGTTCTGCCACTGCCAGTCCAGCAACTCCAGGAAGTAACGAATCCACCCCACTCCGCTTTCAACCATCACGATCTTCAGGTTGGGATAGCGCACGCACAGTTGGGAGGTGGTCAGGTCCGCCAACGTCTCAGCCAGGCCAAGTTGGCTGAGCGCAGAGCTCTTGACGTAGTCAGCACGGCTGTTGTTGCGCCCCAGTTGACCAAGGAATTCAGCCTCATTCCATTCGCTGAAGCCGGTGTGGAAGTTCAGCGCTAGCCCACGCTCTTCCACCGCCTTGAGCAAGGGCTCCCAGTGGTCATCGTCGAGAGGAGGCAGGTCCAGCTTGTGTGGCTTGCCGATGAACAGAACTCCCCGGTGTCCGAGCTGGTGAGCTCGATCGAGTTCTCGTACCGACTCTTCGAGATCCCAGAACGGGAGGACACACAGGGCGATAAACCGATCTGGCGCAATGTCAGCGAACTCGACGAGAAAGTCGTTGTAAGCGCGAATGCAGGCCTTGGCGAACTCCGGGTCTGGAACCTTGCGAAACGCGAATGTCATGAATGCCAAGAGGTTGGGATAGAGGCACTGCGCGTAGATTCCGAACTCGTCCATCCTCCTCAGGCGATCCTTCGCGTTGAAGGCAGCCGGATCGGCTTGCGCCTGCGTCGGAGGAAACTTCGGCGGGTGCTCGGTCCAGCCGGCGGTCGCGAACCCGGCCACGCCGGTGAGCTTCCGGTCGCCGACGATCCAGCGGTCGATTCCCGCCCGCTCATCGGTGATCACTCGCGGAGCCATCTCCTGGTACTTCGACGGCAGTCGCGATGTCCACAGATCCGGGGGCTCGCTGAGGTGGCTATCGGTGTCGATCATCAGACTTCCCGGCACGGTGCTCAACTCCTCACCACAGGCCATGGACCTGCGTCCCAACCGAACGTTTGGTTGTGACGCTATCGCACGATGTTGGAGGCAGCAAGGTCCCGGGCGGCGAGCGCACAACAGGGGAGTGACCGCCGTAAACGGCGCCAGGAGCTTCAGACCGAGCAATTAGTGCGTGCAGTCCCGACCACACTGCACCGACCTGACCGCCATCTCGGCGAGGTTCGAAATGACGGTCCCTCGCGGCGTACGCCCTGATGGCCGGTACCAGTTGACCACGGCGTTGACCATGGAAAGCACACCTGCCGTTGCGACGCGGGGGTCAAGGCTCGCGCACACGGCGCCACTCGCTTGACCTTCCTCGAGCAGACTTCGAACGAAGTGCTCATATTGGTCACGGAGCGCAAGAACGGCCGACTGCCGCTCCCGGCTCAGGTATCTGAACTCCGTACTGAACACGGCCGACTTGTCAGGATCAGCGATGTTTGACTCAAGGTTTCTTACGATGAATCGGTGCAGCCGGTCTACGACGGGTCCGGTCTCGTTCTTCGCTTCTGCTAGGCGCTGTTGGATGTGGTCGTGAGAACTCTGCATGACCGCGAAGAGCAAATCGTCCTTTGAATCGATGTAGTAGTAAAGGCTGCCCTTGAGCATCCCCAAGGCGTCGGCCAGATCCTGGGTACTGGTGCCCAGGAAACCCTTGCGGCGAAACAGTTCGGCGGCAACATCAATCACCTCCTCGCTTCGAGGTCGTGACTGCTTCGATTCCTTCCCACCGCCGTCGATGGGTAGCCGATCGGATGCCCGCCCATCCTGGGTCGACCTCTTCGTGTTCCGTTGACGCTCAGCCACTGCGATCCGTCCTGGTCGGAGACCTTCTCGCCAAGGCTAAGGGCTTTGCGCCCTGCACTACGGTCGGCGCGGTTCGGCGCTCGACCGGGGTCGCGTCCGCCACGTGGCCGGAGTGCGGCCCAACACGTCAGGTCGGCGTTGGCAACTTAAAGAGTCTGCGGGCATTTTCAGAGAACAACTTGGACCAGACGTGATCGCGCAGCGGAAGGTCTTCGAGCTGAGCAAAGGTCTCGTCGTAACTGAGCAGCGGCCAATAGCCGGCAAAGATTACGCGATCGGAGCCGCGAGTGTTTGCGTAGTCGATCACGGCCGCCGGATAGTACCTCGGCGCGAATCCCGATGTGGCGAAGTACAGATTTGGCCACTTCTGCATGAGCTTCACGCAGGTGTCAGCCCACGGTTCGCCACCATGCTTCATCACGATCTTTAAGTCCGGGAAGAACCACAACACCTCGTCGAGATGCATCGGATCCTGGGTCCATCCGGGCACCCGGGGACCCGGTATTCCGACGCTGATCGATACCGGTAGATCAAGCTCCACGCACTTCGCGTATATCGGGTAGTACTCCTTCGAGTTCGGTGGGATGGTCGGCACAAGGGCATGCGGCGATATCGCGACCCCCCGCACCATCGGGAATGCCGAGACGACCTCCTCGACGTTCCGCACCGCGCGCATCCCATCATGCGGGTCCACCCGCAGAAAGAAGAACCAGCGATCCCCGACGTTCTGCAGCGTCCGGATGGTCTCCGGTGCGCGGTCCGACTGCACAATGACGCCGGCTCGCTCGATGCTCCACTCGTCCAGCAAGCTAACGACGTACTGCGGGTCACTTGACTTAACGACTCGATCGCTAGCCGCGCCCTTGAACAGGTAGTTGACAACTCCGGGCGATGGCCACGAATCCAGGCTCTCCTGGTCACGAAAGGCTCTCTTCGAGATGTACTCGAGATTGAGCCCACCGTTCGGATCCACGTTGACCATGCAGTCGATGACCGATATCCCTCGCTGCTGGAGGAAGGATTCCATTCAGTCGTCGCCTTTCGTGGCGGCCAGCAAGGAATCGTCGCGGACCCAGCCGAGTGTCCGGGGTACTTTACCAAACGATCGTTGTGTGTGATGTCGCCAACGAAGGCCGCGCCGACCGCCGCGAGCGCCCTCGGCAAGGAGAAGGTGGGGCTTCAGTGCAACGCACTATCTATACAGACGCGCATCGCCAATTCCGCCAGGCTTGCCAGCAGTTCGTAGCCCGCGCGGTCACCCCGAATCAAGAGCGGTTCATCGAGGATCGGCGGATTGATGTCGAGGTGTGGTTGGAAGCAGGAAGGCAAGGATTCCTCGGACTCAACGTGGCAGAGGAGTACGGCGGCTCCGCTGCCGGAGACTACCGCTACAACGCCGTCCTGCTCGAGGAACTTGCGACCTCCAGCGCGGCACTTGCCTCCTGCCTCGGCGTCCATTTTGACGTCGTGGCGCCATACCTCACCGACCTCACCACCGACGAGCAAAAGCAGCGATGGTTGCCGCGCTTCTGTAGCGGGGAGTCGGTGGCTGCGATCGCCCTCACGGAGCCCGAGGGCGGGTCCGACCTCGCCGCACTGCGCACGTCCGCGAGGTTGGACGGAGACGCCTGGGTCATCAACGGTGCCAAGACCTTCATCACCAACGGCACTTCTGCGGACCTTGTCATCGTCGCTGCACGTACCGAACCGGGATCACGGTCGAAGGGCATCACACTGTTCGTGGTCGAAAGCGGTGCGACCGGCTTCACCCGCGGCCGGAAGCTGGACAAGGTCGGCCAGGCCGAATCTGATACGTCGGAACTGTTCTTCGATGACCTGCGCGTGCCGCTGGAGAACATGATCGGTGAGCGCTCAAAGGGCTTCGGGTACCTCATGCAACGGCTCACGCAGGAACGGCTTGGATCTGCGGTCAGCAACACTGCCCATGCCCGCGCAGCCCTATCGGACACGCTTGCATGGGTCCGGGAACGACGAGCGTTCGGGGTCGCAGTTGGTTCATTCCAACACAACAAGTTCGTAGTGGCAGACCTCGTGACAGAGCTCGATGTCACGCAAGCTTTCGTGGATCAGGCAGTGACGGCTCACGCGGGTGGTCAGCTGTCGGCGACCGATGCCGCGAAGGCGAAGCTGTGGTCATCGGAAGTGCAGAACCGGGTCGTGGATGCCTGCGTACAGCTCTGGGGCGGCTATGGGTACATGAAGGAGTACCGCGTCGCCCGAGCATGGATGGACGCCCGCGTTAGCCGCATCTGGGCGGGTACGAGCGAAATAATGCGCGAGGTCATCGGACGGGACCTCGGGCTCTGAAAGATTCAATGTCCTACAGATCCTCGACCATTCCCGCCCGAAGACCTCGGAGCACTGCTACCGCTCACAGGAACCAGTATCATATATCATAGAGATCCCGTGAGCGACCGTCCATACGAGGTGATGGTGACGTGAGGTTCGGAGTCCGGCTGGGTCACGGTGATGCATATTCCGGTGACTACGTGCGACTCGTCGCACGAACAGCAGAAGAACTCGGTTTCAGTTCGATCTGGTGCTCTGAGCACATGGCGATCCCGATGAGCTTCGAGAGCCGCTACCCGTACAGCCCATCCGGCAAGCCCGAGTTCTACGAGCACATGGCTTTCGGCACCGCAATGGTCACGCTCGCCCACGCTGCCGCAGTCACGAGCACCGTCAGGCTGTCAACCTGTGTGATCCCGCTTATGGCGCACCATCCAGTAGCACTCGCCAAGGATGCAGCGACGCTGGACTGCCTTTGCGGTGGACGACTTGAGCTCGGGCTGGGGGCAGGATGGCTCAAGGAGGAGGCGCAGATCCTGGGCCTGGCAAGCGACCATCCGGCCGGGCGACTCGAGGAAGCGATCGAGTTGATGCGTTCGGCCTGGGCGACATCGCCGTACGAGTTTGACGGTGCGTACTGGCAGGTACCGCCAGTCGTGTCGCGACCACTCCCCCCGCAGCGAGCAGAACTGCCCATCTGGATAGGTGGGACAAGCCCCCGCGCAGTGAGCCTTGCTCGTCGCAAGGCCACCGGCTTAGTCGTCGCTCAACGCGAGGCGCATAAGGTGGGCGAGCTTCGCTCCGAACTTCCTGTTGAGACAAAGATCGCGATCGGCATCGCATTTGCACCCGACTTCGGCGTCGATCCCGTCCGCGAGCAACTAGATCAGCTGTTGCTTGCTCGCATCGATACAGTCATTCTGCAATGCAATGCTGACCTCGATAGCACCATAGCTGCTCTCGGGTCCTTCGCCCGAAAGGTGCTGCCTTACTACCGCGGCGACGGCGACCACGGTTCGGCATCATGAGTTGGCGTCAGTGCCATCCGTGCAGCGGATTCCGAGAGTCACACGACCTGCACTCCTGTCCCCGACGGTAGGATTTGGACGGTCAGCCCCCGATGACAGGCTGGCTGAACCCAAGCCGCTGGTGAGTCGAGTGGCTGACCGCCTCGTCGCGGGACAGTGCGGAGAGCCGCGGTCGGTGCTTCTCGAACCTCGTGGTCAGCCAGTCGCTGTCGCCCATCGTCACATTCCTTCTCGCTTGTCGGTCTATCTCTATGACCGGCGCGATCGTGCCGGTGTCCGCCCCTCGTCAGCGCCCCTTGTCAGTCAGCCGGCGCTGGTGAGGACGACACCCGCTTCGCTGGTCTGGACGATGAAGGTCAGTGACTCCTGGAAGTACAACGTCACGTGGTCGGCATCATGTGAGAGATAGCCGATCGATAGGTCCTGGCCGAGGTGCAGCTCGTAGTCGCCGCCGCGGGTCGAGAGCAGGAATCCCTCCTCGGCAGCCGGCGCCCAGATGATGTCGCCACCCTCGATGACGCGAGCGATGTGCTCCCGGATCGGATAGCCGTGATCGGTGGTCTCCGCGATCTCGGTATAGATCTCGGCAGGGAGCAGCAGGCTGTAGGGACCACCGACACCGGCCAGGCGAAGGCCACTGAGTGCATGCGCCACCGCGGTCGGATACTCGCGGACGTCGGACGGGAGCGCCACTGCCGGGTTGGAGGTGCTGGCACTGATCCCCTCGATACCGGCGGCGGCATAGCCGGCGAAGATCGCACCATCCTCGGCGTACGCGATCTGCTTGGCTGCATCCTTCACCGGTTGCCAGTCGGAGTCCTTGGCTCCACGCTCCACGTCGTCAACCGCTCGCCGGTCGATGGTGAACAGAACCCGGAACTCAACAACTGGCGCGAACTCGCGGCTTCGGGCGAGCACTCCGCCTGATGGTGGGTCGAGGTCCCGGGCATGCCCGGTCCCCACGCCGGCCAACGTCGGGCCCGACGGCCCGACGAGGTCGACGACTCGACGCGCAGCGACGTGCCTGACGAAGGTGCGATGCGCCTCTGCCTCGATCTCGGCCCAGGCTGCGTCAGCGATCGGCGCGAGCTCACGGTTCAGGTTGTCCATCAGGTGGTCCCCTTCAAACTGCCGATCCGCAGGGATCGGTCGAGCGGTTGCACATCGTCATCGTTCGCGGGTTGCGCTCCCGGCAGCGCCGTTGTCGGCACGCCGGGCAGATTGTCGAGAAAGTCAACGCTCGGCACGAAGAATAGCGCGCCGGTCACGGCCGTCGAGAAGTCGAGGATCCGGTCGTAGTTCCCCATTGGCTTGCCGATGAACATGTTGTGAAGCATCAACTCGGTGATCCCAGGATCCGCGGCGTACCCGATGAAGTAAGTGCCGAACTCGCCGGCTCCGAGCCGACCAAATGCCATGTTTTCCCGGACGATCTGGCGTTCCACACCGCCCTCACTAACGATCGTGTTCAGCGCGACGTGCGAGTTCGAGGGCTTGGTCTCATCGGACAGCTCGATGTCGCTGAGTTTGGTACGCCCCACAACCTGCTCCTGCTGCTCAACCGGCAACGCGTCCCACGCGTCGAGGTCGTGCAGATACTTCTGCACGATGACATAGCTGCCCCCGGCAAAGTCCGGATCGCTCTCATCGATGAACGCGGCCGCCTCGGCCGCCTCCCCGGTCGGGTTCTCGGTGCCGTCGACAAAGCCCATCAGGTCACGCTGGTCGAAGTACGTGAACCCGTGGACCTCGTCGACAATCTGCGCCCGGCCACCTAGACGGAGGGTCAACTGGCGCGCCAGTTCAAAACACACATCGATCTGGTGCGCCCGCAGATGAAAGAGCAGGTCGCCCGGCGTCGACACGGCGACGTGGCGCGCGCCGGCAATCTCGTGAAACGGATGCAGCGAGGCCGGACGCGGACCTGCGAACAAGCGATCCCACAAGGCAGCGCCGATCCCCACTACGCAACTCAAGTCGCGGTCCGGAAGGCGGAAGCCCACCGACCTCGTCAGCCCCGACAGATCCGCCAGCAACTGGCGAACATCCGATTCGGCGCCATCCTCCACCGTCGCCACCAGGAAGATTGCCGCACCTGCGCGCTGCGGCAACACGTCCTGCGATACCACCACGTCAATCACCTCGCCGACCCCATCCAAGCATTTCGCACCGCGACGCACAGCGACTGGTGGTTCAGCTGCTCCCGCCGGCTGGAAGGCGCGTTACTCGAGCGCGGGCCGGTCGGCCGCCGTCGCATCATTCGTGATCCGTCACACCGCCGGCTGCTGCTGCGTCACACAGTGGATGCCACCGCCACCTTCGGCCAGGTTGTTGATGGCAAGCTGGACGATGTCGCGGTCGGGATAGAGCTCGCGCACCAACGAGCGTGCGGCGTGATCAGCGGCGTGATCACCGAACTTCGGCATCATCACGGCACCGTTGCACAGGTACCAGTTGATGTAGACGTTCACGAAAAGGTTGGGGTTCTCGTGCTTCGGGATCGTCGCCGACTCTCTCGAGATCCGGCACCTCAACCGCTGGCCCGATGCGTTGGTCGAACGCCGAAGGACCCTCAGTGCTTGCCGCTCGGAAACGGCCCAGACATCCATGGAATGCGGATCGGCCGGCTGGTCAACGACCACCTCTGCCGGTCGTACCCACCTCGCCAGACTGTCGATGTGGTCGTCGGTGATGTCGTGGCCCTTCAGCCCCGGCACCCAGAGCATCTTCTTGGCGCCAAGCGCCGCGCAGATCTCCCTCGTCAACGTCGCTCTTGACTTTCCCGGGTTGCGGTTGGGATTGATGATCGAGCTCTCGGTCGCCATGACAGAGCCATGCCCGTCGAACTCCAGCGCGCCACCCTCAGCGACAAAGGGCGCCACGACGCGGCGAACGCCGAGCAACTCGAGGACCTCCCGAGCGATCTTGTGGTCGTTGGGGTGGACCTGCTTGTGACCCCAGCCGTTGAAGTTCAGGTCGAGGCCCGCCAGCCCTCCCCGGCCGTCGACCAGGAAAACCGGCCCCATGTCGCGCATCCACAGATCGTCGTTCACGAGTTGGACGATCTCGACGCCTTTACCGCACGCACCGGCGGCCTGCCGCGCCTGGTCAGGTCGTGCGACCAGAGCGACCGGCTCGTAGCGCGCGATGGCCTGAGCGACCGAAGCGACGTCACGACGAACACCAGGCAGAGCGTTACCCCAGATGTCCTTACGGGCCGGCCACGCCATCCAGGTTCTGGTATGCGGCAGATGCTCGGCGGGAGCGAACCAGCCCGCAGGGTCCGGTTGGTCGGGCGTTGACTGCGCGCCCGCTACGGCCGTGCTGCCGCCGGCGACCGCGCCTGCTGCGATCGCCGCACCGCCGACCAGAACGGTCCGCCGCGAGATCGTGCGCGACGGCAGGTCGCGAGGGACGTCGTTCGTTGCCACCTTGACATCATGCCGTCACCTGCCGCGAGGACAGCCAGGGCCGGCGAGGACAAGATAGGCCCGGTGGGTGTTCACACCGACCAGGAAGTGGTGGTTGGCGAACAACGCACCGCTCAGGCTGACGCCACCAACGACGCCGAGTTCGCCCCGGCGCCGGCCACCGCGACCTCGGTTCGCAGCTCGTGGGCGCCGTCACGGCGGGTGTACTCGTAATACAGCCTGAACGATCCGGCCTCGAGCGGCAGCAGGCTCAGATAGCGGAGCCCGCCGGGCTCGTGTCGAGACCGCACGGCCGGCCGCTCGACCCGGGTGAGGTCGCCGAAGCCGGTCGCGGTGCGTCGACCCACCGCGAGGCCGGTGACCTCCTCCCAGTTCTGACCCGCGGTCGCGCGGCCGTCGTATGTCATCCAAAGACCGTCAGCGGTCGGAAGGACGCTCGAGGCCCTGACCCCGCGCGCATCCCACGAGCCAGCAGTGCCGGCCAACACCGTGCCGTGCCAGGCCCAGTCGATGCCATCCGCACTCGTCGCGTAGTCGGTCGTCATCCGGTCGGTCTGATCCGGGAGGTCGAGCGGGTGGACCGACGCCCACAGATGCCACCGGTCACCGTCCCGGATGATCACCGGGTCCTTCACCGCCACGGTCTCGTCGCCCGGAAGCACGCTCTGTGGCGTGGCACTGGACAGCCCTTCCGGGCGGTCGGCTTCAAGGAGGTCGACTCGCCAGTGCTTGGTGCCCGGGGTGGCACAGCTCACGTAGAGCCGCCAGCGGCCCTCCGGTGTAACGACAAGGGCCGGTCGTTCCAGCGACTCGGACGCGAACTGCTCGCGGTCGACGTGCGCGACCGGCTCGAAGCTGATCCCGTCGTCGGACACCGCGATCACGTTGCGATATCCACGGCCCTGACCGATCGGCCGGCGGAGGCGGTAGGCGAGGTAGATCAGCCCGTCGTGCATCAGCACGCTAGGGGCGCCGGCCCACGAACCCGGAGTGGTCCCAGGCGGCGGGACCACGACGATCGACTCACGCAGCGCCGGAAGCGGAAAGGCGTCCGGCCACGCGTCGAAGCCCATAAACCCACCTTCTCACGTGGCCGACGAGCCACCGCGCCCGGATATACACTAACTCGATCGGATCACTACACTAGTGCGATGCCGCTGCCCGACTTCCTGATCGTCGGCGCACCGAAGGCCGGCACGACCGCCCTTCATGTGGCTCTCGCTCGACACCCCGAGCTGTTCATGTCGCCGATCAAGGAACCGAAATTCTTCCTCACCGATGAAGCAGCTCCAATTGCTCGCGGCGGACCGGGCGATGCGCGCACGATCCGCGAACAGGTCTGGCGCCGTGCCGACTACGAGGCGTTGTTCGACGCGGCACCGCCCGGCACCT
>Ga0265325_10000178_pt1 | contig 45079 bp, 30 predicted proteins | sample 41420metaG_FD_202090 | JGI IMG/M metagenome (GOLD analysis project Ga0265325, IMG submission 202090) | Rhizosphere microbial communities from Carex aquatilis grown in University of Washington, Seatle, WA, United States - 4-14-20 metaG | ecosystem: Host-associated > Plants > Roots > Rhizosphere...
CCCATAGCGGCACGCCGCGCAGCGGTTTCGCCCAATACATTCTTTGTGTCCTGCCCGCCGCCAGCCCTCATGGCAATGTCCGACTCAACTCTGCGGGCACGACACAAAGAATCCTAAGCATTGGCGCCTTTGAACTTGCCTTAGTGGCAATGACTTACGCATGGTGGACCCCTCTGCAGTAGGGCTGCGGACACTGTTTCAAATGGTTCGTTTACCAGCCAGGATCCGAACAAAATGCGGACGTCGACCATCGGCTAGTGGCGGTTGCTTGCGTTGAATGAAGATAGCTGCATCGTCGCAACCGTTTGACAAAAAGGGGGTTGCAGAGTTCAAATTCGGCCGCCAGTTTTGCAGCAAGCGCGTGAAGAAAGGACTTCCAACGTGGTGAAGAAGATGACCGACGAGATCAGCCAGTGTCTGAAGCCGGTGATACGTGCCGTCAAGGTCGCTGGCGGAGACGAGGCCGCTAGGTGGGCTGGCGACATGCTAGCTGCCGACCGTGTTGGGTTTATTTGTGATGAAGAACTGGCAGAGCTACGGGGCGGGTCGTGAGCGAATACCAATACGTGGTCTTCCAGGCCGTTGACGGACCGCTCAGCGACGAGCAGTTAGCGTTCGCGCAGCGACAGTCCACCCGTGCCGAAGTGTCACGTTGGTCGCTCTCAGTCGAGTACCACTACAGTTCCTTCCGCGGCGATGTCGATGGCTTGCTCCGGCGAGGCTATGACGTTTACCTGCAATATGCAAACTACGGCAGCCGCGAAATCAAGCTGCGTTTGCCGCGTGGCATGCCCTTTGCCAAAAGTGTCTGGTCGAAATACGTTGGCGGCCAGCAACTCAATTGGAAAAGTGATTCCAAGGGAAGCGGCGGAATCCTGACTCTGCATCCCTTTCACGAAGCGGGCGACCTTGCCGAGGTGTGGGAAACGCAGAATTATCTCGACGCAGCGATCCATGTTCGCGAGCGTTTGATGAATGGTGACTTGCGTGCCCTGTACTTGCTTTGGTTGTGTGCGGCGGACGACGATTACAACGATCCGGAGGAGATGATCGAGCCGCCCGTGCCGCATGGCATTGCCGAATCGGCAACTTACGGGGGTGAGATATTAACGTTCTTCGGACTCGATCCGCTCTTGCTTGTCGCTGCCGGGAAGAACGTGAATGCCGCTCCGATGGATCAATCGCAGGATCATGCCGCCCGATGGGTCAACGCCCTCGACGAGCGGCCAGCGAAAGACATGCTGCTGCGGTTCTTGACCGGCGACACGGCGGGTGAGAAAGCCCGCTTACTCGCCGCGATTCGCGATTCGCAGACTCCAGACGGTTGGCCGACGAGCGACAAGCAGCGAACCTTCGGCGAACTGTTGCAGAAAACCGCGGCTCTGCGAGTCGATGAAGACGCGAAGCAAGTTCGCAAGGCCCAGGCCAAGGCCAAACGAGAGGCGGCAAGAGCTGAGCGCGAACGTGCCGATCGAATGAAGGAAATGCTCAAGAACCCGGACAAATGGCTTCGCGAGTCGGAGCGGCTCGTCGATGCTGGAGGAACGGACAACTACAAGGCGGCCGCGGAAATTCTCCATGATCTGCGCGAGGCCGTCGGCGGCGACGAGGGTGACAAGATGGCTCGCCGTCACGCGGCAAATCTGGCGAAGAAGCACCCAACGCTCAATCATTTGAAGAGTTCGCTGCGGAAGCGCGGCCTGCTTGGATAGTACATCCGTGGCCCAAGAATCAGACCTCTAGGTGTTCTCCTTGACCAATATTCACCGTGGCGTCAAAAATGTCGCGTGGCGCCGCAGGTGTCACCCCGTTGAGCGCAAAGCGAAATCCGCCGACGGAGGGCTGGGGTGTACGAATTCGCGCGGTTCGCATACCCAGGGCTGCGCCCGTGGGCTGTGGATTTTGACCCCGTTGGGGTCTGCGACGGCGATGCTGTCGTATAGCCTCACCCGGCGTCCCGCGAACGGCGGAAGCTGATGAAGATCGCTTCGACGCTATTAAAGTCGAAGGCGAACCGGCGGCCCGCGCCCAGCCACTCGCCGGTGCGTTCGTTGACGACGTCGTCCACCTCGGCGGGGAATTCGATGTCGAGCTTCGTGCTCTGGTGAACCAGCCCCTCTGCGCCGCCGCCTCCGAGCGCGCTGCCCGTGACGTTCGCGTTTTACAGGACGAACACCAAGGTGCGGTCCCCCTTCGTCCAATACGTCGCTTCCAAGTTGTCAGGTCTCCGGCCGTTTGCCGCCGTGACCGAAAGCCACGGCCGCACGCCCGCTCTCTCAACGTGGCGGGCAGCGAAGTAGTTTAACGCGCTTGCCGTCCTTACGGCTTCGAACGCTCGACCTTAACGCCATACACCGCCACATCGTCGAATAGGCCGCTGTCGTCAAAGGAACCGATGCCGACCTGGCCCCAGGTAAAGGTCTTGTCGACTGCCTGCATCACCGGCTGCTCCATGTCGTCCCAAAAGACGTCGATTGAGCCAGTTTTGACGTCGCGGACGATCCGGACATGGTGCCAATGGTCGTCCCACGGGGTTCCCTCAGTCGTTTTGCTCGAAATTTTTCGCCGCGGCTCGTTGTCCACGATGAAAATCTGGTTGGCGTGCTCATCGGCCTTCTGCCCCAAATGCACATAGTACATGTGGGCCGGGTCCTGATAGCCGAAGAACAGGCACAAGCTTCGATGGGGATAGTCGCGGGCCGTCGTGCGCAACTGCAGATCGACGACGCAGTCCGAGACGACCAGATCCTTGACAACTGAACGATTGAACGGCGAACGGACCGGCGTCTCGACCTGGCTCTGCGCGAACTGATTGGCCACTTTCCGGCCTTCGAACACATCCGGCTTCCATGCGTTCGGATCACTCGGCTCCCAGCGATCCAGCGTGCCCGACTCAAAGTCATCGAAGAAGACCCGCGGCCAACCATTCATGATTGCCTGAGGTCCTTCGGCCACGGCAAATGCCGCGATTGCCAGCATCGCCCCCACCGACAACGCGACGGTTTGGCTTGAATTCGTCCTTCGCATGGGTTCGCTCCGCTTAGGTCACCGTCGTCGCGACATCCAGTTTGCCACCCCGACGGTCGAGCGGCAAGAGGCTTGTTACCGCGGCGCTTCGGGCCGCGGCACCGGCCGATGCTCGGCGCCGTGCAATAGCCCGCTCGCACGATGCAAGGCGTCGGTCCCGAACCGCTCCTTGATTTGATCGGCCACTCCGTCCAAGCGGCTCTGGCGCTCGTGCTCGCCGTCATCGAATAGGGCGCGTTGCACCTGCTGGCGATTTTCAAAGCCGCTCACGCCGACACCCAGCAGGCGGACCTGGAGCCGCCGAGCGGGGAGCCGCTCGGCCAGCATCGCGGCTGCCACTTCCCAGATGTCGTGGGTCACGTTCGTCGGAGAGGCAAGCGATTGAGCACGTGTGATCGTGTGAAAGTCGCTGTAACGAACCTTGAGCTGCACGGTTCGGCCCCGGAGCTTGTGCCGGCGGAGCCGCCAGCCAACCTGCTCCGTCAGCTCCAATAGCCATGCCCGCAACACCTCCATGTCGCAGATGTCTGTAGCAAACGTCGTTTCGTGGGAAATCGACTTGGCCTCGCGGTCCGGTACGACACCGCGCCCGTCGATTCCCTGCGCGAGCTGCCAGAGGTGGTCGCCAGACTCGCCGAAATGCTCGCGGAGCACGTCTAAGGGTAGGTTGCGGACCTGGCCGATCGTGCTCACAACTAGCCTCTCAAATATTTGGCCGGCGACCCGGCCGACACCCCACAAGCGTCCGACGGGCAGCGGATCGAGGAACTCCTGAATGCCATCGGAATCGATCACGACAAATCCATCGGGCTTCTTCAAGTCACTGGCAATCTTGGCCAGAAATTTGTTTGGTGCCACACCAACCGACGCCACCAATTGCAATTCGTCGCGGATGACTTGCTTGATCTGGCGACCAATCGTCGCCGCCGGGCCGAACAACCGCTCGCTGCCAGTCACGTCGAGAAAGGCTTCGTCCAGCGAGAGCGGCTCGACCAGCGGCGTGAAGCGGTGGAAAATCTCGCGGATCTGCTCCGACACTTGGGCGTAATAGCCTAACCGGGGCGGCAACACGATTGCGTGGGGGCAGAGGCGCAGGGCCGTGGCCGTCGGCATCGCACTGTGGACCCCGAACTGCCGGACGGCGTAATTGGCCGCCGCAACGACACCACGCCCCTGCGGAGTGCCCCCCACGATCAGTGGGCCGCCGATCAAGTCGGGGCGTTCACGCTCCTCAACGGAGGCGTAGAAAGCGTCCATGTCAACGTGCAGTATCATTAGTCCCACCAAACAGCCGATGGTCGTTACGCGGCAGTGTCGTTACAGCAGTGGCCCATAACGAGTCGCGATTATACATTGCCTGACGGGCGCTGCCGTCAATTAATGTCCGCGATGCAACCCGACAATGTTACCGATCGAATTTCTCTTTGACGGCCCGACCCGAGCCACCTGTACCATCGTCTTGGCCCACGGGGCCGGTGCCGGCATGGACACGCCCTTCCTGCAGTGGTTCGCCGAGAAGCTGGCGAAACGCGGCTTCCGTGTGGCCCGGTTTGAGTTTCCCTATATGGCCCAGCGCCGACAAACCGGCAAACAGCGCCCACCGGATCGCGAACCCATATTGCTCGACGCCTGGCGGACGGCGATTGAGAAGCTGGGCCATGAAAGGCTTGTGATCGGCGGAAAGTCGATGGGCGGCCGGATGGCCAGCATGGTGGCGGACGAGGGAAACGTTGCCGGCCTGGTCTGCCTCGGCTACCCGTTTCATCCGACCGGTAAGCCGAATCAGCTTCGCGTCGAGCACCTTGCGGCCCTCAAGACACCGGCGCTCATTCTCCAAGGCGCTCGCGATCCGTTTGGCAGCCAGGAAGAAGTCGCCGGCTACGACCTCTCACCGTCGATCCGTCTGCATTGGCTGACAGATGGCGACCACGATTTCAAGCCGCGCCGATCATCGGGGAAGAGCCACGAGGAAAACTTGGCAGAAGCGCTCGACGTCTTCGAACGGTTCATCAATAGTTTGCCGTCAGGAGGGAAGCAAACGAACGGAAGCCATGACAGCCGCTGAACGGCAGCTACGATGGATGGCGACTGATCGCGAATCTCATGCGATGAGCTCTTCGACGCTGCATGGTATCGGCGTTCATCGCGTTCGATACAAGGTTGGGAACGGGGCCATTCAGCCAAGCTTGCCGGTGGGAATGAAGCAACAACGTGGAACTTGACTCGACACAACGGCAGACTTAGGATCACGTGAAGTCCCGTCCCCCCATTCATTTCTCTCGGACGAGGTGGAACAATGAAGAGCGCAATGCCGCGCCTTGAGCGCTGTTTCCCGATTGCAGTTTTCGTCCTGGTAGGCACGCTTTGGCTTCCCGCCGCATCGGCCTGGGAGTTTACGTTCGCGAGTCCTGAGGTTGAGGCAGCCGTCGAGAAAGCCCTCGATTATTTGGAGAAGCACGCCAGCGACGAGCCGCGCCCCGGTGGCCAGGTGCTGGTCGGTTTGACGTTTCTCAAAGCCCGCAAGCCCGACCACCCGGCGGTTCAAGCGGCGCTGGCCGCCACGCAGCGGCAGTTGGCGCAGCCGGTCATCCAGGGCGACGTTTACACGGTTGGCCTGATGCTGGTTTTCCTTTGTGAGCTCCCTCCGGACGAACGGCAGGCGGAGTTGATCGACCGATTGGTCGACCAATTGCGGCGGATGCAAAAACCGCACGGAGGCTGGGGCTATCTCCACCTGGAGACCGGTGATACATCGATGACCCAAATGGCCGTGCTGGGCTTGTGGTCGGCCGACGCGGCAGGCCATAGCACGCCGCTGGAATGCTGGGAGAAGGTGACTCATTGGCTGATGCGCACGCAGGCCCCCAATGGCAGCTTCAGCTACCAGGGCAAGGACCCCGGCGGTTTTACGTCCATCGAGCAAGATACCAACGGTACGCGTCCAAGCATGTGCGCCGCGGGCTCGGGTTGCCTTTACATGTGCGCCGATTATTTCGGCCTGCTCGACGAAAAACGCGGTAGTGGTACCACCACTGCCGACACAGACCATCCTTTGAAAAGGGTCAAGCAACCGAACTCAGGTCGAAATGAAAGGAAATCATCCCTCATCGACCGTGGCATGCTCTGGGAACGGATTGCAATGGCGGACCAATACATGAACGCCCATTATACGGTCTACCCGGAAGTACACCCTCATTACTACCTTTACGCCCTCGAACGATACAAGACGTTCAAGGACTATTGCGACGGCAATGACGACGCGGAAGCCGCGTGGTACACCGAAGCCGCCCAGAACTTGCTCAATCTTCAAAAAGAGGACGGGCATTGGGCCTCGTCACGCCACGAAAACGGCGACGTCTGCGATACCTGTTTCGCCACGCTGTTCCTCTTGCGATCGATGCGACAAAAAATCGTGGCTCGCTTGGGCGGCGGATTGCTCGCAGGTGGACGGCTTTACGAGCTGGAGCGCCAAGAGAGGATCGCTCGAGGGAAACGCCACCAATCGCTCAGTGAGATTGAATCCCTTTTGGACGAGCTCGCGGCTGGGCGCAGGGTCGATCTCTTCGACGTTCAACTGGCCGGCGATGAGCATGACGAAAGCGAATTACGCAGCCGGCTGCGCGTACTTCTTGCCGACGCGAAATCGCCGTGGGCGAAGTGTGTGGTCCTGAGGAAGCTTGCCGAGCTGCACAACCTCGACGACGTGCCGCTGCTGATCGAGGCCCTGCGCGACCCAAATGCGGACGTATACCGCGCCGCCAACGATGCCCTGCGGTTCCTCAGCCGCAAGTTCTCCGGTCCCGGCTTCCGAGGTGAGGACGACATCGCCACCCGCAAGCAAGTCGTCGTCCACTGGAAGAAATGGTATCGGTCGCTTCGGCGTGAATACGAGTTGGCCGAGAGTCGCTGAGCACCGAAGGTGCGGCGCTCTAAAAGCCAGGGGCAACGCCCCTGGGACGCGATGCCGCGCCAAAGGTATCGTCCGTGTCGCCTCGCAGGCTGCCGAAGGCAGCCTGCGAGGCGACACGGACGATGGGGGTGGGGCCGTTTTCGGTCTAGAAGCCAACGTGAAACTCCAGGGGGCAAGCCCTGGCCTCTTACGAAGAATGGCTCCGTCGACGCTTCGCAACTACACCTTCAGCAGCTCGCAGGCCTCCGCGTAGCCTGGGGCGGGACGGCCGAACTCGCTGGCGGTCACTCGAGCCAATGCCACCAGTTGCCGCCAACGGAACGCAGGCCGCGTCGAGGCGAATTCGTCGCTCGTCGTGCGGTAGTACTTCTCGGCGTGTAACGCGCCGTCTTCGCTGATGGCGAATTTCAACAACAGGTTGAATACCGGCCGCGCGTCGTAGCCCTGTTGGCCGTAGCACTGCACCAGCGCGCAGGCCCGGTCTTGCTGCTGCTCGCGGATGGCGCCCTCCAACTCTTTCAACAGTGTGTCGCCGTCGCGTGTGGCGATCGCCTCGAGCTGTTCGGCAAAGGGGCGGGGTTTCCATTCCAGGAAATCGCCGCCGCGCTCGACGCGGTCGCGCGCCATCTGGTAGCCCGACATGATCAGGCTGGCCACCATGTTGCGGTGGTTGCTCACCATCGCGATGTGCCGCCAGGCGTTGGCCGAATCGCAGGCATGCACGCCGATCGAATCGCCATGCACGCTGCCGATGGGCTTGTTGGGCTGGGCCTGGGCCGCGGGCCGGCCCGAGTCGCGCAACACAAGCTGGTTGGCGGCCAGTGAAATCGCCTCGGCCACCGCCACGGGGTCCATCCCCTCGGCCAGCGATCCGGCAACCGCCTCGGCCGCCTGCGCCGCCGTCAAGGTGAAGAGCGTTTGGCTCATTTGTTCGACCCAGGCGTCGTCGGCCTGACGGGTGCCGCGCGGCTTGCCGAGCAGACCATACTGGTCGAGCAGCTTGGGAAGAAGCGTGCGGACTTCACGGCTATGGTTGACCGCGTGCTCTTCGTTCTTCACGCAGTACCGTAACGACTGTCGAAGCATCGTTTCGGCCCGCTCCTTGCCGACCAGTTCGAGCATGTCATACGCCCGGTGGGCCAGCACGATACGGTGTACGTCGTCGTTATCGTGGACCGCGGGGAGCAGGTCGTTGAAGGCGTCTTCGGCCGAGCGTGCCGCCGACGCGGCCAGGGCTTGTTCGGCCGCTCCCAGGTCGCGGCGATGCACGGCGTCGCGGACCAGTTCCGCCGCCGAATGTCCCTCGGCCAATGTGGCCACCTTGACCGGGTGCAGCACCTCGCGCGGCCGGCCGCCGAACTCGTGCATCCGCGTCGAGTTGCGATAGAGCACCTTAAGCACCGGCAACGGCCGCCGCTCGGAAGGGAGTTCCTGGGCCATGTGATAGGCCGGCGAAAGGGCCATGAACGTATGGAAGCCGATGTAGTCCTCGCCACCGAACTCGCGCGCGTTGGCCAATGCCGCCGCGGCTACGATCTCGCGAATGTCGGTGCCGCCTTGAATGCGCTCGACGACGATGGGCAAGATACGGTTGACGGGCGTTTCTTGAATCAACGCCACCATCGGCTCGAGTGCGCCGAACGAAAGCGTTTCGCTTCCGTCGTCGGCCAGTGCCGGCGACAGCCCGATATCGAGCGCCACCTGGTAGCCTACGCCGGCGATCAGCATGCCCCGACCCACGCCCGCCAGGAATTCCCGTCGATTATTCCGCCGCATCGTCGTTCTCCTTGAGTAGGTTAGGCTTTCCAGCCTGACAACCGTGGGGGCAGGTTTCTAATCTGCCGTATTACTTCCGCCCACATCATACTAACGTTCGGGCGTTACACGACGCCAGATCTGGTCTCTCTCGGCATCCAGGGAGGCAAATTCATCTGTCGAATCACTCCTATCGGCAGGTAAAGGTGTAGGGGGTCGTCGAGGAGCTCCAGGAGCCCGTACTTGAGGTAGAACGACTGTGCCCCGTGGTCGATGGCATCAACCTCAACGGCGCGGGCTCCAACATTGCGCGCGACGTGCTCAGCCAAGCAGAGGGCGTCGGTCAAGAGAAGCCGTCCCAGGCCCGAACCTTGGGCGCTTCGGCAGACGGCCAATTTGCCCAACAGCACGACGGGGCGGAACTACGGCCGCCGCCGATTGCCCAAAACGAGCACCAGCCCACACAACCCCAGCAACCCGGCCGAAATGACCCCCATTAAAACGAACGTGCCTCGTAACCCATCCCTGACCCGGCTGATGTCGCGGTCCAACGGTCGAATGATCTCCAGCACGCCGGCCACGTCCCCCACCTTCCAATCCTTCTTGGGACTGTCGGGGTGGGTGTTGTGGCAGCGGACACAAGTCTCCTCCATCCGACGGGCGGTCGTGTAACGCAACGATGGTCGCCCCTCGAAATCCTCGAAGCTCCAGAACGGCTTTTCCAAGGCCACACCCGCATGGTCGAGCGCGGCGCGCTCAAAGGCATCCCGGGCGCCACTATCGGTCCGCTGCCGGAAAGGGTGGTCGCTGTAGAGCCGCACCTGCATTCCCGACTCGCTCTTCTGGCTGATATGCCGACCCAAATCGATCGTTAGCGTCGCGGGAAGCGGGATGGCGCCTTCGCGCAAGGCGTAGTCGTGCGTGACCACGACTTTTTGCGGGGCGAGCCGTTCGACGATCTTCGAATAGTCTTCGTTGACCACCGCCAACATTTCCGATTCCTGCTCCGCGCTTTCCAGCGCCGTCGATTGCACGAGTTGGGCCGACAGCCGCGACAAGTGCGACAACCCAAACGCCGAACCGAGCGACACGGCCACCAGCAGGCTGGCCGCCACCGGGTTGCGGCGGCACCAGCGCCGCAGCCGCTCAACGGCGCCGACCGGCCTGGCCCGGATCGCGTCGCCGCGCAGCCAGCGCCGCAGGTCGTCGGCCAAGTCGCCCGCCGTCGCGTAGCGCCTCGCAGGCGATTTGGCCATCGCCTTGAGGCAAATCGTCTCCAGGTCGCGGGCAATTCGGTCGTTCAAGCGCCGCGGTGGACGCGGCTCATCCTCGAGCACCTGCAACAGCAGCATACGCCGGTTGCCGTGGAACGGTTGCTCTCGGGTCAAGAGTTCGTAGAGCACCACGCCCAGGCTGTACTGGTCGCTGCGCGCATCGACCTGCCGCGAATCGCCGGAGGCCTGCTCGGGCGACATGTAGGCCGGGGTGCCCAGTACCTGGCCATCGGGGGTGAAGGGCGTTTCGTCAGTCTCGCGCTTCGCCAGACCGAAATCGGCGAGGTGCGGGCGTCCCTCGTCGTCGAGAATGATGTTCGAGGGCTTGATGTCGCGATGGATTACGCCGTGACGATGCGCGTAGTCGAGCGCTTCGGCCACTTCCGCAATCCAGGCCGCCGCCTGGCGATCGCTCACCGAAGCGCGGCGCAAACGCTCGGCCAGCGTCGTGCCGGCCACGAATTCCTCGACCAGGTAACAAGTGCCGTCCTCGGTTTGGCCGCTGTCGTAGAGCGAAACCACGCCCGGATGTTTGAGGTGGGCGGCGCTGCGGGCTTCGCGCAGGAAACGTTCGATGTCGTCGCGGCCGGCAAGCCTCCCGGCTCGCAGGATCTTGATCGCCACGATTCGGTCGAGTTCCGTATCGCGGGCACGGAACACAAAGCCGTAGGAGCCGACCCCAAGCTCCTCCAACAGTTCGAACTTTCCCAAGCGCCTCGGTCCGTCGGGCGAAAGCCAACTGGGCGCCGGGCGTTGGCGCAGGGCCGCCCGCGCCGCTTCGAGCAACGGGCCGGGCGGATCGTCGACAGCCAGCTTTTCCGCGGGGCCATCGGCCAGGCGCAATTGCCGCAGCAGCGTGTCGCCCTGTCCGTCGACGGCGCCCAGCGCGGTCTCGCAGGCCGGGCAGCGCTCGACGTGCTCGGCCAAGCGCGCCAAAACCGGCCGTGGAAGGTCGCCCAGGGCAAACCGGGAAAGCTCGGCTTCAGTGGGGCAATGGAGTTGGCTCATCGTCTTTCATTCTGAGAGACCAGGCGCACCCTGATGATTGAACGCCGCCGCGTTACATGACGTTTCCAGTCTCCACGGCATCACCCGCTCAATTCACCCAACTCCTCCCGCAGCCGCTGCAACACGCGCGACTTCGCGACGCGGACCGCGCCGGGGCTCATCGACAGCTCATCGCCGACATCTTTGGCCGGGCGGTCATCGACGGCGGTACACCAGAAAGCTTGCCAGGTGCGCGGCTCGAATTCGGCACGAATCAACTCCAAGGCGCGCAGAAACAGGCCGCGTTCGGCGTGGTCGTCGTAGGCCGCCGGTTCGTCGCCGCCGGCTGCCGGGAATTGCGTCAAGCGCAGGCCCGCCGCCGTGCCACCCTCGCCCGCCGGCTCACGCCCCAGCCGGCGGAAGAAGTCGTGGATTTTGTTCCGCGTAATGGTGCGCAGCCAGCCGCGGAAGGTATCGCCGGGCTGGGTCTTACGGAACTTGCCGATGTGGCTCGAAACAGCCTGGAACACCTCCTGGAAGACGTCGGCTCGATCGCATTCCTGCAAATCCCACCGCCCGCACCATTGGTAAACCAATGGGCCGTAGAGCGTTACCAGGCGGTCCCAAGCCGCGCTGTCATCAGCCTGGACACGCTCCAGCAAGGTCCTCGAGGTACCGCTGGAGGGCTGGTCCGCTCGACCGCCGATAGCGTCGTTTTCCGAAGGGTCCATGTGCGAATGAGGGCGCAAAGGTTTGGCTTTCCACCGCCTCGATTATATCAACCCCCCCGTAACTAAACCTCTCTTCCCGACAATTTGTGTTGGGGCAGGCAACAGATATGGTACATTGACCTTTCGCGTTTCCCGTAAGACGCCGAACCGCTGGACGCATAAGGAGCCTCAACCGTGTTGAACCTGCTCGCCGGACGTCGTTTTCAAGCCTGCGACGGCTCGACCCGCCGCGACTTTCTCAAGATTGGCACGCTTGGCGCCGGAGCGCTGGGGCTTCCAGGTCTGCTGGCCGCCCGCAGCCAGGCCGCTGCCGCCGGCCAGTCGGTCAAGGACACGTCAGTAGTCTGGCTGTGGCTCGGGGGCGGACCCACGCACATCGAGACCTTTGACCCCAAGCTTTCAGCCCCGTCGGAATACCGCAGCATCACCGGCGAAGTGGCGACGAACCTGCCGGGCGTGACTTTCGGCGGCACGTTCCCCAAAATGGCCAAACAGGCCGACAAGCTGGCGGTCGTCCGCTCGTTCGCCCACGGCAATAGCGGCCATGGCGGCGGCACCCACTGGGTAATGACCGGCTACGACGACCGCAACGCCGACAACGGCGGCGTGCCCTCACGGCCAGGGCTGGGAGCGATCGTCTCGCGCGTGCGCGGTGCAAACCATCCGCAAAGCGGTATGCCCACGTATGTTCGCCTGGGCGGCATCTACGGTGACGGCCCGTCGTTCCTGGGCACAGCCTCAGCTCCGTTTGATCCGGGTGGGCAGGCCCAGCAGAACATGCGTTTGGAACTCACCCAGAACCGCCTGGGCAACCGGCGCCGCCTGCTCAAGGGACTCGACAAGCTCAAACGCGAGGCCGACAGCAACAAGCTGATGGAGGGGCTCGACGAGTTCGAGAAGCAGGCCTTCAACCTGGTTTTGAACCGGGCCCCCGAAGCCTTCGATCTCACTAAGGAAGACCCGCGGCTGGTCGATCAGTATGGTCAAGGGCTGGGTCAACAGATGCTGCAAGCCCGGCGGCTGTGCGAGGCCGGTTGCGGCTTCGTCACGCTCCAGTACGGTGGCTGGGACATGCACGGCAACATCAAGGCCGCTCTGGAACAGACAAGCCCGGCCCTGGACCACTCCGTGGCCACATTCATTGAAGATTGCCACCAGCGCGGGCTCAGCGAAAAGATTCTGCTGGTGATTTCGGGCGAATTTGGTCGCACGCCTCGGATCAATGGTGGCGCGGGGCGCGATCACTGGGCGCCCTTGAGCACTTTGGCTCTGGCCGGCGGCGGATTGAAAATGGGACAGGTCGTGGGTGAGTCGGCGCCAAAGCTCGACGTGCCTCAATCGACCCCCATCACCCCGCAGGACCTGATGGCCACTGTGTTTAACGTCTTGGGGATCGATGAACGCATCCAATTTGTGAACCAGGCCGGCCGCCCCGTCTACATGATCGAGGATGGCAAACCGATTACGGAATTGGTGTAGGGTCATTGGTCACTGGTTGGTTCGGCGCCCATATGAAACGCGTCGGCTTTGTCATCTCGATCACGTCGGCGGCTTGCGCTTTGTGCTTGGCCATTGAGCGGCGCTCGTTTTGTGATGAACCGGTCCTGGAGCAACCAAAGGGGTGTGAGGTCGGCGCCGGCATACCGTCGTTCTACGTGCGCGATGTGATGGGGCGGCGGCCCGATTTGGCGACCTGCCTCGTCTGCAAGTACGGGGCAAGGCCCGTCGCGCTGGTCTGCGTGCGCGAGCTCGACGCCAAGTCCGAGGCGCTGATCGAAGCGATCGACCGCACGATTGACTCGCACCGTGGCGATGGCCTGCGCGGTTTTGCGATGTTCCTCACCGGCCGCGCGTCGGAGTTGCAGCCAAAATTGGCCACGTTGGCGCATCGCCGAGGGCTTTCGCTCCCCCTGGCGATTCCGGTGGAAAATGGTGGTCCCGGCGCGCTCGACTTGCCCGACGACGCCCAGGCGATCGTGCTGCTATATCGCCGCAAGCAAATCGTCGAGCGGTTCGTGTTTGCCGCCGATGAATTGACCGACGAAAAGACTCAAGAAGTCGCCGCCGCCGCCGACCGCTTCGCCACGGCCGAATAAACCTACGCAAGTTGCATGGTCACAATCGCCGCCAGTGCTACTGCGGCCGTCTCGACCCGCAAGATGCGTAAGCCCAGATTCAATTCGTCCCAGTCGTGAGTGCGGGCCAACTCCAGTTCACGATCCGTCCAGCCCCCTTCCGGACCAACGGCTACCATCACCGACCGCAGCTCCGCAGTGTTCCGCAAACACTCGCACCACGCCCGAGCGCCAATGGCACCGCTCGGATCGGCCAGGGCGCGCCGACGTGAGGGGTCGGATACGCCGATCGAACCTGTCTCGGCACACAGCTCGGTCCAGATTCGCGGCAGCGCGATTTCCATGAGCCGATTCCGGCCGCATTGCTTCGACGCTTCGATCACCGTCCGCCGCAGCCGTGTGAGCGCCTTTTCGAACGGTTCAGCGACACTCCGCTCGGTTTGCAATGGCACCAGGCGCCGGACTCCCAATTCAACCGCCTTTTCGACCAACCATCGCTGGCGGTCCCCTTTGGGCAAGGCGACGGCCAACGTCAGTTCGATCGCCGGCTCCCGATTGACTAGGGCGCCGCCTTCGACGGCCAGTTCCACTTCGGTCCGACCAACGCGCTCGATCCGCGCCGCGAACTCGCTACCATTACCATCGAACAGTGTGACCGCCAGGCCGGCCTTCGCCCGTAAGACGTGGATCAGATGGTGCGCTTCCTCGCCTCCCAACGTGACCCGGTCGGACGCGATTGGCTCGGAAACGAAGAAGCGGTCGGGCATGGCAGGAAATGAGGAACAGGCGACAGGCGTAAGACTTTGGTATGCGGGCAATTGGACCCGAACGCCTTTTTTCAAGTCATTGGGCCAATTCTACCGATTACACAAGAGATAGGGAATTTGGCGGTTGGATCGCCGCCATATCACCCTGTGTAATCGTGGGACGCATACTTTTCGACGCCAAAGGAACGCCCAATGTACCACGCTTACTGGGGTTTTCGCGAGAATCCGTTCCCTGAGGGCGTCGATCCACGGCGTTACCTGCCGAGCCCGTCGCACGAAGAGGCATTAGCCCGGCTGCACTTCCTCGCCGAGGGTGGGCGGCGCCTGGGGCTGCTGCTGGCGCCTAACGGTAACGGTAAGTCGTTGCTGCTCGAGATCTTCGCCAGGCAATTGCGTTATGCGGGCTGTCTGGTATCGCAAGTCAGCTTGTTGGGCCTGGAGCCCCACGGCCTGCTCTGGCAACTCGCGGCCGACTGGGGGCTCAACCCCGAGCGAACGGACGGCTCATTCGAGCTCTGGCGGGCAATCAGCGACCGGTTGGCCGAGAACCGTTGGCAGGGACTTCGGACCGTGGCCTTGTTCGACGACGCCGACGATGCCAGCCCCGAAGTCCTCGACCAGGTAAGCCGGCTCTGCCGCGCCGCGCCAAGCAGCGATGCGAGGCTTACGCTGGTGCTTGCCGGAAGGACCGAGCGTGTTTCGTTATTCGGCCGTCGGATTCTTGAGCTGGCCGATTTGCGGATCGATATCACACCGTGGGACCTGGTCGACACGGAGCAATTCGTCACACAGTCGCTTGCGCGCGCGGGACGCAACCAACCCGCCTTCACTCCCGACGCCCTGATTCGGCTGCACGAGTTGTCGGGCGGTATCGTCCGTCGGCTGACGGCGCTGGCCGATTTGGCGTTGCTTGCGGCGACCGGCGGGCAGTTGGATCTGGTCGATACGCACACCGTCGAGAGAGTCCACGAAGAGTTGGGTGTTATGGACGCGCTGACGCCGGTTGCACGCGTCGCGACATCGCGCGCGTAAAGGCGAGCCAACCCCCTGTCGACCCGCTGCGCGGGTACCCCGTGCCCCGGCGTAAACCCCTCGGTGACACCTGCTTCCGCGCCATCGGCTTGCACGATGGAGTCCTACGTTTTCCGTCAGATTGGCGACCAGGCGACGTCGATGCGAGCGTGGAGACGCGACGCGACGTCGACGATTTGCGGTCGATCGTCGAGTACCGTCGCGGCCACACGCCGCAACGGAAGCTCTTCTGCTTCGAAGCACAGCAGCACGTCGCTTTCTGCGTCGGTGATCGCGGTCGGAGGCTGGCCGGCTTCGTTGCCGATTTGCTCCACCAATCGCCCCAGCGAAACCCCGTCGGGCGCGACCAACAGCAACCGTCGGGCACCACCGCAATCGGAGAACTTCGGCGTTGCCGTCTTCAAGTCGGCGTGCAACGAGAAAATCGTCTCGAAAGGGGCGCCGCTGACGCCGCCGATCTCGTCGAGCGTCGTGTTCTTGAGCGCGCGGAGCACCGCGGAGCGCGCCGCGCGGCGAAGGATGTGCGTCAGCGCGCGGCGGACGTAGCTTTCGTCACTGGTCACCACGCGGCGCAGCTCGCCTTCGAGTTCGCTCCCCATCTCGGCGACCAGCTCCGCCTTCCGCCCGCGAATGGTCTCGGCAACCACACGGCGCACGAGCTCGGCCGCGCCGCTCGTCGCTCGGGTGGTCACCGCGGCCGTAGGCAGCCGGCGGACCTCTTCGGCCAGCCGGTTCAATTCGGCCGCAAGATTGCGCAGCTTGTCGCCGAGCACCGCCACGCGTGCCATGACTTGCCCGGCGAGCCGGCAGACGCCGTTGAGCGTGAGCTCCTCGATCCGCAAACGGAAGTAGCGCGACAGCCGCTCGTCGGCGACCCACTTTCGGTTCCAACCAAGACCCCGCTTCCGCAGCCACTCTCGGCCACTCTTTTCGGCGAGCAACGATTCTTCGAGTGCGCGGACTTCGTCGCGCGGCCCTCGAAGCGCCTCGCCGGCCTGCCGGCTCAACGTCCGTAGCAGCTCCGCAACGTAGTCCGCCGCGCGCTGGGCACCCTGGACTCGATGGGCGGGCGAGGCGACGAGGCCCAAGATCCATTGGCCGAGCGCAGCCTCGTGACTGTCGGCAAGCTCCTCGATCCGCCGATCCAAGACCGATTCCAGGCAAACGCGCGGCGAAGACTGAAGGGCACGAGAGGAAATCAATGTGTTCAAGGCGTCGAAGATCCGTTCCGCCGACGGCAGGCGATTCGTTCCACCCGCCATCGATGCCTCGTTGTTCAGCAGTTCCTCGAGCACGGTCACCAGGTACGACTCGGGATCGTCGCCCATCTCGCGGACTGTCGTGGCGTGCAGTTCGTTCACGATCTGGCCGACGCACAAACCCATCGCCGCCGCGCGCGTAACCACTTCACCGCGGAGCTCTTCCTCGCAGCGGCTCGCGGCGATTTGCGTGACCAAGAGCGCGTTAGGATCGGCAAGCGACGTGGGCGCCTGTTCTGGGTCGACGCCGACGGCGCCGCGCCAACGCGACAAGAGCGACGTACAGAGCTCGTCGGTCGCCGCGTCGGGCACATGGTCGCGGCAAAATCCCAACCGGCACAATCCAAAGGTTCGTACCGTTGGATCGGCGCCGGCCGACGGACCGTCGTGCGGTTCGACGGTCCGGCAGCGGTCGAAAAACGCGGCTGCCGGCGTGAGCGCACTTCGGTAAGCGTATTCGGCCAACTGGTCGGCCGCCGCCGCAAAGCCGTCGTCCTCCAACTCCTCACCAACGTGTACCACGTAGGCGGCGTCAAATGGCGGAACGTTGGCGGCGAAGGCCGGCAGGCCCCCCGCGGCGTCGCCCGGGTAGGCGTTGCGCGGATCGCCGTAGTGCCGTAATTCGGCGAGGAATGCGCAGGCGTTGGCGACCGCCAGATCGCGAGCCGGGCCGTTGCGGCCGGCGCAGTGCGCCAGGATGCCGCAGGCGCCTTCCTGAGGAAATCCCAGCTCACCCAGCGCCGATCGGACCATGTACGCCACGTCCAACGCCATGCCGCTGCCTGTCCCACCCGAAATCGACGAAATGATGAACACCCTAGGCGGTCCCGCGCTGAACGAGAGTCCCGTCCGCCTGGCTGAAACGGCCAGACCTTCGGAGTCGAGCGCGGCCGTGATCGACCGGGCGATCCGCTCGCGGGCGCGGTCGCTGTGGTCGACCAACGCCAGGCGACCCAGCGGCCGAAAACCTTGGGTTTGCAGCGAGCGCGGGATATTGAAAATCCAGCGCCTGCTCAGCCATTGCAAGTGGTCGTTCGACTCGCGCCGATAATCGCCCGGCTGTCTCAAGGGCAGGAGCACTGCCGAATCGTTGTTCAACAGCGCAGGGCCGTCCCCTTCGGTAACCCGCTTCAAAGTCTCCGGATCGGTCTCGAGTAATAGCAACTGCACGGCCGGCACGGTACGGATGTCGCCGAACCGATCCATCAGTCGCCGTTGCAATGATTCGAGCGCCGAAGCGCCCACCCCGCCGATCCCGATGAAAATCGTCGGGCGGAACTCGGTGCCCTCCTGGGACCCGATCTCTAGCGGAGGCAGCTCACGAACCGCCGGGGCAGGTTCCATCTTTCCGGCGCCCGCGCCAAACATCTCGCGCGCGGCGGCGGCGCCGGCCTGGATGATGTCTGCTGAGAGCGTTACGGTCTTCGAAAGCGGGGCCAAGGGCACTTGGTGATCCATTGACGTTGGCGCCACCGCCATCGGCCGAGCCGGCCCCTTGGGCGTCGCCTCGAAAAGGCCCTGAACCATTTCGCGGCAGCTCGTGAACCGCGCCGCGGGGTCTTTCGCCAGGGCCTTGGCGATCACGGCCTGATCGGCAATCGGCAGTCGATCGAGGCGCGGGCGACCGTGAAGGTGCTGGGCCGCGAGTTGAGCCGTCGTGCGACCCTCAAACGGCAACACTCCCGTGAGCAGTTCCTGGTAGACGATCGCCAGGCTGTACTGATCGCTGTGGCGGTTCGGCCGGCCGTCGAAGAGTTCGGGTGCCGCGTAGACGGGCGTGAGTCCGCCGACGATCGAGCTATGGACATCCTGCAAGTCCTTCACCAGGCCAAAGTCGGCCACTTTGACCCGTCCTCCGACGATCAACAGGTTTTCGGGCTTGACGTCGAGGTGCTGCAGCGAATGCTCTTGGGCGATGTAGTCGAGGGCATCGGCCGCGTCGCTCAGGTGTGTCAGCAGCACCGGGCGCGGGATGCCGGCGAGTCCCGACGCGACGTGCTGCTCGAATACGTTTCTCAGGCTCGCGGTCGCTAACTCGGTCACGATGATCAGGTGGCCGTCGACCAGCTCGATCCGCTCGATCGAAAGCAAGAACGGGTGTCGCACCTCCTTGATGCGATTGAGGGCGTTGAGCTCACGGGCGGCTTGCTGGTTGTCGTGATGGCCGTAGACCACCTTGATCGCCTTGGCGATCCGGCCGGGGGCCTCGGCCCTCCAGACCTCGCCGTACCCGCCGGCACCGATCCGCTCCTGCACCAGGTAGCCGGCGATCGGTTCCGCGTGATTGAACGTCGGTGGAGCCAGGGCGGTGCTCATTTCACTTCATTCGTTGCCGAGGACGGAGGCAAAATAAGTCTTCACGGCGCGGTCGAAATAGTCCGCGCGCATTTCGACCGGTTGGCGCGTGTAATTGCAATAGCTGCGGATCTGTACCAGCAGGTCCCGGGGATGGCAGCGGCGCAGCGGCCGCTTCGTCGGCCGATAGTGCCGCGCGAGGAGATCGTCGATCGCGTCGGGGCGGTACTCGCAGCCGAAGCTTCGGGAATACAATTGAAACAACAGGTGGAACTCTTCCTCGTTCGGGTCGCCGATTTCGATCTTGAAGGGAATCCGCCGGAGGAAGGCCTCGTCGACCAGGTCGCGCGGTTCCAGGTTGGTCGAGAAGATCACCAACTGGTCGAAGGGGACTTGCAGCTTCTTGCCGGTGGGGAGCGTGAGGAAGTCGTGCCGCATTTCCAGCGGGACGATCCAGCGGTTCAAGAGCTGCTTCGGTTCGATCCGCTGGCGGCCGAAATCGTCGATCAACAAGCAGCCGCAGTTGCTCTTCATCTGCAAGGGCGCCTCGTTGATGTTGCTGCGCGGGTCGTGACGTAGATCCAGGTTGTCCATCGTCAATTCGCCGCCGACGACCACCGTGGGACGCAGAATCCGCAGCCAGCGCCGGTCGTGTTCGCGGCCCTTGAGCAGGCTGCGCTCGTCGTTCGCAATTGGTTTATGGTAGGCCGAGTCGTAGAACTTGATGACCTGGCCGTCGTCGAAGATCGCGTGCGGAATCCAGATCTCCTGCCCGAAACACATGGTGATTCGCTTGGCCAAAGTCGACTTGCCGTTGCCCGGCGCGCCGTAGAGGAACATGCCCGCGCCTGAATTGATCGCGGGTCCCAGGCTGTCGAAGATGCTGGGGTCGACCGAGATGCCGCGAACGGCCGCGGCCAGCCGTTCTGGACCGGGGGCCTCGGCGGTGATCGACTGCGCCTCGACGGAGAGCACGTAATCGACCAGCGGCACGGGCGCCGGCCCGACGTAGGCGCAGGCCGACATGAACGACTGGGCCCTCGTCCTTCCCTGCGACGTGAGGGCGTAGTAATAATCGTTGAACGAAGCCGATCCGGCGTGGACCACGACCTGGTTGGTCCGCAAAGTCGCCAACAGCGGCTCGACGACGCGATACGGCAAACAGATGTGTTCGGCGATCGCCCGGCCCTTGCTCGTGCCGAACACGATCAGGTGCTTGCAAATGAGTTGCTCGACGAGCTCCTCGCCCAATCCGGCCTCTTCGATCGAGGCCGGTTCCGTGGGGCGGAAGTTCTCGTCGGAAAGAAATGAAGCCAGCAAGCTGGCCTTGATATCCAGTGTCTCGTGTGCCATGAGGTTCCCGTGATTTGCGTCCTGGAAACTCTAGGTCAAAACGGGCGGCGATGATGGGCGGGGCGGTGAAGGCTGAGCGGCACTTGCCGCGGCGGACCATGTCCGGGGCCTTTCGCCCCGCGAAAGTGTGTTCTTTCGCACAACGAAAGACGGCATTACAGGGCGCGCGGTTACGACCGTTACGGGACGCACGATCGTCATCGTTGGCCACTGCCGGTACCTGATGGCGGCACCCTCGAAACTCTCCAACGTACGCGGCTCGGTTTCGTCGGCGGGCGTCGCGCCAACATGCTAGATAATGAAGGGGTGGAAACTTCATTCAAGTCGAATGTGGGCGGAGCGACCATGTCGGAAAACGCAGTATTGCCAACCAGCGCCGTGTGGTTCCTGGTGGGACCACTCGATGAGGCGGAAACGACCCGGTACTTGCCCGTCCACACGGTCCCCTTTGTCGTCGGCCGCCGCCAGGATCTGGCGCTATCGCTTCCGAGCATGGCGGTGTCCGGCGAACACGCAGAAATCACCGAAGCCGGCGGTGTCCTGCTGCTGCGCGATTTGCAAAGCACCAACGGCACGTATGTCAACGGCCGGCGCGTCTCCGCACCCATCGCGCTCGGCGAAGACGACCTGGTGCAATTCGCCAACATGGCCTTCCGCGTTTGTCGCCAGGCCGCCCATCACGAAACGCACACCGTCCACCAGGACGTCTGCGACCGAGCCATGGCGCTCGTCCAGTTCGACAAACTGATGGCCGAACGCGCCGCGACGCCGTTCTTCCAGCCCATCGTGTCGTTCACCAGCAAGGACGTTGTCGCCTACGAAATTCTGGGGCGCAGCCGCTTGTTTGGGTTGGAGACGCCCAAGGACATGTTCCGCGTGGCCGCCCAATTGAACTTGGAGATCGAGCTCAGCACGATGCTCCGCTGGGAGGGAATTCAGTCCAGCCTGTCGCTGGCGGAGTCTCCTCATCTGTTCATGAACACGCATCCTCGCGAGCTGGCGGCGCCGGGTCTGGTCGAGTCGTTGACGACGGTGCGTGAAAGCCATCCTGAATTGCCCCTGACGCTGGAAATCCACGAGTCGACGGTCACCGACGCAGCCCGCATCAACGAGTTGCGGGCCGCGCTGGCCGCACTGAACATCCGGCTGGCCTACGACGACTTCGGGGCGGGCCAGGCGCGGTTGAACGAACTGGTCGAGTCGCCACCCGATTATCTGAAGTTCGATATGTCACTCATCCGCGACATCGACTCCGCCTCGCCGCAACGTCAGCAGGTCCTGTCGACCTTGGTGCGGATGGCGGGCGATCTGGGGATCACGTCGATTGCGGAGGGGATCGAAACCGGGGCCGAAAGCGAGACCTGCGCGCAGATGGGCTTCAACCTGGCGCAGGGCTACTTCCACGGTAAGCCGGCCCCCGCGAAGGTGTACCACCTGCCTGCTTGACGTCCCTTCAACCGTACTTCGCCCGTAGCTCATCCGCCGCGGCGCACATGCTCTTGAGCTTGAGGTAGGCCTCATCGAGGTCCATTGGGTTCTGAACCGATGGGGCAAAGCCGCAGTCGGGATGAAGCACGATTCGCTCCGCCGGCAGGAATTTCAGCGCGGCCTCAACACGCGCGATCACGTCGGCCGGTGTTTCAATTCGGCGGTCGCAGTGGTCGATGCAGCCCAGGCCCAGCCGAACGTTTTCGGGGAAACGGGCAAGCGACGCCACACCACCGGCCACCGGCGTGGCGTATTCCATCGAAATCGTTCCCGCGCGCACTTTGGCCAGCGCCGGCATGATCAAATCGTAGGGGCCCTCGCTGCCGTGCTTGCGATCGAAGTGGGCGTGGCAGAGGTGCATCGCCGTATCGATCCCGGTCACGCCCTCCAGCGTCTGGTTCACCAGATCGACGCAGAGATCCATTTCGTGCTGCACGTCGCGAATGCCTTCCTTCTCACGAAAGCGCGGATCGACGAGCACCGCCAGCCACGGTTCATCGAGTTGCACCGTGTTGGCGCCGGCGGCGCGGATAGCTTCGATCTCGCGGCGCAGTACGGGCACGCAATCGCGCATCAGCTTTTCACGCGTCGGATACGCGGCCGCTGAGTGCTCGGGGTGCCACATTCGCCGGCCGATGATGTAGGGCGAGGGGAGCGTGGCCTTGATCCGCCGAGTTGTGCGGCTGCGCACGAAGCGAACCTCGTCGGCGGCGATGGGGCGGTGGTACTCGATCGGCGCCACGACGGCGGGGTAGGGCAAATCGCCGCTGATGTTCAGGTCGTGGCCAAAACCCCGCACGCGCTCGGCGAAGACCTTGACGTAGCTTTCGCGGCGCCATTCGCCGTCGGTGATCTCATCGAGGCCCGTCTGCTCTTCGAGCGCAAGTACGGCATCGATCGCCCGATCGAGCAAGCGATCCGCCTCGGCTTCACTCACCTCGCCCCGTTTTCGCCGCAGGATCAGGTCGCGCACCCAGGCCGGTCGCGGCAAGCTGCCAATGACGGTGGTGGGGAACAAGCGGGCGGGCATGGCGTTTTTCTCCTCATCGGGTCGTACGGTGGGCGACAAAACACAGCGTTCCGCCAGGTGCAAAAACTCAGGGCCGCCTTGGCGCCACCATCGATCCGACGTGCGGCATGTGATTTGACGGGCAATGAACTAACAAGACATTTGTGGAACAAATTACCACAACGCCGCGCGAAACGCCAATTGCCTACCTTCGCTCTCGACGAAACGCCACCCGCACATTCGCCTCGAGTTTTTTCGACGACTCGCTCAAAGGCTAACGCGAAATTCGGCGGCCAAGAGTCATAGCGGCCGTTTGGCCTTGGTCCAGGTTTGATTTTGCCGCAAAGTGGGCATAACATGCCACCGGCCTGCCCGGTGGTCTTTGACGTTGGCTGCTAAATAAGGCGACATCTGTTCCTGTTTTCTCGTACCCCGATTGCCCTGCCGCTGCCGAAGGCAGCGGCAGGGCAATCGGGTGGAGAGACTGTCGTTTGGCAGAACGCACCAAGGAGCCCCGGCTCAAGTCCGCTGCGATGAGGTGGGCAGCATACGGCGGGCAAGATAAGCCGCTCTTGCCTGCCGTCCTCCGGCGCGCCAAGCTGACGGTTATGCGGAAGCCCCTCGCCAAGCTTATTGCCCTGCTGACGCCCAAGCGGTCATGGCTCCAGTTCAGGCTACGAACCCTATTCATACTGGTGGTTGTCGCTGCTGCGCCTTGCGGTTGGTTGAAATGGATGCTTGACTTCAAAGCGAGGGAGCGAGCAGCCGTGGCGGCCATTGAAAAGCTCGGCGGATGGGCTTTGTATGGCTGGGAAGTTTCCCACAAGGCGGAGCCACCTGGTGCCGAATGGCTTCGCAAATTATTGGGCGACGATTTCTTTTCAAGTGTAAGGCTCGTGACCCTTGTCGGCGATAACATTACCGATGATTCGCTTGTGAACCTGGAACGATTGGCCGGTTCGAACGTAGTTTATGTTGGGGGCGACCAAATCACGGATGCTGGGATGGCCCATCTCAAAGGGCTAAATCGGCTAAAAGTATTAGTCATTTCAGCTTCCGGTCTTACCGACGCTGGACTGAACCATCTTAGGGGACTAACTCAACTGGAGTATTTGGGTCTGGAGAGTTCCGCCGTAACCGACAATGGAATAGAAAAACTCCAAAAGGCCATACCTAAGTGCAATATCACCCGACAACCGTGGCCGCCAAATGCTTACTTCTGGCGATGAAGGCCCTCACATTCGCCATCGAATTCAATTGCTCGGCGTTGTTAGCAGGCGGTAACTCTCGTGCTGCACAATGCCCACTACCAGCGAAACGCTGTCGGGCAGGCGTTGGCCGAGTCGCTTGGGATCACACTGTTGTTTCTATCTAGCGTCGTATTCGCGTAATCTGAGCCTGTGCCCGCCCGAGTTGACAATCCCAACGAGCAAACGTCGACGACCTTGATCATTCCGAACGTCAGATACTCGAAGCATGGGTCTCGGCCGGATTGCTTCGATTTCTCGAGCTCAGCGCAACCGCTTGACACCGAGCGCGATCCACCCCGACAATCCACGCCTGCGAGCCATCCCACTATCTCTTGCGACTCATCCATGACCCAAGACCAACGACCCAAAACCAACTACGGCATGTTCATCATGCCGTTTCACGATCCGGCCAAGCCGCTGGCGCAGTGCTTCGACGAGGACCTGGAATTGATCGTCCGCGCCGAGGAGCTCGGTTTCACCGAGTTCTGGATCGGCGAGCATCATACGATGCAGTACGAGCGGATCGTGATGCCCGAAATCTTCATTGCCCGCGCTCTGGGCGAAACCCGCACGATCCGACTCGGCCCGGCGCCGGTTTGCCTGCAGCAGCACCACCCGGCCCACGTGGCCGGCCGGTTGGCGTTTCTCGATCACCTGTCCAAGGGGCGGCTCAACCTTTGCTTCGGTCCCGGCAGCGTGACGACCGATCAGGAGCTGTTTGGCATCGACCCCAAGCTCGGCGCGGCGATGTCTGACGAGGCGATGGAAATCATCCTCAAGCTCTGGTCGTCGGAGCCGCCCTATGAGTACGACGGAAAGTTCTGGAAGATCAGCCTCAAGAAGCACGTCGACACCGAGACGAAGATCGGCTATATCCCAAAACCGCTGCAACTTCCGCACCCGCCGATCGCGCTCCCCGCCATGAGCCGCGGCTCGCCGACGATGCAAAACGCCGGCCGGCTCGGTTTCCAGCCCTTCAGTCATTGCCTGGTGACCGCCAATGTTCTGGCCGACCATTGGCGGACCTACGAACAGGCGGCGCTGGCGGCCGGGCGGCGGCCCGACCGGGGGAGCTGGAAAGTATGCCGTTCGATCTTTCTGGCCGACACCACCGCCGAGGCTCGGCGCATCGCCCGCCATAACTCGCTTGGCCGCAACTATGAATATATCGGCACACTTTTCGATCGCGGGCTGGGGAGAAAAATCTACAAGCGCGATCTGAACATGCCCGACGCCGACTGCAACCTCGATTTCTTGATGACCGAACAGATCATCGCGGGCGACGTCGACGAGGTACTCCGGCGGCTGTTGGCGATGATCGACGAGACGGGCACGTTTGGCACGTTGGTGCTGATGAGCTACGACTGGGACGATAAGGCAAGCTGGTTGCGGAGCATGGAGCTGTTCGCCAAAGAGCTGATGCCCGCGCTGAACAAGGCGGTGGGGGCCATTTAGGATTAGGTCCGAATTACCTTCCCAGGTTCGTTAGGCATTGGGCACTGTTTGTCGCCTTTCGCTCCGCGAAAGAACGTCCTTCGTGGAGCGAAAGGCAACAAATTAGGCCGGGAAATGACTCAAGACCAAAACCTTGGGTCGTCGAGACGTCAATGACATCCACCACCTCGCCGGACCTGCGGAGCTTTATCCCTGTCGCCCTCGAGTCCCATTTTCCGATCCAGAACCTCCCCTTTGGGGTATTTCGCCCGCGGGCCGGCGGCGAAGCGCATATCGGCGTGGCCATCGGCGAATTCGTGCTCGATTTGGCGGTCTTGGAACGGCGGGGGTTGCTGGTCGCGGCGGTGGGGGAAGAAAGGATCTTCGACCGTGGCTCGCTCAACGCCTTCATGGCGCTCAAGCGCGAAGCCTGGCGCCAGACGCGCGAGCGGATCAGTTTCTTGTTACGCGACGACCAGCCGATCTTGCGCGATGATTCGGCGTTGCGGCAAGAGGCGCTGGTGCCCCAGTCGGAAGTCGAACTGCTCTTGCCGGTCGAGATCGGCGACTACACCGATTTCTATTCGTCCAAGGAACACGCCACGAACGTCGGCACGATGTTCCGTGGACCTGAAAACGCCCTGCCCGCCAATTGGCTTTACCTGCCGATCGCCTACCATGGCCGCGCCAGTTCGGTCGTCGTCAGCGGGACCGATCTCGTTCGCCCGCGCGGCCAAACCAAGGCTGATACCGCCGCGGCGCCCTCATTCGGGCCGAGTAAGGCCGTCGATTTCGAGCTGGAAATGGGTTACTTCATCGGCAGTGGTAACCCGTTGGGCGAGCCGATCACCGTCGAACGGGCGGCGGAGCACGTTTTTGGAATGGTGCTCGTCAACGACTGGAGCGCTCGCGACATCCAAAAGTGGGAATACGTCCCGTTGGGTCCGTTCCTTGCGAAGAACTTCGGCACATCGATCTCGCCCTGGGTCGTCCCACTCGATGCCTTGGAGCCATTCCGCGTCGCTGGACCGGAACAGGAGCCGCCCGCTTTGGACTATCTGAAATCGCCCGGCAATCCATCGTTCGATATCCAGCTCGAAGTCCATCTGCAATCGCCGGCGATACCCCAACCGCAAAAGATTTGCGCCTCGAATTATCGGCACCTCTATTGGAACCTCGCTCAGCAAGTCGCTCATCACACGGTCAACGGTTGCAACCTGAGGACGGGCGACCTCCTGGCAAGCGGTACGATCAGCGGGCCGACGGCCGACTCGCGCGGCTCGCTCTTGGAAATCACATGGGGGGGCAAGCAGCCGCTGGAGCTGACTGGCGGCGAGATCCGGCGGTTCCTGGCCGATGGCGACCGCGTGACCATGACCGCCTGGTGCCAGGGTGCGGGTTACCGTGTCGGCTTTGGCGAAGTGACGGGCAGGTTGCTGCCGGCTCTCGCGGAAAAACAGGAAACACGATTCCATGGCTGACACCCCCCTCTGGCAACCGACCGCCGACCAGATCGCCAATTCGAACCTGACCGCGTTTATGCGGTTCGTGGCCGAGCGCGGTCACCCGGCGATGGCCGATTACGCGTCGCTGCACCGTTGGTCGATCGATGAGCCGGAGCCATTCTGGGCCGCTGTCTGGGATTTTTGCGGTGTCGTGGCAAGCCGGCGCTACGACACGGTCGTCGAGCATTTTGACCGCATGCCCGGCGCCCGCTGGTTCCCCGGCGCGCGGTTGAACTTCGCCGAGAACTTGCTGCGCTTCGACGACGACCGCGAAGCCCTCGTATTCGTAAACGAGAGTGGCCGCCGCTCGACGCTCAGCTATCGGCAACTGCGCCACGCCGTCGGGCGTGCCGCGCAATCGCTCAGGGAATTGGGCGTCGGGCCGGGCGACCGCGTGGCCGGCTACCTGCCCAACATCCCCGAGGCGGTGATCGCCATGCTGGCCGCGGTCAGCCTGGGGGCGGTCTGGTCAAGCTGCTCGCCCGACTTTGGCGCGCAGGGTGTTATGGACCGCTTCGGTCAGATCGAGCCCAAGGTACTGTTTGTCATTGACGGCTACATCGACAACGGACGTCGCTTCGATTTGCGCGACCGCGTCCGCGAAATCCGCGAGCGCATCAGTTCCATCGAGCGGATCGTCGTGGTCCCGTACCTGGACGTTTCCGACAATAGCCTCGAATCGGTCCCCGGGGCCGTGACCTGGGACCGCTTTCTGGCAGATATTCCGGCCGGCCCGATCAGCTTTGAGCAACTTCCCGCCGACCACCCGCTTTTTATTCTTTATTCGTCGGGCACGACCGGGCCGCCCAAGTGCATCGTCCACACGGCCGGCGGAATCCTGCTCAAGCACCTCTCGGAACACGTGCTGCATTGCGACCTCTCCCGCGACGACCGCTTGTTCTACTTCACTACCACCGGCTGGATGATGTGGAACTGGCTCGTCAGTGGCCTGGCGGTCGGCTGCACGGTGGTGCTCTACGATGGTTCACCGCTGGCTTCAAAGTTCAACGCGCTGTTCGACCTCGCCGAACGGGAGCGGCTGACGGTATTCGGAACCAGCCCCAAGTACCTCTCGATCATCGAGAAGGTGCGGCTCGAACCGGCCAAAACCCACGATTTGTCGTCGATTTGCGCGGTCCTCTCGACCGGATCGCCGTTGAACGGTGAAAACTTCGATTATGTCTATCGGGCGATCAAACCTGACGTGCGTCTTTCGAGCATCTCCGGTGGCACCGATCTGTGCGGATGTTTCGCCATGGGTAACCCGATAGACCCTGTGTATCGGGGCGAGATCCAATGCCGGACCTTGGGAATGAACGTCCATGTGTTCGACGACACGGGCCGGCCGGTAGTAAGCCAAAAGGGCGAGCTGGTTTGCACGGCTCCGTTTCCTTCGATGCCGCTCGGTTTTTGGAACGACCCAGGCCCCAAGTACCAACATGCCTACTTCGAACGCTTTCCCGGCGTCTGGTGCCACGGCGATTATGCCGAGCTCACCGAGCGCGGCGGCGTGGTAATTTACGGCCGCTCCGACGCCATCCTGAACCCCGGCGGGGTGCGCATTGGCACGGCCGAAATCTATCGGCCGGTCGAGCAACTGCCCGAGGTCCTGGAGAGTATCGTCGTCGGGCAGGAATGGGCGGGCGACGTACGCGTGGTGCTGTTCGTCAAGCTTCGCGACGGCATCGTGCTCGACGACCGCCTGACGAGCCGGATCAAGGACCAGATTCGCCGTAACGCGACGCCGCGGCACGTACCCGATAAGGTGCTGGCCGTGAACGATATTCCCCGCACGCGTAGCGGCAAGCTCGTCGAGCTGGCCGTTCGCGACGTAATCCACGGCCGAGAGGTGCGCAACGCCGATGCGCTGGCCAACCCGGAGGCGTTGGCGCAGTTCAAGGACCGCCCGGAATTAAGCCGATAATCCGGTCGATCGTTGAGTTCGCGCCGAGAAAATCGACGGAAACGACGACAGCTCGGCAAGGGAAGCTAAAATAGGTTCAGGAACTTAGATTCGTGGCTTTGTACGAAACCGACCCGCATCCGATGACCGCCCCCCTCTGGCAGCCCACCGCCGACCAGATCGCCAAATCGAACCTGACCGCGTTCATGCGTTTCGTGGCCGACCGTGGTCACCCGGCGATGGCCGATTACGCGTCGCTGCACCGTTGGTCGATCGATGAGCCGGAGCCATTCTGGGCGGCCGTCTGGGATTTTTGCGGTGTCGTGGCGAGCCGACGTTACGACATGGTCGTCGAGCATTTCGACCGCATGCCCGGCGCCCGTTGGTTTCCCGGCGCGCGGCTCAATTTTGCTGAGAACCTGCTGCGCTTCGACGACGACCGCGAGGCCATCGTGTTTGTAAACGAGAGTGGCCACCGTTCGACGCTCACGTACCATCAACTGGGCCAGGCCGTCGGGCGCACCGCCAAGGCGCTAAAGCAACTGGGGGTCGGGCCGGGCGACCGCGTGGCCGGTTACCTGCCCAACATTCCCCAGGCGGTGATCGCCATGCTCGCCACGGCGAGCCTGGGGGCGGTCTGGTCGAGCTGCTCGGCCGACTTCGGCGCGCAGGGCGTCGTCGACCGCTTTCGCCAGATCGAACCCAAGGTGCTGTTCGCCGTCGACGGCTATTTCGACAACGGCCGCCGCATCGACTCGCGCGAGCGCGTCCGCGAGATCCGCAAGCGGATCGGTTCCCTCGAAAGCCTCGTTGTCATCCCGTACCTCAACGCGACCGACGTGGACCTCGAAGCGATTCCAGACGCCATTACCTGGGATCGGTTTCTGGAAGACGCCGCCGCTGGTCCGGCCACGTTCGAGCAGCTTCCGGCCGACCATCCGCTTTTTATTCTCTATTCGTCGGGCACGACCGGGCCGCCCAAGTGCATCGTCCACACGGCCGGCGGAATCCTGCTCAAGCACCTCACTGAGCACGTCTTGCATGGCAACCTCTCTCGCGACGACCGCTTGTTCTATTTCACCACCACCGGTTGGATGATGTGGAACTGGCTCGTCAGTGGCCTGGCGCTCGGCTGCACGGTGGTGCTCTACGATGGTTCACCCCTGGCGCCCAAAATCGACGTCCTGTTTGACCTCGTCGAACGTGAGCGGCTGACCGTGTTCGGCACCAGCCCCAAATACCTCTCCACGATCGAGAAGGTGCGACTCGAGCCGGCCAAGACTCACGAACTGTCGTCGTTACGCGCGATCCTTTCGACGGGAGCGCCCTTGAACGGCGAGAACTTCGATTTTGTCTACCGGGCAATCAAGCACGACGTCCGGCTGTCGAGTATTTCCGGCGGCACCGAGCTCTGTGGCTTCTTTGTCAGCGACAACCCGATCGGCCCGGTCTATCGGGGCGAGCTCCAATGCCGGACCTTGGGAACGAACGTCCAAGTGTTCGACCAAACGGGCCGGTCGGTGGTGGGCCAAAAGGGCGAACTGGTCTGCACGGCCCCGTTCCCCTCGATGCCGCTCGGTTTCTGGAACGATCCCGGCGACAATTACCATAAGACCTATTTTGCGAGGTTTCCCGGAGTCTGGTGCCACGGCGACTTTGCCGAGCTGAACGAGCGCGGCGGCATGGTGATCTACGGCCGTTCCGACGCCATCCTGAACCCCGGCGGCGTGCGCATCGGCACGGCCGAAATCTATCGGCCGGTCGAGCAACTGCCCGAAGTCCTGGAGAGCATCGTTGTCGGGCAGGAGTGGGAAGGCGACATGCGGGTGGTGCTGTTTGTCAAGCTCCGCGACGGGGTCGTGCTCGATAACGCATTGATACGGCGGATCAAAGACCAGATCCGCCGCACCACGACCCCTCGGCACGTGCCGGCCAAGGTGCTGGCCGTGGCCGACATTCCCCGCACGCGTAGCGGCAAGCTCGTCGAACTGGCCGTTCGCGACGTGATCCACGGTCGAGCGGTGCGCAACGCCGAGGCGCTGGCCAACCCCGAGGCGCTGGCGCTGTTCAAAGACCGTCCGGAGCTGACTTCGTAGCGCCAGGCATTTTCGGCGAAACTCAACAGGTCGAAAAGACTCCGTCTTGCTCGGACAAGATGCACGCCATGCGGCGATCAGACTTTACGCGGCCGAAATGTGACATGCACGGTGGCCTTGTTGCAAAGGTATCATTCACGGCCGCCACGGGGAGGATTTCCCAACGATGTCCGGCAAACGTGGGCGGCGCGCGGCGGCGCCAAGGAACGTTCCGCACTTTCCCGCCCGCGACGAGTTGGCCGGCACCATAACGGCGCGTGCCCGCCAACCAACGCCTGCGTTCACATTGAATGGCCGGCGCGCCGCGTACCGTCGCGCTTCTCCGCCATAGCGACCCCCGGTGCCAACGTCGTTCGTCGCTGTTCCCGAGAGGGGGCGGATGGTCGCTTTTTCGTTCGGCGTCGTTTTGCGTCGCAACTTCGTCCTTCGAATTGGTGAGCGTACTCCATCCACGGCAAACCAAGGGGTTGCGACACGTTTCTTGACGCCGCAACCCCCTCAAGCGCGATCCATCATACGCCGCGCGATCTACGGACAATATCATCCGACCTTCGCCGAATTTCGAACCTACGTCGACGAAACGATCGACCCGCTGCCGACAACTCATGCCGAGAGCCTGGCAATCGGCGTTTGAAAACGGGAATGGCGGCCGCCTTGGGTAGCTGCCAGCGTCACAGTCTACCGGGCAAGCCGGTGGCATGCGATCTTCCCACTTTGCGGAAGATCGCCGACCAAGACCGCGTGAAGTATAATCTGCTTTCGTCCGTGTCGCCTGGGGCAGGCTGCCAACGGTGGCCTGACAGTCGACACGGACGACGGGTAGAGGGCCAGGTTGAGGTAGACCACACTCGGCTCCGTCACGTAGAACGACCAGGACGACGCGCGCGGAACCAAGAGTCAAAGGGCCCGAACGAGGCGAAGCATGCCTGAGAAACTCGACCCGTACCAGGCCTGGCTCGGAATCCCGCCGGCGGAGCAGCCGCCAAATCATTACCGACTGCTCGGGATTCCATTATTCGACGGCGATCACCGCACGATCAACGCGGCGGCCGAGCGGCAGTTGGCGCTCGTGGCCGCGGCCCAGACTTCGGGCAATGCCGCGATCGCCCGGCACATCGTCGAACAAATCAAAGCGGCCAGAAGCGTTCTGCTGGCCCACGACGCGAAACGGGGCTACGACGTGGCGTTAAAGGAACGGCTCTCCCGCGTCAAACCGGTAAGTACGGTTCCACAAGCCGTACAACCCAATCGCGCGCGTCCGATTCCGAAGGCCGCCGTTGCGGGTGTGATTGCAGTTTGCCTTCTCGTGGTTTCGCTGATCGGTTTCGCCGCGTCGAGGCGTTCTCCCGTCACAGCCGCGTCCGAAAGTCAAGCCGCGGGAAATTCGAGCGGCGCTGAAGCTTCGACGACTGGCGGCGAAACTTCGTCGCGCGACGCATCGAACCGAGCCACGCTGGCCGACGGGACCATTTTGGAGTGGGAGAATTGGGGCGAGACGTATGAGGGCTACGACTCCCTACAGCCGATCAACGTCAAAGACGCGGAAACGGTGGTGGATTATGAGCAGGCTGGCCTAGAACCGAACGTATTCCTTCGAGGAATCCGGCTGGATGCGGTTCATGGCAGGATGTACTGGATCGGTGAAAGCAGCAAGGTCAATCACATCCGTTCGGCGGATCTGAACGGAGGCGACATACAGTCGGTGGCCGATCTGGATTTCCAGGCTCCAATGGGCCTCGCCGTCGACTCCGTCAACAAGAAGGTCTATTGGAGCACCAACAGCGGGCCGGCTTTGGGTAAGAACGCGAGGGCCGTGTGGCGCGCCGACTTCGACGGTTTGAACATCGAACCGATCTTCACCGGGCTTGGGATGGCATTCGCGGTCGCCATTGACCCGACGGGCGAACAAATCTTCTATTTCGACGACACAAGGTTGATCCGTGCAGCATTGGATGGCTCTGTCGAGTCGCCAATTCTCAATGCTGAGATCACACCGGGACCGGGAACACCCTCAACGCCTTACAACAGTGGCGCAGGTGCGGCCATTGATGGACAGGGACAGAAGCTTTACTGGGCGGGCGATCGGACCTCGATCGCGCGCTCGAACCTCGACGGAACGGACTTCGAAATCCCGTTGGAACTTGGTCAGGGCCTCGGACACATTTCGGGTATTGGCCTGGATGTGAAGAATGGGAGGATTTATTTCGTAAACCGGAGCTATGAGGACATGTGGAGGGTTAAGTTCGACGGCTCCGACGCCGAAGTCGTGGCGATTGGGCTCGAGGTGCCACGAGGCATTGACGTAGACTCAGAGCATCAATACGTTTACTGGAACGATCGAAAACTCTCCGGAATCAACGGCTTTGGACTTGTTCGCCGCATCAAGCTTCCGCGCATGCTGCAGGCAACGACGAAACCGGCACCGCCCCTGATTTCTGCCGTTAACCCAATCGAGCAAGCAGCCGGCGCCGAGGTCCAGATCGCTGGCACGCATTTCACGGGAGTTGAACAGGTGGAGTTCGTCAGTGAGGATGGCCAGCACGTTTCAGCTAGGTTTACGGTCCAATCTGATTCGGAACTTGCGGTCGTCGTGCCAAACCTGCCCAGGCGCGCAAAGCGTGCGGCGATCATCGTTCAGGGCACCGGTGGCGTGACAGTAACGCTCCCGCATGCCTGCCGCGTGACGAAGGACCCGAGAACCGCGTTCAACCGTTTTGAAGACACGGGTGGCCCACCGATTGTGTGCGTTCCGGGTGCGCCCAGCGGCCGCGTGGAGAAGGCGGTTGTGTACGCCGCGGTCAATTCGACCGTTCACCCCGGCGAGAGAGGCGACAATGTGATTTTCCTGAAGAACGGCTGCACGATGATTGGAACCACCGTTTCGGCCAACGTCGTATACCACGAGCCGTTCGCGAAAATCCACGCGAGGTCAAAGGCATCGCCCGATACCGTGTTCGTTCCGGTACCGGCGATCAGGCCAAGCTTCGTCGAGAAACTCTTTGAGTTCAAGAATTAAGAGATTTGTGGCCCGGCAACCGTAAGCGCTCGAACCACGTGTCACCGTTTACGGATTCCGTCCAAAGCAAAGCAGGCACATGTCGTCGCTTTGCGACCGCTGGCCGACGAACAGTTTGACGTCGGCCAGGAGGTGCTCGGCGAGCTGGCGGACGCTGCGAGCTTCGCCGCGGAGCTGAGCTTCGATTCGCTCCAGCCCGTAAAGCTCGTTATCTTTGTTCATCGCCTCGCTGAAACCGTCGGTAAACAACGCCAGGCCCTCGCCGGGAGCCAGCTTGAGCGAAAAGGTCGTGTACTCGAATCCTTCGCTCACTCCCAATGGGATGCCCGTCTCGTCGGCGCCCACCGGCTCGACCTGCCGATTGGCGTGCCGCAGGAAAGGGGCCATGTGCCCTGCGTTCACCAGCCGCACCTCGTGCGTGGTCAGGTCGATCACGGCCAGGCACATCGTCACGAAACGGTCTTCCCAGCCGGCGCCGCAGAAGCCGTTGTTCAGCCGGTTCACCGCCGCCGCCGGGTCGGGCTCGCTGACCAGGGTGAAGCGCGTCTCCGCCGACAGCTTGGCCATCAAAAGCGCCGCCGGCATCCCCTTGCCCGACACGTCGGCGACGACCAAGGCCAGCCGTTTGCCGGGCAACGGCACGTAGTCGAAGTAGTCACCGCCCACCTGGTTGGCCGGCAAGTAGAAGTTGAAGAACTCGTATCCCTCGACGCTCGGCGGGGCGCTTGGCAAAAAGCCCTGCTGCACCTTGTGGGCCAGTTGCAGGTCGCGTTCCAGGGCCTGCCGCTTGAGCGCCGACTCGTGCAACTGCGCGTTTTCCACGGCGAACGCCGCCTGGCTGGCGACACTGGCCAGCACGTCGAGGTCGTCCTGGTGGAAAGGCGAGCGCTGGTCGAGCGTGTCGATCTGGATCACGCCCAGCGCGTGCCCCTCGCTGTGCACCAGGGGAGCGCACATCATCGAGCGAATGCGAAAGTCGGCGATGCTTTGGCTGCTGTCGAAGCGCGAGTCGCTGGCGGCGTCGGCCGATAGGATCGCCTCTTTGAGGGTCATCGCCTGGTTGACGATCGTGCGGCTGGCGCGGATCGTGTCGTCCTGGCCGGGCCGGCGGTTCTTGGCCGCCTTGAGAATCAAGGGCGCGCCTTCGCGCTCCTGCAAGATCACGAAACCGCGGTCGGCTTGTAGGAAGATCTTGAACAGGCTGTCGAGGATTTTTGGCAGCACGTCGTCGAGCGTCAGCGCCGAGCTCAGGTTGCGCGTGATCTCCAGCATAGCGCGGAGCTTCAGCTCGGGGTTGACCGTGGCCGCGCGGGCGACGCCGCTGCGGCTCGACTTGAGGTCGAGCGTCGACATGATCGTCGAGTTGCTCGTCTGGGCGTCGCCGTCGTCCATGATCAGCGCCACCGAGGAACCGGAGCTGGAAGGGGGTTGTGAATCTTTGGCACCGCCGGCGGGTGGCACGCCGTGGTGGAACGAGAACAGCAGGTCGCAGATTTTTACCCTGTCGTTCTCGTGCAGAAGTTGCCGGCCCTTCACCAATTGGCCATTGACGAACGTGCCATTGCGGCTTTCGAGATCTTCGACGAAGCATTCGTCATTGACGATCAGGATCTGCGCGTGCTGGCGGCTGACCGCGCCGACATCGAGCACGATATCGCAATCGGGGTGGCGACCCATGACCGCGCGCTGGCCCGCCAGCGGGTACTGCTGACCTTGATTCTGGCCATTGAGCGATTGCAACAGTGCCATGACGATCCAGCTAAATTGTGGCGGGCTTATGATTTTATTTGCCCCGCCAAGCCGGTGTCAAGCACACCCCCTGTCTTACGGTTCTCCCAGTTCGTACAATCCCTGGTCCGAGGCTTTGAGCTTCCCCTGTTTGACCAGTTCTTCCCAGACCGCGCGTGGGAATTGGTTGGGGGGCGAAATGGCGACGATCCCCGACATCCGGCCGCCGGTCATCTTACCGCCCCCAAGGCCCGACTCCTCGTCGAGGCGGGTGAGCTTGAGCCGTTTCTTGAAGGCCTTCAAGGCGCGTTTGAGTTCCTCCGGCGTCGGCGCGCCCGAGGCAGGTGGTTGATCCGGCATGGACGACTCCCGCGATGGAATTGGCTGCTCCGGCCAGCATAATCGAGGGGGCGGCCAAATACCAGGTAATTGGATTTGGATACCGTCGGTACGGCGGCGTCCGGTATCCGTACCGTGGCGGAACCGGCCGGTTCTCAACAGCCGGTGCCATTCTGCACAGTCTGCGTAACGTGTGACGCCGGCCGCCATTCGCCGTCATTGAAGTCAAACTTTTCCGTCGATGACCAAGTTTGACGGTGGTAACGCATCTAGGGTTCCGCACCTCCCAACCGGTTTGAATCATCCCATGAATTCCCTTGGCTGGCGAAATAGTTTCCATCATGCGCTCTCGTATTTGCGATCGACTTTCAACTCCAAGCATTCCCGTCACCGGCGCCAACTTGGCACCGCGCGGAAATTCGAGCAGTTCGAGGAACGCCGGCTGTTGACGATCTCGGCGGTCGGAGTCGACTCGGCTTACGTCGAGGGGGCCGATCCCGGCAGTCAAACGGTTGCCACGTTCACCGATGATGACGGCGACACCAATTCCGGCGACTTTAGCGCTCTGATTCACTGGGGCGACGGGGGCGCTTCGGCGGCCGCGGTCAGCTACGATGCCGGCACGTCCACGTTTTCGGTCGAGGGGGATCACGTGTACGCCGAGGAAGGATCGCAGATCGTTTCCGTCGACATCAACGATAACTCCGACCCCGACTTTGCGAATGTCACTGCCAACGCCGACATCGCCGACGCGCCCCTGAGCGGAGTCAGCACGGCGTCCGCTACGGGCGGCGTCGAAGGTACGACCGCCGCCACGCTGAGCGGCGCCACGTTCGGCGATGCCAACACGGCAGCCCCCTCGAGCGACTTCACCGTGAGCGCGGTCGATTGGGGCGACGGCAGCAGCGACACAACGGGCCTGACCGTCTTGGGCAGCGGCGGGAGCTACAGTGTCGATGGCACGCACCTCTACGCCGAGGAAGGCTGCTTTAGCTTCTGTATCACCGTCAGCGACTTGGGCGGCGAGACGGCCACCATCACCGGCACGGCCGAAGTGGCCGACGCGCCCTTGAGCGGAGTCAGCACAGCGACCGCCACGGGCGGCGTAGAGGGTACGACCGCCGCCACGCTCAGCGGCGCCACATTCAGCGACGCCAACACGGCAGCCCCCTCGAGCGACTTCACCGTGAGCGCGGTCGATTGGGGCGACGGCAGCAGCGACACTTCGGGCCTGACCGTCTCGGGTAGCGGCGGAAACTACTACGTGGATGGCACGCACCTCTACGCCGACGAAGGCTGCTTTAGCTTCAGTATCACCGTCAGCGACTTGGGCGGCGAGACGGCCACCATCACCGGCACGGCCGAAGTGGCCGACGCGCCCCTAAGCGGAGTCAGCACGGCGACCGCCACGGGCGGCGTCGAGGGTACGACCGCCGCCACGCTCAGCGGCGCCACGTTCAGCGACGCCAACACGGCAGCCCCCTCGAGCGACTTCACCGTGAGCGCGGTCGATTGGGGCGACGGCAGCAGCGACACTTCGGGCCTGATCGTCTCGGGCAGCGGCGGAAACTACTGCGTGGATGGCACGCACATCTACGCCGAGGAAGGCTGCTTTAGCTTCTGTATCACTGTCAGCGACTTGGGCGGCGAGACGGCCACCATCACCGGCACGGCCGAAGTGGCCGACGCGCCCTTGAGCGGAGTCAGCACGGCGACCGCCACGGGCGGCGTCGAGGGCACGACCGCCGCCACGCTCAGCGGCGCCACGTTCAGCGACGCCAACACGGCGGCCTCTTCGAGCGACTTCACCGTGAGCGCGGTCGATTGGGGCGACGGCAGCAGCGACACGACGGGCCTGACCGTCTCGGGCAGCGGCGGAAACTACTGCGTGGATGGCACGCACATCTACGCCGAGGAAGGCTGCTTTAGCTTCAGTATCGCCGTCAGCGACGCGGGCGGCGAAACGGCCACCATCACCGGCACGGCCGAAGTGGCCGACGCGCCCCTAAGCGGAGTCAGCACGGCGACCGCCACGGACGGCGTCGAGGGCACGACCGCCGCCACGCTCAGCGGCACCACGTTCAGCGATGCCAACACGGCGGCCTCTTCGAGCGACTTCACCGTGAGCGCGGTCGATTGGGGCGACGGCAGCAGCGACACGACGGGCCTGATCGTCTCGGGCAGCGGCGGGAGCTACAGTGTCGACGGCACGCACCTCTACGCCGAGGAAGGCTCTTACAACTTCAGTATCACCGTCAGCGACGTGGGCGGCGAGACGGCCACCATTACCGGCACGACGACCGTCTCCGATCCAGCGGTGGTAGCCGTCGGTGGCTTTACTCTGAGCGCGGTCGAGGGTAGTACGTCGGGCAGCCAGTCCCTGGCCACGTTCACCGATCCGGGCGGCGCCGAGGCGCTCGCCGACTACTCGGCCGACATCGACTGGGGCGACGGCTCCTCGGCGACTTCCGGTAGCATTAGTTTTAATGCCGGCGTGTTCACCGTTCAGGGCCAGCACACTTATGCCGAGGACGGCAGTCAAGCGATCACGGTTACCATCCACCACGACACGGCGCCCGACGTGGTCGTGAGCAGTTCCGCCGTCGTTGCCGAGGGAGCAATCCTAGGCACTGGCGTCCCGGTTTCGGGCTTCGAGTTCACGCGTCTCGACAACGTTCCGGTCGCAAATTTTACGCACTCGAACGGCACGGACCTGGCCGGTCAGTTCACCGTCTCCATCGACTGGGGCGATGGCGCGACTTCGGCCGGTACTGTCAGCGTGTCGGGCACTACTTACACGGTTTTGGGTTCGCACACCTACCAGGACGAACGAACCTATGCGATCGTTGTGACTGTGAGCGACGATTCGGCCTCGGCGACGATCGGTTCGCAGGCTGTCGTGCAAGAAGAGCTTCTGCCCGACGGGACGCGCGGCACGTCCGACCAGCGATTCATCTCAGAAGTTTATCGCGACCTGCTCGGCCGTGGTGTCGACATCGGAGGCCTCGCAGTCTGGACTGCTTCCCTCGCGGCGGGCGAGAGCCGGTCAGAAGTGGTCTCCGCAATCGAAGCTTCAGCGGAGTTCCAAGGTCACGAAGTGCAACTTCTGTATCAGCGTTACTTGCACCGAGTCCCCGATGCGGGTGCGTTGCAGCATTGGAGCGCGATGCTCGCGGCGGGAAGCAGTTTCGAACAAGTAGCGGCGTTGATCGTCGGCTCACCGGAGTATTTCGCGTTCCGCGGGCAGGGCACGAACGACGGCTTCCTCGACGCGTTTTACCAGGACGCTTTGGGTCGGGCGCCCGATCCGATGGGCCGGGCATCCCTTGACTTCGAGTTGTCCGTCGGTGTCAGCCGCGCCGACGTGGCACGCCAGATATTCGCCAGCCCGGAGTACAAGCAAAAGGTCGTTCAATTCGTGTTTGAATCGTTACTCGACCGCCAGGCCGATCCTACAGCCCAGGAAGCCTTGGCTCGCGCTTTGGAAACTGGCGTCACCGACGAGCAACTGATCACGCTCGTCGCGGCCTCTGACGAGTACTTTGCGAAGACGGCCGATTAGCCAAGAGCCTATCCCAGAACCGCCCTGTGGTACAGGTCTCTCGCTTGCCTGGCGGTTCTGTGATAGCTTTTAAGCCGTTTCCTGCTCGGGCCGCGGTCGCAAGTAAATGAAACTCTTGCCCAACCGCCCGCCGTAATTACCGGCCGAGATCTTCATCAAACCAGGCGTATCGACGGCTGCGCCAATGGCGGCTTGCGTCGCGGCGACGATCGCCGCCAGGTCGTGGCCGTTGATGATGATCTCCATGATCGAGCCGACCCCCTCGGGTACGCGCGACGTGGAGCCGAGCTTTTCGCGAAGTGTCGGGCAAAACTCGGCGTACGTGCTGGCGATCGCGAACGGGTAGCGGCTACCGGCCTTCGACCCGCTGGCGGCGATGCCGCCGGGAAAGGGAAGAATCACGCCGGGCGTCTTTGCCGCGGCGGCAGCGCCCCGGCAGGCGGCCGCGAGTGCGGTGTCGATGTCGCGGCCAAGGAACCACAAGTTGCCCCCCATCAGCCCGTCGCGAAAGCCGAACCGCCGATCGATCGTGAATTCGCCGCTCAGAATCGGCACGACCCACACCCGCCGGCCATATCGGACATCGCGGAACTGATGTCCGTCGCCGAAAAAGGCAAGCTTGCGGCCCAGTTTAAGATAAGGCTCGGTGTCCAGTAGGTTGAAGCAGGCCGTGGTGGGGCAGGTGAGCACGTTCTGGCTGATCCGCACCAACAGCGAGCGCTCGAGGGCTTCTAACCGATCTTTGCGAAACCGCGGCACGTGGAACTGCACGACGGCGCCAGGCCGGCCGTCGAAAGTCGAGAATCGCTCGTCAAGACCGGGGCCGACGTAGCGGTCGAGCCCCGCCTCGCAGTCGCAAAGAATGGTGCTCGAAGCATTGCCGGTTGCCGCGGCGACGGCGCGATCGAGCCATTGACGGTCCCGGGCCGTAATCAGAACCTCGGCGTAGACGCTACGGAACGCCTCGGCGTAGGTATCGTCGATCTCAGCGGAGGGCATGGCTAGGCGCGCCCTTTTCCCAAGTAGATTCCCGCCTCAGTCACGATCTTGTTCATAAAGACGTCATGCGGCGCGGTGGGAACCTCGGGGAAAAGCTGGCATTCGAACGCCAGCGCCACCAGCGGCGTGTCGGCCCGGGCGCGCGCGAGCAGCTTGTCGTAGTAACCGAAACCGTGCCCCATTCTCGCGCCCCGGCGATCGAAAGCCACGCCCGGCACCATGATCAGATCGAGCTGTTCGACTTCGATTCGCTTGGCGGAAAGCGAACGCAAGTCGGCCTTCGGCTCCAGGATCTTGTACATGCCGATTTCGAGCTCGTCCATGCGCTCCAACAAAAACAACTCCAATTCCCCATCGACGCAGTAGGGCACGACGACCCGCTTCCCGCAACCCAACACCGTTGGGAGGAAGTGACGCGTACGGACCTCGGTCCGGACGTCGACGTAGAACATTACCGTGCCGGCGGCCGCGTACTCGGGCAAGGCGACGAACCGCTCGCAGATGAGGCGGCTCACCGCGTCTTTTTCCGGCTGATTCTTGCGATTGGCATGTGCCTGCTCGCGAATCTGCTGTTTTCGTGTGGGGAAATCGGCGACTTGCTCTGGGGGCATGATCCACTCCTGGGTTGGATGATATCGTACAAAACGGCGAGCTTTAGGCAACCGGGCTTGAGGTCGTTGATGCAACGAGGATCGCACCGCAGCAGCCGAATTGGACCGCGTTCAGCACAATGACGAGTACGGGCTCCTGATCTCTGTACCGTTGAATGTGCGAATATGCACCCACGTGAAACCCAGAAGACCCATATTTCCACCGCCGCCCCCCTTGCCATTGACCGCGCGCGTGTCATCATAAATTGTCCGACTTCGAAACGCCCTGCTCATGATTTACTTCTTCAACGACAACGCCCTCTTCGCAGCCTCCGTTGGCTTTTTCGGTGGACTTGGAGCGTACTCGTTTTGGCGCAACAGCAGCGCGGCCGGGTTCGCCGGAGGCGCGGTGATCGTGGCGTTCGACTTGTTCATGCGATTGAGAAACAATGATCAAGACGTTCCCCTCCTCGCTCCGAATGCCGGCGGCCACATCTGGTTCATACCAGTCTGGATCATCTCGCTCGTCGTGACCGGAATTGGCGGGATGATGTGGCTTGGGTGGCTATAGTACGATCCCTCGGAACCTCAAATGTCGTCCAGCACCTCCCCCTGCTTCGAACTGATCACCCAGGCCCAGTGTTCCGAAGAACGTTTCCTGCGCCAGATTTTCGTCCGCGACCAGATGGCCGAGTGGTCGAAGGACCCGCTGATCATGGCCAAGGCCGACGGCGTCCATTACTGGGACGTCAACGATAAGCGGTATCTCGATGCCCTCTCCGGCATTTACACCGTCTCCGTCGGACACAACAACCGCCGGGTGATCGAGGCCATTAAGAAGCAGCTCGATATTCTGCACTTTTCGCCGCCGATGCACGGGACCAATCCCGTGGCGATTCAACTGGCAAATCTCCTCGCCGAGGTGTCTCCGGGCGATCTCAACTCCGTGAAGCTCGAATGCGCCGGTTCGGAAGTGACCGAAGCCGCGATCAAACTCGCTCGGCAATATCACCGCCTGACGGGCAACCACGGCAAGTACAAGATCATCAGCCGCTATCAATCGTGGCATGGTTCCACCATGGGTTCGCTCGCCGCGTCGGGGTTGAAATCGCGCAAGACCGTCAACGAACCATTGCCGGCCGGTTTCGTGAAGGTCTTCCCGCCGACGTGTTACCGCTGCCCTTTCGGCAAAGAATACGACGACGGCCGCTGCGGCATCACCTGTGCCACGCTGGTCGACGACGTCATCGACATGGAAGACCCGGCGACCGTCGCCGCCATCATCGTCGAACCGATCGGCCACACTGGGGGAATCATCGACCCGCCCGAAGAGTATCTGCCGCTGCTCCGCGAATATTGCACCAAACACAACATTCTCCTGATTTTCGATGAGATCATCACCGGAGCCGGGCGTACCGGGCGGATGTTCGCGGCCGAGACGTTCGGTGTGATTCCCGACGCCATCGCCACAGGCAAAGGGATCAGCGGCGGATTCCTGCCGATCTCGGCGATGATCGTCCGGCAGCCGATCGCCGATGTTTTCTGGGGCCCGATCGCCACCAATCCCGGTTTCGTCGAGGGCCACACGAACGAGGGCCACCCCGTGGCCTGCGCCGGGGCGATTGCCGTCATTCAGGAGATTCTGGAACGCGACCTGTGCGGCAACGCCCGCCTGCAAGGCGACCGGTTGCGAAAGGCGTTCGCCGCGATGGCCGAAAAATACGGCTGCATCGGCGATTTGCGCGGCAAGGGGCTGTTGCAGGGAATCGAATTCGTGCGCGACGCCAAGACCAAGGAACGCTTCCCGGCGGAAACCAGCTTTGGTGTCCGCGTCGGCAGACGGGCCTTGCAGCACGGCCTGTTGTGCCGCTTTGATCCGCACTGGCTAGCCTTCGGCCCGGCCCTGATTTCAACGGCGGAACAAATTGATGAAATGGCGGCGGTACTCGACCGGAGCCTGGGAGAGGTGCTGAGCGAGCTGTAGGTATTTGCCGTACTGGCGATAAGGTCATCGCCTTTGCAGCGTTGCCGGAATGCCAAATTTCGGCAACAACGTGATCTGCGGGTTCAGCTCGACGACCGCGTCGGGCATCACGGTGAACCGGAACTGCTGGCCAACGGCGGCCAGGAGGATGGCGGCCTCCATTAAGGCGAACGTGTTGCCAATGCAAACTCGTGGCCCGCCGCCGAACGGGTAATAGGCGTACTTGGGAATTCGCTTTGCCAGACCGTCTTCCCACCGCTCGGGACGAAATTCCTCCGGCTCCGGAAAGTAGCGGGGATCGCGGTGGTTGACCCACTGGCTCATGAAGATCGTGTATCCCTGTTTCACCTGGTAGCCGCCGATTTCAAGTTCGGTCGTTGCTTCCCGGCCAATCAGGTACACCGGCGGATACACGCGCATCGCTTCGGTGATCACCGCGTCGGTGTAGGGCATGTTCGGCAAGTCGTCCGGACTTGGAGCCCGGCCGCCGAGCACGCGTTGCCATTCGGCAAGCAGCTTTTCTTCCACCCGCGGGTGCCGTGAGATCAGATACCAGCTCCACGAGAGCGTGAGCGCCGTGGTTTCATGCCCGGCGAGGTATAGCGTCATCATTTCGTCGCGCAGTTGCCGGTCGGTCATGCGCGTGCCGTCATCGTCCTGGGCCAGAACCAACCGCGAAAGCAGGTCGTCGCCCGGGGCCTTCCGCGCCCGGCCCTGGGCGATGAACCCGTCGACGACTGCGAACAGTTCCGCCGCCGCTCGTTGGAGGCGAAGGTTGGCCGGGGTCGGAAACCACGCGGGAATCCGGACGGTCGAGCGAATTCGCGCGCTCATCAGGTCGAAAGCGAGCCGGAGGGTCTCGGCAAATCGCTCCCGATCGCCGGCGTCGTCAAGGTCGAACAGCGTTTTGAGCGCGATCGCGCTGGTCAGAGCGCTGAACTCGTAGTGCACGTCGATCAGATCGCCCGACCGCCAACGAGCGAGCATCCGTTCGGTCAACTCGGCCATCAACGGCGCGTACGACACGACCCGGCCCTTGGCGAACGCCGGTTGACTCAGCCGCCGCTGGCGGAGCCAGAAGTCGCCGTCGCTGGTCACCAGCCCGTTTCCGAGCACCGGTTTGTACGCCCGAGCGCCGAAGTGCTTGATATAGTGCTTGGCGTCGGTGACCAGCACTTGCTCGATCAAATCCGGGTTGCTGATCAGGAAGATGCGGCGGGGCCCGATTCGGAAGGTCGCGACGTCTCCAAACTCGCGCGCGACATCGACAAGGAAATCGAGCCGGTGGCTGACAAACTCGGGAAGGGCGCCGCTGATCCACTTGCCCTTGGGGCCGGGCGGAAGATTACAGGAGTTCCGCAATCGGCTCACCGTCCTTCAAGATCGGAAATGGCCGGCCGTTACGATCGTGAAATTCGTGATGCGCGTCGATGCCGAAACGTCTGTAGAGCGTGGCCAAAAGGCAGTTGCTGTCCATCGCGCGTCGCACCGGTTCTTCGCCGCGCGGGTTCGTCGCCCCCACGACCTGGCCCATTGGCATTCCGCCGCCGGCCAGGAACACGCTCATTGCGCGGGGCCAGTGGTCGCGGCCCGGCCGGCCGCTGGCATCCTGGTAGCGAATGATCGGTGAGCGCCCGAACTCGCCGCAGAAGATGAACAGCACGCGCCGGTTGAGCCCACGTTGGTATAGGTCGTCGATCAGCGCCGACAC
>Ga0265325_10000184_pt1 | contig 44728 bp, 43 predicted proteins | sample 41420metaG_FD_202090 | JGI IMG/M metagenome (GOLD analysis project Ga0265325, IMG submission 202090) | Rhizosphere microbial communities from Carex aquatilis grown in University of Washington, Seatle, WA, United States - 4-14-20 metaG | ecosystem: Host-associated > Plants > Roots > Rhizosphere...
GTGTCGGTCGGCGAAACAGGCAAGGCGTTCAAGGCGCTGACTGCAGGCGGCGTGGGCGATGTCCTGCTGGCGGGCAAGGTCGAGCGGCCGAAATTCTCCGAGATCAAGCTCGATGCCAAGTCGATTCTGCTGGCGCCGCGCGTGATGGCGGCCGCGTTGAAGGGCGACGATGCGCTGTTGCGCTCGATCGTCGAGATGTTCGAGCGGGAGGGCTTTCGTGTCGTGGGCGCGGCAGAAGCCGCACCTAACCTTATCGCAGGTGCCGGACCGCTCGGGCGTATCCGTCCGTCGGTCGAGAATGAAGGCGACATCGCATTGGCATTCAACGTGGTGCGTGCGTTGGGCCAGCTTGATGTCGGTCAAGCTGCGGCGGTCTGCGCCGGTCTAACCCTGTCGGTTGAGGCCGCGGAGGGAACCGACGCCATGATCGCACGCATTGCCAACCTGCCGGAGCACATTCGCGGCACGCCGGCCAGGCGCCGTGGTGTGCTCGCCAAGGCGCCCAAGCCGGTGCAGGACCGCAAGACCGATCTGCCGGTCATCGGCGTTCAAACCGTTCGCAACGTGGCTGCCGTCGGCCTTGCAGGCATTGCGGTGGAAGCGGGCGGCGCGCTTATCGTCGACAAGCGCGCCGTGGCCGATGAAGCGGACAAACTTGGTCTCTTCGTCACCGGCGTGCCTGCGTGAGTTCGCTTCCGTCGAAGCCTGTTTCCCTGATGCTCGTCTGCGGCGAGCCATCCGGCGATCAGCTTGGCGGGCAACTGATGGCCGCCCTGAAATCGACCGTCGGCGAGAATGTGAAAGTCACGGGCGTCGGCGGACGCGCGATGGCGGCGCAGGGCTTGCAGACGCTTTTTCCGCTCGACGACACGGCGGTGATGGGCCTCAGCGAGGTCGTCCCGAAGATACCGATCATCCTGCGCCGCGTGCGCGAGGTCTGCGACGTGGCGCTCTCGACGCGGCCCGACGCGGTCGTGCTGATCGACAGCCCGGATTTTACCCACCGCATTGCGCGACGACTGAAGCGGCTCGACCCGTCCATCCGCACGATCGATTATGTCGCGCCGCAGGTCTGGGCGAGCCGGTCCTACCGGGCGCGGGCCATGGCAAGGAATTTCGATCTGGTGCTCGCTCTGCTGCCCTTCGAACCGCCCTTCTTCGAAAAGTATGGCCTGCGCACGGTATTTGTCGGTCATCCCGTCATCGAGCGTGCGAAAATGATGACCGGCGGCGCAGACCTGCGCGCGCGTCTTGGGATAGCTGCGGATGCTCCGCTGCTCGTCGTCCTTCCGGGCAGCCGCACGAGTGAGATCCGCTTCATTCTGCCGGTGTTTCGCACCGCGATTGCAGAAATCGCCAGGCGCGTTCCCGGTCTCGTTACGGTCCTTCCGACGGTTCCCCATGTTTCGGCGCGCGTGCGCGAAGGCACCGGGAACTGGCCTGCTCCGCTGCACATCATCGAAGGTGACGCCGAGAAATATGCGGCCTTCGATGCCGCGAACGCCGCGCTGGCGGCATCCGGCACGGTCACGACGGAACTCGCGCTCGCGCGAACGCCGATGGTTGTCGCCTATCGCGTCGGACGGATCACCTACGCGCTCGCGAAGCCTCTCTTTTTCCTGCCGTGGTTCACGCTGGTCAATCTGCTGCTCCAGCGCCGCGCCGTGCCGGAGTTCCTGCAGGGTGCCGCAACACCGCATGCGCTCGCCGATGAAGTGGTTCGCTTGCTGACGAACAAGGGCGCCGTCGAAGCACAGCGCGCCGATCTCGACAAGGCGGCCAGGCTGCTCGGTGAGGGCGAGGAGGCGCCGTCGCTGCGTGCGGCGCGCGCCATTCTCGATTTCGTCAACGTGAAGCGCTGATCAGCGCCGCGTGAGGGGCGTGTATTCGCGCTGCTTCTTGCCGGTATAGATCTGGCGGGGCCGCCCGATCTTCTGGTGCGGATCTTCCAGCATTTCCTTCCACTGCGCGATCCAGCCGACCGTACGGGCGAGCGCGAACAGCGCGGTGAACATGCTGGTCGGAAAGCCGAGCGCGCGCAGCGTGATGCCGGAGTAGAAGTCGATGTTCGGGTAAAGCTTGCGCTGCACGAAATAGTCGTCCTCCAGCGCAATCTTCTCCAGGGCCATCGCGATCTTGAGGGTCGGATCGTCGCGATGACCGACTTCGTCCAGCACCTTGTGGCACTGGATCTGCATCGCCTTGGCGCGGGGATCGTAGTTCTTGTAGACGCGGTGCCCGAAGCCCGAGAGCCGGAAATTGTCGTTCGGATCCTTCGCCTTCTTCACGAATTCCGGAATGCGGTCGACCGAGCCGATCTCCTCGAGCATCTTGAGCGCGGCTTCGTTGGCGCCGCCATGCGCGGGCCCCCACAGGCACGCGATGCCCGCCGCGATGCAAGCGAACGGATTGGCGCCAGACGAACCGGCAAGGCGAACCGTGGACGTCGAAGCGTTCTGTTCGTGGTCGGCGTGCAGAATGAAGATCGTGTCCAGCGCCTTTGCCAGTACCGGATTGACTTTGTACTCCTCGGCCGGAACCGAGAACGTCATGCGCAGGAAATTCTCGGTGTACCCGAGCGTGTTCAGCGGATACACGAAGGGCTGACCCATCGTGTACTTGTAGGCCATGGCCGCAAGCGTCGGCATCTTGGCGATCAGGCGATGGCTGGCGATCTCGCGCTGGCGTGGATCGTTGATGTCCGTCGAGTCGTGATAGAAGGCCGAAAGCGCGCCGACCACGCCGCACATGACGGCCATCGGGTGCGCGTCACGGCGGAAACCGCGGAAGAACTGGGCAAGCTGCTCATGCACCATCGTGTGGAACGTGATCGCCTTGTCGAACTTTGCCATCTCTTCCTTGTTGGGAAGTTCGCCGTGCAGGAGCAGGTAGCAGACTTCCAGGAAGTTCGAGTGCTCGGCCAGTTGGTCGATTGAATAGCCGCGATAGAGGAGAATGCCCTTGTCGCCGTCGATGAAGGTGATGTCGCTTTCGCAGCTCGCCGTCGACGTGAAGCCGGGGTCGTAGGTGAAGATGTCCGCTTCGCCGTAGAGCTTGCGGATATCGACCACTTCCGGCCCTTCCGTGCCGGAAAACGCCGGAAGTTCGTACGACTTATTCTTGTACGTCAGCGTGGCCGAGCCGGCGGGCTTGATCTTGCTCTCTCTCATGGACGGGCTCCTTGAAGGCCACACGGAATGGGGCGGCCGGGTCTATCTTGCACTGCAGCAACTATAAGCATTCTGGGTTAATGACGTCACCACCCCCCTTGGGGCTCGCCTGCGCAGGCCACTTTTCATTGAGCGGCGTAAGCGGCCAATCGGACGAGGGATTCGTCCCGGCCCAGCAGAGCCATCATCTCGAACAGGGGTGGGGAGGTCGCTTTGCCCGTCAGCGCGGCACGCAGTGGCTGCGCGACCTGGCCCAGCTTGAGACCTTGGGCGGCCGCAAAGCTTCTGGCGGCCTCTTCCAGGGCCGGTCCGGTCCAGTCGGTCGCGGATAGCGTGGGGATGACATTGGCGAGCACGGCGCGCGCCTCCGCCGGCAACAGTTTTTCGGCTGCGGCGTCCAGGGTCCTTGGACCGTCCGTGAACAGGAACTCAGCCGCCTGGGCGAGTTCGAGAATCGTCTTGGCGCGCTCCTTGAGGCCGGGCATGGCTTTGGTCAGCCGTTGGCGCGCCGTCATGTCGATCACCCGAGGCGGCGTCTCGCGCGCCAGCGTCGCCACGACCTCGGCAGCCAGCGACTCGTTGCTGCTTTCGCGGATGTAGTGCCCGTTGAGATTGTCGAGCTTCTTGAAATCCATCCGGGCGGGACTCTTGCCGATGCTCTCGAGGTTGAACCACTCGATCGCCTGCTGCGTCGAGATCGTCTCGTCGTCGCCATGGCTCCAACCGAGCCGCAGCAGGTAGTTGCGCATTGTCTCGGGCAGATAGCCCATGTCGCGATAGGCTTCGACCGCGAGCGCACCGTGACGCTTGGAAAGTTTTGCGCCGTCCGGGCCGTGGATCAGCGGGACATGCGCATAGACGGGAATGTCCCAGCCCATCTGCTCGATGATTTGCAGTTGTCGCGCGGCGTTGTTGAGGTGATCGGCGCCGCGAATGACGTGCGTTACGCCCATATCGTGGTCGTCGACAACAACTGCCAGCATGTAGGTCGGTGTTCCGTCGCTGCGCAGCAGGACCATGTCGTCGAGCTGGTCGTTGGCGAACGTCACGTCACCGAGAACGACGTCTTTTACAATTGTCTCGCCGGTCTGACGGGCTCTTAGCCGGATCACGTAGGGCGCACCGGCTGGCGCCTCGGACGGGTCGCGATCGCGCCAGCGTCCGTCATAGCGTTGTGGAAGTTTTTGTTCTTTTTGCTTGGCGCGCATCTCGTCGAGTTCGGACGCCGTCGCGAAACAACGATACGCCTTGCCCTGCGCCAGCAACTGCTCCGCCACTTCACGATGCCGGCCAGCGCGCGCGAACTGGTAGACCGTCTGGCCATCCCAATCCAGGCCCATCCATTCCATGCCCTTGAGGATCGCGTCGACCGCCTCTGGCGTCGAGCGCTCGCGGTCGGTGTCCTCGATGCGCAGTAGAAAGGTGCCGCCCGTGTGCCTGGCGAACAGCCAGTTGAACAACGCTGTACGCGCGCCACCGATATGCAGATAGCCCGTGGGCGAGGGGGCAAAACGGACGATGGGTTTTCTGTTGTCTGTCATTGTGCTTGCATGGGTGGGGCCGGCGTTTGCGGCTGTGTCAGCTTCTAGCAAACGGAATCCCGTGGGGGTAGGCCTACTTCCGCTCTTTCGGCGCTTTGTTCCGCCGCTCTTCCCGCCGAAGGCCGTCGAGTGGCCGCGGCGTGTGTGCGAAGCATTTCTGACGCTCGGCCATCAGGCATTGTCAGAGCGTGATCGCTGGCCGTTGTGGTTGCCCGTCGCGCTCGGCACGGGGATCGCAATCTATTTCGCGCTGCCGTTCGAGCCTTTGCCCGCCTGGGCGGGAATCGCCGCCGCGACGACGGCCGCGTGCATTGTTGGCGTCTGGGGCAACGACAACGCTGCGTTGCGCATTGTGCTCTCGCTGTTGGCCGCTACATCGCTCGGATTCGCCATCGCCAGGTTGCGAACCGAGATCGTCGCGGCGCCGGTCCTGACGCAACGCCTTGGCCCGGTGGGCATAGACGGGCGCGTCGAACAATCCGAGCTGCACGGCAAGGGAATCCGCATCGTGCTCGGCGATCTGCGGTCGCGCAGGTTCACGGCGGGCAGCACGCCGGCGCGCGTGCGCATTTCCGTCCGTGCACAGACGGTCCTGCCGCAACCGGGTAGCTGGGTGCACGTCACCGCGATCCTGATGCCGCCGCCGTCGCCGGCGGCGCCCGGCGCATACGACTTCGGCAGGACCGCGTATTTTCTGCGCCTTGGCGGGGTGGGCTACGCGTTCGGCCGGCCAACTCCGATCGGCACGGCCGGCCAGCCGGCGTTCTGGGACCGCATCTCGCTTCTCGTCGAAGCTCTGCGCGCGCGCATGACGGAGCGAATTCATTCTGTGCTCCCCGGCAGCACGGGCGGCATAGCGTCCGCCCTCATCACCGGCAATCGCAGCGCAATCTCGGATCAGGACGAGCAGGCGCTGCGCGATGCGGGGCTCGCGCATGTTCTGGCGATAGCCGGTCTGCACATGGCGCTTGTGGGACTTGGCCTCTTCTGGGTGGTGCGCGCTCTGCTGGCTGCGATTCCGTACCTCGCCTTGCGCTATCCGATCAAGAAATGGGCCGCCGCCGCCGCGCTCGCCAGCACCGCGTTTTACCTGATGATCAGCGGCGCGACGTCGGCATCGACCAGAGCCTTCGTGATGCTGGCGATGATGCTGCTCGCGATCCTGCTGGATCGCCCGGCGCTGTCGATGCGCTCGCTGGCGCTGGCCGCGACGATCATTCTGTTCCTGGGACCGGAGAGCCTGATCGAGCCGGGCTTCCAGATGTCGTTCGCCGCCGTGATGAGCCTGATCGCGATCGCGGAGTGGGAAGCGTCGCGGACGTCGCGCGATATCGGTCTCGCGCCGCCGTCCTTCGCGCATGTCCGGCGCTATCTGCGCGGAATTGCGATGACAAGCCTGGTGGGAAGCATCGCCACCATTCCGTTCGCCATCTATCACTTCGACCGCGCGACGCATTATGCGGTGCTGGGAAATCTGCTGGCGATGCCGGTGATGGGTTTTGTCGTGATGCCGGCAGCGGCGATTTCGGTCGTGCTGATGCCGTTTGGCCTGGATGCCTGGCCTCTGCGCATTCTGGGCTGGGGAGTCGAGTTCATGCTCCTGATCGGCCGCTGGGTTTCCAGCCTGCCGGGAGCGGTGTCCGTCATGCCGGCATGGCCGGTCGGCGCGCTTGCGCTGGTTTCGCTCGGCGGGCTGTGGATCGGCCTGTGGCGGCGTCGCTGGCGCTGGCTCGGCATTGTCCCGTTCGCGATGGGTATCGGGATCGCATACTCGACGCCGCAGCCCGATCTGCTGATCGGCCGTGACGGCGTGACGGTCGCCCTGCGCGTGCGAGACGGTTCGCTCAAGCTTTTCCGCGCCGCCAAGGATTCCTATTCGGCCGACGAATGGCTGAAGCGCGACGGCGAAGACCGCACGTCGGACGACGCCGTAGCCACAAGGGCGGACGGCGTTTCGTGCGACGCGCTGGGTTGCATCGCTTCGACAAGAAGCGGATTGAAGATCGCGGACGTGCTCAGGCCCGAAGCCTTGTCCGAAGACTGCGCAAGCGCGGACATCGTCGTCAGCGCCGTCCGGGTGCGCGACGATTGCAAGGGCCCGAAGATTGTCGTCGACAGTCTCGACGTGGCGCGCGGCAACGGCTTTGCGATATGGTTCACGCCGACGCTACGTTCGCAAACCGTCGAACAGGAACGCGGCCGCAGACCCTGGAGCGCTCAGCCGAGCCGCCCTCAATACCGGCGGATCAGGCCCACAAGCTTGCCCTGAATGCGAACGCGATCCGCGCCGTACAGGCGTGTCTCATAGGCGGGATTGGCGGCTTCGAGCGCGATGGAGTCGCCACGGCGCCTCAGGCGTTTCAAGGTCGCTTCCTGATTGTCGACAAGCGCCACGACGATCTCGCCGGTGTTGGCGACGTCGGATTCCTGGATGATGACCGTGTCGCCGTCGAGAATGCCGGCATTGATCATGGAGTCGCCGGTGACTTCGAGGGCATAGTGATCGCCGCGGCCGATCATGCCGCCGGGAACCGGAACTTCACCGACCTTGTTCTGCAGCGCTTCGATCGGCGTACCGGCAGCGATACGGCCGACGAGCGGAACATTCACGGCAGTTTCGCCCTCGCCGACGGCGCGGCGCGGGCTGCCCGCCGCGCGCGCGTCCGAAGAGATTCGGCTTTCGCCGCGCGCATGGCGAACGGCCGGCCGCTGAGCCTGGCTGCGCGTGGTCGCGGGGCGGAGCGTCTCGGAGACATTGTCCGGCAGCTTCATGATTTCCAGTGCACGCGCCCGCTTTTCCATGCGGCGCAGGAAGCCGCGTTCTTCGAGCGCCGTGATGAGACGGTGAATGCCCGATTTGGACTTCAGGTCCAGGGCGTCCTTCATCTCGTCGAAAGAGGGCGGAATACCGGACTCCCGTACCCGTTCATGGATGAACATCAGGAGTTCGTATTGCTTGCGGGTCAGCATGGGATCCATGTCTTTCCAAAAAGGGCCCGCCCAAATCAGGGGCGAACAAAGCCGAAACATGGAGAATCGTTCTACTTTAGTTCTTTCTGAGCGTCAACGCGCAATATGCTGCGAATCAGCGATGATTTCCGCGAAATTCCTGTACTCGGCCGCCTCCGGTTGCAGCGGGGAGGCGTTCAACCTCAGTCGAGAAGCAAGATCGAAACTGTCTCGCCGGCGCCGGCGGCCGGCGCGTTGGGCGGACGCACGATGAGCCCATCGGCGCGCGCGAGACTGCTCAGCATGGAGGAGTCCTGGACGCTGAACGGTTCGGCGAAGCGCTCTCCGCCACGCAGCTCGATGCGCGCGCGAATATAGTCCTGCCGCGTGTCGTTCTGCTTGAGTCCCGCCGCAAGCTTTGCAGGGACAAGTCCTGCATCGTCTTCGGTGCCGAGCATCGCGGCGATGGCCGGCTTCAGGAACAGCATCGCGCACACCAGCGTCGAAACCGGGTTCCCCGGCAGTCCGAGCAAAGGTGTCCTGCCCAAACGACCGAAGATCAGCGGCTTGCCGGGGCGCATCGCGATCTTCCAGAAATCGAGTTCGAAGCCGCGCGGCCCGAGCGCCTTCTGCACGAGATCATGCTCACCCACCGACGCGCCGCCGAGCGTGACGATGAGATCGGCGCGCGCTGCATGATCCGCGATGCTGGCCACCGCCTCCCGCGTGTCGGGAAGAATGCCGAGGTCGATCGCTTCTCCACCCCAGCGCTCGATCATCGCGGCGAGTGCATAGCCTGACGAGGCGACGATGCCGCCGGGCTTGCGGGGCATACCGGGGAGAGAGAGTTCGTCGCCAGTCGCCGCCACGGCCACTTTGGGACGGCGGCGAACGCTCACTTGCGCGACATCGCCGGCAGCGATGAGCGACAGGTCGCGCGCCGTGAGGCGGTGTCGGCTGCGCACCAGCGCTTCGCCGGCTTTGAAGTCCAATCCGGCGATGCGGATGTGCCTGCCCGGCGCCGCGGAGATGTTCAGCGTGACGCGCGAGCCACTGGCCGAGGTATCCTCCTGGATCACGATCGTGTCGGCGCCGTCCGGCACCACGCCGCCGGTGAAGATTCGCACGGCCTGGCCGACGCCGACCTTGCCGTCGAAAGGATGGCCGGCCGGTGACGTGCCGATCACGTCTAGCGTTACGCCGGGCCGAGCAGCATCCGCCGCGCGCAAGGCGTAACCGTCCATGGACGACACAGGGAAGGGTGGCTGGTTCAGACTTGCGATGACATCTGCGGCCAGAACCCGTCCGGCCGCCTTGCCGATGGCAATCGTTTCAGCATCGAGCGGCGCAAAGGCCGACCGGATGCGGGCGACAGCGTCGTCGACGGAAATCATTTGAACATGTCTTCCACGCGGGTGCGCGCGGCACGGGCGAGCTGCTCGGCGACGTCGGCCGGTATGGCGCGCGCCTTGCCGGTGAGAAACGCATAAATGTGCGCGGCGGGAACGCCGGCCTCCTTGGCCCACTGCGTGGCGCGCAGATGGCGCGAGGTCATGAAGCTTCGGAACGCTTCGCGCTGCGCGCCGGTGTCGCGATTGGCATCGGCCTTGGTCGGCGGCGGCGCGGCCACCGCACTCATCAGCGTCGCCGGGCGGGCGCGCGAACGCATTCCGGCCGAACGGTAAGCCGGTTTTGCGCTGCTGGGCGCAACGAACGCGCCGCTCTTGCCGCCCGACTTCGATACGAGGCGGATGTCGCCGATCACGGCAGTCTTATCGACCGCCTTGATCATGTCGTAGATCGTCAGCGCCGCGATGCTGGCGGCGGTAAGCGCTTCCATCTCGACACCCGTCTGTCCCGTCGTCCTGGCGGACGCGATGATGCGAATGGCGTTGCGTTCGGAATCCGGATCGAAATCGACGTTGGCCTTGGTGAGAGCAATCGGATGACAGAGCGGAATGAGCTCGCTTGTCTTCTTGGCCGCCATGATTCCGGCGATCCGCGCCGCGGCGAGGACATCGCCCTTTTTTGCCGTGCCCGTCGTCACCGCCTCGAACGCTTCCGGCGACAGTGTGATGGTCGCTTCTGCCACGGCCTCGCGGTCCGTCGCAGCCTTGTCCGAGACGTCGACCATGCGGGCCGCGCCGTTCTCGTCGAGATGGGTCAGCTTGTTCATGCGCGCAGTTTAGCGCCGATCAGCCTTGCTGTCGCCGTCGCCACATCGGCTTCGCGCATCAGGCTTTCCCCGATCAGGAATGTCGTGACACGGGCATCGGCAAGCCGCTTGAGGTCCGCCGGAGAGCCGAGGCCGCTTTCGGCCACCACGAGCACGTCCTTTGGGATGCGCGGTGCGAGCCGCAACGTGACATCCAGGTCGGTGACGAAGGTCTTCAGATCGCGATTGTTGATGCCGATCATCCTGGCGCCAAGCGCGAGCGCGCGGTCGAGTTCGGTCTCGTCATGCACCTCGACCAGCGCGTCCATGTTCCAGCGCCGCGCGGCGTCGAGGAGAGACACAGCGACCGCATTCTCGACCATCGCCATGATGACGAGGACGCAGTCCGCGCCCCAGGCGCGCGCCTCGGCGACCTGGTACGGCTCCAGCATGAAGTCCTTGCGCAAGACAGGTAGTTTGGTTGCTGCCCGCGCCTGCTGCAGAAATTGCGGCGAGCCTTGAAAGGACGGTGTGTCGGTCAGAACGGACAAGCAGGTCGCGCCGCCTTGTTCGTAGGCGCGCGCCAAAAGCGGCGGGTCGAAGTCTGCTCGGATGAGGCCCTTCGAGGGACTCGCCTTTTTGACTTCGGCGATCAGGCCGTAGCGGTCTTCCGCGCGTGCCTTGTTCAGGGCGGCCAGGAACCCACGCGGAGCGTCCGCGGCGCGAGCGCGTGCTTCCAGCGCGGCCAGCGGCACGCGCGATTTCGCTTCCGCGACTTCGATGCGCTTGTAGGCGGCGATGTCGTCGAGAATGGTCATGCCGCCGCCTTGGACACTGCGATCAGTTTGTCGAGTTTTGCCTTCGCGTCGCCCTGATCGATGGCAGCCGCTGCGAGTGCGGCGCCCTCTTTCAAATCCGAAACCTTTCCGCCGACGATCAGAGCCGCCGCCGAGTTTATCAGGACGATGTCGCGATAGGCGCCGGTCTCGCCGTCAAGCAGGCGGCGGAGCGCGGCCGCGTTCTCGTCTGCGGATCCGCCGGCGAGTGCAGAGAGCGGCGACCAGCTCAATCCGGCATCTTCCGGTCCGATTTCGCGAACGGTGACTTTTCCGTCCATCAGCATCGCGACGCGTGTCGGTCCGGAGATCGCGATCTCGTCAAGCCCGTCGCCGTGCACGACCCAGGCGCGATCGGCGCCGAGACGGCCGAGAACTTCCGCGAGCGGCTCGGCCCACTCGCGGTCGTAGACGCCCACAAGCTGCCTGCGCACGCGCGCCGGATTGGACAACGGACCGATGAGGTTAAAGATCGTGCGGAAGCCGAGTTCCTTGCGCACAGGCGCGGCGTATTTCATGGCCGGGTGATAGGCCTGCGCGAAGAGGAAACAGAGACCGGCCTCCCGCAGGCAGCGTGATGCGCCCGCCGGAGTCAGTTCGATCGTGACGCCCAGCGCTTCAAGGCAATCGGCTGTCCCGCTCCGGGAAGACATGTTGCGGTTGCCGTGCTTGGCGACGGGCACGCCGCAGGCCGCCACCACGAAGGCGCACGCGGTCGAGATGTTCACCGTGCCGACGCCGTCGCCGCCCGTGCCGCAAAGATCGATGGCATAGGGATTGGCCTCGATGGATTTCATCGCGCCGCGCATCGCACGAACGGCGCCGACGATCTCGTCGATGGTCGGCTTCCTCACGGCCATTGCCGTGACGAGAGCAGCGATGCGCGTTTCACTCACTTCGCCGGACATGATGAGCCCGAACGCGCGAGCGGATTGTTCCGTGTCGAGCGTTTCACCGGCAGCGACACGTTTCAGAAGCGATGTGAAATCTTCGTTGCTCATGCCGGAACGGTTGTTCGCGCGATCTGCAGGAAGTTTTGCAGCAAGGCGTGGCCATTTTCGCTGGCGATGCTTTCGGGGTGGAACTGCACGCCGTGCACGGGATGGGACTTGTGCATCACGCCCTGGATGACGCCGTCATCGCTTGTCGCCGTGACTTCGAGCGAAGCGGGCATGCTGTCCGGAGCGATCGTCAGCGAGTGGTAGCGTGTCGCCAGGAAATCATTGTTGAGGCCGCGGAACACGCTTTTGCCGGTGTGATGGATGCGTGAGAGCTTGCCGTGCATGGGTTCGGGCGCACGCACGATGCGCGCGCCGTAAACCTGTCCGATGGCCTGATGACCAAGACACACGCCGAGGATCGGGTAGCGTCCATTCGCGAGCTTGATGAGGTCCATGCAGATGCCGGCTTCGTTCGGCGTGCAGGGGCCGGGCGACAGGACGATGGCCTCCGGCTTGAGGGCGAGTGCCTCGGCCGCGGTGAGTTCGTCGTTGCGCTTGACGACGACCTCCGCCCCCAACTGTCCCAGGTAATGGAACAAGTTGTAGGTGAAGCTGTCATAGTTATCGATCAGAAGCAGCACAACGCACCTATCGTTATCAATTCCGGCCACCGTCGGGCGCCTTTTGGGGCCCCTATCTACGATGGCGGGGCAGGGCGTTGAAAGGGTTCATTCGCGCTGGAGCCTGCACTTTTGTCAGGACGCCCCTACGGAATTCGGTGCCGCGGCGAAAGCGGCGCATCCGGGCCCGAAAAGACGCGGTTGACGCTGTCCCGCGCGCGCTTAATTTGGCGGCCCGTCGCAATTTTCCGGAGCATTCATGTCCAAAGCCAACGGCCGCAAATCGATCTTCATCACAGGTGCCGCATCCGGCATGGGCCGCGAGACGGCGCGCCTGTTCCACCAGAAGGGCTGGTTCGTCGGCGGCTATGACGTGAATGTCGACGGGCTGAAATCGCTCGAGACGGAACTGGGTTCCGCCAACTGCATCGTCCATAGGCTCGACGTCACGAACATCGAGGACTATCGCGCAGCCCTCGCCGCGTTCGCCGAAGCGACCGGCGGCAAGATGGACATTCTCTACAACAATGCCGGCATCGGCCGCGGCGGGATGTTCGCGGACCAGCCGTTCGAAGATGTGATGGCGGTCGTGAATACAAATTTCGTCGGCGTGCTGATCGGCATCCATGAGGGCGTGAAGTACCTGAAGGCGACGCCGAACTCGCTGTGCTTCACGACATCGTCGTCCTCGGCGACCTACGGCATGCCGGGCATCGCCGTCTATTCCGCGACGAAGCACGCGGTGAAGGGGCTCACCGAAGCGCTCGCGGTCGAGTTCAAGGCGATTGGCGTGCGCGCGGCGGACGTGCTTCCGGGCTTGATCGACACGCCGATCCTGCCACCGGGCGTCGCCGCAGCAGCGCCAAAGGAAGGCATGTTCCGCTCGATCCCGCCCATGGAAGTCGCCAAGGTGGTTTGGGAGGCGTACAATTCGGAAAAGCTGCACTGGTATGTGCCGCCGGAAATCTACGAACTCGACAAGGCAGCGACGCTGACACCCGAGCAGACGCGCGACAACATGGCGAACGGCACTCTCTTTGCGCAGCTCAACGCGGCAACAACTCCATGAGCGATGACCTTGTCGGCGAAGTTGCGCCGGCCCAGCGGTTCGACGAAGGCAGGCTGAAGGCCTATCTCGAAAAGGAGATTGAGGGCTTTGGCCGCAACCTGGTCGTGCAGCAGATCAAGGGCGGCGCATCGAACCCGACGTTCAAGCTGACGGCGGACGGTCCGAACGGACCGCTGCGCTATGTCCTGCGCAAGAAGCCGCCAGGCGTCTTGCTTGCCAGCGCGCACCAGGTCGACCGCGAATATCGCGTGATGAAGGCGTTGGAGGGAACCGGCGTGCCGGTGCCGCGCATGCGCCATCTGTGCACGGACGACTCCGTTATCGGCACGGCGTTCTATGTGATGGACTTCCTTGACGGCCGCATCTTCAGGGATGCGACATTGCCTGGCCTGACGCGCGCCGAACGCGCGGAGATCTACGACCAGCTCAACCTGACGCTCGCCAAGCTGCATCAGGTCGACTACGTCGCGCGCGGCCTTGGCGATTTCGGGCGGCCGGACGGCTATTTCGAGCGCCAGGTGGCGCGCTGGACCAAGCAATATCGCGGCGCGGAAAGCGAGCACATCCCTGCGATGGAACAGCTCATCGCCGAACTGCCTGCGATGATCCCGGCAGACAAGTCGGTGTCCATCGCGCACGGCGACTATCGGCTCGAGAACACCATGTTCCATCCGACCGAGCCGCGCCTGATCGCCGTCCTCGACTGGGAACTTTGCACCATCGGCCATCCGCTCGCCGACATCGGCTACAACTGCTTTCTGTGGCACTCCGAAGGACAGAGCTGGGGCAGCCTGCTCGGCGTCGATTTCGCAACCAGCGGCATTCCGACCGAGAAGGAATATGTCGCCGCCTATTGCCGCCGCACGGGCCGCGATCACATCGACGATTGGAACTTCTATCTCGCGTTCGGCGTCTTCCGGCTCGCATCGATTTCGCAGGGCGTCTATCGCCGCGTTCTCAACGGCGTGGCACCGAGCGATCGGCCGGCGGTCAACGGCACGCCCCGCCTCGCCGAACAGGCGCTCGAGCTGCTGCATCGCAAGAGCTAGGGCAGCAGCTTCAGGAACGAGGGATCTCGGAACGCATCGCCTTGCTTGAGGCGTCCATGGATGCCGGGCGCGCGCGGTCCCGCAGGTCCGGGACGCTGATCGTAGATCGCATTGCGGCCGAAGAAGCGCAGCGTGAGCGTGCGCCTTCGCATTCCCGGATGTGTCGGCGCGCCGCCATGCAGCATGGCAGGATGGAACAGCACGAGATCGCCCGGTTCCACTGCGAAGGACACGATGTCGAACCTGGCGCGCTCCGCTTCGATGTCGGGCAGGCGCGGCATGTCGGCGTTTGGATGCAGCGGCGCGGTGTCGTCGCCGAGCTCGAACCGCGAGCCGTTGAACAGCGGTCCCTTGTGCGAGCCGCGCACGAATTCGAGCGAGTCTGCCTTGCTCACCGGATCGAAGGTGATCCATGCGACGGCCAGATCATCGCCTGCGATCGAGAGGTATGACGAGTCCTGGTGCCACGGCGTGCGGCGGCTTTCGCCACCTTCCTTCAGGAATACCTGCTCATACATGAACCAGACATCAGGCGTGCCCCAGATGCCGGCGATCAATTTCGGTAATGGCGACGTCTCAAGCATCGAGCGATAGGCGGCGACGCAGCCCGGATTGTAGAGGTCGTTGTAAAATGTCGCGTCGGTGGTCTGCGCGAACCTGCTCGCCAGCGGCCCGGGATTCGCGAGGCTCCAGTCGTAGGCCGCCTGCGCCTCGGCCAGCGCCTTTGCGTCCAGCGCGCCGGGTACGAAGACGACGCCGTCTTCGCGATAGATTCTGCGGGCTGCAGTCAAATCCATGGCCAATCCTTGCCGATGGCGCGGGGCGCGTCCATATGAAACGCAGTTCCGCAGCGGCATGTTGACCGCGCGCCAGAGTGTGCAAGCATCGGCCATGGCCACGCTACCGCCCACCGTCGTTCCGCGCGGAGACCAGGACTGGGAAATCCTCGTCCCGCTCGATGCGCTGTCCGCCTGGATGGACGCGCAGGGATTTCCAGCCGGCAAGATCGAGAATCCGCATCTGCTCGGCGGCGGCACGCAGAACATCCTTCTCAAGTTCGAGCGGGCAGGGCGGACCTTTGTCTTGCGCCGGCCGCCAAAACATCTTCGCGCCAACTCCAACGAGACTATGCGGCGTGAGGCGCGCGTGCTGCAGGCGCTTGGCGGCACCGATGTCCGTCATCCGGGCATGATCGCGGCTTGCGGCGACGAAACCGTGATCGGCGCCGCGTTCTATCTGATGGAGCCCGTCGAGGGATTTACGCCGCGAGAGGAGATGCCGGCGCTGCACGCCAACGATCCGGCGATCCGCCACGCAATGGGACTCGAGATGGTCGACGCCATTGCGTCGCTTGCCAGGGTCGACTACGCCGCGCGCGGGCTTTCCAGTCTCGGCAAGCTTGACGGATTTCTGGAGCGTCAGGTTGGCCGCTGGCGCGCACAGCTCGAGAGCTACGCCGAGCATCCGGGCTGGCCGGGACTGTCCGGAATTCCCGGCGTCGACGAAGTTGGCGCCTGGCTCGATGCCCATCGGCCGCAGAATTTCGTTCCCGGAATCATTCACGGCGATTTTCACTTCGGAAATGTCCTGTTCGACCGCAACGGTCCGAAGATGACCGCGATGGTCGATTGGGAGCTGACGACGCTCGGCGATCCGATGGTTGATCTGGGCTGGCTGCTGTCGGCCTGGCCCGAGGACGGCGCAGAGATCGGCCCCGTCAAACCGTGGAGCGGTTTTCCGACGCGCGCCGAAATCGTCGCGCGCTATGCGGACAGGACCGGCCGGGATGTCAGACAGGCCGACTGGTACGAAGTCCTCGCCTGCTACAAGCTCGGCGCAATCCTCGAAGGCACCTATGCCCGCGCCTGCGCCGGGCGCGCGCCGAAGGAGACCGGCGACTTCCTGCACGCCTCGACCGTCAGTCTGTTCACGCGCGCGTTGAACAAGATTTCCTAGCGCGTCTGTCCGCCGTCGACCGGAAGCACCGCACCGGTGATGAAGCTGGCCATCGGGCTTAGCAGGAATGCGGCGGCCGCGCCGATCTCTTCCGGCTTTCCATAGCGGCGAAGGGGCACCTCGCGCCTGATCCAGCGCGCCCAGGCATCCGCGCGTTCGCCGGTGGAACGTGCTTCCCAGCTGTTGCCGGGGAAAATGATATTTCCTGGTGCTATCGAGTTGACGCGCACGCCGCTGGCGCCAGCAAGCTTGGCGAGTTCCTTCGCCAGGTGGTTCATGGCCGCCTTGGCTGTGCCGTAGGTCAGAGGTGTGCCGAGCGCGCCGAGACCGGCGATCGAGCTGATGAAGACAAACGAACCTTCCTTGCGCGGGGTCATCCGGCGCAACGCCCCGCGGGCCAGGCGAAATGCGGAGTCGAGATTTTGCGCAAACGCTCCGCCCCAGACGACATCGTCCACTTCGTAACCTTCCGGCGTCGGGTGCAGTCCGACATTGGCGACCGCGCCCCAGATCGGGCCGAGTTCACGCTCGCATCCCTCCAGCGCCTTCTCGACGGTCGCCGTTTCGCGCATGTCGCCCGCCATGGCCCAGATGCGGCCCGCACCGAACTCGTCGGCGAGCCTCTTGCGCGTCTTCTCCAGTTCCTCCGCACCGCGCGCCGTGATCGCGACTTTCGCGCCTTCGTTCAGGCACGCCTCGACGATGCCAAGGCCGATGCCGCGGCTGCCGCCGGCGACGAAGATGACCTTATCCTTCAACTGCAGATCCACGGCGCCCTCCGCTGTTCGTCAAAGGCCGAGCACGGCTTTCGACAGGATGTTTCGCTGCACTTCATTGGTTCCGGCATAGATTGAGCCGGCGCGGTCGTTCAGGTACTTCGCGGTCACCGACCAGCTATAGTCGGGACCGACCGGCGACTGATTGCTCGGCGGGCGGTAGTTCGGCGAGGGACCACCGGCCGAGACCGCAAAGGGTTGATACGGCAACGCATAGAGGCCAGCCGCTTCGACCGCGAGTTCGGTGAGCCGCTGGCTGAGTTCCGTGCCGACCATCTTGAGCATGGAGGATTCCGCACCCGGCGCCTGACCCTGGCTGAGGCTCGACATCACGCGCATCTCGACAGCCTGAAGCGATTCCACGTCGATCGCGGCCTGCGCGATCTTGGCCAGGAAATTCTCGTCATCCATGCCTTCGGCCTTCGCCATCGCGCGAATCTTCTCGAGCCGCACCTTGAGGCCGGGCGAACTCACGCCGCCGCCGCGCTCGAACTGCATCAGATATTTCGCCACGGTCCAGCCGTCGCCGACCTGTCCGACGACGTTCTTCTTGGGCACGCGCACGTCTGTGAAGAAGACTTCGTTCTGGATGTGCTCGCCGCTCAGCGAGACGATCGGCTTCACGTCGACGCCCGGCGTTCTCATGTCGATCAGAAGGAACGTGATGCCGAGCTGCGGAATCTTCTCGCGCGCGGTGCGTACCAGACAGAAGATCCAGTTCGCGACGTTGGCGTGCGTCGTCCAGATCTTGTGACCGTTGCAGACGAAATGGTCGCCGTCGTCGCGCGCACTCATCTGCAGCGAGGCGAGATCGGAACCCGATCCCGGCTCCGAATAACCCTGGCACCAGAAATCCTCTCCCGTCAGCATGCGCGGCAGGTAGTGGGCCTTCTGTTCGGCCGTGCCGTGTCCGATAAGAACTGGCCCGCACATGCCGATGCCCATCGGTGAAAGCGGCGGGGCACCCGCCGAAGCCATCTCGCTGGCAAAGATGTAGCGTTGCGCCACGCTCCAGCCGCAGCCGCCATATTCGACTGGCCATGCCGGCGCGACCCAGCCGCGCTTGAGCAGAATGCGCTGCCATTTCATGCCGACGTCGTAGTCCGCATAGACGCTGGTCATCGAACGCCCCGCCTTGCGCAGGTCGGGCGTCAGTTCGGCGGCGATGAAATCGCGCACTTCTTCGCGAAAACGCGTGTCCGCGGCGCTCCAGCTCAAATCCATAAGACAGCTCCCGATAAGGCGGCGCGATCTTGCTGAGCCGACGCTGCGGAAGGCAAGGCTTAATAGATGATCGGGCCATCACTGCACGACATTCGTGCGAGGGCGGCGAGGGCAGGCCAGACTTCGTAGGGATTCTCCGATTGCCCGCAGGCCAGCGCGCCGCGGTGCAGATGCGCGTCCGGGCATACCTGCAGGTGCACATGCGGTCCGGTCGACCGGCCGGTGCTGCCTGCGAATCCGATGATGTCGCCGCGGCCGACAATGTCGCCGGGCTTCACGGCAAATCGCGACATGTGTCCGGCGAGAAGAACCGGCTGATGCGGTCCGGCTACTTGCAGCGCCACGAGCTTTCCGAGCCCCGCGTCGGAAGCGGCATAAATCACCTGACCGTCGGCCATCGCGCGGATCGGTGTTCCGTAGTTCACGGCGAGGTCGACGCCGCGATGATCCTCCAGGCGCGCGGTGTTCAGCGGATCGGCGCGCATGCCGTAGAGATCGGAAACGCGGCAGCGCACGCCCGGCGCAAAGAGCGAGCCATAGATGTGTCTGTCTCCGGCAAAATAGTCTCCGCCGATGGCATAGAGACCTGAATCCGAAGCGCCATGCGATACGTAGTGACGATGCGCTGCGTAGAGACCGATCAGTAGCGCGCCGGTGCTGGCCGTCAGTCCGATGATGACAAAATAGCCGCGCGCGCGGTGTTGACCGGCGTGCATGACGGACTTCATCTGTTTGGCTGCGAGCAGCAGTCCGATGGACGCGGCGAAGACCGGCTCGAAATAGGCCACCAGTGCGCGATTGGCTTCATCGATGCGCGCAGCAGCATCGCCGCCTGCGATCGAAACGATCGGACGGAACATCCAGGGCACGAAGCTCGCATAGCCCAGCATCACCTCGAGCCAGACGCCGCCCGCGATCAGGAGCAGAGCGGTTCCCGCGCCGAGCAGTTTTCCGAACCGATCGTTGCGATGGGTGATTGCTGTCTGCAGAACCTTGAGCAGGCCACCGGTCACAAGGGCAACGCCCGCATAGGGAAGAGCAGCGTTGAACGCCACATAGATCGTGGCCGCGAGATCGAGCGCAACGATGATGCGCATGCCGGTCACGGTCATCGTGATGGCCAATGCGAGCAGTGCGACGCTTGCTGCGGCGTTCAGAACGGCAAGCGCGAACAGTTCGGCGGCGAACCAGCGACGCAGCAGGCCGTGCGGCCTGAAGCGGTGGCGGCGCGGCACGACGCCTGCGCCGATCAGCGTTTCCTGCAGCGTGCGTGGCTTGCGCCGCGCGTAGGCCGGCCCTCGCACCGCGACGGCCGAGGCACGTGCCGCTCGCCGTCCTTGCGTGCCCGAAAACGCCATGCGCGCTGTGTCCCTGCCGCGACCAAGGCGGCTTTCTGCAGGCATTGTGATCCGACGACGACATGGTGCACGATTGAGAAATCGCGGCAAGGCCGGCGCTTTTGTTGCAGGATTTAGCGAAGTACGGGGTATTCGAAATGCAGGAACTGCTGCCTTTGGCCGAACAGATCGGCGCGCGTCTCAAGGCGCGCAAGGAAACCATCGCCATCGCGGAGTCGTCGAGCGGCGGATTGCTGTCGGCCGCTCTGCTCGCCGTGCCGGGCGCGTCGGCCTATTTTCTCGGCGGCGCGGTCGTCTACACTGCCAAGGCGCGCGTGATGCTGATGGACATTCATCGCGAGAGCGTCGCCGGCATGCGCTCGGCAAGCGAACCGTATGCGTTGCTGCTGGCGCGAACCGCGCGGGAAAGATTTTCCGCAACCTGGGGACTATCCGAGACCGGCGCCGCCGGACCGACGGGAAATCCCTACGGCGATGCGGCAGGCCACACCTGCATCGCCTTGTCGGGTCCGCTGGAACACGCCATCACGCTGGAAACGGCGCAGAGCGATCGCGTGGTGAACATGCGCGCGTTTGCGTTGCGTGCGCTCGAACTCCTGCGCGACGCGATCGAGTAGGACGTTCTACCTCGCGCTCAAGGCGCTGCTCTCCGGAATCATCATCGCGGTGGTTTCCGAGGTGGCCAGGCGGAGCACCACGTTCGGTGCGCTGATCGTGTCGCTGCCGCCGGTCTCGCTGCTCGCGATCATCTGGCTATGGCGCGATACGGGCGACGCGCAGCGCATCGCCAATCATGCAGAGGCGACGTTCTGGTACGTCATACCATCGATGCCGATGTTCCTCGCGCTGCCCTACATGCTGCGGTCTGGCGTCGGCTTCTGGTGGGCGATGCTGGATCGTGCGCCCTCACGATTGGTCTTTATTTTGTCACCGTGCTGATCGCGGGGCGTTTCGGCATTCGCCTCTAGGCGCAACCGTCGCGCCGTTGACAGCTTTACGCCCCGGAATACACAGGGGCATGTACCGCCTCAAACCGATTCGCAGGGCACGGCGGCCAAGGCCGCCTCGCGCGCTGTTCGAGGGCGCCAACACCGCCTTCTGGGTCATGCTCGGTGTCGCCGTCATTTTCGGCGGCGGACGGGCGATCGGCGGCATTCCGGCGCTGGCAGGCGCAATCCTGCCGCACGGCGTGGTCGCGGCTGAGGCCAGCGATGCGCCGCAATTCGTCGGCGTCCGACTGCGCGTGGCGTACGACGAATTCGGCCCGAGCAAGTTCGCGCCGCAGGTCCTTTATCCCGTCGTCTATCACTCGTTTCCCGATTGGCTGAGCCGGCACGAAGCACGCGACATTGCGTCGGCGACCGAACTGCCCGCGGCGCCGTCCGGCACGACGCCTACGATTGCAATCGTCGTCGATGATCTGGGGCCGGATCTCGCCCACACGGACCGCGCGGTGGCGCTGCCGGGTGCGATAACACTTTCGTTCCTGCCCTATGCCGACGCAACGCCATGGCTTGCGGCGGCTGCGGCGCGCCGCGGACATGAAGTTCTCGTGCACGAGCCGATGCAGGCGACGGGCGGCGAGAATCCCGGGCCGCAGGAACTGCGCACCGACTTCGCGCCGGCAAAGATCCGCAGCCTGCTTGCCGCCGCGCTCAACCGGGTGCCGGGAGCAATCGGCATCAACAATCACATGGGCAGCGCCTTCACGGCCGACGGCAATGCGTTGATACCTGTTGCCGAGGAGCTGGCCGCGCGGCATCTGCTGTTCTTCGATTCACGCACCACGCCGGACACCAAGGTTGTCGGCGTCGCGCATGCGTTCGGAGTCGCGAGCGCCGAGCGTGATGTCTTCCTCGATGACGAGGTGACGGCGAACGGTGTCGATGTCCAGTTCGTCGAGCTGGAAGCAAAAGCGCGCCGCCAGGGCGTCGCAATCGCCATCGGTCACCCGCACGATGTCACGCTCACGGCAATCGCGGCCTGGAGCGCGCACGCCGCGTCGCGTGGTTTCAGGATCGTGCCGCTCTCCGAGGCGATCCGGCTGAAAACCGAATATGCGGTGCGGCTTAGTTTAGCCGAGACGAGATAGATGGCTTCGCCGCTGATGCGTGCCTTACTGCAGCATCGCCAAAGTTAATCTTCAAAAAAACCGCGGCGCTCTTGAACCGAGTCGGTCAAATCACCATTTCGCCTATATCCCCACAGGTGCGGACAAAACGAAGCGCGAAAACGCCGTCGCTTTGTCGTGCCTCGCAACGACCGGCCGGAGAAATCGAAAAAAGACTCGTAAATTCGAAGGCCGCGGATTCAGTCCGCGCACGGAGTCCGTCCGGCGTGAGGAATTGATCCCAAAAAAAAGACTACTGCCCCCGTCGGCTGGCGGTGGCAAAGCGCACCGCTTCCTCGGCGGCCATCATCAGCGCCTTGGCCTTGTTGACGGTCTCCTGGTACTCGGCCTCCGGCACGCTGTCGGCCACGACGCCGCCACCGGCCTGGACGTACATGACGCCATCCTTGACGACGGCGGTACGCAGCACGATGCAGGTGTCCATCGAGCCGTCGGCGGCGAAATATCCGACAGCGCCCGCGTAAACCGCGCCGCGCTTTTCTTTCTCGAACTCATCGATGATCTGCATGGCGCGGATCTTCGGCGCGCCTGACAGGGTGCCCGCGGGAAGCCCCGCCGCGAGCGCATCGATGGCGTCGAGTCCGGGCCGGATATTGCCCTCGACGTTCGAGACCAGATGCATGACATGGCTGTAGCGTTCGATGAAGAAGCTGTCCGTGACCTTGACTTCGCCGGTCTTGGCGACCCGGCCGACATCGTTGCGGCCGAGATCGACGAGCATGAGGTGTTCGGCGCGCTCCTTGGGATCGGCCATCAGTTCCTCGGCGAGCGCCTTGTCTTCTTCGGGCGTTTTGCCGCGCGGGCGCGTTCCGGCGATGGGTCGGATCGTGACGACGCCGTCGCGCAGCCGCACCAGGATTTCCGGGCTGGATCCGACGATCGAGAATCCGGGGAATGCGAGGTTGTAGAGGAACGGCGACGGATTGAGACGGCGCAGCGCGCGATAGAGCGAGAAAGGCGGCAGCGCGAAGGGCCGGCGGAAGCGCTGGCTCGGCACCACCTGAAACACGTCGCCAGCGTAGACATATTCCTTCGCGCGCTCGACGATGGCGAGATACTCGTCATGCGTGGTGTTGGAATCGATGGCCGAGAACGCCGGCAGGTCGGGTGGCGGCGCCGGCGTCGCGGGAGCAGGTCGCTCCAGATCGCCGACAACGTCCATCAGCCGCTCCGAGGCGCGTGCATAAGCGGCGCGTGCATCGACTCCGCGTTCCGGCCAAACCGGCGTGACGACGAGTATTTCGTCGCGCACATTGTCGAAGATCGCCGTGATCGTCGGTCGCAGGAGTATGGCGTCCGGCAGGTTCAGCGGATCGGGTTGCGCCGGGCCCAGCTTTTCGACGAGGCGCACCATGTCGTAGCCGAGATAGCCGTAGAGGCCGACGGCCATCGGCGGCACTGCCGCCGGAAGCGCCATGCGGCACTCCTTGATCAGCGCGCGCAGCGACGCGAGCGGCTTGTCGGCGAGCGCGTCGGCAACGAACTTGCCGGCGTCGGCGCGTGCCCCGCGATTGATCTCGGCCTTGCCATCGCGGCAGCGCCAGATGAGATCGGGCTTGAAGCCGATGATGGAATAGCGGCCGCGCGCTTCGCCGCCCTGGACGCTTTCGAGGAGGAACGCGTTCTCGCGGCCTTCGCCGAGCTTGAGAAACGCCGAGACCGGCGTTTCCAGGTCGGCGATCAGCTTGGTGTAGAGAACCTGGGGTGTCGCGGAATCGTAGGCGCGCGCAAAGGCGGTAAAGTCGGGTTCGATCGCCATCGGCCGCTCACGATCCCGAGCCCGAATTGCCGACGGTGCTGTCGACAAGCTTCTGGTTGATCGTCACGCCTTCGCGCGCCTCTTCGGCCTTGGCGAGCGACGCACTGAAGTCGGAAGCGATTTCGCCCGACAACTGACGCACGCCCTTGATGTAGTCGAGATTGTTCGACGGCGGCGCCGGATGCCGGATGCCCGTGACGCGGGCGATGACATAGCCGCCCGCTGCAGTTGGACCGGAAACCGTCGCGCCCGGCGCGGCATTGAACAGGGACGACATCACGGCCTTGCCGAAAACAGGCGTGTCGGTTCCGCGCGTGAGCGCCGGGCTCGCCTGAACCGTGACGCCGAGAGACTTGGCGACGTCATCCAGAGAGTGGGAGAGGTTGGCCCTGGCGACGAGCGCCGCAGCCTTCGCGCGCAACTGGGCGACCTGCTGCTCGGCGGTCCATTGCGCCAGAGCCTGCGCCCGGACCGCATCGAGGGACTTCAGCTTGGGCGGCGTCACGCCATCGACCTTGATGGCGATGTAGTGACCGTCTGCCGTCGGGAACGGATCGCCTTCGTCGCCGATTTCGCTCTTGAAGATCTGGGCCAGGAATTCGGGCGTTGCCGCGGCGGCCGTCTTGGTTCCGTCCGGCGCGAGGCCGTTTGCGTCCACGGCCGGAATGCGCGCGAAGTGCAGTCCGGATTTGCGCGCAGCCTCCTCGATGCTTGCGCCGCCGCCGACGGCGTCCGTGAACGCATTGGCCATATCGGTGAGCTTCGCGGCTGCCAGCTTGCGCTGAAGCACGAGCTTGATCTCGTCATGGCTCTTGGAAGAGCCCGGCGTGATCTTGTTGACGTGGATGAGGACCCAGCCGAAAGCGCCTTTCACGGGCGCGCTGGTCGCGTTCTCGGCGAGTGCGAACGCCGCAGTGGCGCGCGCCGGATCGATGGCGAGATCGGCCTGTGTCAACTCGCCGAGCTTGTACTCGGCAGGCTTGAGCTTCTGGTCGGAGGCGAGGGCGTCGAAAGTCTTGCCGGCATCGAGCGCGGCCTTTGCGGCCTTGGCTTCGTCCTCGGACTTGAAGCCGATCTGCTCGATATCTCGCTTCTCGGGGACGACATAGTCGGATTTGTTGGAGTCCAGTTCGTCCTGGATCTGCTTGTCGGTCACGGCGATGGTCGGCGCAACCTCGTCGACGGCGATCGATGCATAACTGACCGCACGGTACTCCGGCGTGCTGAAGCGGTCGGGATGCGCCTTCACATAGGCGCTGAGCACCTCGTCGGAAGGCGGCGCGATGGCGCCGACCATCGCCGGCGTCAATACGACGAAGTCCGCGGCGCGAACCTCGTTCACATAGGCGAATATGGCGCGCGCATAGTCTGGCGGCATGAGGAAGCCGCCTTCAATCGAGCGCAGCATCTGGTCGCGCGCGGTATCCTTGCGGATCGCGGCGACAAAGTCGGCCTCGTTGTATCCGGCGCGGCCGATGACCTGCACAAACGTTGCGTGGTCGAACGATCCCAGCGCGCCCGTGAATACCGGCATGGCCTGAATCTGGGCGCGGACGCGATCGTCCGTCGCGGTCAGGCCGAGCTTTCCGGCCACCATGTCGAGCGCCGTCGTGTTCATCATGCGGTCGAGAATTTGCTGGCCGGCCATCTTTGCCTGATCCGGCGTCAGATTGGCGCCGACGTTTCGGATGACATTGTGGTATTCGCGTCCGAACAGATCGGCGCCGACCTGCGTGGATCCGATCGAGTAGACCGTCGTGTCCGCATTGCCGCGGAAGATGTCCGCGATGCCCCAGAGCGCAAAGCTGAGGGCCAGGGCGCCCATGAATACGGACGCGACCCATGACTTGGCGTATTTGCGAATTTCCTGAAGCATGAAAAATCCAGTGATCTGATGGCGGCGAAAAGCGGCGGATGATAGGGAGGGGCCCTGCCAACGGCAAGAAGTGCCCCGGAACCGGGGCGGATTAACACAACTGTGATGCCCGGGCGACCCCTTAAACGCCCGGCGATTTGGGGACCTGTTCGAGATGCGTCAGTTGATCGCCGGAAACTGGAAGATGAACGGGCTGGACGCCTCTCTGGCCGAAATCGAGGCGTTGGCGCGCATGCTGGCCGCCAAGCCGGTGCGGTGCGATGTGCTGATCTGTCCGCCTGCGACGCTGATTTCGCGCGCAGTTGGGCGGTGCGGAGGAGGCATTCAGATCGGGGGTCAGGATTGCCACGCCGACATCTCGGGCGCGTTTACTGGCGACATCAGCGCCGAGATGCTGCGGGACGCCGGTGCGACCGCTGTGATCGTCGGCCACTCGGAGCGGCGCCAGTATCACGGCGAGACTGACGCAATCGTGGCAGCCAAAGCCAAAGCCGCGTGGCGCGCCGGACTGACGGCGATCATCTGCATCGGCGAAACGCTGCCCGAGCGCGAGGCGGGCAAGGCCGAGCAGGTCTGCAAGATGCAACTGTCAGGGTCGGTTCCGCGCGGCGCGACGAGCGAGAATACGACGATCGCCTACGAACCGGTCTGGGCCATCGGCACCGGAAAGACGCCGACCAACGCCGAGATAGAAGCAATGCATCGCCATATCCGCTCCTGCCTCGGATCGCCTTTGCGTATCCTCTATGGCGGCTCGGTCAAGCCTTCGAATGCGAAGGAGATTCTGGCCCTGCCCGAAGTCGGCGGCGCGCTGGTGGGCGGCGCCAGCCTTAAGGCTTCCGATTTCATTACAATTGTAGAGGCTTCGCACGCCGGCGCTTAACTGCGTCCACCTACCGATATTTAACTGGCGGCGTGTCAATTCTTGCTCGCGTGAAACTGCTGGCGTCGGGCCTGGTGCGGGGCACATGAGCCGTCTGAGCTTTGAATCAACGGAAACCCTGGTTTACGACCCGGTCGCGGCGAATCGTACCGCCACGCGCGCCGCGCTCTACACGCTGGGCTTCAGGCGCATCGAAACGGTCGCGACGCTCGACGCTTTCTTGAGTTCGATCCGCCGGCGTCCGCCGGACCTGGCGCTCTGCGAAGCGCAGGGCGCCGACGAGCAGCTCTGCGCCATGATCCAGGAATTGCGCCAGGGCTCCGCCGGCTTCAATCCTTTCATCGTGATCATCGTCACGGCATGGGAAAAGAGCACGGCTCTCGTCACGCGCGTGGTGAACTCCGGCGCAGATGACCTGCTGCTGCGTCCGTTCTCGACGACGTTGCTGAACCAGCGCATCGAGGCGCATGTCGAGCGCCGCAAGGGATTTGTCGTGACGTCGGACTATGTCGGGCCCGATCGCCGCAAGGACATGGCGCGGCCTTCGAACGTCGAACTATTCGATCCGCCGAACTCGCTCAAGATGAAGGCGAAGGACCGGCTTTCAGCCGAAGAGACGACGCAACGCCTCGACACCGAACTGAAGAGCGCCCGCGAAGTGCTGAATTCGGAAAAACTTCGCCGCGATGCTTTCCAGATCGCGATACTTTGGCGCTTGATGCAGGAAGAGATTCCGGGCGCCGCAACCTACAAGCGCGAGCTGGAGAAAATCGGCGTCCTTGCGCGCGGCGTCGCGCGCCGCTGCGCCGACACGAGTGTTCCCAAGGGTGAAGAGTGGTGCGACTCCATCCTGGCGGCCGTCGAGGGGCTGGAGGCCGGCGTGGACCGCAATGCCTCGATGCATCTGCTCGGTCATGCCTCGCTCAGCCTGAACCACATTTTTCACAGCGAAAAATCGACGAACGACATCCTTGGCGAGATCGACGCAACCGTTGCGATCATCCGGGCGCGGGAGATGTCGAAGATGGAAGCCAAGGCCAGCTAGACCGGGGCTGGCAATGGTATCTCCCAGCGGAACTAGGGGGTTAACGCCGACGCTTCCCTCAAAGCGCGGTTTCGTCTATTGAGCGCCCCCTGAACCGGCCCGGAGGCCCTTGTGCAAGCCATTTTGATCGTCGTTGAACTCTTGGTCGCCGTGGCGCTAATCGTCACCGTGCTGCTGCAGCGTTCCGAGGGCGGCGCCTTGGGCATGGGCGGCGGCGGTTCCGGCATCGGCGGCCTCTTTTCGCCGCGCGGCGCCGCCGACACGCTGACACGGACGACGACGATCCTGGCGGCACTGTTCTTCGCGACATGCCTTGGTTTGAACCTGCTCGCACTGCACGGCCGCAACGAGAAATCGTTCCTCGATTCGGCGTCGGGTGCGCCTGCGACGACAGCGCCGGTCCAAAAGCCGGTCCTTCCCATCGGTGGAGCGACCAAACCGGCCGTTCCGACGCCGCACTAAACTGTTTCGATTCAGGACGTTCGCGCGGAATGCTGTGTGCGCATTCGCGATTGTGACGATTTTGAATCTTTCCGCTTGAGTGTGCGGTGGTCTTTCGACATTTTGGCCTTCCATGGCGCGGTTGATCTTCATCACCGGCGGCGTGGTCTCTTCCTTGGGAAAAGGTCTTGCGTCCGCCGCACTCGGAGCCTTGCTTCAGGCTCGCGGGTACAAAGTCCGTTTGCGGAAACTCGATCCGTATCTCAACGTCGATCCGGGGACCATGTCGCCTTTCCAGCACGGCGAGGTGTACGTCACCGACGACGGCGCGGAGACGGATCTCGACCTGGGTCACTATGAGCGCTTCACAGGCGTGTCGGCGTCGAAGTCCGACAACGTCACGTCGGGACGCATCTACAGCCAGGTGATCGAGAAGGAGCGCAAGGGCGGCTATCTCGGACGCACGGTGCAGGTGATCCCGCACGTCACCGACATGATCAAGGAGTTCGTGCTGACGGGAGTCGACGACCTCGACTTCTTGCTGGTTGAAATCGGCGGCACGGTCGGCGACATCGAAGGCTTGCCCTTCTTTGAAGCGATCCGCCAGCTCGGCAACGAAATGCCGCGTGGTCGGACGGCTTTCGTGCACCTGACTCTCGTTCCCTATATCGATGCAGCCGGAGAGCTCAAGACTAAGCCGACGCAGCACTCGGTAAAGGAGCTGCGCGCGATCGGCATCCAGCCGGACATACTACTGTGCCGCGCTTCGCACCCGATCCCGGACGAGGATCGGCGCAAGATCGGACAGTTCTGTAACGTGCCGGCGGAGCGAGTCATTCCGGCGCTAGACCTCGACACGATCTATCGCGTGCCGATGGCCTATCACGATGCCGGTCTCGACACGCAGTTGCTGAAAGTGTTCGGAATCGAGGACGCGCCGCAGCCGGATCTGTCGCGCTGGAAGGCCGTCGTCGAGCGCGTGAAGAATCCGGAAGGCGAAGTGCGGATCGCGGTCGTCGGCAAGTACATGCAGGTCAAGGATTCGTACAAGTCGCTGTCCGAGGCGCTGGTGCATGGCGGCATCGCGAACAATGTGAAGGTCCATCTCGACTGGATCGACAGCGAGATTTTCGAGCGGCCTGATGCGCCGTCGTTCCTGGAGAACGTCAACGGCATTTTGGTGCCGGGCGGCTTTGGCGAACGCGGCACCGAAGGAAAAATCCATGCCGTGAAGTTTGCGCGGGAGCGCAAGGTGCCTTTCTTCGGCATCTGCTATGGCCTGCACATGGCAGTGATCGAGACTGCCCGCGATCTTGCCGGCCTCGAAGGCGCAGGCACGACCGAAATCGGAAAGCCCAAGCACGCCGTGATCGGTCTCATGACCGAGTGGACCAAAGGCAACCAGAAGGAAACGCGCAGCGCCGACGGCGATATGGGCGGTACGATGCGCCTTGGCGCCTATCCGGCGACATTGACGCCTGGAAGCCGCGTTGCCGAGGTGTACGGCACGCTCGAAATCAGCGAGCGCCATCGGCATCGCTATGAGGTCAACACCGAATACGCCAAGATGCTGGGCGAGAAGGGCTTCAAAGTGTCCGGCTGGTCGCCGGATGGGCGACTGCCCGAGATCATGGAAATCCCTGATCATCCCTGGTTCATCGGCGTGCAGTTCCATCCCGAACTGAAATCGCGTCCGCTCGAGCCGCATCCGCTGTTCACGTCGTTCATCGCAGCGGCCGTGCAAAAAAGCCGTCTGGTCTGATCACGCGTCCTCGTGCAGTCTGTGCCGCATGAAGAAGCAACGCGAGTTGAAGGCCGACTACAAGCGCGAGCCGCGGCCGATGGGCGTGTATGCCGTGCGCGACACCAAGGAGCATGTCGCCTATGTCGGAACCGCGAAGGATTTGCACGGAATTCTCAACCGGCATCGCTTCGAACTGAAAGTCGGCGGTCATCAGAACAAGGAGCTGGTGGCGGCGTACAAGCTGCATGGCGCGGACGCGTTCGCGTTCGAGGTGCTGGACACGCTGGAGCCGAAGACCGAGCCGGGTCAGGACTATGACGACGATCTGGGAACGCTGCTTCGGTTGCGAATGGAGCAGGGGCTGAAAGAAGACGACGGCACGCCCATCAGACTTGTGGCAATGTACTAGCGAGCGCTAGCTGCGCGGAACCAGAGTCATTTGAATTCCATCGCGCGGCCGCATGGTTATGCGGTGCTGCAGAACGATGTTCTGGTCCGGAACAAGTTTGAGGCTGAAGCGCTGCGCAAGCGTCGCGAGCATGAGTTGCGCTTCCGCCATTGCCAGCGCCATGCCGATGCATACGCGGGGTCCACCGCCAAACGGCAGGTAGGCGAAGCGATGCCGGCCCTGGCTGCGCTCGGGCGAGAAGCGCTCCGGATCGAACCGGTCGGGATTGTCCCAGAGCGTACGGTGGCGATGCAGCAGCCACGGCATGATGCCGACCTGCGCGCCTTTCGGAATCTTCACGCCGCAGACTTCGTCGTCCTTGAGCACGGCCCGGTTCGAAATCCCCGGCGCCGGCGGATAGAGTCGCATCGATTCCTCGATGACCATCTTTGTGTACGGGAGGTTCTCGAGATCGTCGTAGGCGGGCGCGCGGCCGCCCAAAACCCGCGCAAGCTCGGCGTGCAGCTTCGCTTCGACTTCGGGATGTTGCGAGAGAAGGTACCATGTGTACGTAAGCGCAAGCGCGGTGGTGTCGTGGCCGGCGAGGAAGATGATGACGACCTCGTCGCGCACTTCATCGTTCGACAGGCGTACCCCGGTCTCGCCGTCACGTGCGGCGATCAGGCGATCCAGCAGGTCGCGCTGCGCCTGGCCTTGCACCGCCTCGCGCGCACGAATCAGCTTCTGCATGGTCGCGTCCATGTTCATGAAATTTGCCTGGATGCGGGCCATTTTGCGCTTCATGCGCGGCGGACCGATGAGCGGAAGCATATCGAGTACGCCGAAATCGATGGCATCGGACATCCGGCGCAGCGAACTGTCCACTAGTTCACCAAGCAGTTCGCTGTCGGCGGAGAACATGGTGTTGGATATGACATTGAGCGTCAGGCGCGTCATCTCGTCGGCGATGTCGACGACCGGGTTGTTGCTCTTGGCGGCCCAGGCTTCGGCGAAGCTTTGCGCGGCCGAAACCATGGCGGGAGAATAGGAGACGATGGATTTGAAGTCGAAGCTGGGCGACATCAGGCGTCGGTGCGATTTCCACTTTTCACCCTGACTGACGAGAAGCCCCTCGCCGACGATGGCTCCGAGCATTTTCGTTTCCATTTCGGTCTTGGGATAGTTTTCGACATTGTCGAGCAGCACGCGCTTTACGCCGACCGGGTCGCTGATGACGAACATGTGGCCGAAAACGCTTTTCCACTCCCAGATCGGCTTCTCGTAAGCGATCCGCGGGAGGACCTCGAATTGGTTCGCCACCGGATCGAAGATCTGCCTCAGCAAAGAGGGGGCTTTTTCCGGCGGTGGCGCCGACGCGACCAGAACAGGCGGCGTGAGAGTTTGGGCAACACTCATGGCTTGAGCTCTCCGAGGGCTGCTCGAGATGTAGGAGACAGCCCCCCTATGTTCAATGTGCCTGGCCCCGACGCGGTTCGCAAAGTTTTCAAGTAACGCGCGGCGCCACCGATGACGCTGGCAGCCATGTGGGGTAAGGCAGGGACGGCGGAGACAAACGTGCCCCAAACAGCGAGGCTGAGACCTAACCCCAAACCCAGCCAAAGGGGTCCCGCAACCGGCTTTCCCCGCGCCTGGAGGATCAGCAGTTGCGTAACGCTCGATGTCAAACCGACAAATGATGCCAGGTGGGCCGCGGGTGCCGACCAGCCAGCGCTCAGGTAGGGATGAGGCAGGCCCAGCGCCGCGACCGAGGGTAACCAGGCTAAGACGAGGTCCTGCATTTTGATGTCTCTCCAGGTCCTTCCAATGCTCAGATGCGTTGGCGGGACGGGACGGATGCAAGGGTTAGCGATTTCTTGTGATTGCGTTCGGAACCGCGCAGAAGCGGCTTTCCAGCGTTAACAGGTACCTTGGCACGAGCGTAAAATCGTAGGGATTCAGAAAGAATTGACCGCTTAGGATCGGTCCATGGTCCGTCATCCAAAGACGCTTACGCATGTACTGCGCGCGCTGGCATTCGCCGGCATCGCTCTGATGACGTTCGCGGGCGTGGCCGGCGCCGCGCCTGAAGTCCCGGACTATCACCTGGGAGCCGGCGACAAGATCCGGGTGATTGTCTATGGCGAGGACGATCTCGGCGGCGAGTTTCAGGTCGATGCGACCGGGCAGGTCAGCCTGCCTCTCATCGGTCAGGTGAAGGCGGGCGGACTAACGGCTCACGAGATCGAAGCGAGCATCACGACGTCGCTCGCCAATGGCTATCTCAACCACCCGCGTGTCAGCGTCGAAGTCACCACCTATCGCCCGTTCTATGTGGTCGGCGAAGTCCAGAAGCCCGGCGAATATCCCTATTCCAACGGCATGAGTGCCGCCAGCGCCGTCGCACTCGCGGGCGGCTTCACGCCTCGAGCCGTAGAGAGTGTCGTGTTCGTCCGCCATGAGGGCGATACCGCCGAGGAACGCGTTACACCCAGCGAGACGGTCATGCTTCGTCCCGGTGATGTCGTTCGCGTCAACACCACGGCTTTCTGGGATGTGATGAACGTCCTGCTGCCCATGGCTACGCTGAGCACGATCCGCTACGTCGTGCCCTAAGCCAAAGTTCGCTGTTGCTACAGCCTCTTTTGCGCGATTTCTGACAATCCAGATAAGGTACATCGCAGGTCGAAACTGCGGGAGCGGTGTTGTATAGAGACGCTGCAGAACACCAGGATCGTCAGATGCCCGCAGTGCAGCCAAACGCCGTCGTGAAGGTTGGTTCGGTCGAAATCGGCAACGCCCGGAAGCTTGCGATCATCGCAGGGCCCTGTGCCCTGGAGAGCCGGGCGCACGCTTTGGAGATGGCGTCCGCGCTCAAGGAAATGGCCGCGAAAGCCGGAGTCGGGCTGGTCTACAAGACGAGTTTCGACAAAGCGAACCGCACCAGCGGAAACGCAGACCGCGGCATGGGTCTGGAGTTGTCTGCGCCCATTTTTGCGGAGATTCGTGAAAGTCTGGGCATCCCGGTTCTCACCGACGTGCATGAACGCGATCAGTGCGCCGCCGTAGCCGAAGCTGTCGACGTGCTGCAGATACCTGCGTTTCTCTCACGTCAGACCGACTTGCTCGTTGCAGCGGCGAGGACAGGCAGAGTCGTGAACGTGAAGAAGGGCCAATTCCTGGCGCCGAACGACATGAAGAACGTCATCGCCAAGATTACAGGCGCCGGCAACCCTAACGTGATGGTGACCGAGCGTGGCGTCAGTTTCGGCTACAACACCCTCGTAGTCGACATGCGGTCACTGCCCATCATGGCCAAGTTCGGTGCGCCGGTGGTCATGGATGCGACCCACTCCGTTCAGGAGCCCGGCGGACAGGGCGACAAGTCTGGCGGCAATCGCGAGATGGCGCCTTACCTCGCGCGTGCTGCCGTTGCCGTCGGGTGTGCCGCCGTGTTCATGGAAGTCCATGAGGACCCCGACAGAGCACCCTCTGACGGGCCCAACATGATCAAGCTGAAGGATGTTCCGGCACTGCTTGGCGAGTTGGTCGAGATCGACCGCATCGCCAAGCGCCGGAGCATTTACGCGGCGTGAACAGCCATCCAGGCCCGCACGAGTCCGATAATGCCAAGAACTAACAAGCCGCCATTCGCGACAAGACTGATGAGAAAGCCCGTTCCACGCTTCTCGGCAGCGGACATGTAGCCTTGCATGTACAGCACGCGCCCCACGATCCAGACCAGGCCGAATGCCGGGGCCAGGTATGCCATCGAAGTCGGAAAGCTGGTGGCGATCCAGAGCAGCGGCAGGAACACGGCGAACTGTTCCAGTGTGTTCATCTGCACGCGATAGGCGCGCTCGAATTCAGGGTTGCCGGTGACCGCCGGCGCTTTGACATCGTGCTTCTGGCGCATCTGGCCCACTGCCAGGCCGGTATAGAAGTAGAACAGAGTGGCGACCAAAGTGACTGCCGCACTCAGAATCGTAACTGGTACAGTATTCATGACGTTCGTCCCCGCAGGCTGAACTCCCGCGCGGGACGCGCGGGAGCCTTATGTGATCAGCCTACAAGGATTCGGGTGACAACGCTTACTGGGTGGCGGCACCGGCCCGGCGCGCCTGCATAAGCTCTTTCATCTTCGCCATCATGGCTGTCTTCTGGTCGGCAGGAAGCGCGTTCCAGCGCGAGTCGAGGTCAGCTTTGAATTTACTTCGGTCCGAGTCGGACATCGACATGAAGCGCGAACGCTGCTCCTGCCGGTAGGCATGCTTCTGATCGTCCGTCATGCCGGCGGTGGCCTTGAACATATCCGCGAACAGCATCGTCCGCTCTTCGTCGGAAAGCATCCCGCGCATCATGCCGTGGCCCGGGCCCATCGCGGGGGGATTTGCGGGCGGCGTGCTGTCGGCAAGGGCCGCAGAACCAAGAAACACTGCGGCAATGGCGACCGAGCTGAGTCTGGAAAAAGACATGTATGAACTCCGTTAGGGCGTACATTGAACGGGGAATCTGCCTCAGTCCGTCGCGTGCTTGATGGCGCGCGGTTGATCCCGTAAAGCAAACCAGCATCGGAGCGGATTTTGACGGAGTTAACATGACTGCCATCGTCGACATTGCGGGTCGCGAAATTCTCGACAGCCGGGGTAACCCCACGGTCGAAGTCGACGTCCGGCTCGAAGATGGCTCGTTCGGTCGCGCCGCAGTGCCATCCGGCGCATCGACGGGTGCCCACGAAGCGGTGGAATTGCGCGACGGCGGCAAACGCTATGGCGGTAAGGGTGTCGAAAAAGCCGTTGCAGCCGTCAACGGTGAAATCTTCGACGCCCTGTGCGGCATTGAGGCCGAAGATCAGATCCGCCTTGATCATCTGATGTGCAGCCTCGACGGAACCGAGAACAAATCGCGACTCGGCGCCAATTCGATCCTTGGAGTATCGCTCGCCGTCGCCAAGGCTGCAGCATCTGCCGCAAACTTGCCGCTCTATCGCTATGTCGGCGGGGCCAAGGCACAGACGTTGCCGGTGCCGATGATGAACATCGTGAATGGCGGTGCACACGCAGACAATCCGATAGACTTTCAGGAATTCATGATCATGCCCGTTGGCGCAGAAAGCTTTCGCGAAGCGCTGCGCATGGGTGCCGAAGTGTTTCACACTCTGAAGAAGGCGCTGCACGACGCCGGTCACAACACGAACGTCGGAGACGAAGGCGGTTTTGCTCCCAACCTGAAGAGCGCCGACGAGGCGCTGAGTTTTGTGATGCGCGCGATCGAGAAAGCCGGATACAAGCCCGGCGACCAGGTCATGCTGGCTATGGACCCTGCGTCGACCGAATTCTTCAGGAAGGGCAAATACGAACTTGAGGGCGAAGGGAAGTCGCTCGACCCGTCCGGCATGGTCAAGTTCTATGAAAACCTTTGCGCCCGCTATCCGATCGTGTCGATCGAAGACGGCATGGCGGAAGATGACTGGGACGGCTGGGCCGAGATCACGCGCGTGCTCGGCAAGAAGGTTCAGCTTGTCGGCGACGACTTGTTCGTCACGAACACCAAGCGTCTCAACCAGGGGATCGCAAAAGGGGTGGCGAACGCCATTCTCGTCAAGGTCAACCAAATCGGATCGCTCACCGAAACGCTGGACGCAGTCGACACCGCCCATCGCAATGCCTATCGCGCGGTGATGTCCCATCGATCAGGGGAGACGGAGGATTCCACGATTGCCGATCTCGCAGTTGCAACAAATTGCGGACAAATCAAAACGGGTTCGCTCGCCCGCTCGGACCGTCTTGCGAAATACAATCAGTTGCTTCGCATAGAAGAGCAGCTCGGCGACCAGGCCATATACGCTGGCCGCAGCGTCCTTAGAAAATAATGCAACAATTTGACCAATTTGGCCTTGACCGACCGAATCAGTCCGTGATTCGGTCGTGGTATGCGAATCAGACGTAGCGTGACACGGTTTTTTGGCATTTCGGTGTTGCCCGCGATCACGTGCGCGATCATTGCCTATTTCGGCTACTACGCCGTGTGGGGTGAGCGGGGCATGCTCGCACTCGCAGATACACAGGCTCGTCTCGGCGTGCAGCAAGAACAGCTTGCGCAGCTTCAGGCCAGCCGGCAGCGCCTCGAACACCGCATAGATCTCATGCGCCCGGGGAATGTCGACAACGATCTGGTCGAAGAACTCGCGCGCGGGCAACTTATGGAAGGTGCGCCCGGTCAGATTGCCGTCCCGCGCATAGCCCACTAGTCTCGGATCGACGCTCAAAGCTTGCCAAATCGAGTGGCACTTGCCACAAGGCGGCAGGTTTTTTCGCACCCTTGAGAACACAAAGGTCGCACCGCGATGAACGAGCCTCTTAAGGCCGAGGTGACCGGTGGGAGCCATCAATCCCAGTCGTCTAAGCCCGTCTCGCTGAAACAATTTTACGCCGATATGCTCCTGATCCGCCGCTTCGAAGAGAAGGCCGGACAACTTTACGGCATGGGCCTTATCGGCGGTTTCTGCCATCTCTATATCGGGCAGGAGGCAGTTGTCGTCGGCATGACCGCAGCCAAGCGCGACAGCGATCAGGTCATCACCGCGTACCGCGACCATGGTCACATGCTCGCATGCGGCATGGACCCCAAAATGGTCATGTCTGAACTCACAGGCCGCGCCTCCGGCTATTCGAAAGGCAAGGGCGGTTCGATGCACATGTTCAGCGCCGAGAAAAACTTTTTCGGCGGCCACGGCATTGTCGGCGCACAGGTGCCGCTTGGCACCGGCCTAGCCTTTGCAAACAAGTATCGCGGCAATGACAGTGTGAGCATCACATACTTCGGCGATGGTGCGGCCAACCAAGGTCAGGTTTACGAAGCCTTCAACATGGCCGAGCTCTGGAAACTTCCAGTCGTCTACGTGATCGAAAACAACCAGTACGCCATGGGAACGAGTGTCGAGCGCTCCAGCGCCGAAACGCATTTCTACAAACGGGGCTCGTCGTTCAACATTCCTGGCGAGCAGGTCGATGGCATGGACGCCGAGGCGGTGCATGCGGCCGGCGAAAAGGCCATCGCCTGGTGCCGTGCCGGCAATGGTCCGATCATCCTTGAGATGAAGACCTATCGCTATCGCGGTCACTCCATGTCGGACCCGGCCAAGTATCGCTCGCGCGAAGAAGTAACTGCCGTCCGTGAGAAACGAGATCCGATTGAGCATCTGGCTCAAAAGCTGATCGCCGACAAAGTCGCGAGTGAGGATGATCTCAAGGCCATTGACAAGGAGACCCGTGCCGTCGTGAACGCGGCTGCTGAATACGCGACGGCAAGCGCCGAACCCGAGCCGGCGGAACTTTTCACCGACGTGCTGGTCTAATCCATGTCCATCGAAATTCTCATGCCTGCGCTTTCGCCCACGATGGAAGAGGGCAAGCTCGCCAGGTGGCTGGTCAAGGAAGGCGACACCGTCAAATCGGGCGACATCCTGGCCGAGATCGAAACCGACAAGGCGACGATGGAATTCGAGGCCGTCGACGAAGGACGTATCGGCAAGCTTCTGGTTTCGGAAGGCACCGAAGGCGTAAAGGTCAATCAGCCGATCGCAACCCTTCTTGGCGGTGACGAGAAGGCTGCTCCCGCGGCGGCCATACCGCCTGCAGCGTCTGCCAAGCCGGTGGCGCAACAAGCTCCGACTCCTGCGCGGGCTCTGGGGCCCGCGCCCGTCGAACCTGCCGTCCTGAACAACGATCCCGAGATCCCCGAAGGCACCGAGATGGTGACCATGACGGTGCGTGAGGCATTACGCGACGCCATGGCGGAAGAGATGCGCCGCGACGACACAGTTTTTCTGATGGGCGAAGAAGTTGCGCAATATCAGGGCGCCTACAAAGTCAGTCAGGGCCTTCTCGAAGAGTTCGGCGCCCGACGCGTCATCGACACGCCGATCACGGAACATGGCTTCACTGGTCTTGGTGTCGGCGCGGCATTTGCGGGCCTGCGTCCGATCGTAGAATTCATGACCTGGAACTTCGCGATGCAGGCTATCGACCAGATCATCAACTCGGCCGGCAAGACGCACTACATGTCCGGCGGCCAGATGAGCTCGCCGATCGTGTTTCGTGGTCCCAACGGTCCGGCGTCGCGCGTCGGTGCCCAGCACAGCCAGGATTATTCGTCCTGGTATGCGCACGTTCCGGGCATCAAGGTCATCGCGCCTTACTTTGCCGCCGACGCTAAGGGTTTGCTCAAGGCCGCGATCCGCGACCCCAATCCTGTGATCTTCCTCGAAAACGAAATCGCGTACGGCCGGTCATTCCCCGTGCCGAAGCTCGACGATTTTGTCCTGCCGATCGGCAAGGCCCGCGTCGTCAAATCGGGCAAGGATGTCACGCTCGTCGCGCACTCGATCTGCGTCGGTCTTATTCTCGAAGCTGCGGAAAAGCTCACGGCCGAGGGTATCGACGCAGAGATCATAGACTTGCGCACGCTCAGACCGCTCGATACTTCGACTGTCGTCGAGTCCGTCAAAAAGACCAACCGGCTTGTGACCGTGGAGCAGGGCTGGCCGATCTGCTCGATCGGCTCAGAAGTCTGCTCGCAGGTCGTCGAGAAGGCGTTTGACTACCTCGATGCTCCGCCGACGAAGGTGACAGGCAAGGACGTTCCGATGCCGTATGCGGCCAATCTCGAAAAACTCGCCATTCCGCATGTCGAAGACGTCGTCGCAGCGGTCAAGGCGGTTTGCTACCGCACATGAGCCGCAAGCCCGCCCGCTCCTGGAAAAAAGGCAGTTGCCACTGCGGCGCCGTCACGTTCGAAGTACGCACGGGACCTGAAGTCGAGATCGTCGATTGCAACTGTTCGATGTGTCACCGGACGGGTTATCTGCATCTCATCGTGCCGAAATCGGATTTTCGGCTGCTCACTGGCAAGCGAAAACTTACCAACTATACGTTCCATACAAAGACCGCCAAGCACCTGTTTTGTTCGGTCTGCGGCGTGAAGCCGTTCTACGTCCCGCGTTCGCATCCCGATGGCTGGAGCGTGAACTTCCGCTGTCTCGATCCCAAGGATTTCGCGTCCGTCATCACGATCGAATTTGACGGCAAGAACTGGGAAAATAATGTCACCAAACTCTCGCCGTTGGAGAGCGCATAGTGACGACACAGATTCTCATGCCTGCGCTCTCGCCCACGATGGAAGAGGGCAAGCTCGCCAAGTGGCTGGTCAAGGAAGGCGACACCGTCAAATCGGGCGACATCCTGGCCGAGATCGAAACCGACAAGGCGACGATGGAGTTCGAGGCCGTCGACGAAGGACGTATTGGCAAGCTACTGGTTCCCGAAGGGGCCGAAGGCGTGAAAGTCAATGCTCCCATCGCGACCCTGCTGGGCGACGGTGAAACGGCCGCGCCGGACATCGCTTCTGCGATGCAGTCGATCAAGTCTGCCGTCACATCCGAAACTCCGGCGGCTGCAGCGAAGCCGCTGCCCCAACCTCGCGCGCCATCGCCGCCCGCTGCTGTCGCACCTGCGCCGTCACCGCACGACGCGAAACGAATCTTTGCATCACCTTTGGCGCGCCGTATTGCCGAACAGAAGGGCATCGATCTCAGCGCGGTGAAGGGCACCGGTCCGCGCGGGCGCGTCGTGAAGGCCGATGTGGAAGTGGCAAAGCCTGGCGCAAAGCCCGCTACGGCTCCTGCAGCCCGCTCCGAGCAGCCTACAGCAACTTCGATTGCCGGCATCGCACCGCTCCCGGACGCACGCGCGTTCTTCAAGCCCGACGACTACGAAGAGATTCCGCACGACTCCATGCGAAAGGCGATCGCGCGCCGTCTGACGTCCGCCAAGACTCTGATCCCGCACTTCTATCTCACGGTGGATTGCCGCATCGACACGCTCATGGCGACACGCGCGCGCCTCAACGAAACGGCGCCCAAGGAAAATGGGTTCAAGCTCTCGGTCAACGACTTCGTCGTGAAGGCCTGCGCCCTGTCGCTCATGCGCGTTCCGGAAGTGAATGCGAGTTGGACCGATACGGCCATGCTGCGCCACAAACATGCCGACGTCGGCGTCGCAGTGGCGCTCGATTTCGGACTCATCACGCCGATCGTTTTCCGTGCCGAAGAAAAGGGCCTTGCCGTAATCTCCAACGAGGTCAAGGCGCTTGCGGAACGCGCCCGGTCCAAGAAACTGAAGCCATCCGAATTCGAAGGTGGAAGCTTCGCCATTTCTAATCTCGGCATGTTCGGCATCAAGGACTTCACCGCCGTCATCAATCCACCGCAAGCAGCCATCCTTGCGGTCGGCGCCGGCGAAAAGCGGGCGATCGCAGTTGGCGACAAGGTCGAGGTTGCGACCATGATGACCGTGACTTTGTCCTGCGATCATCGCGTGATCGACGGCGCAACCGGCGCGCGCTTCCTGCAGGCGTTCAAGCAGTTCATCGAAGAACCGGCGTCGATGCTGTTGTGAGGTGACTTTGGCTGAACCATTCGATGTGATCGTCGTTGGCGGCGGACCCGGCGGCTATGTATGCGCCATCCGCGCCGCGCAGCTTGGCCTCAAGACGGCGATCGTCGAGCGTGATCGTCTCGGCGGCATCTGCCTCAACTGGGGCTGCATACCGACGAAAGCGCTGCTGCGCTCGTCCGAAATATGGCACCTTATGCATCGACTGAACGAATTCGGATTCAGCGCCGACAACTTCAAATTCGATATCGCCAAGATCGTCGATCGCTCGCGCAAGGTTTCGCAGCAGCTTTCGAACGGCGTCGCCTTCCTGATGAAGAAGCACAAGATCACGGTCATCGCCGGCGAGGCTAAGCTGGCCGGGAAGGGCAAGGTCACGGTCGTCAAGGACGGCAAGACCGAAGAATTTGCGGCCAGGAACATCGTGCTGGCCACCGGCGCGAGGGCGCGGACGTTTCCCGGGATGGAACCTGACGGAAAGCTGATCTGGACCTATCGCGAGGCGATGGTCCCGCCGTCCTTTCCCAAGTCTCTGCTCAGCGTCGGTTCGGGGGCCATCGGAATCGAGTTCGCCAGTTTCTACCGCACGCTTGGCGCGGAGGTGACCGTCGTCGAGGTCCTGGACCGCGTTCTGCCCGTCGAAGACGAAGAGATTTCTGCCTTTGCAGCAAAGGCGTTCGTTAAGCAGGGCATGAAGATCAAAACATCGACGACCGTCGAGAAACTCGAAAAGGGCGGCGACAACGTCACGGCGACGCTCAAAGCCAAGGACGGCAAGACCGAGACACTGACCGTCGATCGCGTGATCCTCGCTGTTGGTATTGTCGGCAATGTCGAGAATATCGGTCTCGAAGCTGCCGGGATCAAAACTGACCGCACCCATGTTGTCGTCAATGCGTGGGGCGAGACGGGCGTGCCGGGCGTCTGGGCAATCGGCGATCTCGTCGGCGCACCGTGGCTCGCGCACAAGGCCATGCATGAGGGCGTGATCGTTGCCGAGCGCATCGCAGGCGTGAAAGGCGTTCATCCTCTGGATATCTCCAAGGTTCCCGGCTGCACATATTGCTGGCCTCAGATTGCCTCCGTCGGCATGACGGAAGCGAAGGCCAAGGCCAGTGGCCGCAAGATCAAGGTCGGCCGCTTCCCCTTCATCGGAAACGGCAAGGCTATCGCGCTTGGCGAATCGGACGGCCTGATCAAAACGGTGTTCGACGCCGATACCGGCGAACTGCTCGGCGCCCACATGATCGGCTCCGAAGTCACCGAACTTATTCACGGCTACACGATTGCGCGAACCCTGGAGGCCACTGAGGCCGAACTCGGTTCGACAATCTTCCCGCATCCGACCTTGTCGGAGATGCTTCACGAAGCCGTGCTCGATGCCGACAAGAAAGCGCTACATATCTAGAAGCTCTGAGGGCGTGACGCTGCCCGCCACGACGCGACGCAAATTTCGATCTGATCCTCAAAAATCGAGCATTTATTGAGCTTTGTCCGGGGTTGTCACGGACGCGGTGTGACACTACAAGTCAGTGTATGTCCGTTACCCCGTCGTTACCCCAGAGGTTCCAATGCCGAAATTGACGAAGCTCTCAGTCGAAAGACTCCAGCCCGCGAAGGTGCGCCGCGAAATCCCTGACAGCCTGATGACCGGTTTGTACTTGGTCATTCAACCTTCCGCCGTGAAGAGTTGGGCAATTCGCTATCGCCTGCATGGTCGCCCGGCAAAATACACCTTGGGAAAATTCCCCGGTCTCTCACTGAAAGACGCCCGCATAGAAGCGGCGGCCAAATTGAGACTGGTTGCGGAAGGCACTGATCCGTCTCTGGAGAAGCGACGCCGTGACGACGCCGTTTCGACGCTCGTCGAGTCCTACCTATCCGACGTGGAAGATGATCTCCGACCGGCGACGGTTCGCAACTACAAGCTGATGCTGAAAAATGAATTGGTGCCATCTGTCGGCAAGCGGCGAATCGGGGACGTGCGCAAGGTGGATATTGCCGCGATCCTGACGGCCATCCGCCAGCGTGGCGCGAAAGCGATGGCGCGGCAGACGTTGGGCGCGTTCAAATCGTTCTTTACATGGTGCATCGATCAAGGCCTGATCGAAGACTCTCCGTGCCGAAACCTGAAAACAGGTACGTTCGAATCGCGTGATCGTGCACTCAGCGACGATGAACTCCGAGTGGTTTGGCAGGCCGCCACGAACCGGGGCGGACCTTTCGGGGCAGCGGTGAAGCTGTTGGTGCTTACCGGACAGCGATGCAATGAAGTCTGTCGAATGGAGCGCACGGAGCTGGATACCGAAGGCCGTCTATGGAGGCTCCCCGGAAGCCGTAGCAAAAACAAACAGCCGAACGAAATTCCACTGTGTGCCGAAGCTCTCGCGATCCTCAGCGACATTCCAAAGATCGGGGATCAATATGTTTTCACTCTCAGTGGCAAGAAACCAATCAACGGCTTCGCCGTCGCGAAAAAACTTCTCGACAAGGAGGCCGCCAAAATCAACGGTGCGCCGTTGACGCCTTGGCGACTGCACGATTTGCGCCGGACGTTTTCAACGGGGCTCGCCGCAATGGGGATCACCCAGCCGGTGACCGAGTCGCTACTCAATCACCAGAGCGGCATGGTTTCGGGCATCGCTGGCATCTACAACAAATACGACTACAAAAAAGAGAAGGCCGTCGCCGCCGAAGCGTGGGGCGGCCGTGTCAGAAGCATCGTCAGCGGCAAGGGCGCGAGCAATATCTTGCCGATGGTGCGGCCATGAAAACTATCGGGGAAAGGCAATTCGAAAGGCAATTCGGTAGACTGCTTCTGAGCGACGATTTACCGATACTTTTTCGCGACCTTACGGCCATGGCGAACAAACTCTACCGGAAGCTTGCACTGCTTAGGGATGACGACCAAATACGACGAACCAAAACCGACCTGATTGCGACATTGAGCGAGCGCAAAGATGTGCAGACCGCCATGGCGCGCGTCGCTGAGTTGACGACGGCCGGCACGTTGAACAGTGAGCGTGTCCGGCTTCGCGCTGAAGCGGATGCCCGTGGAGACGACAGGTTTGCTCGGGAATTTTCAGAATTGCAGACACAAATGAGAGAATGGTTCGAACGGCATGGAGAATTGCTTGACCGGCTCGACAGCGCAGCAAAGCGCGATCCAACGCAAAGTAACGAGATTGAACGGCTTTGGCGGGTACTACATACGGAGAATCTCCTGGACGTTGTCAAAGTGCTTTTCAACCCTGTGAATCGCGGCCCAGGCAACAAGAAGGGTCGCCGGGCCGAATTCACGCGTCCTCAGGTGCTTCAAGCCGAAAAGCTTATGGAGGCTGGCGTCTTGCAGGCCGAAGCGGCGCGACGCGCGACGGGCAAGAAGCGGGCCGAGACTCTGGAACACGAACTTCGAATCCGTCGCGAACTCGATCCCGATCTGCGAAGAGATTTCGAGTAGTATTCTTCTCAGCGACAACTCCCGACATTGCATGTCAAATGGCTCAGACGATTTGGAGCCAAACATGCGAAAGAAACTCTCGCCTCGAAAACTGGTAGCGCAACGTTACGGCGTGAGCGTCAGGACTCTTCTTCGTTGGGAGGGCGGCTCCGTGCACGGGTTTCCGCGCGGATACGAAATAAACGGTCGCCATTATCACGACGACGAAGAGCTTGATAACTTCGACGCAAGTCTTGGTCTGCGCAACACTGAGGCCGCGTGATCAATGATGACACGCAGACTTCTCAAATATTGGCGTCAACATTTCGTTTTCGAAGTGGAACGGGAAGGGCAGCGCCTTACGACGAGGGCCGGTTTTTTCGAAGACGGCACCCTCGCCGAGATTTTCCTAACATCATCAAAGCCAGGAAGTTCGGTCGCCACCGGCGAGCACTTAGAAACTCACTAAAAGAAAGCGGCCCCGGCGCGTCGAACGCCGGAGCCGATATGGAAGGATCTTATGAAGCCCAAGATGAATACGACATTTTGCTCGCGCTCGCCAAGAGGAAATTCTTGCGGGCGGGGTGGTGATGAATAGCGCCATCCCGATTTCCGGCTCAGTCCGTGAATTTCGTCCAGTTTACGACCCAGCGCGCGTTCAGGCTGAACAAGATTTGCTCGGCCTACTCTTTAATGCCGATCATGAAGCGATAGGCTCATTTTTTGCTTCCGGCGGCGACAAACTCTTCGCCGATCCGCTCCATCAACGTGTACTTCACTCACTGCATTCTTTGTTCGACGCGGGTAACGCCACGACCGCAGCGGCCATCACAAACGTGATGGGCGACGATCCAGGCTTGCTCGAACTTGAAGGCGAACGGGAATACTTGCTCGCCCTGGCCCAGCGCGCGCGACCCGACGGCGCTA